>Ga0316204_10013036_pt1 | contig 10015 bp, 5 predicted proteins | sample 6monrhotite_MG_2_FD_205661 | JGI IMG/M metagenome (GOLD analysis project Ga0316204, IMG submission 205661) | Microbial mat bacterial communities from mineral coupon in-situ incubated in ocean water Damariscotta River, Maine, United States -... | ecosystem: Environmental > Aquatic > Marine >... | reverse complement strand
GTTCTTTCTGAGATGTCTTTATCTGATGGTATGCTGGAGTTTAAAACTCTACCAGGCGTTTTCAAAGAAGAGGAAATGGTGGAAAGCCATAAAGATACTCTTCACTTCCTTAAAAGTTTGAAACAACTCGGAGCAAGCACACCTCATGAGGGGTATGAAAAACTGAGCCGTCGTGATTTGCTCAAAGCGTGCCGCGTGGCTGACGAGCGGTTTCACGCTCAAATGACATGGCGCATTCTTTATGGGCAGCTTAAGGGGGATAGCGCATGTCCTGTAAAATAATCATGAAAAGCCATGCGCTATATAAGTCTATGCAGCCTTGTTTTCCGTCAGCTGGTTCATGATTAAACGCTTCGCCGGCTTGATGCGGTTGCCCAAACGCAAGAGTGCGCGGCGGGCCAGTTTGGCAGCAGGGGTGTCTTTTGTGTAAAGCTTCACCAGCACATTGGTGGCGTGATAAAGAGGGCGGGCAGCGCGGATATGGATACGGGTATAGCGCTCCAATACACTTTGCGCGGAAAAGTCGCCGCCGTTTTGAAGCGCGGTTTTAAGCTCTTTTGCCAGCGTATGTGCGCCGCGTAGGCCGAGATTAAAACCATGCGCTGTGACAGGATGCATCCCCACGGCGGCATCACCAATCACGGCAAAGCGGTTTGCGTGGAATATTTTGGCAAATGTGGCAACGAGTGGGTAGGGGAATAATTCGCTTGTGAGTTTCATCGTTCCGAATTGTCCGTTGATGCGGCGCTCAATATCGGCGGCGAAATCCTCTTCGCTCATGGCAAGAAGGTCTGCGCTCTCCTCTGAATTGAGCGTAATGACCACAGAAACCTGATTGTTATTCAGCGGCAGGACAGCAAGCGTCCGGTCGAAATGGAAACATTCATAGGCCGTATCATCATGCGGCAACTCGGCGCTCATTGTACAAACAACGCAGGTACGGCCAAAGTCGAGCATAGACGTCGAAATGCCCATCATACGGCGTGTTGCGGAGAACCGGGAATCAGCAGCGATGATGAGCGGAGCCTCCAGATTTTCTCCGTCCTTTAATTCTACCCAGCCTTTCTCATCATCAGTGCCAAGCGTAGCCACTTCCTCCTCATTCAGAATTTTCACATTCTTAAACTTGGCTAATGATTCATAGGCGGCTTTGCGTATCTGGTTGTTCGAAACCATAAAGCCGAGATTGTCTTCTCCCGCTTCTTTGTGATCGAAAGACAAAGCATACGGAGATTTCCCGTTCAAAACTTTGGCGGTTTTAATCAGCGAGACATTCTCATTTGGAATCAAATTCCATATTCCTAAATCATTCATGATTTTATAAGAGAGATGAGTTAACGCGATTTCCCGTCCATCATATGGCGGATCGGCCAGAGTGCTTTCTGGCTGTTTTTCGATAAGCGCGATATTCAGACCGGTTTCAGCCATGTCGCGCGCGAAGCTGAGCCCTGCGGGGCCAGCGCCGATAATGATGATATCATGTTTCATGGCTATTCATCCTGTGTCTTTATAAGAGAGCAAAGTAATATAGTATAGCGAAGTTTAGCAGCATTCAAAAACTTTCCGACTTGATCCCGATCAATGTTGAGGGCAGAAATTGAGGGGTATCATCTCGTCTATGATTTCATATGAAGATGCAAAAAATATTGTGATAGAGGCTGGGTTAGCGCGTGGCTGTGGTGCCGAGACCGTTCAAACGCAAAACGCCGTAGGGCGGATTTGTGCCAGAGATATACAAGCCCCGATCAATATTCAGCCCTTTGATAATTCGGCGATGGATGGCTTTGCTGTGCGGCTTGATGATCTTGGCGCGGATGGCGGCTGTTTGAGAAAAGCAGGGATGATTGCGGCGGGAGATGTAGCAACGAATACGGAAATTGAAGCTGGGACATGTGTTGAGATTATGACGGGCGCACCAACGCCATCAGGCGCAGACGCCGTTGTGCCTGTGGAATTGGTAGAAATTGATGGTGATGAAGTGCATTTTAAGGCAAAGCCGGATATGGGCGCCAATATTCGCCGTGCAGGGGAAGATTTTCAAAAAGGGATGGAGGTTCTGAAAGTTGGGCAGACAATCCACCCGCAACACATCATGCCGTTGGCGGCTCTCGGGATTGATAAAATTGAGGTTTATAAAAAACCGCGTGGGGTTTTTCTTGCGACGGGAAATGAATTGGTCGAAGATTTATCGCAGGATTTAAAACCGGGGCAAATTTATAATTCTAACCGTCCTTATGGACTGGCGGCATTGGAGGCTATGGGAGTCGAATGCATCGAGATGCCGGGCTTGCCGGATGATTCTGTGCAATTTGAGGTGTTGTTAAATGATTTAATGCAACAAGATGTTGATTTCATTATCTCCAGCGGCGCGGTTTCTGCTGGAAAATTTGATTTTGTACGGAAGGGGTTGGAAAAAGCCGGGGCGGAGATTCTTTTTCACAAAGTAAAAATCAAGCCGGGCAAGCCGAATTTATTTGCGCGGCTTCCCAATGGCACGCTTTATTTTGGCCTGCCGGGGAACCCCGTTGCGACGACTGCGGGATTGAGGTTTTTTGTGCAGCCCTGCTTGCGCGCCATGATGGGAATGGGGGAAGAAAAACCCATTCAGGCAAAGGCAATGACACCATTCAAAAAACGCGAAGATTTGAGGATGTTTTTAAAAGCGCGGGCGGAGAGCTGGGAAGACGGGCTGTTAACGGTTGATTTGCTTGATGGTCAGGCGTCATTCATGGTTAGCCCGTTTTTGAGCATGAATTGCTGGGCTGTGGCTCTGGAAGGTGCCGAAGAAATTAAAGCCGGTGATATTATTGATGTGTATCCGCTTTACCCGCACTCTGGCTTTCTCTAGTGGCAAGCCTCACCATTCATCGGGCAGTGCGGGCAATCTGCCTTGTTTGACAGCGTACATTCATGCGCCGCATCCAGATCGCAAAAATGACAAAGCGCGTAAGCTTCCTTCATCCTGATTTTTTCACCATCGACTTCGATACCCATCTTTTTAATCTGACCCAGCGCCCGGGAAAAAGTTTCCGGCGTCATGCCGAGATGATTGGCGATGGTTGCTTTTTTAAACGGCAGCTCAAAGTCCATATCGTTGGATCCTTGTTCTATATGCTGTTGCAGGAAGTAATACCCGACGCGTTGCACGGGCGTTTTGATAGCCATTGCGTCAATCTGGTGCAGAGCATTCTTATAATGATGGGTCACAATCTCGAGCAAATTGGCGGCGAATTTGTGATCCTGAAGCACAAATTTTTTGACGAAATTTGCGGGGATGAGCATGAGGCGGGAATCTTCAACCGTTTGCACGGTGATGGGGGATTTTCCGCCCATAAAGATCACGGCTTCCATACAGATATCACCGGGTTTCAGCATGCGAATTGTGGCTTCATCACCATCGATATTGGTGCGCAAGGTTTTGACGCGACCTTCGACGATGAAGTAAACATAATCCGGCGCACCACCTTGTTGAACAAGCATTCTGCCGTTTTCATAGTTTTGAAGGGCTGAGTTTTGCAAAATTTTCTGAAAAGACGCCTCGCTTAGCCCTTGAAAAAGTGTTGGCTTTCCAGTTTTTTCCGAGAGCGCTTGAGGCCAGACATCGGTGCTGTTTTTTATCATGCTTACGTTTTTCTTTGGTAAAATTTATGGTCGCTTGATCTGAATCAAGTTCATGCTGTCGTAATCATGACAATAAACCTGCAATGGTCAAGAAATAAAGGCTTTTCCAGACTTTACGTGTTGAATGCAGGAGTGATTGCCATGACAATAAAATCAGATCAAACGCGGGCCTTGGGCCTTAGTACATTCGCCTTTACCGCTTGTTTCGCGGTTTGGACCATTTTTTCTATTATCGGGATTAAGATTAAAGCCGATTTGGGATTGTCCGATACGCAGTTTGGATTGTTGGTTGCAACGCCGGTTTTGACCGGATCGCTTAGCCGGTTGCTCTTGGGGATTTGGACAGATCAATATGGCGGGCGGCTTGTGTTTACATTGACGATGCTGTGTTCTGCTGTGGCAACATGGCTCTTGTCTTCCGTTGAAACATACGAGATGTTCTTGGTTGCGGCGCTTGGTGTTGGTTTGGCCGGTGGTGGTTTTGCTGTCGGAATTTCTTACGTATCCCAGTGGTATGAGAAAGAAAAACAAGGCACAGCGCTCGGGATATTTGGTGTTGGGAATGTCGGCGCCGCGATAACAAACTTTGGTGCTCCATTTTTGTTGGTCGCCCTTGGGTGGGAGGCGACAGCGCAGGTTTATGCCGTTCTATTGGCCGTAATTGCTATACTGTTTTTCACCTTCAGTAAAGACGACCCCAAGCTTGCGGAGCGTAAGCTAAAGAATGAAAAACCTCGCCCTATATCGGAGCAAATGGAGCCTTTGAAGAATATTCAGGTTTGGCGTTTCTCTCTCTATTATTTCTTCGTTTTCGGCGCGTTTGTCGCGCTGGCGCTGTGGCTGCCGCGTTATTATGTCGGTGTATACGGTTTAAGTATTACAACAGCCGGTATGTTGGCAGCGTGTTACGCACTGCCGGGCTCTGTTTTTCGGGCGCTGGGTGGTTGGATGTCTGATCGCTTTGGTGCGCGGGCGGTGATGTATTGGACCTTTGGTGCCAGTATTTTGGTTTGTTTTTTCCTGTCTTATCCGGCGACGAGCTATACTGTTCAAGGGATTGAGGGGCCGATTGAGTTTAATATTGCAATTAGCCTGCCGATTTTTGTTTCCCTAACGATAATCCTCGGCTTTTTCATGTCTTTGGGTAAGGCCGCTGTTTACAAACATATTCCGGTTTACTATCCGGACCATGTTGGGGCCGTTGGTGGTGTCGTCGGTCTGGTTGGCGGTTTGGGCGGTTTTTGTTTGCCAATTGCCTTTGGTTATATGAATGATGTGATTGGCGTATGGACAAGCTGTTTCATGTTGCTTTTCGTAATCACAGCCTTCGCTCTTTTTTGGATGCACGCTTCTGTACTGCATATGGAAGGCGCACTTAAAAAGCCAAAATTCTTGCCTGAGCTGGTCTTTAAAAAAGCAGAAGAAAAAAGAAGCACTATTTCAAAAAAAGAGCAAGAGCTTGAAGATGCAATGCGTCCTGAGGAGTTCAAGCATCGTGGTCTTAAAGACTGGGATCCTGAAAATGAAGAGCAGTGGAATAGTTACGGTAAAAAAATTGCGTATCGTAACCTCTGGATTTCTATTCCATCCTTGCTTTGCGGCTTTGCGGTTTGGCTCTATTGGGGGATTATCACGGTGCAGATGCTTAATCTGGGCTTCCCTTTTGCCAAGAGCGATCTCTTCTCTCTTATGGCGATTGCGGGCCTCGCAGGTGCAACGCTCCGTATTCCTTCGACCTTTTTTATTAGATTGGCGGGGGGGCGTAATACGATCTTCATGACAACTGCGTTATTGATTTTACCAGCAGTAGGGGCCGGTCTTGCACTCTCTGATCCAAGCACGCCACTTTGGATATTTCAGGCTTTGGCGCTGCTCTCAGGTTTTGGCGGCGGTAACTTTGCCTCCTCCATGTCCAATATCAGCTTCTTTTTCCCGAAGAAAAAGCAGGGGTTGGCGCTGGGCCTGAATGCAGGTTTGGGGAATTTCGGTGTTACTACGATGCAGATATTGATTCCGCTGGTGATGACATTTGGCATTTTTGGCGGTGCGCCGATGGTGCTGGAAAGCACAAGTGGTACGCTGATTGGTAAAATTCCTGCCGGAACCGATACCTATATCCACAATGCCGGTTTTGTCTGGCTTGTATTCCTGATCCCGTTGTCTATCGCGGCGTGGCTGGGGATGGATAATATCCGTGCCAAGCATGTATCGCCTGGTCTGGGTGCTCCGCCAATGGCGTTTTTCCAAATTGCTGTGATGCTATTGATTGGCTTGGCCGTCGGTGCTGCTGGCCTGTGGTTGATGCTTCCTGAAAGCGCAAATGGCTCTGGTTTTGGTATCAGCAAATATATCGTTCTGCCGGGCGTGATTGCGGCCACGGTGATGCTGCTCAAGATGCTGCCCGGTGAAATTGGCACAAGCTTGAAACGCCAATATCAGATCTTTAAACACCCTCATACATGGGTGATGACGGTGATTTACACCATGACATTCGGATCATTTATCGGTTTTGCGGCGTCTTTCCCGCTGGCGATTAAAGTGATTTTTGGTTTCCAACATGTGGTCGGTCCAGATGGTGTGATGACGCATGATCTTGCTAATCCAAACGGGCCGAGCGCCTTGATGTTTGCTTGGATGGGGCCATTTATCGGCGCTCTTATCCGTCCGGTTGGTGGTTGGATTTCTGATAAGATGGGCGGTGCATTGGTCACGCAGCTATGTTCCATCGTAATGGTGGGAAGCGCCTTGGGCGTGGCTTATTACATGAAGCTGGCCTATGGCTCTGCCACGCCTGAGGTGTATTTCGTGCCTTTCTTATTGCTCTTTTTGCTACTCTTCACAGCGACTGGTATTGGTAACGGATCAACTTTCCGCACAATCGCTATGGTCTTTGACAAAGAGCAAACCGGGCCGGTTCTGGGCTGGACCTCTGCAGTGGCGGCGTATGGCGCGTTCATCATTCCAAAAGTATTGGGTGAGCAGATCAAGCTGACCACGCCGGAAGTTGCGCTGTATGGTTTTGCCGCGTTCTATGCTTTCTGCGTGATTTTGAACTGGGCGGCGTATCTTCGTCCCGGGGCGAAGCACAAAAATCCTTAAATAAATAGCTTTGGGGACTTGATTTCGCTCAAGTCCCCAAGGATGAAAAAGTAATAATAATGCTAACGACAAACAGACTATAAAATTCGGAAGATATTGAAATGAGCTATTTTATCGATCGTATGTCCTACTTCGCCCAAAACCGTGAGAAATTCTCTGATGGACACGGTGTAATGACAGAAGAAAACCGAGCCTGGGAAGAGGCATATCGTGGGCGCTGGGCGCATGATAAAATTGTGCGCTCTACGCACGGAGTGAACTGTACCGGCTCTTGCTCTTGGAAAATCTATGTGAAGAACGGGCTTATTACCTGGGAGACGCAGCAAACGGATTATCCGCGCACGCGGCCTGATCTGCCCAACCATGAGCCGCGTGGTTGTGCGCGGGGGGCGAGTTATAGCTGGTATATCTATTCTGCCAATCGTTTAAAATACCCGCTCATCCGTAAACGCCTCCTTAAGATGTGGCGCGCGATGAAAGAACAAGTTGGTGATCCCGTTGATACGTGGAAAGCCATTCAGGCCGATCCGGTTTTGCGCGCAGAATATCAAAAAGTTCGCGGTAAGGGCGGTTTTGTCCGTGCTGAGTGGGACGAGGTGAACGAGATTATCGCCGCTTCCAACATTCATACGATTAAAGAACACGGGCCAGACCGCGTAATAGGATTTTCTCCAATTCCGGCCATGTCTATGGTGTCTTATGCCGCCGGTTCGCGCTATCTGTCTTTGCTGGGCGGCGTGTGCATGAGCTTTTATGATTGGTATTGTGATTTGCCTCCTGCGTCCCCGCAAACATGGGGTGAGCAGACAGACGTGCCGGAAAGCGCCGATTGGTACAATTCGGGCTTTATCATTATGTGGGGCTCCAACGTGCCGCAAACCCGCACGCCCGATGCCCACTTTATGACCGAGGCGCGTTATAAAGGGACGCAAGTTGTCACGATTACGCCTGATTATAGTGAGGCTTCCAAATTCGGCGATATATGGCTCAACCCGAAACAGGGCACGGATGCGGCTGTCGGCATGGCGATGGGCCATGTGATCCTGAAAGAATTCCATCTCGATAATACATCGGAATATTTCGATGATTACACCCGCAAATATTCTGATTTTCCCTTCCTTGTGAAGCTGGAAAAACGCGATGGTCGTTATGTGCCGGGCCGTATGCTGCGCGCCTCTGATTTTGATAAAAATTTGGGCCATGACAATAACCCGGAATGGAAAACCATTGTTTGGATGAAAACAGCGGCGATGTTGTTGTGCCTACGGGCTCTATCGGCTTCCGCTGGGGTGAAGACGGTGAATGGAATATCCTCCCAACCGACTCCAAAACCAAAAAAGAGTTCCTGCCGCAAAAGACGTTGCTCGGCTCTGAAGATGATATTTTGAGCGTTGGCTTCCCCTATTTTGCAGGTGCGGAGCATGAGCATGGTTATTTCGAAGCCAATGATCAGGGTGGCGATATTCTTGATCGTAAGCTGCCAGTTAAATATCTGGAAATTGATGGTGAGAAAGTGCCTGTCGTCACCGTATTTGACCTCACATGCGCCAATTACGGGATTGCTCGCGAAGGTCTTGGCGGCGAAAATGTCGCTTCTGATTATGATCAGAACGTACCCTATACCCCCAAATGGCAGGAAAGCATTACAGGCGTTCCTGCCGAGCAGATAACCCAGGTCGCGCGTGAATTCGCTCGTAACGCCCATGAGACCAAGGGCAAGTCGATGATCATCATCGGCGCGGCGATGAACCACTGGTATCACATGGATATGAATTACCGCGCCTGCATCAATATGCTGGTATTCTGCGGCTGTATTGGTCAATCAGGCGGCGGCTGGGCGCATTATGTGGGCCAAGAAAAACTGCGCCCGCAAACCGGATGGCTGCCTTTGGCCTTTGCGCTGGATTGGGCGCGTCCGCCGCGTCAGCAAAACTCGACCTCCTTCTTCTATGCGCATACCGATCAGTGGCGTTATGAAACGCTGGGCGTAACCGAAATTCTTTCCCCCACAGCGGATAAAGAGCGCTGGAAAGGCTCATTGATTGATTGCAATATTCGCGCCGAGCGCATGGGTTGGTTGCCATCGGCCCCGCAATTGCAGGAGAACCCGCTTGATCTGGTAAAATATGCCGATGCCAAAGGCGTCGATCCGGTTGAGTATGTGAGTGAGCGTCTTATGGATGGGGACTTGCGTATGTCTTGTGAAGATCCGGATAACCCGGCGAACTGGCCACGCAATCTATTTGTCTGGCGCTCGAATTTGCTGGGATCTTCCAGCAAGGGGCACGAATATTTTCTTAAACATCTGCTTGGTACACAGCACGGTGTGCAGGGCAAGGATCTTGGCGAGGAAGGGCGTACAGTTTCCGAAGATGTTGTCTGGCACGATGAAGCACCGGAAGGCAAGCTTGATTTGCTTGTAACGCTTGATTTCCGCATGTCCACAACTTGCATGTATTCTGACATCGTTCTGCCAACCGCGAGCTGGTATGAGAAAAATGATCTGAACACCTCGGATATGCACCCCTTTATTCACCCGCTGTCCAAAGCGATTGATCCGGTCTGGCAGAGCCGCAGCGACTGGGATATCTATAAAGGTTTGGCCAAGAAATTCTCTGAGCTTGTCCCCGGTCATTTGGACAAGGAAAAAGAAATTGTTCTCACGCCTATCCAGCATGACACACCAGGCGAGTTGGCCCAGCCGGATGTTAAAGAATGGCGCAAAGACGAATGTGATTTGATCCCCGGAAAAACTGCGCCGGCCATGAAGGTGATCGAACGCGATTACCCCGCTGTTTACGATCGCTTTACCTCGTTGGGGCCGTTGATGGAAAAACTCGGCAATGGCGGGAAAGGCATTGGCTGGAACACCGATCATGAAGTTGAGTTTCTCAAAGCGCTGAATGGCGAGAACGCGCAAGGCCGTGCGAAAATCGAAAGCGATATTGATGCAACGGAAGTGGTTCTAACGCTCGCACCGGAAACCAATGGTGAGGTCGCGGTGAAGGCGTGGGATGCGTTGAGCACTATAACAGGGCGCGATCATACCCATCTGGCCAAGCCGAAGGAAGAGGAAAAAATCCGCTTCCGCGATATTCAGGCTCAACCGCGTAAGATTATCTCCTCTCCCACTTGGAGTGGGATTGAATCTGAACATGTCTGCTATAACGCAGGATACACAAACGTACATGAATATATCCCCTGGCGTACGCTGACCGGACGTCAGCAGCTTTATCAGGATCACCCGTGGATGCTGGATTTTGGTGAGGGGCTGGTGTCCTACAAACCGCCGATT
>Ga0316204_10013034_pt1 | contig 10015 bp, 5 predicted proteins | sample 6monrhotite_MG_2_FD_205661 | JGI IMG/M metagenome (GOLD analysis project Ga0316204, IMG submission 205661) | Microbial mat bacterial communities from mineral coupon in-situ incubated in ocean water Damariscotta River, Maine, United States -... | ecosystem: Environmental > Aquatic > Marine >... | reverse complement strand
GCATCTTCAATTTTAATATACGGATTTCGCAATTTTTTTTGAATATTTTTTTGGTCAGTTAGAATAATTTTATTTAGCATAGTAAATATTTAGTAGCAAATGAGGTCCTGTTTAATTTTCAAGTAATTATTATATTTTTATATCTAACTTCTGCATCAAATCATACAATGTCGGCCTACTTACTCCTAAAAGAGCCGCTGCTGGTGAAACCTTGCCTCCAGTATGCTTCAATACCTTGGTGATTACAGCACGCTCAGCAGTGTCTCTCACTTCACGTAAATCAAAAGAATTTATTTCATCAACATCTTCTTCGACGGTTTTTAGCTCTAAATCATGTGATGTTATTTGTTTACCATCAGCCATAATAACAGCACGTTTAATCCTATTTTTAAGCTCGCGCACATTTCCAGGCCAATCATGCGCTTCAACTGCCAATAAAGCCTCCTTAGTAAATCCTTTAAGCTTTTTACCTAATTCTTTATTCATCTGCTCAAAAAAAGATTTCGCCAATAAAAGCACATCGCCTTGTCTATCTTTAAGAGGAGGTATACTAATAGGTATTTCGTTAATACGATAAAATAAATCTTCACGAAATTCGCGTAGTCTTATTTTTTCTTCCAGATTTTGATGCGTTGCACAAATGACACGTACATTTACAGGGATTTCTTCACGCCCACCAATACGTTCTATTACTCTCTCCTGTAAGAAACGTAATAATTTCGCCTGTAATGGCATAGGTAACTCACCCATTTCATCCAAAAATAAGGTACCACCTTCTGCATATTCAATTTTACCGGGTGTTGTTTTGGTAGCACCTGTAAATGCGCCTTTTTCATAACCGAACAACTCACTCTCTAATAGATTTTCGGGTATAGCAGCGCAATTAATAGCAACAAAACGCCCTGTTATTGATGGATTTTTACCATGTAACGCACGTGCACACACTTCTTTACCTGTCCCACTATTTCCAAGCAATAAGACAGTTGCATCTGAAGGCGCCACCTTTTCAACACGCTGGCAAACAGATTGCATTTGAGGGCTACTCGTAATCATACCTTCCATAGGCACATCAATATGCTCCATAGTTAGTCGTCGATTTTCATCCTCTAGCTCATATACATGATAGGCACGAGTAACAATCTGATTAAGTAGTTCTGAGTCAATAGGTTTTTGGTAAAAATCGTACGCACCAGAAGCAACAGCCTGAACTGCGTTTGCGCGATCATCATTACCGCTAACAACAATCACTTTAGTATTGGGTGCTTTAGATAGTATTTCTTCGACAGTAGCCAGCCCTTCAGTAGTGCCTTCTGGATCTGGGGGCAAACCTAAATCAACAGTAACCACTGGGGGCTTTTCTTTTTTAAGTATTTTAAGTGCGTCTTCACGGTTGCCCGCAGTGAATACCTCAAAATCTTCAAAACTCCATTTCATTTGTGTTTGTAAGCCTGGATCGTCTTCAACAACTAGTATTTTTTTATTACTTTCCATCAACTTTTCTATTGTAATTATTATGTGGTCGACAGATTTTGCACCAGTTAAACCCGCTAAGCAAGGATGAAATGTCGGAATTTTTTACTATTTTATTAGATTGAAAAAGATGTGACTGAATGACATAACTATAAAGCTGAAAGCCTGCTAATACGGCTTTTAATCGGCATTCTAATTATAAGACAACTATAGTTCAGTATATTAAGATAAGCTTAATTAGCTGTAATTAAACCAATTTAAGTGATGAATACGCCTTATCTAGTATTTTTTGAAGACTTTTAATATCAATCGGCTTTGCATAAAACTCAAATGCTCCCTGCGCCACTGCTTTTATAGAATTGACTGTCTTCTCAGATGCTGAAACAACAATCACCATAGTCATTGGATCACGCTCTAAAATAGCGGACAATATTGAAAAGCCTTCACTCGTACCTTCTACGTCAGGCGGTAAACCCAGATCGAGGGTAACTAGCTGTGGGTGATGCTCTTCAAACTGCTCAATAGCTTTTTGCCGGGAATCTGCCGTTATAATATCGAACCCTTCTATACCCCATTTTAGCTGGGTACGAATACCTTCATCATCATCAACAATAAGTAGCTTTGGTTTAGACATCATGTTTTAGCTTTTCATGCGAATTCGAACTCAGTCTAACCACCCGAGCCGTATTAATGGATGAGGCGAGTGGAATATGTAAGCGAAAAATACTGCCTACTCCCACCTCACTTTCTACATCTAATTGCCCACCCAGCTTATGAATGTATTCTCTTACCTGAAACACACCGATTCCCATCGTGCCCTTGGTTGATTCAAATGGCTGGAAAAGTTTGTCGTGGATAAATTTCTCATTCATGCCCTCACCTGTATCGGTAATTTCAATAATGGCATGGTCATCAGTTTTACGTAGCCTTACGGTAATACCGCCACTACTATCTGTTGCATCCTGTGCGTTTTGAATAATGTGAGCAATATTCGCGGACATTCTTTCTTTATCAGCGGTTATCATAATTTTTTCATTTCGACAATTAAGCACAGGAATTGGCAATGTTCCTGCCGCAGTACAGCTCTTTATACTTTCTTCAAGCAATTCACATAAACTAAATGCTACATTCTTTTCTACTTCACCTTCACCACGTAGGCGCACCAGTAGTTTGTTCATTTTAGTCACTGAGTTCTCTACCGTAATAATGGCATCATCAATAAACATAGGGTTATTTTTATGTTTCGCAGCATTTGATACCACCATCGACAACTGGCCAATCATATTTTTTATATCATGAACAATAAATGCAGAAAGACGATTAACTTCTTCGAAGCGTTTTGCGCTGACCAAAGCCTGAGCTGATTCATATTGCGCTAAGTGACTTGCAGCCTGTCTACCGGCAGTTTTTAACAAGTCGCTATCTTCCCAGTTAAAGTAGCGCTCATGTGCTGGAGAACGAAGCAAAACCACATAACCCATTAAATGGTCCTGTAACATTAAAGGTACAACTAGCCAGGCCTGCTTATTATTTACTAACCAGTCTGGAAGCTCTAGCTTACCAAGCCTTGTATACATATCAGGGTCGTCATTATATTCATCTAAGCTGATTACAAATTGATGGTTCGCTAAAAATTGAGTTAATGTAGAGTCAGCTGTTTCACGAACATTGACACGTTCATAATTCCATCTTTCATCTGATTCATAACAGCCATTTTCACGTTCCATTACTAACAAGCCACCTGGACTGTCAATAATTTGAGCCAGTGATCTAATTGCCCTTTCATGTAATTTTTTATCATCTTGTTGTGATGATAAAGTCCTTATTATCCTTAACCACTCTTCACGATAATCATATTTATAATGAAAAAAGTGTTTATCAATCATTACTTTCAAACGAGATCGAAGCTTGTCTGAAAATAACAATATAGCAAGCACAAGTACAGACGCAAAAAGGAATGTAGCTTGCGCCACAATTCCCCAATCACCACCCATATCACGCACATAGTAGCCGCCGAAACCTATGAAAACCAAATAGATTCCAGAAGCTAATAAAGTCGTCGTATGAAATACAATCCTGCGTGAGATAAATATATCTATAGACTCATCACCAAGTGACCACTGCATTTCTCGTTTAATAGCGAGACCAATCAGAGGTACTACCATTGCGTGAATGAAACCACGCGCATTCCATAACTCATTATCAATACGCTGGAACAAAAAGGCATCTGAATACATATAGAAGTCATATGCAAACATGGCTCCAATTGCAATCCACAAATATTTAAGTGCTGATTTATGCTCGTCAGATGTATTTCGATATAGCTGTTCAATAATAACTAAGCCACCAATAGAGATAAGTAGGTGACCAACAAGTACGTCATTACCTGCAACAAACTCGAATAACGAGCCACCTGAAATACGATAAATAGCAAGCAACATTAAACCCGCTATAAAGACACTCAGCCCTACAAATGTGATTTTGAAATTTTTGTTAACTTGATCAGAACTTTTATATGCAGTGCGTAGCATTACTAGCAGAAACGTAAACCATGCTAAAGATCTAAGCAACTCAAGCAGAAGGGTAAAACTAAGTAACCCACCAAATGCAGCTTGATAAGTAACAGTACCAGACCATATAGCACTAGCTAATGCAGAAATAGCTAACATGGTTTTAGGCAAATTATCACGCCTACCAGTAAGCATTACTAATCCTAAAATTAGGAATAGTGTTGTAGAAATACCAAAACTGATTACTTCAATAATCATTAAGGAAATAGAAATCTTTTAGTCTTATGCATAATCATGCCATGAATTAAGTAATAACCTAAATAAAAAGATACAACAATTACAGTAATTCTCATCATATAAGTTTAAATAGGTTAATACTCATATATATGGAGTTTAAAGACTATTCAATAATTTTTTAGCATGATCTTTACCTACAAACAGCTGATCGCTTGAAGCAGAAATCTCCAAATGTGATTTAGCCGCCGCTTTATCGCCATTATGATATAAAGCAAAACCTAGATGATATCTAAACACGGCAGCCTTTGGGGCTTTCTCGACGATAGGTTTTAATATTTCTATAGCTTTAATGTTATCGCCAGTTTTTGCATACGCCCAACCCAAGGTATCACGCAAAGCTAATTGAGGAATTTTTTCAAATCTTTTTGACAATTCCAGCGCTTTAATAAAATCAGAATCTGAACCATTATCAAGCAATAAAGAAGCGTAATTATTAGCCGCTAATATATTATCAGGATACACATCTAATATTTGACTATAAACAGCCATAGCTTTTGTATAATCTTTCTGACGTTCATAAATTGCTGCTAGCTGAGCCTGGGCAGGCGCTTTATCTACTAGGTTTGAAATAGCCATTTCATAAACACTTATTGCTTGATCAAAGTCTTTTTCTGCTAGATAAGACGAAGCGAGACTTTGATAAGGTTTTAGCCAAAATTTATCTGTATTAATAGCTAACTTAAATTTATCACGAGCTTGAGCAACTTTTCTTTGAGTCAAATAAACAAGACCTAATAATTGATTAGCAATCGCATCATTAGCATCCTTAGTAAGTAGTAGCTTGAGTCTCTCAATCGCTTGTTCTGGCGCCTTATTTTGAAGATGCACCTGAGTTATGAGTTTTAGTGGCTCATATTTATTTTTAGACTTTTTATATGCTTTTTCAAATTCCTGTATTGCGCTCGTATAATTTTGTTTTGATAAATAGAAATTACCTTTGTTTATATTTACATCAGGCTTATTTGAATCTGCTTGCTCCATTCTATTCAATATAGACAACACCTCCGATTGATCACCACTAGAGACTTCAATTCTCAATTTAAGATCAAGTAAGTCGTAGCTACCCTTAAAATAAGTAAGAGCTTTTTCAACAACTGACTCTGCCTCATCCTTTCGACCTTTACTGACTAAATAACGGGCATAATTTACATGTGTTTGATCATTAATTGGATTTATTTCTATAGACTTCTTGAGCTCATTCTCTGCAAGTGCATTTTCATTATTTAAATCATATGCCTGTGCTAATAAGAAAGATGCTTCTGTATTCTTAGGATCATTTTTAACAACCGTCCTCAACCCATTAATTGCGTCAGTAGCTTGAAAATTTGCAAGAGCTAATTTTCCATTAATTAATAAGGCGTCATTGTTATTAGGAAATTCAGATAGAACTTCATTTATATAAACTTTAGCACCCAGCTGATCACCTTGTTCCAATAGGATTTTGGCCAAAAGTATACGAGCCCTTGTACCTTGAGCATCATAAGCATGGTTTTCGATTATTGTAACTAAAGTGTTTTTTGCATTTGTATAGTCCGCCTTCTTTACAAACATTTTCACTTTTGCAAACACTAGCTCATATAATTCAGGCTTATTTTTAATGGCTTTATTAAGCTCATCAACAGCTTCTTTCGTTCCTACTCTTGCTGACAGTAATTCAACCAGCATAAGGTACCTGTTAGCATCATCTTCATCTTGAGATAACCCCTCTCTTAATATTGCTTCTGCTTTTTCAACTTGTCCAGTTCTAGCATAAAATGATGAAAGCCATATTTTAAGTGGATATGTTTCAGGCTGAATTGATATCATATCTAACAAGTATTTTTCAGCCGTTTCATTATCCTTTAGCTGGCTTGAATAAAGTCCTGCTAACTCTTTTCTAACAGATAAATTTTGGGGATTATTTTTTGCAGCATCAATCAGTAAGTTTTTAGTTTTCTCAATTTCACCTTTCCTAATATAGTAACTAGAAAGTGTTATAACACCTTCAATTAAAGTACCATCTTTTTTAACAACAGCTTCCATCTCAGCTACTGCTTTTTCTTGAGAACCCGTTTTATATTCGATATAAGCCCTTGTTAATTCGGCATCAATATTATCTGGATCTTCCTGAGCTATTTCTTCCAACAACGTTGTAGCTTCTTTAATAGTCTCCTCAGTGCCCGCAATCACGTAAATCCTTGACAACTTAACTTTTGAAAGAGTATGAACCGGATCAAGTTCAATTGCTTTACGGTAATTAGCAACAGCTTTCATCATTTCTTTGTTATATTCTTCTAATTGCCCCATATAATAATAAGCTTCCGCATATTTAGGATCAATTTGGAGCACATTTTTAAGTTCAATTCTAGCTTTGTCATAATTTTTTTCAGCAAGAAACACTTTACTTTTTTCCAAGTACTTCACTTTTCTTTCTTCTGCACCACCACATGCCACTAAAGACAAAATCAAAACTGATGATGTAGATAACCTAACAAATCCTGGTAAAAATTTTTTCATTAACAGTATCCTGCCGTTTATATTTTAATTATTTATAAAAAAATTGCACAACTAGTGCAGTTTCTATCAAATTTATTGTCTATTGGTTTATAAATAAGAACATCTACTCTTACTATCTAAACTTATTTAAAAACCCCGTATCACCAAAACAGATAACGCTGCCAGCGTACCTAATCTCAATAAATTCCAGTTATGCTTTTTAAGCCCTATTACTGCTTCACATGTGTAAAACAGAATTATCAACTTTATCGCCATTTCACCCATACCACTATCTTCTAAATGTACTTCTGGCAGATTAGGCACAACTATTACCAAAATGATTACTAGGTAATCTAATGGTGTGATTTGGAATGTTTTATCATGTGAGGAATACACTCTCAATGAAAACGCTATAACCAATACTACAAAAATCCAATTCACTACATTAGAACTCACTAATTCGCTATCTTTGACTGGCAATAGATAGATTGCCATAACAGATACAACATAAACAACCGCTTTTTCTAAAACGCCACTCATATTAGAGCTAACAAGTACTGATCCAATAAAAACCAAGAGTAAAAATACTGCGAGTACAGCCATATCCTGTGTAACATCAACTGCTAATATTACTGACATGACCAGAAGTAATGGAACTAACGTTTTTAGCATGAACGTTGGTATGGTTGTTAACCATCCTTTATCGCGCAAAAAACGAATTGATGTTTTAAGTAAAGCTGATTCAGCCAGGTCATTCGTATGAAATTTCCAACTTGTGGTACGCGCATAATGAAATGAACCTAATACAAATACACTAATAACGATATATATCAGTAGCAATAAAGCATCAGCTTCGTACAACATAAAATATGCAACAGCAATTAAGGCACTCTGCAATACATATATTATAAATACTGCTTCATATTGATCAAATCCAACATCTAGTAATTTATGATGAATATGATTTTTATCTGGTGAAAAAGGTGAACGCTTCTCATACAGTCTCTGCCCCATTACTGCCATAGTATCAAGTATCGGTAAACCTAAGATAAACAGCGGTATAAGCGGACTCATAGCAGAGTTAACTGTCTGTGATAGTACAATTACCATCACGCCTAAGCTAAAGCCTAAAAACTGACTACCCGTATCGCCCATAAATAGCCGAGCAGGATGAGTATTATGTCTAAGGAAGCCAAGGATGGAGCCTGCAACTGCCATTGAGATAAGAACGACCATCTCACCGCCTGTATCATAAGCCAGCAAGGCAATAATGCTGATGGTGATTAGCGATGTACCACCGGCTAAACCATCTAAGCCATCGGATAAATTAATTGCGTTAGTAATACCTACTAGTGCAAATATAGTGAGCGGTATGGCCAAATAGTCGGGGATATGTCCATCAATAAAAGGGAATGTACGCACAATCACATCGCCCCAGGTAACGACTATAACCACTGCTAACAATTGCCCTAAAAATTTAACTTTATAGTTTAAGTCACATTTATCGTCCCATAAGCCGAACCCCCAAATAACAAGAAAACCTGCAAGTATGGCTATGACCTGCTGATCTAGCTCTGCGAGTAACAGAATAGAGATAACGCTACCCGCAACCATTGCGATTCCACCTACGCGAGGTATCGCCTGTGTATGCACTTTCCGAGCATCGGGCACATCTATTGCACCAATCTTATCTGCCCATTTCATAACAGGTGGAATTAAAAGCATGGTGACAACCAGCGCTATAATAAAAGCAAAAATAAACAACATATAAAGTACTTTTATTTACCGGGTACGTATTGTGGAATCAGTGGTGCTATTTTACGACTGAAGTCCTCAAGGCGCTTATCAGCAATAGTAAGATCTTGCCCAGGCTTTAAAACCGTCGTTAGGCGCATTAATGCACCATCTGTACGGTGTTGATTCATAGAATCCCAGAACAACCACCATTTCATCATATATTCATTAGTAACAAGACGACCGCGTTGCTGAAACCAGTAGTACACCAATTGCTTGGTCTCATCTTTTTCTATGACAAGACGATTAACGACAAATGGCACACCTTCAATCTCTGCATTACTAATAACATGATTCTGAAGAGACGTAATTTTCCAACCACCACCAGGAATACATGAACGGGGTGAGTGTGCAGACGCCCCCTTCTTTTGAGATGCGTAATAAGCAGTGTAAAAATTGATAAAAGAGCCATCATCAGTATTTCTATAATCGCTCTTCAAATAGTCTGTAAGCTTAAGTACATCAAGAATATCTGATTCCAAGTAACCCGTTCTTCCCTGCCACCCATCAAACTCTAGTGGGAACTCAGCATATTGTTTACGATCAGGTACAGTTTCTATTTGCTCAGGAATAATGGACGAACCAATAGCTGAAAAAACAATCACAACTAGTGATAAATAAAAGGGCTTAGGCAGAACACGGTAAATTACTTTAGCCCCTTCTGGTGAAGGCTCAGGAAAATCTAAACTAAAGGCATCAGCTAATGGCAATCTATTTTTTCCTATATTAGTGAGTATCCACATTTCTCCAATCAGTATAGCTATGCAGCTCATGAATACAGCCCATCCTTCAAAGTCATGAAGGAAGCCCTCAGCCATCTCAGGCCCCCAGTACTCTACCGTCACACCTATTGCGCCGATCCTGAAGCTATTCATTAGTATTGTTATTGGTATAGAAGATAGAAATATGATTACTTTTTTCCAGAAGGAGCCTGTAAAAAAGTATGCCGATATGAAGGCTAAAGTCATGAGCGGAAACAAATAGTTAAGACCACTACACGCCTCTACTACTTGTAATTTATAAGTACCTAAATCAATTATGTTACCTTCAACATAAACACTAATATCCATTAACCTAATTACAGCAACCCCTATCTGGGTAGATATCAACTGTAAATTTGCCGACAAACTCTGATATAAAAAGTTGGGTAGCGGGATCATAAAGAACAGAATAAGCATAGGAATTAATACAAACTTGAATCCCTTTGCCCCCATATAGGACAATGCAGCCCCCATTAACACAATAATAAAAGCATATTGTGTTACAACATACAAACTAGAAAGCTCACCTGCAAAATACATAAAAAGACCAGCAAGCACAACTAACAGCCCTAGCCAACTACCCTTCAACTCAATTGTTTCAAGTTTGTCTTTCTTCTGCCAAATAAAAAATAGAGCTATTACAGGTATAATGTAACCATGTCCGTATTCTTCTTTAGAACCCCATAGTTGGACCATGTAACTTAAAGC
>Ga0316204_10013032_pt1 | contig 10016 bp, 7 predicted proteins | sample 6monrhotite_MG_2_FD_205661 | JGI IMG/M metagenome (GOLD analysis project Ga0316204, IMG submission 205661) | Microbial mat bacterial communities from mineral coupon in-situ incubated in ocean water Damariscotta River, Maine, United States -... | ecosystem: Environmental > Aquatic > Marine >... | reverse complement strand
TTCATGGCGGCTTCCAAACGCAAGGTATCGCGAGCGCCAAGTCCGCAAGGCGCAACACCAGCAGCCAGCAAGCGGTCCCAGACAGCTGGGGCGCGCGCGGCAGGCATGCAAATTTCCCAACCGTCTTCCCCGGTGTAGCCCGTGCGCGCGATAAATACATCGTCCGCTTGCAGACCGTAAAACGGCTTCAATGCTAACGCGGCGTCGCGATGCTCGGCATCGATACACGGCGCTGCCAGTTCCCTGGCACGTGGTCCTTGTACCGCAATCATCGCCAGCTCGGCTCGTTCTGCAACGGCAACATCAAAAGCGCTGGCCTGTTCGCGAATCCACGCCAGATCTTTTTCGCGGGTGGCTGCATTGACGATGAGGCGATAATCAGCGTCCCCCATGAAGTAAATGATCAGGTCGTCTATTACGCCGCCATCGGCATTTAGCATGGCGGTGTAAAGCGCTTTGCCGTGATCCTTGAGCTTGGCAACGTCATTGGCAACCAGATATTGCAGAAATTCACGAACGCGCTCACCGCTTAGATCGACGATGGTCATATGCGAGACGTCGAATACGCCCGCATTCTGCCGTACGGCAAAATGCTCCTCTTTCTGCGAGCCATAATGCAGCGGCATATCCCAGCCGCCAAAGTCGACGATTTTCGCGCCAGCTGCGATGTGATTTTCGTAAAGCGGTGTTTTCGATCCCATTAGCTCGTCTCTCAATTTCAGCACACAAAAAAAGGGCGGCAGACGCAATTGGTCTGCCGCCCCTCTGTCCTTTGCTACCTGAGAGATCAATGACTCGTCGAGCCACATACCCCTTCGGTGGGCCGTCTCGACCTCTCTCCAGAGCTAATCAGCGTACTCAGTCCTTCTGCCTGAGCGTTTCCGGGCGTGTTGCGCCTTCGGCGCCTCGATCCAACGAGGTCTCTTCTGTGCACGCTATAGATTAGTGGACGAATCATAGCCAAGTGTGCGGCTGGTTGCCAGCGGCCGCTCCTGCAGTAACAATGCTGAGCAATCGAATCAGGGGCTTTAGCTATGAAAATATCAAGAATATTGCTGACTGCCGTGTTCGCTTTTACCGCCAATACAGCATTCGCCGATGCCAGCAGCGACTTCATCGCACTTCTCGATGAACACTGGGAGGCACGCGTCGCCAATAATCCCGTAGAAGCTTCCATGAATGGCGACCGCCGGTTTAACGACCAATGGCCAGACCAAAGCTTGCGGGCCATAGAAGAACGTCATCAACAGACGAGAGAGTTTTTGCGGCGGGCGTATGCGATTGATCGAACAGAATTGTCTGATGATGACCAACTCAATTACGAGCTGTTCCGCCGGCAATTACAGGATGCGGTAGACGAACATCAGTTCAACGACTTCTTACTGCCATTTTCGCATCGTGGCGGCATCCAGACCCTGCATAACATTAGCGAGCGACTGCGTTTCGAGACAATTCAGGACTACGAGGACTGGCTGGCTCGACTTGGCAAAGTCGACGTACTCATCGAGCAATATATCGAGCTCGCAGAAGAGGGCCGCAAGTCTGGCTATGTGCGACCGAAAATCCTGATGCAGCGTGTGCCCGATCAATTGGCACTGCAAATTGTGGACTACGCGAATGAGAGTCCATTTTTTACTGTTTTCGACAATATGCCGGATTCGTTCTCTGCGACAGATCGCGAGCGCCTGCGCGCAGAGGCCACTGAAACACTGGAAAAATCCTTACTGCCCGCTTACCAGAAGCTGGACCGCTATTTCAACCAAAAGTACCTGCCGGCTGCGCGCGATAGCGTCGGCCAGTCGGCCCTGCCGAATGGCAAGGCATGGTATGAACATCTGGCGCGCTCATACACAACGACACGTATGACACCGGATGATATTCATCGGCTCGGTCTGCAAGAAGTGAAACGCATTCGCGAGGAAATGGATACGATCATCAAGGAAGTTGAGTTCGAAGGCAGCTTCCAGGATTTTCTGGTTTTCTTGCGCACCGACCCACAATTTTATTACGACAACCCGGATGACTTGTACGAAGCCTATCTGGCCACCTGCAAACGCATTGATCCGGAACTCGTGCACTTATTTGGCAAGCTTCCCAGGATGCCCTACGGCGTAAAGCCAATCCCCGATTCGATCGCGCCGGATACGACGACTGCGTACTACTCGGACCCGGCTGCGGATGGCAGTCGCGCTGGTATCTATTGGGTGAATCTTTATCGCCCCGAAGTTCGTCCAAAATACGAGATCGAAGTGCTTAGCGTTCACGAAGCAATGCCGGGACATCACCTGCAGCTTGCCTTGCAGCAGGAGCTGACTGAAATGCCGATGTTCCGCCGCTACATTGGGTTTACAGCGTTTGTTGAAGGCTGGGGACTTTACAGCGAACGCCTTGGTTATGATCTCGGACTCTACAAGGATCCCTACTCACGATTCGGGCAACTCACCTATGACATGTGGCGGGCAGTACGACTGGTCGTCGATACCGGCATGCACTACAAAGGCTGGACTCGTCAGCAAGCGATCGACTTTTTCAAAGACAATGCGGCCAAGGCCGAACATGACATTGTCAATGAGATCGACCGTTACATCGGCAATCCGGGACAGGCACTGGCCTATAAGATCGGGCAACTGAAAATTCTGACGCTGCGGGAGCGGGCTGAAAATCAGCTGGGAGATAACTTCGACATTCGCGAATTCCATGATGAACTGCTCGGCGCTGGCGCGCTGCCGCTGGATCTTTTGGAGCTGCGCATGGATAACTGGCTGGCCACAAAATAACGAAACAGGGTTGGCGAGCGCGCTGCGCACCGAATCAATCCGCGAGGTCATAGTCGTTTCGTTTCTTGGGATCGTTGCTGAAATACTGCACGAACTCCCAGTCATTGCCGTCCGAATCGTAAAAGTAAACGCGTTTACGGTGCGGATGATTGTTGGGATAGGTTGAATCCTTGAATCCAGCTTCGGTCAGCCTTGATCGCAAAGCATCGACGTCATCGACCTCGTAGCCGAGGTGATTCACGCCGGGCTTGCCGTCATAAGGTGCTTTGATATCAGCGTCGTCATAGGTCGTCTCATTCAGCGCGATATAGGTTTCGTCGGTGCCGATGTGCATCCAGCGACGTCCGTCCCGCTCGCTCGTACTACGTACTTTGAAATCAGGAAATGCTGTCTGCAGAAAGCGGACCGCATCATCGAAGTGGCGAACGTGAAGGTTTGCGTGTTCCAGTTTGATTGTCATGATGTTCTCCTGTTGTTTGAGGACATCCTGCCTGCAGCCGGACGATTTACCAACTGAATTGCTATTTTGATAGCAGATTGATACTTTGCCAGCATGACTGACATTAACCGAAATCTTGCTGAAAACATCCGCCGCCTGCGCGAAGCACGCAATATGTCGCAACAGCAAATTGCGAAACTATCCGGCATCCCGCGCCCCACCTGGGCGAGCCTCGAATCGGGGACGGCCAATCCGACGCTCGCTGTACTGAGCAAGGCGGCAAACGCTTTGAACATTTCTATCGAGGAATTAGTTGGATCGCCACGCGGCGAATTCGAATTCATTCCTGCTAACAAGGTGCGCGAACGTAAAAGACAGGACGGTAAGCTCCGCCCACTCGTTCCGGATGCTTTACCCGGCCTGGAAATATCACGCACCGAGCTGACGCCTGGCGGGCGCATGGTGGGCGTGCCTCACACCACCGGAACACGTGAGTACCTCACCTGTGAGCGCGGACAAGTCGAGTTGGTCGCTGGCGGCGAGCATCACCTGTTAAAAGAAGGCGATATGCTCGTATTCCGCGGTGACCAGCGACATTCGTACATTAATCCCGACAAGCAGCGCGTTTCGATTTCGATTTCCGTAGTCTGCTTCGCGAACTGATGGCATTAAGGCCAACGTAAACACCGACAGCGAAGCCATTTTCGCTTCGCACATGTTGCTTACGCTTTTGGCTATGCGACAGGCTGCCCATCAAGATGCCGCCATTTACGCAACATGAGGAAGACAGGAATCGCGACGATAATTGCCGCCAGACCAAAGAGTGTTGAGCTCAAACTACCGAGAGAAATCAGAATTGCGACCGCCGTCCAGCCAACAGCGCAGATGACGCCGGTATACGGGTATCCCCACGCAACAAACGGGCGTTCGGTATTCGGCTCGCTGCGGCGTAAACGAAATACGCCCAGTACCAGCGCGACGTACGCTATCAACAGAAGAGACACCGTCAGGTTAAGCAGGAACTCGAAGCTGCCTATCGCAATCAACACACAAACGAGAACCCACGACAAAATAACACCACCGATCGGCGCGCCATTGTCCGCAACAATTGTCGCTTTTTGACTGCCCAGACCATCCTGAGACAGCGCATAGATAACGCGCGACGTCATCATGTAATTGAGATTTTGGTGTGCCAGCAATATGAAGATGGCAGCCACGACCAGCACGGTTTCGGCGCCGCTGCCGAATAGCAGCTCGAGCGCTTTCGCCATCGCCAGATCGTTCCCGCCGATTGAGGTCAAAGGCACGCTAAAAACCAGGGCGATGTTTAGCAGCATGTACAACGCCATGACCACAAGGAAACCTTGAATACTACCCATGACAACTGCGCGGCCGCCGGATTTAACCTCACCGCAGAAATAGCTCGCAACAAACCAGCCGTCATACGTGAAGATAATTGATGCGGCGACAAGTCCGTAGGCGGTGATGCCAATCGCCGCGATTGATCCGCTGCTCGCTGTGATATCCGCCAGCCCAGCACCCGTATATGCGCCGTAAAACAAGGCGCAGGCAAGCATCGCTATAACGAGTCCGATGCCGGCGGATGCCGTCTCCTGAATGCCAGCACTCACTCGCGTCCCGACGAGCTGCAATATCGCGAAGGCACTTGTGATTACGAGCGCCAACACGGTCGAATACGGTGACAGGGTAGGCAGCAGTATCGCAAGATACTCCGCTGCTACGACGGCTTTCAGCGCCATCGTGGCGCTGTAGGAGACCCAGTCGATCCAACCGATAACAAACGACGGGAACCTTCCATAGGCGCGCGATATCAGGCTGTATGCCCCACCCGATTTGGGCGTGATCGACATGAGTTCGCCGACAAACAGCAAACTAAGTAAAACAAACACGCCTCCACCGAGCCACCAAGCCACATACAGCCAGGGATCGGAAACAACTTTTGCGATTTCGCCGGGCGTGCGCAGTATGCCGAGGCCAATAATGCCGCCAACGCAGGCCGCCATAGAGAATCCTCGGCCAAGAATGCGCTTCAGTTGATTTGCGGCCATTCTTAAGAACGTCCTTATTGTCGTTATTCGGCGGGAAATTCCCGGCGAGCAATTGCCGCTCGTTGTTCCGGCGTCGCAGCCGGGTCAAACAGTTCTTCTATTCGGGCGATGCGATTCGCGAGTCCGGTGCCATTCGCGATTTGAATATTCAATCCCGGGCGTGCGTTCATTTCGAGAATGAGTGGGCCTCGATCCGCATCGATAACCATGTCCACACCCAGGTAGCCAAGACCCGTGACTTCATAACCACGCGCCGAAGATTCGAGAATGAAATCCCAATTCGGTATTTTGAGACCTGCAATCAGCGCGCCAGTATCCGGATGATCCTCAACCAGGTGATCGCTGAGCACGCCGCTGAGCGTCGTACCGGTCGACATGTCGACGCCCGCTCCGACGGCGCCTTGATGTAAGTTGGCTTTACCGTCTGATGCTCGCGTTGGTAGTCGCACCATCGCCATCACCGGATAACCGCGATAGACAATGACGCGAATATCCGGAACTCCCTGAAAACTAACCTCGGCAAACGTTGGATCAAAGTGCACACAATACTCGATCAATGCTTTGTCACGATTGCCACTCAGGCTGTACTGACCGCCGACAATATTAGAAATATGGTGCCGTAACTCACCTTCGGAAATCAGCAAACCGCTGCTAAGCCTGAAGCTCTCGCGCTTGCGCTCGCTGCGCCCGGTGACCACAAATATGCCGTCGCCACCACTACCCTGTGCGGGCTTGATAACGAAGCTATCCTTGTCGGCAACCATCTTGCCAAGATTTTTGACGTCTGCCTGATGCACGATGACGCCATAAAGATCCGGCACCGCCATGCCCGCCTTCAGCGCGAGGTCCTTGGTGAGTACCTTATCGTCCACCCGTGGATATAGGCGTCGCGGATTGAGACGCATGATGAAATCGGCATTGCGTTCATTGAGACCGAGAACGCCTATCTTGCGCAGTTTTCTCGCCGTCTCAAACATCAGTCCTGCGCCAACTCCTTAAAGCGCCGCAACTCGGTCAGTCGATAACCCGTATATCGGCCTACCAGCATGACAAACGCCAGAATCACGAGCAGCAATTCCGGGAATGTGAAAATGAGATGTTCAAGCCATGGCATGCCCATGAAAATATAGGCGACAACGGCAACCAGCAGACTACCCAATCCCGCTCGGATCGCATCGGCAGGGCCGCGTTCCTCCCAGACGACGGACATCCTTTCGATCGTCATGGCAATAATGACCATCGGAAACAACGCAACCGACAAGCCCATCTCCAAACCCAGTCGGTGTGAAGCCATGCTGATCAACAACATCAATATCACCACGACAATAAGGACAGCACTAAGCCTTGGCACCAGCAGCAAGCGCAATCGGTCGAGCAGGAATCGAATGGTGAGGCCGAGCGTCACCAACAGTGTGAATAAGATCACGCCCCAAACCAATTTGGTCTCGCGAAATGCCAACGCGATCAAAACCGGCATGAAGGTACCGAAGGCATCGACACCAACGATGTTTCGCATAAGCACCATGATCAGGGCGCCGATAGGAATCATCAATAACACGCTATACACAGCCTGCGTTTGAATCGGCAAGCTGTACAGCGAAAAGTCGACGGCACTACCGCCCTGTTTCGCAGCTTGCGATTCGGCGATTGCCACTGCGTCGAGGTGATTCAACTGGATGGCAAAATCAACCTGCACGTTGCTGCCACCGTCGACGGTTACGAGCGACTCGTTACCGCGCCACCAGACAAGAAATCGATCGGGCAGGCTTTCCTCGCCAGTCACCGGATCAAAATACAGCCAGTTCTTGCCGTCGTGAACTTCGAGCCACGTCAGGATCGACGCGTTGCGCTGCCGTCCAGCGAGCGCGAATCCATGCACCATCCGCGCTGGAATACGAGCAGTTGCCAGCAACGATGTTATGACGTCTACAAATTCAGAATTCGTTGCAACGCTGGCCATCAATAATTCAACGTTGGGATCCGGCGACGGGTCATTCATGCGTCGTAATAATTCCGTCGTAAACGACGCGGTGTCTGCGGAATGATTTCGAACGTCATCAACCAGGACATCGACAGCAGTCTTCATCGGTTCGTTGATAGTCGGCGTTGGCGGAAACGGTGGCGTCGTATCCGACTCATCAACAGAGTCATCTTCATAGACCGATATTCTGTAATAGATGGTTTGCTCGCCATCGGCTCTGCGGATAGCCCACTGCGCTTCTCGGCCACCACCGCCGAAATTGGTACTAAAGCCATAGCCACGAGACACGGAATTTTCATTGAGTGTTCGAAAGCCGGGGGTCAGCGAGGGCACATTCAACTGCACCTTGATTGAACCTGGCCCGCTTTCAAAACCGACAGCAGCTTCTATGGTCCAAACCGGTGCCTCGAGGTCCTCCGTTACCGGGAAGCCCAGCACCTGCCATTTATAGAAAAAGACAGACATTCCGATGACCGCCAGCATCGCTGCCAACAGATACACGTAGCGTTGGTTCATTGTCCCCCCTACCGTCTTATGTCGAGCGTTAGTTGACGCCCAGTGCGACCTTTACGGCACGCTCTCTGATCGGTCCGCTGCGATTAAACATCCGCATGCCTGCCGATCTTATCTCTCCCAATACTGTTGAGTCTGTCGTAAACAGTCGATTGAGGCCAGTCATGAAATGCAACATTGTTAAATTGGCACCTTTACGTGCTCGCTCGTAGCGTCGCAAAACAGGGCGATCTCCGGGGTGCAGCCCTGCATCGATCGCGGCATCAATCACGCCCGCAAGTACTGCCGTATCTTGCAGCCCGAGATTAGCACCCTGGCCAGCCAACGGATGAATCGCGTGCGCAGCATCACCGACAAGTGCCACACCAGGCAGAACATAGTCCTCGGCATGCTGAGCAGATAGCGGATAGGCGCCCCTGGGTCCCGCAACGGTTAGCTCACCCAGTACACCCGCAGAGGCGACGGTCAACATTCGTCCCAATTCCTCGTCGGTTGCCTGCAATGCTTGTTGCGCCGTTTGCGGTGTGGTTGACCAAACCACGGAAATTCGTCCATCAGCCAACGGCAACATACCAAGCGGACCATTGCGCAAGAAGCGCTGCCACGCTGTGGCCGCATGCGGGTACTCTGTTTCGAGATGCGTGACCACGGCCGTCTGTTCATAGGGCCACAGGTTCGTCTTGATGCCAACCAGCTGGCGTACCATCGAACGCGCACCGTCTGCTGCAATCACGAGATCCGCTTTGGGCAGCGAATCAATTTTGGTCGCAAACTTCAGCGACACTCGAGATTCATCCAGTACCTGCAATAACGCGTCCTGAATGAGAACATTTTCGGTGATAAAGCCGAGCTGCGACATCGCGAATTCCGCCGCGTCAAAATGCAGCGCCGTGTCACTTTCGGGCGAATGGCTTTCGTCCCATACATGCATGGACTCGTAGGGTGAAACGCGGGCATCCCGGATCAGTGGCCATGCACCCACGGAGTCCAGTATCTCGGCTGACCCATTTGCAATCGCCGAGACGCGCAGAGCCACATCATCATCCGCCGAGAAGACCGCTCGTTTCGCCGCATCCAGCACCGTGATATTTAGTGCGTCCGCATGACGGCCTTTGGCAAGCAAAGCAGCGACCGTGAGTCCGGTGATACCGGCACCTACAATCGTAATGTCGAACGACTGCTTCATCGGATCGGCATGCCGCGTGATAAGCGCGGTAACTCCCCCGCAAGACCCATTGTGTGCTTGGCGAAGGTCTGCCGTACACCGGGTATCAGATCGAATCCAAGCATGCCGATGTTGCGCAATGTTCTCAGCCCGGGCCGCGAACTGCCAAACAGACGCACGAGATTGTCAGTAAAGTGCACCAGCTTTTTCTGGTCTGCACGGCGCCATGTCGAATATCGATCCAGTAACAAAGCATCACCCAGATCGACGTCGCCACTCAACGCATCAGCAATACAGTCGCAGAGTGAGGCAACATCCCGCATGCCGAGATTAAATCCCTGCGCTGAAACTGGATGTAAGCCATGTGCGGAGTTGCCAATCAAAATGCTTCGAGCGGCAGTCAGACGAACTGCTTTGCTGAGCACCAATGGATAACTCGTACGTTTACCGACGCGCGAAAATGCGCCAAGTCGGTAGCCGAATTCTTCCTGAATCTCAGCCAGAAAATCGGCGTCGCTTAGCTCCATGACGCGATCGGCGTCATCTTCTGCAACCGTCCAGATAAAGCCGGCACGATCGTCCGCAAGCGGCAGAATGGCCAATGGCCCCTGCGCGGTAAATCGTTCGAAGGCGCGGTTGTTTAGTGTTTTTTCCGGCAGCAAATTTCCAATAACAGCTCGCTGCGCATACGCCTGTTTAATTGCCGAAATACCCATCATGTCCCGCACGCTGGAATTCGCACCGTCCGCCGCCACCAGCAACTGACACGTCAGCGTCTGCGCGCCGTTGTCAGTAGCGATAGTTACGCAAGCGTGCTCGGAATCAAGCTCGATCGCTTGAACGCGCGCCGGGCAAAAGACGTCGACAACTTCAGCAGCAGCAAGATTCGTCTGCAGCACTTTGCCCAAGACACGATTAATAACTACATAGCCAAGCGCTTCGACGCCCTGCTCTTCGGCATCAATGTGCGAGAAGCCAAATCGCCCCTTGTCAGATACGTGAATATCCGTAATAGGTGTGGACGCCGCAACGATCGCTTCCCACAGTCCCATCGCCTGGAACATGCGTTGCG
>Ga0316204_10013031_pt1 | contig 10016 bp, 7 predicted proteins | sample 6monrhotite_MG_2_FD_205661 | JGI IMG/M metagenome (GOLD analysis project Ga0316204, IMG submission 205661) | Microbial mat bacterial communities from mineral coupon in-situ incubated in ocean water Damariscotta River, Maine, United States -... | ecosystem: Environmental > Aquatic > Marine >... | reverse complement strand
CGTCGTATCGTTGATCTGGCACGTGACCATTATGAAAACGATAATTACGATGTGCTGCCTCGTTCTATTGCCAGCTTCAAGGCGTTTGAAAATGCCATGTGTCTGGATATTGCCATGGGTGGTTCGACCAATACGGTACTGCATTTACTTGCCGCAGCACAGGAAGGTGAAGTGAATTTCACCATGGATGATATTGATCGCCTGTCCCGTAAAGTCCCGAACCTGTGTAAGGTTGCACCGTCTACGCAAAAATATCATATGGAAGACGTGCATCGTGCCGGTGGTGTAGTGGGTATTTTAGCTGAGCTGGCTCGTGCCGGTTTATTACATACTGACCTGCCTACGGTTCACTCTGCGACCGTGGCGGACAGTTTAGCCAAGTGGGATCTGGTTGCGGGTAAAGATGAAGATGCCTATAAACTGTATTCAGCTGCGCCTGGAAATGTGCCAACACAACAGGCGTTCTCTCAGGAGAAGGTTTGGGAAGTTGATGTAGACCGGGAAAATGGCTGTATTCGTAATAAAGAGCATGCCTATTCGCAGGAAGGTGGTTTAGCGGTGTTGTTCGGTAATATTGCTGAATTAGGCTGCATTGTAAAAACAGCAGGCGTGGATGAAAGCATCTGGAAGTTCACCGGTAAGGCACGGGTGTTTGAGTCACAGGATGCATCAGTTGAAGCCATTTTAAATGGTGGAGTAGTAGCAGGTGATGTGGTTATTATTCGTTATGAAGGTCCGAAGGGTGGTCCGGGTATGCAGGAAATGCTTTACCCAACCTCATACCTTAAATCTCAGGGCCTGGGCAAAGACTGTGCGCTGTTAACCGATGGCCGATTCTCCGGTGGGACCTCAGGTTTATCTATAGGCCATGCTTCTCCAGAAGCGGCAGAAGGTGGTGCGATTGGTCTGGTTGAAGAAGGTGACACCATAGAAATCGATATTCCAAACCGCACAATTAACCTGGCAGTATCAGATGATGAACTGGCTAAACGCCGTGCAGCAATGGATGCCAAAGGAAGTGCTGGCTGGAAGCCGCTTAATCGTGATCGTGTTGTGAGTAATGCGTTAAAAGCCTATGCGGCAATGACCACCAGTGCATCGCGTGGTGCGGTGCGAGATGTTTCTCAGCTAGAAAAGTAAAATGATTGCCGCAGAGGCACGGAGGTCACAGAGTTGTTCCTTATAAAAAACTCTGTGTTCTTTGTGTCTCTGTGGCAAAGTTTTTATTTAACAAGGTAATAAAATGAAAATCGGCACACCCCTTTCCCCATCCGCAACAAAAGTCATGCTGCTCGGCTCAGGTGAACTCGGCAAAGAAGTTATTATTGAGTTACAGCGTTATGGTATTGAAGTGATAGCGGTGGACCGTTATGAAAATGCGCCGGGTCATCAGGTGGCTCATCGATCTCATGTAATTGATATGTCGGATGGTAAAGCGCTTAAGGCATTGGTAGAAAAAGAACGCCCTGACATAATCGTGCCAGAAATCGAAGCCATAGCCACGGACATGCTGGCGGTGATTGAAGAAGAGGGGCTTGCAGAGGTTATTCCAACTGCACGCGCAACACAATTAACCATGAATCGCGAAGGCATTCGCCGGCTCGCAGCTGAAGAGTTAAAACTCGAAACCTCCAGTTATGTTTTTGCCGACAGTTACGAAGAGCTTAAACAGTCTGCGGATTTAATTGGTTACCCCTGTATTGTTAAACCGGTGATGTCATCATCGGGTAAAGGCCAGTCTCGTCTTGAATCAGCCAGTGATGTAGAAACTGCCTGGGAATATGCCATGGACGGAGGCCGGGTTAACCACGGCAGGGTGATAGTTGAAGGGGTGGTCGATTTTGATTATGAAATCACTCAGCTAACGGTGCGCGCGTTAAATGCCGAGGGAAATATTGAGACACATTTTTGTGCGCCTGTTGGTCATGTGCAAAAAAATGGTGATTATGTGGAAAGTTGGCAGCCACAGCCCATGTCGGAAACTGCGCTGGAGAAATCCAGAGAGATGGCTGAAAAAATTACCGCAGCTTTAGGTGGTCGAGGTATTTTTGGGGTGGAGCTATTTATTAAGGGCGATAAGGTGTACTTCAGTGAAGTCAGCCCCAGACCACATGATACTGGCCTGGTGACCTTAATGACTCAATGGCAGTCTGAGTTTGCGTTGCATGCAAGAGCTATTCTGGGTTTGCCTGTTGATACCAGTTTGCGATGTGATGGTGCCAGTGCCGTCATTTATGGCGGCATGAATGAAACGGGTATTAGCTTTGAAGGTGTTGATGAAGCGCTGCGAGTGCCGAGCACAGAAATTCGTTTATTTGGTAAGCCAGAGTCATTTGATACGCGACGCATGGGTGTTGCAGTTGCCAGTGGCAGCTCTATTGATGAAGCACGAGGCAGGGCACGTCTGGTGGTATCAAAAATTAAGACAGATAAGTCCTGATTTATTTTTAGAAATTTCAGCTGCTGTATTGGGTCTGCATCCATTCTTTTAAGAGTCTCTCGAGAATAGTTTCTTATTTCTTGTTCAAAGCCTGTCATTAATTTGTTATGCGCTACAATTAAATGTATCGATTATTAATTAATAGAAACTAATCATCCTGGTTTTAGGGGGATACGCGATTTATGCCTAATGATGCTCCAGCTCACTCCACTGCAATACGACCTGACCTTGACTGGAGTCAGGTAAAAGAGACCGTGTTAATGCTTAAGCTGGCTGCAGCCCAGGTTGAATTTTCACTAAAAGATGGTTCCAACTCTGTTAATGCGCTTGCCGACTCGTTTACCAGTATGGCGGGTAGTATCAGGGCAATTGAATTAAGCTCAGCTGAGCTGTTTGAAAAATACCAGGTAGAGGTTGCTGACCAGACGTCGGTGAATGAAAACTGTGAGCTGGTTTCAGGTAAGATGCAGCAAGCGATTATTGCTTTTCAGTTTTACGATACATTGGTGCAGCGTATGGATCATGTTGTTAATAGCCTTTCCAGCTTGAGTGATTTGGTGAGTGATCCATCCCGGTTATATTCGCCTGTGGAATGGAGTGCGTTGCAGGACGCAATTCGTAGTCGATACACTATGGAAAAAGAGCGTGAGCTGTTTGATGCGGTTATCGCTGGCGAGGACATGCAGCAGGTGCTGGATAAGATGCATCAGGTGGCTACCTCTGAAGAAGATGATATAGAGCTGTTTTAATGGCACTACTTACTGTTGATTATTAAGTAAATCACCTAAAACCATATTTTTATTGAATTTTTTCTTTACCTTTGTTTTTAGGTGAGCTAAGGTTAAGTACAATCAAAATGACCGATACAGGACAAGACATTGCCACGTATAGCTGAGGTTTTTGCGCAGACATTCCGTTCATTCAGCCCTGAAGCTCTTTCAGACAGGCTATTTAAAGACCCTTTAGAAAACTGGTGGTATACCTATCAGACCAAACTGGAAAACACCGGTTATGACGGCTCTGTGCAGGTTGCTTTCTTTATTGCCTCCTTTGCAGCAATGGGGCATGTGGCTAAAAGTGATGGGCGTATAAAAGATGTCGAGATTGAGCTGGTTTCGAAGGTTATGTCTCATTTGAAGCTAAACGAAGAGCAGAAAAAACTGGCAATTCGTTTATTTAATGAGGGCAAGCATTCAGATTTTGCTCTGGAAAAACTATTATGGCGTTTTTATCGAGAGTGCCGTCATCGTGTAAGCGTATTGCAGATTTTTATTGAAATTCAATTGCAGATGGCTTATTCAGATGCTCAGTTGAGTGAAGTTGAGTCCACATTAATTAAGTTTATGTGTAAACGACTGGATGTGTCTGATTCTATTTTTACACGCATTGAACGACGTGTAAGGGCTGAAAAAAAAGTCCGTAAACAGGCTGTACCTTCCATGTCAAAAAAAATTCTAAGTCTTGCTGATGCCTGTGAAGTTTTGGGTGTGGCGCGTAAAGCGAACCAGGCAGAGATAAAACAGGCTTACCGCCGATTGATGAGCCAGAATCACCCTGATAAGCTGGTTGCTCGTGGAGCAAGCGAAGTAGAGATTGTTGAAGCTCAAAGTATTACCCAGGATATTAAAAATGCATATGAATTGCTGGTGAAAACCAGGCGTATTTTCAAGTAAGCATTGTTTGTGGTTTGAACTGACCTGCCTGTTTGCGATATTCAGGCGGGATAGTTTCAGTAAAATGGCTTCAGGCAAATGATTCAGGCTAAAAATGATTGTGTCGAACTAGTTCATATATTCCTATCCAGTTAAAATATATTCTGACAGTATTTATTCAAAATAAACTGATCAGGATATCATTCACTAATAATAAAATTCCAGTGGCTATACTTTCTAAGATATCTTGATCAGGATCATCTTTGTTTCTGTTTGTTTGTCTCGGGTGTATATAAAATAAATCCTTACTCGTGTTTTTCATTTAACCTTCTTCGAGCTGAATAGCTTGAAAAATTTACGGGAATAAACTCTTGTCCAGAAAAGTAGATAACTCTTTTTATAATCAGGTGCCTGAATTATTACACGAACGCATCAACCGTCATTGGATAGACTGGCAGCAGGCCTGCCAGGCAATACAGAGAAATCCAGAGGAAGGGGTTGAGCTGGCCCTGTTAGGTAAAATATGGGCATGTAGTGAATTTATTCCCCAGGTTATGATTCGTAATCCGCAACTCTGGTTTGAACTGCTTGAGAAAAACTGGCTTAATCAAACCGCATCACTTAAAGACTATCAGGAAAGACTTAATCATCGCCTTGAAATAAATGAATCGGGCAATGATATAGCACTGATGAAACAGTTGCGTTTGTTTAGACAGCAGCAAATGTTACGCATTGCCTGGCGTGATCTGGCGGGGCTTGCGAGTACTACCGAGACCTTGTGTAATTTGACAGATCTGGCGGAAGTTTGTGTTGATATCACGCTGGAAACGCTTTATCAGGATCAGTGTAAGCAGCTAGGTGTGCCCTGTGATGCTAATGGGAATCCGCAGCGCATGGTGGTTCTGGGTATGGGTAAGCTGGGGGGGTATGAGCTTAATTTTTCATCGGACATTGATCTTATATTCTGCTTTTCAGAGGAAGGTGAAACAAACGGGGCGAGATCCCTTGCTAATAGCCAGTTTTTTATACGTCTGGGGCAAAGATTTATTAAGGTTTTAAATGATGTCACCGCTGATGGGTTTGTATTTCGAGTTGATATGCGATTAAGACCTTACGGTGATAGCGGGCCGCTGGTTATGAGCATTGCAGCGCTGGAACAATATTATCAAACCCAGGGCAGAAACTGGGAGCGTTATGCCATGATCAAGGCGCGGGTAATTGGCGGAGACAGACTTGTCGGGCAGGAAATTATGGATATGTTGAAGCCCTTTATCTACCGTCGATATCTTGATTTTGGGGCCTTTGAATCAATTCGTGAAATGAAAGCGATGATTGATACCGAAATTCGAAGAAAAGGTAATTTAAATAATATTAAGCTCGGATCGGGCGGTATCAGAGAGATAGAGTTTATAGGGCAAACTTTTCAGTTAATCCGCGGAGGTAGTGAGCCTGAGTTACAGATTCGCGGCATTCTAGATGTGCTTAAGCTGCTCGCAGAAAAGAGTTATCTGACTCAGCAGGAAGCCGATGATCTGGCGCAGAGTTATGATTTTCTGAGACGCCTGGAAAACCGCTTGCAAATGTATGCCGATGGCCAGACCCATCTTTTGCCAGAAGACGAGCTACAACAGTTGAGTATGGCATTGGCAATGGGTTATGAAAACTGGCCCGGTTTATTAAAAGACAGTGACCGTCACAGGGCATCGGTGCATGCCTCATTTGCGCAGTTGTTGCACGGTGAAGATGATGGGGCGGTTGATGCCAGTGTCGAAAAAAACTCTACCAGTGATATCTGGTTGCTTGAAATGGATGAGGCTGAGATAAGTCAGCAGCTTGAAAGTATGGGTATGCCTGAGGCTACGCAGGTAGGGCAGCAGTTACTGCAGTTTAGAAATGCAAGTCAGCTGAAGTCGATGACCAGTACTGGTCGAGAAAGACTGGATATGCTTATGCCGGTGTTACTCGAGTTATTAACCAGGCAGTCACAGCCCTCGCTGGTGTTCAAGCGAGTATTATCCTTATTACAGGCTGTGTTGAGACGAAGTGTCTATCTGTCGCTTTTAAATGAATATCCAGATGCACTAAAACTGCTGGTAGATTTATGCGGGGCTAGCCCATGGATTGCTAATTTATTAGGTCGATATCCGGTTTTGCTCGATGAGTTGCTTGATTCTCGAAACCTGTATCAGGTGATAACAAAGGAAAACCTGAAGCAGGAGTTAGGTGATTTATTACTTCAGGTTGAGGGTGATGAAGAACAGCAGATAGAGCGATTGCGGAAATTCAAACAGGCACAGGTTTTGAAGACAGCTGCTATGGATATTGCGGGTGTTATTGATGTGTTCGAAGTGAGTGAGCAGTTAAGTGATATTGGTGAAGCCTTACTAGAGCAAGTAATGACTTTGGCGTGGGGCTGGATGTTGGCAAAACACGGCAAGCCGGTTTGTGTGATTGACGGTGAAGTTTATTATCCCAGCATGGGCATTGTCGCATATGGAAAAATGGGAGGCAGAGAACTGGGATACGGTTCTGATCTGGATCTGGTTTTTTTACATGATAGTCGTGGGGAGCAGCAACAAACCGATGGTGAGCGTAGCCTGGATAACAGCAGTTTCTTTGCCAGACTGGCTCAGAGAATCATTCATCTGTTAAGTGTGCAAACCGCCAATGGGCGGCTTTATGAAACCGATATGAGGCTTAGGCCGGATGGAAATGCCGGTATGCTGGTGAGCAGCGTACAGTCCTATGAGCTGTATCAGCAGGGAAAAGCCTGGACATGGGAGCATCAGGCGTTAATTCGTGCTCGAATGGTGTGTTCAAGCACACATTTGAAGACAGAATTTGATAGAATCCGAAATTCGATATTGATTAAGCACAGAGACAGGGCATCTTTGGCGACAGATGTCGTTGAAATGCGGCAAAAAATGCGCGTAGCACTTGGCAGTAGTGCTCAGGCTGAAGCGGAGAAATTTCATCTCAAGCAAGACAGCGGTGGCCTGGTTGATATCGAATTTATTGCTCAATATGGCGTATTGCTGAAGTCCTCAGAATTTAATGAGATGACGCAATACACTGGCACAAGAAAAATTCTCAGACAACTGGAAGCCTGCGAGTTATTAACGACAGAACAGGTGGATGTATTGACCGAGGCTTACAAAGAGTACCGTGAATACAGTCATCAGCTGGCATTACAGGAGTTGTCATCTCAAATTGATAAAGCAAAATTTGAGAAAAACATAGAACAGGTTAAACAAATATGGCTGGATGTGCTGGTAAAGTACACCGGCCCCGAAGATGTCGAGCATTAAGTTCGAGCATTAGATTGCAAAGCACAGATTTTTAGGAGTATTAGCTATGCAGACCATGGCAGATCGCGATGGTGTAATTTGGTTTGACGGGGAACTGGTTCCCTGGAGAGAAGCAAAGGTACATGTATTAACTCACACGCTACATTATGGTATGGGTGTATTTGAAGGTGTTCGAGCGTATAAAGCGGAGCAGGGTACATCAATTTTTCGTTTACAGGCACATACAGATCGTTTGTTTGATTCTGCTCATATTATGCGAATGGATATGCCATTTGATAAAGACACAATTAATGAAGCACAACGCACGGTTGTGCGAGAAAACAATTTAGAATCTGCGTATCTCCGCCCAATGGCCTTTTATGGCTCGGAAGGTATGGGGCTGCGTGCCGATAATCTAAAAACCCATGTAATCGTTGCAGCCTGGGAATGGGGTGCATATCTGGGAGAAGACAATCTTAAAAATGGTTTAAGAATACATACGTCTTCCTATACCAGACATCATGTGAATATCAGCATGACAAAAGCCAAAGCCAATGGTCATTACATTAATTCAATGCTGGCGTTACAGGAAGCTATCAGTGATGGTTATGACGAGGCGATGCTACTCGATAATGAAGGTTATGTAGCTGAAGGCAGTGGTGAAAATATATTTATCGTAAAAAGCGGTGTGATCTACACACCAGATCTCACATCAGCATTAAATGGCATCACACGAAACACAATATTTAAATTCTGCGAAGAGCTGGGAATTAAAATTGTAGAAAAACGTATCACACGTGATGAAGTCTATATTGCTGATGAGGCATTCTTCACAGGTACAGCAGCAGAAGTAACACCAATACGTGAAGTAGATAATCGTGTTATTGGCTCTGGTACACGAGGGCCGGTGACTGAAAAGTTACAAACATTATATTTCGATGTGGTACATGGAAGAAAAATCATAAATGCAGAATGGCTGACAAAATGTAGTTAGAACTGTGAATAAAATAAAAATGTGAGAGACAAGATGACAGTGAAAACCACCGTGGGTGACACAGGCTTAACTAAGCCAAATGTAAAGAATAGCTATGAAGTAACAGCAGAAGACGTGCCAGTGCACTGTCCAATGCCAGGGACTAGTTTATGGAATTCTCACCCACAGGTTTTTATTGCTTTTGATAAAAATGGCGATGGTAAGTGTCCTTATTGTGGTGCTGATTATCATTTGAAATGAAACTGCTCTACTGGGTATAGGTTTATCGTCTTTGTGTTATCACAAAAAAGCATAGTGAGATTTTGAGTGCTAAATGATTTCTCTTGCAGGAATAATGAATGAGATTGTATAAAAAAATATGGATGTCTTTTAGGAAAAGGCTCTTTTTGCTTTTTAATAAACGATATTACATTAAGCATGTACATGGAATTGCGTATTTGTTAGATATGCGCAATCGTGTAGATAGGCATATAGATGCGTTTTCAATTTATGAAAAAGCACAAATAGATTATTTGTTTCTAAAATTAAGCGATATTAGCTGTAGTTGTTTTGTGGATATCGGTTCGCATTGGGGGCATTACAGTTTGGCTTTTGCCAAAGAAAGTTTCTTCAAAGAGGCTGAGGTTCATGCTTTTGAGCCAGATAGAGTGAATCGCTACCAACTATATGCAAATATTTTTCTTAACAGGTTTCAAGAAAGAATTAGTGTGCATGAACAAGCTGTTTCAAGTGCTGAGAGAGAGTTAAATTTTCATCATTTTGCTGAGAATAATAGAGGTAGAAGTTCTATTGCTGAGGATGGTGAAGCTATAGTTAAAACTGTCAGGCTGGATAGTGTTTTGCCCTATAGAGGAAAAGGGATCGGTATTAAAGTTGATGTTGAAGGCCATGAGCTTGATGTAATAGCCGGTATGGAAGAGGTATTGAAAAATAATGTTTGTGTTGTGCAGATTGAGTCATTTGACGATGTGCTGTCAGAATTGCAGAAAAAGATGTCTGGGTTAGGTTATTCGTTAATAAATAGCATAGAGTCAGATCATTACTTTTCGAATCAAAAATAAAAATTATGAATTGTGAAATGCAAAACTAATAAATTGCTATTTTGCTCAATTAGATGAAGGTGAAGAATGTTTGATAATAAGTCCATATTGATTACAGGTGGCACAGGTTCATTTGGCAAGCAATATATTAAGACTCTGTTGGAAAAGTATAAACCAAGACGTTTAATTGTTTATTCACGAGATGAATTGAAACAGTTTGAGATGCAGCAGGTTTTTAATGAACCTTGTATGAGATACTTTATCGGCGATGTGCGTGATCTGGATAGGTTACAACAGGCCATGTATGATGTTGATTTTGTTATTCATGCGGCAGCTATTAAGCAGGTCCCTGCTGCTGAGTACAACCCTACCGAGTGCTTGAAAACTAATATTCATGGGGCTGAAAATATTATTAGAGCCGCTATTGATAATAATGTTGGTAAAGTAATTGCTTTGTCTACTGATAAGGCAGCTAACCCGATTAATCTTTATGGAGCTTCAAAATTAGCATCTGATAAGTTGTTTGTCGCAGCCAATAATATGACAGGTGGCCGAAAAACGATATTTAGTGTGGTTCGATATGGGAACGTTGTTGGTTCGCGC
>Ga0316204_10013025_pt1 | contig 10022 bp, 2 predicted proteins | sample 6monrhotite_MG_2_FD_205661 | JGI IMG/M metagenome (GOLD analysis project Ga0316204, IMG submission 205661) | Microbial mat bacterial communities from mineral coupon in-situ incubated in ocean water Damariscotta River, Maine, United States -... | ecosystem: Environmental > Aquatic > Marine >... | reverse complement strand
AATCGGTACGGCTCCGCATTCCGGCCTGCGATCTCTCCTGACGGTGCCTGGCTTGCCTACGGCACGCGGGAAGACACCGAGACCGCGATTCGCCTGCGCGACCTGGAGTCGGGAGAAGAGCAATGGCTCGCCCATCCCGTGCAACGCGATGAGCAGGAGTCGTTCGCGAGCATGGATGTACTTCCCGGGTACGCGTGGACGCCGGACGGCGGTTCCATCGTGATCTCGTATGGCGGCGGCATCTGGCGTGTCCCGGTCGACGGAACGGCGCCCGAGGCGATCCCGTTCTCGGCCACCGCCCGCGTTGCGGTCGGACCGGAAGTCGAGTTCGAGTATCCGATCGAAGACACCCCGACGTTCACGGTCAAGCAGATCCGTGACGTCCAGCCGTCCCCGGACGGATCTCGGGTCGTATTCTCCGCACTGGATCGACTCTACGTCGCGCCGGTCGACGGTGGCGCTCCGACCCGGCTGACGAACCAGGAGATCGGCGAATTCCAGCCGGTCTGGTCGCCGGACGGCTCGAGCATCGCCTTCGTCACCTGGAACGACGACGCCGGTGAAGGCCACATCATGAGCGTTTCGGCCAATGGTGGCTCGCCTCGCTCTCTGACGTCCGAATCGGCGTACTACCAGCAGATCGCGTGGTCGCCCGACGGCGAGCGAATCGTCGCCATCCGAGCGTCCGCTCGGGACTTCAACGAAGCGGTTGATCCGTTTATCGGCCTGGGGATCGATCCTCAGTTCGTCTGGGTGCCGGCATCCGGAGGAACCGTCTCCGTAATCGGACCGACGGGGGGCCGACAGGCTCCTCACTTCACCCAGGACTCCGACCGCATCTACGCGTACGGAACGGCCCGGGCCGCAGCGCCTCCGGGTTCACCCGGAGTCGGCGCGCCGACCTTTGCGCTCTCGTCGTTCCGCTGGGACAACACGGACACGAAGGTCCACCTCCGCGTGACGCGCCGCATCGACCCTTCGGCCGGTGGATATCGTGTCGAGCCGAACTCCGACATCGTGCTCCCGCAGGAAGACTTCTCGATCGAAGACGGCGCCCGGGAGTTCATTCCCGAACAGTCGGCCGGATTCGTGAAGATGGCGCCACAGGGTGACATGGCGCTGGCTCAGATCGGCATGGACATGTATGCGGTCACCGTGCCCGACCTCGGCGGTACGGTTCCGACGGTTCAGGTAGCCAAGCCGGACTCCGCCGCCGTCCCCGTGTGGAAGCTGAACGAGGTTGGCGGCGAATTCCCCACGTGGAGCGCCGACGGACGGACCGTGCACTGGTCGATCGGGAACGCTCTGTTCGCGTACGACCTGGATGCAGCCCAGGGGAATGACGGCTACACAGCGTCCGAAACCCCCATCGCCATCAGCGCCGACCGGGATATCCCTCAGGGGACGGTGGTTCTGCGAGGGGCGACGGCCATCACCATGAACGGCGACGAGATCGTGCGAAACGCCGACATCGTCGTCGAGAACAACCGAATCCGCTCGGTCACCGCAGGGCCGGGCGCGGTCCCGGACGGGGCGGAGATCATCGACGTGTCGGGCAAGACCATCGTGCCGGGCTTCGTCGACACCCACGCTCACATGTGGAACATGTGGGGCTTCCACTGGGCACGGCCGTGGATCTACCAGGCGAATCTCGCCTACGGTGTGACGACCACCCGTGACCCACAGACGGCCACGACGGACGTGCTGACCTACGAGGATCGGGTTCGCGCCGGACACATCGTCGGCCCGCGCATCTACTCCACCGGCCCCGGGGTCTTCTCCGGTGACCAGGTCCGCAGCTACGAACACGCCCGTGAGGTGCTGCTCAAATACAGCCGGTACTACGACACCAAGACGTTCAAGATGTACATGTCCGGAAACCGTCGTCAGCGACAGTGGCTGATCATGGCTGCGAAGGACCTTGGCCTGATGCCGACGACCGAGGGCGGACTCGACTACCGGCTGAACATGACGCATGCGCAGGACGGTTATCCGGGAATCGAGCACACCATGCCCGTCATTCCGGCCTACGACGATGTGAAGGAGCTCTTCCTCACATCCGGGACCGTGAACTCCCCCACCCTGCTCGTCTCCTACGGCGGCCCCTGGGTGGAGAACTACTTCTACACGAATGAGAACGTGGTCGGAGACGCGAAGCTGAATTACTTCACGCCGAAGGCCGAGATCGACACCAAGGCGCGGCGGCTGCAGACGGCGGGCCCCGGCCCGGGTGGCTGGTTCATGGAAGAGGAGTACGCCATGGACAAGCACTCCGCGTGGCTGGCCGACCTGGTCGAGTCCGGCGGACGAACCGGCGTGGGTAGCCATGGCCAGCTTCAGGGCCTCGGCTATCACTGGGAGCTGTGGGCTCTTCAGAGCGGCGGGATGTCTGAACACGATGCTCTGCGCGCCGCAACGATCATGGGTGCCGAGGCGATCGGGCTGGGCACCGACCTGGGTTCGATCGAAGTCGGCAAACTCGCCGATCTGGTCATCCTCGATGCCAACCCGCTGCAGAACATCCGCAACTCGAACACGGTCAACCGCGTGATGATGAACGGACGCCTCTACGACGGATCGACTCTCGACCAGCAATGGCCCGAGCAGATCGTCGCGCCCCCGGAGCCCTGGAGGGAGTCGCCGCCGAATACCAGAGCTGGAATCCGGGGAGGTGGACGATGACGCCGCGTACGCAGGATCTCGGACGGAACCGATTCGGTTCTCTCGTGCGTTCCGGCGCACTGCTCGCCGCCGTCGCGCTGATGGCGGTTCCCGTCGACGCCATGGCACAGGGGCGGGGCGGTCCGCCTCTGTCGTTGCCGGCCGCACGAAACGCGACCTTCACCGCCACGGAAGGCACGTGGATCTCACTCGACGTCTCCCCGGACGGCCAGACGATCGTCTTCGATCTCCTGGGCGATCTGTACACGATGCCGATCGAGGGTGGAACCGCCACGCCGTTGCTTACCGGTATGGCCTTCGATGTTCAGCCTCGCTTCAGCCCGGACGGTGAGCGCATCGCGTTCGTCTCGGACAAGAGCGGCGGCGACAATCTGTGGACGATGGCCCTCGATCGGACGGACACCACCCAGGTGTCCAGAGGAAACGGGAACCTCTTCGTATCCCCGGAATGGACACCCGATGGCGAGTTCATCGTGGTGAGTCGCTCGGGTGGACTGGGCGGCGTCGCGCGGATGCAGATGTTCCACGCAGACCGGGCCTCACCGATCGCCCTCGGTTCGCCAGCCCTCAAGGCGCTCGGGGCTGCATTTTCCCCGGAAGGCGACGAGATCTGGTACGCCGGACGCCAGGGAGACTGGCAGTACAACGCCAGACTCCCGCAGTACCAGCTGTACCGGTATGACCGGGAGACGGGCACCAACACGACGATGACGCGGCGCTACGGCTCTGCGTTCCGCCCCGCCATCTCCCCGGACGGGATGTGGCTGGTGTACGGCACGCGGTACAACGCCGACACGGGTCTCCGGAAACGCAACCTGGAGACCGGTGAAGAGGAGTGGCTCGCCTATCCGGTTCAGCGGGACGAGCAGGAGTCACGCGCTCCGCTCGACGTGCTTCCGGGCTATGCGTTCCTGCCGGACGGAAGTGCCATCGTCACGTCGTACGGCGGGAAGATCTGGAACGTCCCGATGGACGGCTCGGATGCCACCGAGATCCCGTTCGAGGTAGAGGTGGAGGTCGGGATCGCACCAGAGGTGAAGTTCGCCTACCAGATCGATACCACAGCAATGGTGACCGCCCGCCAGATTCGGAATCCCGTCGCATCTCCGGACGGGAGCCAGGTGGCCTTCACCGCGTTTGATCGGCTCTGGGTGCGTGACCTGCCGGATGGTGAGGCGCGCCGGATGACGGATGCCGACCACGGTGAATTCCACCCCAAGTGGTCACCGGATGGGTCCACGATCGCGTTCGCATCGTGGGACGATGCAGACGGTGGTCACATCATGACGGTCCCGGCCGCAGGGGGCGCGGTTACGCAGCTCACGACGACCGGCGCGATGTACTACAACCTGGCCTGGTCTCCGGACGGAGATCGGATCGTGGCGTCGCGGGGAGCGGCCCGTCAGCTCAAGCAGGCGTCCGACATCTTCTTCGGCCCGATCGGGGCGGAGTTCGTGTGGGTACCGGCGGCGGGCGGTGATGCCACCGTCATCTCGCCGACCGGCCTGCGTGACGTTGCACACTTCCGAGCCGACGATGCGGAGCGGATCTACGCCTACAGTCCCATCGAAGGTCTCGTCTCATTCCGATGGGACGGTACGGATGTCGAGCGGCATCTGGCGGTTCGGGGAGCCGCCGGCATTCAGGGGCTCGCGAGTCCTCACCCGGACGAGTGGGAGTTCCTGCCCGGTCGGGTCTTCCCGTGGAGGAAGGCTCCGGACCCGACCGATCCGACCCCACCGACCGAGCCCGGGGGTCCGCCGCCGGCCGGTCTGGTGGTGATGTCTCCCCAGGGCGACCGGGCCTTCGCCCAGATCGGCAGCGACCTCTTCATTGTCGACCTGACGGAGGTGGGCGCGACGCCGCCTACCGTGATCCTCTCGAACCTCGGTGCCTCCCCGGTTCCGGTGCGAAAGCTGACCGACGTAGGTGGTGAATTCCCATCCTGGTCGGCCGACGGCACGAAGCTGCACTGGGGTATGGGCAACGTGCTCTTCACGTACGACCTGGATCTGGTCGAGACCGAAGAGGATGAGCTCGAGGAGATCGCACACGCGCGGGCCGTCTTCCGGGTGCGCGCTGCAGCGGTCAGCGATTCGCTGAAGGACAAGCGTGCCGAAGCCGACTCCATCAGCAAGGAAGACGGCGAGGTGCCGGAGGAGTTGGAACAGGAGGTCCTGCGTCTGGCCGCAGACTCGGTGCAGGTGGTGGCGGACTCCCTGATCGCCCGAGCGGATTCGATCCGTGCGGAGGCGGACAAGGTCGCCGCAACGGCAGCACGGGTCCGCGGTGGTGACGATGCCATGCTGTCCGATACCACGGAGAGCTACGAAGCGTCGGAACTGAAGATCGAGGTGCAGCTTCCGCGAGATATTCCGCGCGGCACTGTGGCGCTGGTGGGTGGTCGTCTCATTACCATGGCGGACAACCCCACCGACACGACCGGGGCACCCCACATCATCGAGAACGGTGTGATCGTCGTGACGGACAACCGGATCGTTGCGATCGGCCCGAGGGATTCGGTCGACATCCCCGAAGGTGCGGAACGGATCGACATCACGGGCAAGACGGTTACGCCCGGATTCGTGGATACGCACTACCACTCCATGTGGCTGATTCCGGAGATCCATCCGGAAGAGGTCTGGCAGTACATGACGACCCTGTCGTACGGCGTGACCACCACTCGTGACCCGCAGACGGCCTTCACCGACGTCCTCAGCTACACGGATCGAGTCCAGACCGGCGGCATGATCGGTCCGAGAGTCTATTCGACCGGACCGGGTGTCTTTGTAGGCGAAAACATCAGGAGCGAGGAGCACGCCAAGACGGTCCTGCGCCGATACGCCGAATACTGGGGGACCAGGACGCTGAAGATGTACATGACGGGGAACCGTCAGCAGCGTCAGTGGGTGATCAAGGCGGCGCGCGAATTGGAGATCATGCCGACGACCGAGGGCGGGCTCGACTTCAAGCTCGATATGACCCATGCGATCGATGGGTATCCCGGAGTCGAACACAACCTGCCGATCGCGCCGATCTACTCGGATGTGGTCGAGTTGTTCGAAGCGTCTCAGACGACGAACACGCCCACACTGCTGGTCTCGTACGGTGGCCCGTTCGGGGAGAACTGGTTCTACGCGACGGAGAACGTCCACGACGATCCGAAGCTGAACATGTTCGCGCCGCCGGCGAACATCGATATGCGGGCGCGGCGCCGCGGTCCGGGCGCAGGCGGATCGCCCGGTCAGGCCGGGTGGTTCCTGGAAGAGGAGTACGTCTTCCCCAGGCACGCGGAGTTCGTGAAGAAGATGCTGGAGTCCGATGCCCGGATGGGTGTCGGGAGTCACGGACAGCTCCAGGGACTCGGATACCACTGGGAGATGTGGGCCATGGGTTCCGGGGGGGCGTCCAACCACGACATCCTCCGAGCAGCGACGATTCTGGGCGCTGAAGCCATCGGATTCGGCGGAGAGATCGGGAGCCTGGAGGAAGGCAAGTTCGCCGACCTCGTGATCCTGAACTCGAACCCGCTTACGGATCTGCGAAACACCACGGACATTGCCCGCGTGATGCGGGGCGGCCGCCTCTACGATGGGATGACTCTGGACCAGCAGTGGCCGGTCCAGCAGCCGTTCCAGCGACAGAGTGACCGTGACTCCGCACCCGCCACCGCGGCGGGCATCGGCCGGTAACGCCGGACGGCCAGGCGGGCCGATCATCGTACGTGTACGGCGAGGGGCCGGGGGTCGAGAGACCGCCGGCCCCTTTTGTTCGCGACTGCACCTTCCTTGCGCTCGTCGCGTCGGCCAGACCAAGCTGACCTCGGCAATCGCGTTGCACCGCCCTTCCCCTTCGACGTGCGGGGGTCCGTTTGGAAGCTCTGTTCATCGGCGCCGTTGTGGTGGTCCTCGTCACCCCGATCGCCGCATTGGTCGCCCTCCTGCGCAGCGCCGGCCTCCGCAAGGAGGTCGAACACCTCCGGCGTGAGGTCTCACACCTGCGTCGCGCGGTCACATCGCTTCGCGATCGACCCGATGGCGCAGAGGAATCCGCGCCGAGGGAACAGTCTCGAGCGCCTGATGACCAGCACCAGCACAGCCCCGCGGCGGCGCCCACGACCCGCGCCGGTGTAGCGGACGAGGCCCTGCCGGCGGCGTTCCGGACATCCGGCGCGGCGAAAGATCAGGCCGAGGAGAGTACGGCCGAGACCACCCACGAGGCGCCCTCGTCCGCCGATCCGGCGTTCTCGGCACCCGCGTCCGACCCGCACACCGCGGCCGAACCCGCACCATCGGCACCCGAGGACGAACCCGCTGCGCGAGAGCAGGAACCCGCTGGCGCTGGGCGGAGCCCGAACGGCGGATCTGCTTCGGCCCTCGATCTCGAGACCCGGCTGGGGACCACGTGGATCCTCAGAATCGGGCTCGGCATCCTGGCGATCGCCCTCGCACTCTTCGCCCGAAACGTAGTCCCGCAACTATCGCCTGCAGCCAAAGTCGCAACCGCCTACGCGGGTTCAGCACTGTTCTTCGGGATCGGACGGTTCTTCGCTCACCGGCTGCAACGCTTCGCCCGACCCGTCATGGCGGGCGGCCTGGCATTCGGGTTCTTCGTCGCCTACGCGGCGTACTTCGTGCCGGGCATGCGGGCGGTCCCCATGGCCGTTTCGATCGCGTGGATGGCCGTCAGCATGGCAACCGTGCTCGTTGCAGCGGAGTCGTGGCGGTCCCAGTCCACAGCGGCCCTCGCGATTCTCCTGGGGCACATATCGGCCTACGTCTCGGCCGGGCAGGCGGACCTGTTCTCCCTCGTGATGATCGGCTTCCTGACGGTCACCGGTGCCGTACTGTTACTACGCCACCGCTGGGTGCCTCTGGGTCTCAGCGCGCTGGCGGCAGCCTACGGCTCCCACTTCCTGTGGATCGTAGCCGAACGGGCACCGATCGACGGCGATGTCGGCTTCTGGATCAACGTCGGCTTTCTGTCTTCGTACTACGTGGTCTTCCTGATCGCGGACGTCCTCTGGTGGAGGCGCCGGGAAGACGCCTCCCCGGATGGCGCTCTCGGTGCCAGCGCCGAGCGAGGACGGCGGGGACTCGGTCCCATAAACCTCGTTCTCTACGTCGCGTTGACGTCGTTCGTGTACTTCGTCGGCGATGCCCGCGTCGAAACGATCGAGGTCTTCTTCTTCGCGCTGGGCTCCCTCCAGGGCGGGCTCGCCTGGTGGTACCATCGCACGCACCATCGCGACTTCATCTTCTACCCCGCGTTCGGCTCGATCCTGTGGACCCTGGGCTTCTTTGCCTGGATGGATGCGCTGGTTCTCAATCTGGTCCTCGCCGCTCAGGCGCTGCTGCTCCTGATGGCAGCCCATCGAACGCGGCTCTGGATCTTCCACGCGCTGGCGCAGGCGATGCTCGCGGTAGCCTTCGTTCACTATTGGAGTTATCCGGTCGGGGAGGCAGCGTGGCCCGTCTTCCTGGGCGGATTGGGGCTGGTCGCGGTGTACTGGACCAAGTCGCTCCTCGAGGAAGTCTGGTACGGGCCGGACGAACTGGACGCCGAGGTGTCGTCGGAGGCGGCATCAAGCGTCGCCGGACTGAGGGCCTTCACAAACGCTTTTCGAGGCGTCGCCCCCTTCCTGCCGCCCCTGCACGCGATGCTCGGCTCGAGTGTACTCGTTCGCGAGGCGCAGGCCTTCTGGTCAGGGGACTCCGGCGTCGTCGGAACGCTGGTCGTCGCCCAGATCCTCATCCTGGCGATCGTCGCCGTTCGCAGGAAGACCGGCCTGCTCTTCGCGATCATCGGTCTCGCAGCCTCGGGATCCGTCTTCGTGCCAGCCCTCGCGGATTCCGTGGCCGCTGGCTGGTTCCTTGTATCGCTCGGCCTGAGCGCCGTCAGCCTTTCGGTCCTCGGGGACAGCTTCCCGGCAACGATGGTACGGAACGCCCGGCACCACGCTCAGGCCGTCCTCGTGCTGACATTGATCCCGGCGTTTGCGCGACTATCCGCGATGGAGCGTGGTGACGCCGCCGTAATCCCCTGGCTACTCCTGCCTCTGGCTCTCTTTGCATCCCAGGAGCTTCTGCGGAGCGCGCGAGCGGGGGACGGCGGGTCCGCCTCCGAAACGGCACCCGGTACGCCGGCGTCCCCGCTGGACGCCGTGATGAATGTTGTCGTCGCCATGCTGACCGTCGGAGTCGTCGCGACCTCGTTCGGGCTGGTGCCACTCGCCCCCGTCCTGACCTCCGTCGGCGCGCTGGCTCTGTTCGGTTTGGCAGCCGCGCGGAACAGCCAGCCACTCGGAGCCGGCGCGTATACCCTGCTCCTGCTCGGAGAGGTGACCTTCCTTTTGATCGAGGATCAACTCGCTCGCGCCACGTTCGAATCGTGGTGGGCGGGTCCGATCGTCATGGCCGTACCGCTTCTCATCGCTCTCGGACTCGACCGGAAGATCCCACCCTCCCGCGCGGCACGTTCCGCAGTCGGTGCGGATGGCGTGGGAACCACCGCAGGGGACGTGCTGGTGTGGGCCCCCTACGCTGCCGGCTTCATCCTGGTCGCCGCAGTAGCTCATACCTGGCTCCCCCTCGGCTGGTCGCTGGCCATGCCAGCGACCCTGGCGACAGTCCTCCTCATGGGGCAGGAACGCCTTCAGACGTCCCGGTTACCGTCCGTCGTGATCGTCGACCTGCTCATGCTGAACCTCCTCTTCATGGCTCTGGTTCTGAGAGGATCCCCCGCGTCGGGCGCGCTGTGGGGCGTATTGACGCTCGGTGTTGCCAGCGCTGCTGCGGAACGACTCGCTACGCGACCGGGGACCGACGGGGACGAGCCCGTCGCTTCGGGCGAGGATGCCCTCATGCTCGTCAGACTGGCCCCGCTCCTCGTCGGCGTCGCGGCCGCCGCCACGATGACTGCGATCTACGAATCCGCAATCTTCGGCGCACAGTGGGCCACCGCCGGATGGTCCGTCATGGCCGGGCTGCTCATGGTCTCTGGATTCGGACTGAAGGCGGCCTCACACCGACGGGTCGGCCTGTTGGTCCTCGCCGTGTGCCTGGTCCGCGTCTTCGTGGTCGATACCCAGGGCCTCTCGGAGACCGCACGGATCGGTGCTTTCTTCGTCCTGGGGATCTGCCTCGTCGGCGTCGCCCTTCTATACGCGCGATACGCGCGGCAGCTGAAGGAGTGGTTGTGAGACGCGGATTGCGGCATCGCCGTCGCCCCAAAACGGTCGCGACAGCGAAACTCAACCTCTAGTTTGGCGGCCCCGATCGGCACGCCCACTCTGGAGGCTCCATGCGCGGCAGCATGATGGACACCCCACTCCTCGTCTC
>Ga0316204_10013024_pt1 | contig 10022 bp, 7 predicted proteins | sample 6monrhotite_MG_2_FD_205661 | JGI IMG/M metagenome (GOLD analysis project Ga0316204, IMG submission 205661) | Microbial mat bacterial communities from mineral coupon in-situ incubated in ocean water Damariscotta River, Maine, United States -... | ecosystem: Environmental > Aquatic > Marine >... | reverse complement strand
GCGCGCATCGAGCCCAACGAGACCCTGCTGCGCGCGGTGATGCAGACCAAGCACCTGATGAACCCCGAGGTGCTGGAGCTGGCCCGCAAGCTCGTCGCCAAGGTGGTCAAGCGGCTGATGGAGGAGCTGGCCCGCGAGGTGCGCACGGCCTTCCTCGGCACCATCGACCACCGCCGCCGCTCCCTCATCCCCATGGCCCGCAACTTCGACGCCCTGAAGACCCTGCGCGGCAACCTGAAGAACTACGACCCCGAGACCCGGCGCGTCCTGGTGGAGACGCCCTGGTTCTTCAGCCGGGTGCGCCGGCAGTCCGACAAGTGGCAGGTCATCATGCTGGTCGACGAGTCCGGCAGCATGATGGACTCGGTGATCCACTCCGCGGTGACCGCCGCCTGCCTCTGGGGCCTGCCCGCGGTGAAGACCCACCTCGTCATCTTCGACACCGAGGTGGTCGACCTCACGGACCAGGTGACCGACCCGGTGGAGACCCTGATGAAGGTGCAGCTCGGTGGCGGCACCGACATCGCCCGCGCCGTGGCCTACGCCCAGACGCTGGTCGAGGTGCCCCGCCGGGCCATCGTCATCCTCATCACCGACTTCTACGAGGGCGGCAGCCGCGAGGCCCTGGTCCGACGCACCAAGGAGCTCTGCGCCCAGGGCACCCACGTCCTGGGCCTCGCCGCCCTGGACTCCAAGGCCAACCCCGCCTACGACCGGGACATGGCCAAGCGCCTCGCCAACGTCGGGGCCCAGGTGGGCGCCATGACCCCCGGCGAGCTGGCGGGCTGGATCGCCGAGAAGGTGAAGCGATGACGGCGGGGCCGCGATGAGGGCCGATCTCCTCGCGCTCACCCCCGAGAGCCTCGCCGCGCTGGCGAACCGGGGGCTGGTCAAGCGCGCCCAGAAGGAGCTGGGGCGCGGCAACGTGCCGACCATCACCGAGGACGCCGACGGGGTGGTCTGCGCGGAGTTCGCCGACGGGGTGATCACCTCGCTGCCCCAGGGCACCTCCCTGGCCGACGCGGGCTGCACCTGCGGGGCCCGCGGCAAGTGTCGACACCGGGTGGCGCTGGTGCTGGCCTACCAGACCTGGGCCGCCGATCAGGGCGACGGCGCCGCCGAGGTCGCCCCCGCCGCTGAGGAGTGGTCCCCCGGCGGCATCGACGACGAGGCGATCATCGAGGCCCTCGGAAAGCGCGTGGTGGCCCTCGCCCGCCGCCGCGTCAGCAACGGCATGGTGGTGGAGCTGGTGCGGGACCCGCCCCCCAGCGCCCGGCTGCCCACCTGCACCGTGCGCTTCCTGGTGCCCAACGACGTCTCCTACGCCCACTGTGACTGCGAGCTGGGCGGCGGCTGCGAGCACGTGGCCATCGCCGTCTGGGCCTTCCGCGACGGCGACGAGCGCGGCTCCAACAACGCCCAGCTCGGCGGCCGGGACGACGCGGGGCCGGACCTCTCGGTGCTGGCCCCCGCCGAGGCCCTCCTGCACGAGCTGCTGCTGGAGGGCGTCTCCAGCGCGCCGACCTCCCTCGCCCAGCACTTCGCCCGCGCCCGCGCCGGCGTGCAGGCCCAGCGCCTGACCTGGGTGGACGACCTGCTCGATGACCTGGACGGCACCCTCCAGGCCTACCGGAGCCGCTCCGCCCGCTACCGGGAGGAGGTGGCCGCCGGGCTGCTGACGGAGCTGGGCGGTCGCATCCGGGCCGCCCGCAGCGCCAGGGAGCTGCCGCCGCGCTTCCTGCTCGGCGCGGGCGAGGCCAGCGAGACCAAGCTGGACCACATCCGCCTCGTCTCCCTCGGCGCCCGCCTGAGCGGGGACGAGTCCCGCCGTGAGGCGACGGTGTGGCTTGCGGATCCGGACACGGCGACGGTGCTGATGCTGGTCAAGGAGTGGACCTTCGGCGAGAAGGAGACGATCCCCAGCAACCAGGAGCTGGCCCGCCGGCTGGCCGCCTACCGGGTCCCGCTGGGTACCATCGCGACGGGCCAGGTGGTCACCCGGGTCGCCCGCCGCCGCGCCAACCGCCGCCTGTACCTGGGCCGGGGCTCGGGCATCCAGAGCACCTCCCTCAGCCCTCAGCACGGCGACTTCCTGTCCCTGCCGTCGCCGGTCCTGGTGCGGGACCTCGCCAAGCTGGCCGAGGCCTTCCGGGGCCGCCCGCCGCGCATGCTGCGCCCGCGCATCCTGACCGAGGACTTCCACGTGGTCTGCATCAACGAGGTGGGCCCCGTGCGCTACGCCCCGGGGGAGCAGGCGCTGGTGGTGGAGGTGCTGGACGAGGCGGGCAACCCCCTGACCCTCATCTCCCGCTACCGCTCGGCGTCGCCGGGGGCGCTCTCGGCGCTGGCGGACGCCATGCAGTCCCTGCCCACGGTCGTCTGCGGGGTGGTGCGGCGCTCGTCGCTGGGCATGGAGATGGACCCGGTGTCGATCCTCTGCGACAAGGGCATGGTGGTGCCGGATCTGGCCGAGGGCGGCGGCCCCGAGTCGGAGCTGGGCGGGATCCAGCGGCCGGGCACGCCGATGGAGGAGGCGCTGCGGGCGGCGGCGGTGCAGCTGGACTCCGGCGTGCACCACGGGATCCGCGCGGCGCCGTCGACCTGGAACGGCAGCCTGCGGGCGGCGGCGCGGCGGCTGGAGGAGCTGGGGCTGAGCAAGGTCTCCGGGCAGCTGGTGGCCCTGGCGGATACGGCGAAGGCGGTGGAGGCGAGGCCGGCGGCGGCGGCGAACGCCTGGCTGGACGCGGCCATCCGCGTGCAGCTGGCGCTGGAGCTGATTTGATCCCGCTGCAGCGGCTGCTGCCCATCAGCCCGGGGGACCACCGGGTCGAGCGGGAGCTGGTGTTCGTGAGCGAGGGGCTGCGGCGGGCGGGGGTGACCCAGCTGCTGGTGCGGGAGAAGCACCTGGATCGGCCGGCGCTGGTGCGGCTGCTGCGGGCGCTGGCCCCGGGGCTCCGGCTGATCGTGCACGCGGGCTGCGCGGACGGGGAGGCGCTGGCCCGGGGCGGCGGGTGGGGGCTGCACCTGCCGGGCTCGGCGGACGTGGGGGCGGTCCGGGCGCGGTTCCGGGGCACGCTGGGGTACTCGGCGCACTCGCTGGAGGACGCGGTGTACGCGCGGGACGCGGGGGCGGACTACGTGCTGCTGGCGCCGGTGTGGCGGCCGGGCTCGAAGCCTGCGGATCGGCGGGCGGAGCTCGGGGTGGCGGCGGCGGCGAGGGCGCAGGAGGCGGTGGGGATCCCGGTGTTCGCGCTGGGTGGGCTGACGCCGGCGCGGGCGGGGGAGTGCCGGGCGGCGGGCATCTACGGCGCGGCGGCGATCGGCGGGGTGTTCTGTGGGGAGACGCCGGAGGCGGTGGAGGCGGCGGCGCGGGCGTTTCTGACGGCGCAGGCGGCGGCGCGCCCGGCGCAGGGACGGCTGGTGTAGGAGCTCAGAGGCCTCCGCCCCAGCCCAGCACCAACCACCCCGCCATCACATTCGACGCGGTCACATCCGGCAGCCCCACCCGATACCGCGTCAGCCCGATCCCATACAGCCCCTGCGCCGACAGCTCGAACCCCCCACCCAGCGGGATCTGCGGCCGAAGCCCCAGCCCGATCTGCGAGGGATACAGGTACCCCGCCGTCGCCTGCAGCCAGCTCGTGCCCGCCGACAGGTGCGGGTAGAACCGCCCCCGAACGTCGCCCTCACCCGCCGGCAGCTTGTGGTACTGCCCCAGCGGCACCACCACATCCACCCCGGCTCCCGCCGTCACCGCGCCCTCCCGCTCGATCCGCAGCGCCAGCGCCGGCGTCACCGCGTTCGTCGTGGCGAACACATCCTCCGCCCCGTCCGCCGCGTTCTCCAGGTACCAGTCCCGGTCGCTGACCAGCCCGGCCCCGAGGCCCCCGTGGATGCTCCACGGAGAACCATCCGGCGCCGGCGCCGACGCCTCCGCCAGCCGCTCCGCCGCCGCGCCCTGGAGGCGATAGACCATCACCTCGCTCGGCGCCCCCACCGCCAGGTGCACCGGCGCCTTCAGCGAGGACAGCGTGCTCTGCACCGTGGGGTCCAGCAGGATCAGCCCTTCGCCCTCCGACATCTTCGTCGTCAGGGACTCCAGCGCCTCCGGGTCGATGCCCGGGGCGACGGTGACCGACGCGCCCGGCGCCAGCTCCACGATCTGCCGGTGAACGATCCGGTCGCCCAGCAGCACCGCGACCCGGTGCACGCCCGGCACCACCGCGGCCCCGTCCCGGGCCGGCAGGCCGTCCACCGTCAGCGACATCCCCGGCTCCAGGGTCGCCCGGATGGTGGCCTCGGGCTGGGCCACGATGGCCTCGTGCAGCGCCTGGAACGCCTCGCGCTCGGGGGCCTCGGAGAGGTGGGACTCGCCGGGTACGATCGAGGGCGCCAGCGCCGCCGCCTCCACCCAGGGCCGCACCCGCGCCTCGCCCACGGTCACCCGCCAGTCCGCGGCCATCGGATCCGCGGCGAGGTCCTGCTGGAAGTAGCGGTGCACCGCGAAGCCCTGCCAGGCCAGCGCCGCGTAGAGCAGGTCGCGGTCCGCCTCGCCGCGCAGCACGGTCACCGCGCGGATGGCCGCGTCCAGGCGGCGCATGATCACCAGCTCGCCGTCGAGCTCATGGATGAGCGGCGCCACGGCCTCCAGCTCGCTGTCGAGGCGCTGGATCGCCCGATCGTCCGCGCTGGACCACGCGGCTGCGGGGAAGACGTCGTCCCGGGTGAGCAGGGACCAGCCCTCGTCGTCGGCCAGCGCCGTGGGCAGGGCCGCCGGGCGATCGTCCATCTGCACGACGCTCCCGCCGGCTGCTGCGACGCCGACGAAGAGCGCGATCATCAGCTGCACACCAGCGCCCCACTGTCGAGGGCGCAGGAGAGCCCGACCGCGTCGTAGACTGCGACGTCGACGGTGTACGGCTGCTCGCCGATGGTCGCCTCGACGATGCAGTGTCCGGCGGGCACGCTCCGCAGCAGCACCGTCGTGGTGCCCTGGCTGGTGCGGTCGCCGCAGGTGGCGGCGAGGGCCGAGGCGGACGGCACGCTGATCTTCACGGCGCGCAGGCGCTCGGGCGGGCCGCTGTGCTGGTCGGTCGCCGGCTCACCCTCTGTCGCTGGGGTGGGCTCGCCGGCTGGGGTGGGCTCGCCTGCTGGGGCGGGCTCTTCCGCCGGGGTGGGCTCGTCGGCCGTGTTCACCGGGGGCGGGCTGCCCGTGTCCGCCTGTCGGGGCACGGCCGGATCGCGGGGGATCGGATCGCCCGACGCCGCGCTGTCGGAGCCGGCCATCGCCGGGACCGCGCCGTCCGCCTCGGCCAGGGTCGGCGCGGTCAGGGGCTCCATGGAGCCGGCCCGGGCCGCGGGCCCCACGTCCTGGGGGGAGGTCAGGTCGGACACGTAGATGGTCATCAGCGCGGCGGCCACCGACGCGCCCAGCAGCCCGGTGAGCACGGGCAGCAGCCACGGGCGGCGGCTGCGCGTGAGCTGGGGGAGGGTGGAGGGGGCCGAGCCGGACTCCGAGAGCACGCCGCTGGCGGGCTTGCTCTCGGTCTTGACCCAGTGGTGTACCCGCGGCACGAAGCGGCGGGCGAAGCCCTGCAGGTCCTCGCCGTGGATGGCCCGGGCCAGATCCCGGGCCCGGCGGGCGATCTGCCCCGCGCTGGGCCGCTCCTCGGGGTGGAAGGCCAGCATCTCGCCCAGCATCGCGTCCACGCCCCGGGCCTCCGGCCGCAGCCGGCGCACGGTCTCCTGGGCCTGCATCTTCTGGGAGAGGTGCTCGTGCTCCGTCAGGGGCGCGCGGCCCAGCCGGGTCTTGGCGATCATCTCGTAGAGCACGCAGCCCAGCGAGTAGACGTCGCCCTCGGGCAGGTCGACGCCGCTCAGCAGGCGCTCCGGCGCCATGTAGGGCAGGGAGCCGAAGCGCACCGTGCCCGTGGCGGCCTCCCGGTCGTCGAAGCTGGCCCAGGCGATGCCGAAGTCCAGCACCTTCACCTCGCCCCGCTCGGTGAGGCGCACGTTGGAGGGCTTGATGTCCCGGTGCACCACCCGCAGGGGCGTGCCGTCGGCGGAGCGGCCGCTGTAGGCCGCGCTCAGGGCGTCCGCGATGGCGGCCACCACCTCCAGCGCGGCCACCGACGGGAACTCCTCGCCGGAGGGATCCAGGCCGGTGAGGATGGCGACGAGGTCGTGGCCCTCGATGTGCTCCATCACCACGGCCCAGCGCCCCTCCAGGCGCACCAGATCGTCGACCTGGACGATATTGGGGTGGCGCAGGCGGCCGAGCAGGCGGGCCTCGTCCCGGAGGCGCCGGGCGGCGTCGTCCGCGCCCTCGATGTTCTCGCGCAGCACCTTGAGGGCCACGTTCTTGCGGAACCCGCCCACGGAGACCATCTGCGCGAGGTAGACCTCGCCGAATGAGCCCCGCCCGATCTCGCTCAGGAGCTCAAAACGTCGTGGTCCGCTCTCCATCCAGACCTGCTCCGTGGGTGCTCGCACAGCATACTCCCCTTTAGGGCTGAGGGTGCCTCTAGGGATACGGTTGCGCGTCGTGATTGGATCGCTCTCGATGACGGACTCCTGGATCTTCGGCTACGGCTCGCTGGTGTGGCGCCCGGCGTTCGCCTTCGTGGAGCGCCGCCCGGCGACGATCCACGGGTGGCACCGCCGCTTCTGGCAGGGCTCCACGGATCACCGCGGCGTGCCCGGCGCTCCAGGGCGGGTGGTGACGCTCACGCCTGCTGAGGGCGGCGTGACCGTGGGAGCGGCCTTTCGCCCCGAGCCCTCCCAGCGCGCGGCGATCCTGGCGGCGCTGGATCACCGCGAGAAGGGCGGCTACGAGCGGCTGCGGCTGCCGCTGCGCGACCTCGACGGCGCGGTCTTCGGCGAGGGGCTGGTCTACACGGCGACGCCGGAGAACCCCAGCTGGCTGGGGGCCGCGCCGCTGCCGGACATCGCCGCGCAGATCCGCCGCAGCCGGGGGCCCAGCGGGCCCAACGACGAGTACCTGCTGCGGCTGGCCGAGGCCCTGCGCGGGATGGGCGCCGACGACCCGCACGTCTTTGCGCTGGAGGCGCTGTTCATGGAACAGTCGGGCGCTGATGACTGAGCCCTCCCCGCTGCGCCGCTACGGTCTGCTGGCTGCCCTCGCGGTGTTCGTGGCCCACGCCTCGCGCTACCCGCCGGTCTTCGAGGACTCGTACATCTCCTACCGTTACGCGGACAACCTCGCGTCGGGCCTCGGGCTGGTGTTCAACCCCGGGCAGCCCGTGGAGGGCTTCACCAGCGCGCTCTGGGTGCTCGTGCTCGCCGCCGCGCGGCTGCTCGTCGAGGACCTGCAGGCGGTCGGGCCGCTGCTGTCGGCGGCGGCCGGGGCGGGGGTGGTTGCGGTGACCTGGGCCCTGGCCCGGCGGCTGCTGGCCCCCCCCTGGGCCGCGGCGGCGGCGCTGCTGGCGGCCGCCAACGCCTCGCTCGCCTGCTACGCGGTGACCGGCATGGAGTCGACGCTGTTCGGACTGCTGCTGAGCGGCGGCCTGCTGCTGTCGGCGCTCACGGACTCCCGGCGCGGCGACGTGGGGCTGGCGGTCGTGGCGGTGCTGGCGGCCCTCTGCCGCCCGGAGGGCATGCTCTACGCACCGGCGCTGATCGCGCTGGGGGTCCGGCGCCGCGGCTGGCGGCGCACGGCGGCCGTGGGTGCTGCCTTCGCGGCGGTCTACGGCGCGTGGTTCGCCTGGCGGTGGCAGCACTTCGGCTACCCCTTCCCCAACACGTACTACGCCAAGATCGGCGGCGAGGACGACCTGCTTGTCGGCGCCCGGTACGTGGAGGGCTTCCTCTGGATGCACCTCGGGCTGGTGGGCCTCGTCGGGCTGGCCGGGCTGGGGCGGGCGAAGCGGGAGGCGCTCCCCCTGCTGGCCATGGCCGGGCTGGTGCTGGCGGCCACCGCCTGGGTCGGCGGGGATCAGTTCCCGCTCCACCGCTTCCTGATCCCGCTCGTGCCCATGACGGCGGTGGGGGTGGGCTGGCTGCTGCAGACCGTGGCGAGCCGGGAGGGGCCGAGGCTGCCCGCGGTCGCCGTGGCGCTGCTGATGGGGCTGTCGATCGCCGCGCCTCAGGTGATGCCGCCGTCCTTCATGGGCCAGCACCCGTCCGGGGTGAGCGACTGGGAGCGCCTGCGCATCAAGGCCGAGGTCACCTGGAACTTCGAGCGCATCGCCGCCTGGATGCGCGGGGCGCTGCCGCCGGACACCACGCTGGCCACCAACGTCGCCGGGGTGATCCCCTACCGCACGGGCTTCGTGACCCTCGACATGCTGGGGCTGAACGACGAGCACATCGCCCACGCCCCGCGCAGCGAGGGCGCCGCCCGGGGGCACCAGAAGTCCGCCCCGGACTATGTGCTGGCTCAGGGCCCGGATCTGATCCTGATCGGCCTGCCCAGGGTCTTCGAGGCGTCGCCCTCGAACGACGCGCTGTTCGCTATCTGGAACGCCTCGGCCCTGCCCGGGGACCGGGTGCTGCTGAACTCGGACGCCTTTCATGAGGCCTACGAGCTGGTGAAGGGGCCGGTGGACGCAGAGGGCTACACCGCCGTCTTTGTACGCCGGGAGCGCATGTCCGCGCTGTTCGGGGGCTCCGGCGGCTAATCCCGCGACCGCCCCAGCGCGCGCACCCCCGCCCGGGCGCTCACCCCATGCAGCAGCACGCTCCCCAGCACGGTGAGGATCACGATCTGGAACATCGGCTCCGACGCCGCCAGCTCCTCCTCCTCCAGCAGCACCAGCCCGAACAGCAGCGACGCCAACCCCCGCGGCCCGAACCAGCCCACGAACACCACGTCGGCCCGGGAGAGCCCGGACCCCAGCGTCGCCAGGGCGACCGGCAGCATGCGCATCAGCGTCAGGGCGAACAGCGCGTACAGCCCCGCGCGCCAGTCCAGGGCGGCCAGCGCCGGCCCCGCCAGCGCGCAGCCCAGCAGCAGGAAGACCATCATCATCAGGAGCTGCCCCTCGGTCTCCATGAAGTTGTGGATGTGGTGGGCGATGCGCGGCGCGGCCTGTCCGAAGGCCAGCCCGCCGACGAAGGCGGCGATCAGCCCGTTGCCGCCCATGTGCTCGGCGCCGAAGAAGCACAGCACGGCCAGCGCCAGCCCGCCCAGCCGCTCGAAGGCCGGCGTGGTCCACCCGCGGCTCAGGCCCAGCCGCATCAGCCCCGCGCCCGCGCCGCCGATCAGCAGCCCGCCGAGGGGGCCGAGGAGGACCTGCTTCGCCCAGAAGGTGAGCCAGTGGCCGGCCGTCTCCGGCGCCTCGTGGGACGCGCAGGCCAGGGCCACCAGGAAGAGGATGATCGGCACGGCGACGCCGTCGTTCAGCCCGCCCTCGACCGTCAGCGCCTCCCGCACCGGCTCTGGCACCTCCTCGGCGCTCACCACGGCCTGCCCCAGCGCGGCGTCCGTGGGGGCGAGGATGGCCGCCAGCGCTGCTGCCTCCCAGAGCCCCAGCTTCGGGAGCAGGAGGAGGCCGATGCCTGTTCCGAGGAGGATGGAGAGAGGCATGCCGATCGTCAGGAGGCGGGCGGGCAGACCCCAGCGCATCAGCAGGTGGCTCGCGTTGACGCGGCTGGCGTCGGTGAAGAGCACGATCACCAGCGTCAGCTCGGCGATGGTTTGCAGCAGCTCATTGTCAGGCTGGAAGGTGACCAGGCCCAGGCCCGCGCCGCCGACGGCGAGGCCGAAGGCGGTGAAGACCATGGGCGCGCTGATCCAGCGCTCGGAGAGGGGGCGGGAGAGGGCACCGAAGACGACGACGAAGCCGAGGAGGGTGAGGATGGCGGTGGCGTCGAGGTCCATCGGGGGATGCCTGGTGGGGAGTGTTACTTCTATGTGGCGGTGATCAAATCACGAATCGCGGCTCCCGCGATGAGCGGGTCCCCCCCCCGACAGCAAGCTCCTCCTCTCCGAGCATCTTCAACCGTGCCGAAGGCACGCGCCCCTTGGGAATCCGTACCTGTGCGGATCGTCCCATCCCCGC
>Ga0316204_10013023_pt1 | contig 10022 bp, 10 predicted proteins | sample 6monrhotite_MG_2_FD_205661 | JGI IMG/M metagenome (GOLD analysis project Ga0316204, IMG submission 205661) | Microbial mat bacterial communities from mineral coupon in-situ incubated in ocean water Damariscotta River, Maine, United States -... | ecosystem: Environmental > Aquatic > Marine >... | reverse complement strand
TGGGCGCAAGTTGAAGCTTTTGGGCGTCTTATCGGAAAAATGGAATGAATTAAGGGGAAGGTTACCTATCAAGTCAATTTAGATAGCGGGAAGCAGTGTGGTGGCGCTGACGTGGCAAGCACATTAAAATAACATAAAAATTAATATTTAACGTGCTCCCTTTTCTTTCCAGGCCTCACACCGCTAAATGGTCGGCTGGTATCAAACGTTATACATAAAAAGGTGAAAAAATGCATCTAGGAAGTTGTGAGTGTAAATCTATCCGCTATCAATATAGTGGTGAGCCACTAACATGTTATGCGTGTCACTGTACTGATTGTCAAACCTCATCAGGCTCTGCTTTTGGTCTCTCAATGATCATAAATGATAAAGACCTTGAGGTAATCAATGGTAAGGTGGCAACAAACATAATTGATGTTAATGATACAAAAGTTCAAAAACACCATTGCTCTCATTGTGGTACATCCCTTTGGTTTTCAGCAGATGAATATCCTGGCATTCTTGCTATCAAGCCGGGTACATTTGAAAACACGTCTTGGTTTAAACCAATTGCTCACTTATGGGTTCGTAGTGTGCAACCATGGGTTACATTAGATAAAGTAACACCACAATATCAAAAACAACCAGAAATGTCTGAGCTAATAGAGCTGTGGGCTTCTAGAGAAAATACATAACTTATCACTTGTACAAATGGACCTAGTCGCGCAATCAATCATTTTCGATTTGCGTTGTATAGAGGCAATTAACGGAATGCGCTAAAAAGGATATTTGTGAAATTATTTACCCTAGGTTTCTTATCCAGTTTAATGCTGCTTTCGGGCTGCACCACTCTCCAGCGCCTTTCTCATGTGTATAGTGCGGAAGCTCCTCAGCCAATTTTATACGTGTATCCTGATGGTGAAAAAAGCATCTACTATATATTTGATATAGGAAACGTAGGGTCGGATACGTTGCTATTTTTTTACGGTGGTTCTGGCTGTGCGAGTTGGAAGTCTGTAATGCCACATTACGTTAATGGATTTAGCGCTGATGCTAGGGTTTTTGTGCTAAATAAGCGTTATGTACAAGACAGAAACCTGGGCGTGTTCGATTGTGGTGAGAAATTTCATGTCTCAAATAATTTAAAACAGTGGGTGTCGGATTATTTGAGCTTTATCGACGCTAAGGTTAAAGAGTCATCTGTTATACCCAAAAATATCATTCTTGTGGGTGTCTCTGAGGGGGCATTGGTTGCAGTAAAGGTCGCTGCTCAATCAGAATTGATAACGCATCTTGCGGTTATAGGCAGTGGTGGTTGGTCAATGCGTGAGTCATTACACAAACTGTACGAGGAAGGCGTCTTTCCTGTCGATATTCAGTCTGAATGGGAGGTGGTGATGAGAGATCCGAGGAGTATTGAAAAGAGAAAATATGGCCATCCTTATAGATGGTGGAGTGATGTTATGGATCACTCGCCTATTGATGATTATCTAAAATTAGACATACCGATATTAGTTGGGATGGGTGAAAACGATCAGAGTGTTCCATTTGAGTCTGCTGAGTATTTGGCATCTAGATTTCGAGATAAGGGGAAGAGTAACGTGAAAGTAAATATTTACCCGGACGCAGGCCATCGTTTGAACTCTAGCTCAGGCTCCTATAGGGATGATTTTTTTAGTGAGTTAGCGGGCAGTGTAAAATAACGCCTCTGGGGTTATTGATTGAGCGTAGTTGACCCTAAACAGCCTTTGGTGCGCAACAGTTTTTAAGTATTTTACGGAGTAATTTAGTTGAAAAGAAAAGTTGTACTTATAACGGGTGGCAGCCGAGGAATTGGCGCGGAGACGGCTATATTAGCGGCTTCGAAAGGTTGGGATGTTTGTGTTAGTTATCGATGTCGAGCATCTGAGGCTGCGGATGTAGTGAATGAAATAAAGGGCTATGGACGGCGCGCCTTTGCATTCAGAGCTGATCTTGCCTCAGAAGAGGATATTATTTCATTATTTAAAAGCATTGATGGCGAGTTTGGAGGGCTGGATGCGTTAGTCAATAATGCAGGCATTATTGCTCCCCAATCCCAATTAGCGGATATGACCACTGCAAGGATTCAAAACATATTTAACATCAATGTAGTGGGTAGTTTTATCTGTGCGCGTGAGGCTATCAGGCGAATGTCTAAATCGCGCGGCGGGGAGGGTGGCTCCATTGTGAATGTATCATCGGCTGCGGCTCGAATAGGCTCTCCCAACGAGTTTATAGATTATGCGGCGTCAAAAGGGGCTATTGACACGTTGACGTTAGGGTTGTCTAAAGAAGTTGCTGACGATGGTATTAGAGTCAATGCGGTGCGCCCTGGTTTAATAGAGACTGAGTTACACGGGGATGCGGGTGACATTAGTCGACCTGAAAAGTTGAAGAACTCTATTCCAATGAGAAGGGCAGGTAGTGCAAGTGAAGTCGCTAGCTCCATAGTGTGGTTAATGTCTGATGAGGCATCATATGTTAATGGTGCGCTGCTTGATGTTGCGGGCGGTAGATAGGTTTGATTAGGCTGTTAGGTGAATACATCATGGCTGTAAATTAGCACTATGCTGAAATACGAAGACAACATCAAAGAAATACATAAGAGGCTGGGAATTCCTGCTGACTATGGAAATAGATTTGGGTTATCCCTTCAACTGGAAGAGGTTAATTTGGTTGAAATCGAAAAAGATGTGTTTGGCCGTCCTCAGCGACTATCCATAAATGCATCAAATTTATGGTCTGCTATGAAGGCGCAAGCTGAAAAAGAGGGTGTGCTTCTACAGGTTGTTTCGGCCTATCGATCAGTGTTTCAACAAGAGAGAATTATTCAACAAAAATTAGACCAAGGGCAATCTATATCCAAAATATTGGAGGTTGTAGCGGCACCGGGATATAGCGAGCATCATACTGGGCTAGCGCTGGATATTACTACGTCGGGTTGTGACCCCTTAACGGAGTTATTTGAATTAACCGCGGCCTTTTCTTGGTTAAATAAAAGGGCTATAAAATATTCGTTTAGTTTGTCCTATCCTAGGGATAATGGTGGCGGTGTGTCATATGAGCCTTGGCATTGGGCGTGTCGCGCCAATGTCACTACATAACAAATGGATGTTGGCTGGCTACTATGGGTATATCAGAGTTTCTCTATTAATGAGCGCGAGTAACTGCCATTATTTTCTTTTAAGAGTGTGATGAAGTCGCTAGCAGGAATGGGGCGGCTAAAGTAGTAGCCCTGCACGTTATTGCAGTCGATGTTGCCCAGAATCTGTAGTTGTTCTAGCCCCTCTACTCCTTCGGCGGTGACCTTGAGCTGTAGGCGGTGGGCCATATCGATTACCGCCGAGGTGATGGTGCGATTACTGTTGTTGTTATCGATGTCGCGAATGAATGCTTGATCTACTTTTATAATCTCCACGGGCAGGTGGGTGATGCGGCTCAGTGAGGAGTGTCCGGTGCCGAAGTCATCGATTGCTAGGCGGATACCATGGTCGCCGAAACGTTGCAGCATTTTGGTGGCGATTTCTACATTACTCATCAGGGTGGTTTCGGTAATCTCCAGCACGATATCGTGGGGATTGATGGTGGTCTCTTCAATGATTTGCAGAAAATCATCCACCAGGGAGGCGCAGGTTAGTTGGCGTGCCGAGAGGTTGATAGAGACATAGGGTGCGAGTGTTTCCCCCAATAGTGCTCGCCAGGCCACTTGTTGTCGGCAGGATTCGGCGAAGATCCAAGCGCCTAGTTGAGTGACAATGCCACTGCTCTCCGCGATGGGAATGAATATCGCGGGGGAAATATACTCGCCTTGGTGACACCAGCGCATCAGTGCTTCTGCGCCGATGATTTTCAGTGTGTCTACTTCGACGATGGGTTGAAAATAGCAATCTAGCTCCTCTTTTTCGATCGCGTGGCGTAACCCATTATTGATATACAGCTGTTGTTCGTTATAGCTGCGAATCTCTTCATTAAACATTTTCCAGCCATCGCGCCCTTCGGCCTTTACTTGGTACATGGCGGCGTCGGCATTGCGTAATAGTTGGTCAGAGCTGCTTTTGTTATTGCCCACGGCGATGCCGATACTTGCGGTTGGAAAGAACTGTTGTGTACCTAAGGTGATAGGGTGTTTGATGACTTGTAGGATGCGATCAGCCAAAAGTGGCAGGGTATCGGTGCTGTTGATCTGGTCGCATAAAATAAGGAATTCATCCCCGCCAAAGCGGGCGACGGTATCGCCTGGGCGTATCACCTTAAGCAGCCGTTTGCTTAGATCTACCAGTAGGCGGTCACCGATGTTATGCCCATGGTTGTCATTCACCAATTTAAATTCATCCACATCGATAAATAGCAGCGCGACAACATTGCCAGAGCGCTGTGTTCGTATCAGTGCATTCTCCACGCGATCAATGATCAGTGTGCGGTTGGGTAGTTTGGTGAGTGGGTCGTGAGTGGCGTCCCAGCGGAGGGTCTCCTCTTCTTGTTTGCGTACGCTGATGTCCCTTAGCGTGGTGATCATGACGATGCCATCAGGACCTTGGAATTTACTGATGGTCGATTCTGCGGGGAAGAATGAACCATCTTTACGGTAGCCTACTATTTCGCCGCGCTGGCCCATGGGGCGCGCGCTTTCCGCTGATGTCATAAACTGTTTGATGTGTTGCATATGATTATGGCGCAGGTGAGGTGGCAGCAGCAGGTTAATATTAAGCCCATGTAGCTCCTCTTTGGGGTAGGCAAACAGCTGGCAGGCACTACGATTGGCGTGGGTGATGCTGCCATGTTCGTTGATGGCGATGATGGCGATATCTGCGCGGTCAAAGATTTCGTGGGTAGTTTCTGTGGCCGTATGGGGTGCATTATCTGCCATAGCGGGCGGGTGGCCCGATTTTAGGTCGCTGACTTGGAATAGATGCTGGTAGCGTGAGGGTGTTTCTGGTGAGTTTTGCCCAAAGCTTTCGATGATCTCAAAGGTGCCGTTTGCCCTGCAGCGTGCCAGATAGGTGTTGATATGTGCATGGTGGGTGACCGGGTCCATCTTCACCGTGCCTTGTGGGCCGTTAATCACGGTATGCTCCAGTGCGCTTACCAGTGCTTGTGCATCGACACTACCTATTAGGTTGGCAGCTTTGGCAAAGGCGTGTACACAAAGATAAGTGCCTTCGCCAAAATTGGTTAAGACGCCATTGCCGTGGGGCCAGATGTTATTTACCTGGGGGTGCTGCGCCAGTCGCTGGAGATAGCGGGTGTTGGCGGGTGTTTGCAGGCTCATAAAGTAGCTGTTACTGGAGTAAAATCCTGCCCGGACTTTAGGGGGGAGTAGCTGTACCATTGCCTCATCGTAGTGGCCCATTACCACGGCCATACGCTCTTTGAGTCCCGAGTCGGTAAACTGCGTGAGGAGATTGAGCTGGTCACTGCCCGCAGCATAGGGGACAAAAAAGTCGGCACCGGAGTTTTTTACCTCATCCAGTAATGCCTCGAAATTATCGGTGCCAATATCAAAATACGTTTCACCGACAACCTCGCCGCCGTGTTTGAGCAGTGCCTTTTTAGCGGCATCAATCGATCCTCTCGGCCACTCATAGTTGTTGCCGGCAAAAAAGACCTTGGGACCGAAGTGATCAATCATATAAGGGATCATTTTGTCGATCTGCTGATTCGGCAGTGCGGCGAAGTGAAAAAAGTAGCGCCCGGAGATACTGCCTTCAGAAAAGGAGAAGTTGAGCATCGGCACTTTAAAAGGTTCAGCCACCCGGTTGGCTACCGCAATGCGTGAGTTGGAGAGTAGATTGCCGATGATGGCCGCGCAGTGGTGTTGATTAACCAGCTTGAGCGCTGCAGGTACTGCGCTTTCGGGTAGACTGCCATCATCTTCGATGACCAGCTGTAAAGGCCGACCCAATACCCCGCCATTGTCATTGATTTCGTCGCAGGCAATTCGTGCAGCCCAGCTGATTTCTGGGCCGTAGAGTTCAACTATTCCGCTGAGTGGTGCCATTAATCCGAGTTTTATTGCGTCAACCATAACCATTCACACTCCTCTCTAGGATGAGTTGTATTAAAATAGTAGGGTATTTTTAAGGGAATGGCTATCCGATATGATAGCTGTTTACAGTTGTCTACAATCAAATTAACAGTTTGGAGCAGTAAGTCTCTATTCAGATGTTCAAAGCGGCAATTACCCTGATAGTTTCAGAGTGCGTCGTTAACGCGGATCTACTCGGGTGGCTCCATCGATCAAAAAGGTAAGTCTTGGGCTGGCATTAATATTTTAGTTGCAAATGATAATCATTATCATCTATGCTTTGGTATAGGTTGAGCGCTCCTTTGTACTGCTAGCGGTAGATGTTATGCCGTGAAGGGAGGCGATGGCAAGGTGAGGTATCTTGCCAGGCTCAGCAAAACTAGGCGATTTTTTGCAAAATAAAGGAGAGTTGTTGATGACTTATATGATTCAGGCTCGATTAGATCAAGGTGCCCCCTCGTTGACATTAGTTGATGCGGTGACGGGTGAAAAACGGCTCGACTGGCGGGGTGATAACGCTATTAATAATGCGTGTGATTGGCAGAGTTTGTTTAAGCGATTGATGTTGCTCTCATGCGCTGACCGAGTCAGTTTAATGGAGCGTGCAAAATCGTCAAATTTTGGCGAAGAGTGCGTAACGTGCACAGGATGTGTTGACGATGTTGCATCGACGGAAATACCGACCTCACTTGGGTTATCGGCAACGGCGGCCTTGCTAGCTCAACCTAGCCACGCTTCATTATTGAGGTTGTCGCGGTGATGAGTGGAAATATACCAGAAGTTAGTTTTGCTAAAGCGGTTGAGGAGCCAGGTTACGATGAGCGTAACCTTTATGCTAAGCGATCCATCAGCAGTAGTACATTGCTAGCGGGGCAACGTGAGCTGGTGATTAAACATTGCGGTGAAAAATATTACTTACGCATTACCGGTAAAGGGCGATTGATCTTAACCAAATAGCGGTTATTGCCCATCGTGTTACTTATTTCAAACATATAGCTAGCCCTCTATGCCGCACGGCAAAGGTCGCCAGCCACAAAGCGTTGCGTCTATCGAGAGGAGATTTTTATGTGTATTGGCTTGATTAAAAAAAATGAAAATCCAGCGGCTGTGGCATTGCCGAAAAGTAACTGTTTTGGACTATCCATTACCAGACGCCCCAGCTTGCGGCGTAAAAAAATATGGCAGCTTGAGCGTCGTTTTCATTGCAGCATTGCAGGCACCTGTTTCACTTTGGACGAGTTACGCCGATTTTGTCGTAAATCCCAGGGCAAGCCTAAAATACCCGTTAGCGACTACACGTTGCACATTAGCTTTGTGGGTATTGTTGGCGATGCAAGTGAGGGACGTCCGGCAAATAAATACCTCGACCGTAAATACCAAGAAACCATCAGACGTTTTGATCAAGCTAACAGTGCCGATGAATTGAGGAAACTCTGGAATAATGCCGTTTCCCAGGGGGATGTTGCCAGCGCATTTTGGGCATTAGTGACGCATCCATTGGCGTCAGAAGATTTGCTGTTTAGTGTATATGGTGAAGTGCACATGCTCTCCCACCTTTCAGGTGCCTCGGTACGCCTTGATATGCAGGCGCTGACTCAGTTACGACAGCGTACTTGTGAATTGGAGCGAACGCTTAAGCAAACACGTTCGGAACGGTTGGTGGCACTACGGAAAAAAGACCAAGTAATTGAAGGCTTGCATCAACGTTTGGATCAGGCATTAAAAAATGAGAAAAAATATCAAGATATGGAGAAAAAACGTCAATTATTGGAAGGCGACGAAATAGTAACGCATTTGCGTGAAAGGCTAGAGGAGCAGGCCAATAAACTGATTACTGAAGGCGTGCGGGCTGATCGCGCTGAGGCAAGTGCCGCAGAAAAGAATCGATGCGTGCAAAACTACCATAGTCAAAACCAGTGCCTGGAAAAGCAATTATTGAAAATAACCGCAGAGCGGGATGCGCTGGAAAACACATTAGAAAATGTACTGTCGACTGAGCCTATGCCATGTGAAAAAAGTGGGTCATGTGATCAACGGGTTGATCTCCATGGGCGTTGCATACTGTATGTTGGCGGACGGAATCGATTGTGCGCCCATTTCCGCACCCTGATTGAGCAACAAAACGGTCACTTTATTCATCACGACGGAGGGCGAGAAGAGAGCACTCAACGACTAGACGCCCTGTTAACTAAAGTTGATGCGGTGCTTTGTCCTCTAGACTGTGTGAGCCATGATGCAGTGAACCGAATTAAACGCGACTGTAAACGCTACGGTAAACATTTGACGCTGCTACCCCAGTCAAGTTTATCGGCTTTCACCAAAGGCGTTTATGACTTACCCGAAATGGTAAGTTGATAAATATCGCAAAGCTAAGCAGATAATATTCAAGTATTGGTTGTTTGTTTTGGTAGGATTAAATTTGAATACTGGCACAGCTGATGTGGTTGATATGGGGCTTGTGTAATGAGGCTCTTCGTACCAAGTGAATCTAGATAAAGTCGTGGTGTTTTTGAATCCCCATGGAACATAATTAAGTGGCTGAAAAATTAAATGTGTCCACTATTTGTGGGTAGGATGGAAGTAAATAAAGGAACCCGAATTCATACAATAACTGCAACGCTTGAAATTTAGCAGGATGAGTCAGCTGCGTATAGAATCGTAAGCTCTCACCCAAACAATTCAAGCGAGCAAATCAAATCATGTCGCATCAACAGCTGACTCTCGAACAAAGATACCACATTCAATCAAAACTAGAAGTAGGAAAAAGTTACGAAACCATAGGTAATGCAATAGGCTTTCACAAATCAACAATCAGTCGAGAAGGGGTCGCCTGGGCCGAAAGAGCTATAGAGCAGAAGAGGCGCATCAGCAAGCCATGTATCTGAGGCATCATTCAGAAAAATCTACAAAACGAACCGCGCAAGTAGAAAAAATGATCGAACACCTTCTAATTAAGGGGCTGAGTCCGGAAGCAATCAGGGATAGAACAAAGCTTGAGTTGGGTGAATCTATCGCATCACATGAGACAATTTATCGTTGGCTTTTATTAGATAAAGATAACGGTGGAGAGCTATATAAGCACCTGCTGAGAGTTAGCAAGCCCTATCGTAAACGTTATGGCAGCAAGCGTCGTAGAGGAAAGATACAGAACCGGGTAGGCATTGAAGAACGTCCTAAAATTGTTGAAGAGAGAGCAAGGCGTGGTGATTGGGAAGGCAATACGGTACACGGTACGAATGGCAATATTGTGACGGTTATAGATCGATGTAGTCGCTATACGAGGCAAGATTGATTGGAAGAAGAACAAAAGATGTTGTCACTAAAAAAATGGTTTCCATACTCAATAATCATGAGAATGGGCACACTCTCACACTGGATAATGGTGTGGAGTTTCACGGTCATCAAGAGATTTCTAAGAAGGCTGATATTGATGTTTTCTTTGCAGATCCATACTCCTCATACCAAAGAGGAAGCAATGAGAATGGCAATGGAATTCTCAGGCGTTTTTTACCAAAGAAGTCTGATTTTTTAAAAGTAACGCCTCAACGGTTGCGTCGAATAATCGATAAAATTAACAATCGCCCCATGAAGGTTTTAGGTTGGAAAACACCGTATGAGATTTTTCACAAAGCATGTGGTGCACTTACAGATTGAATGTGGCTTATGATAGGAGCGGCGAAACTGTAACAACTGGTCCGCCGCTTTTTTTACTGCGACTAACGCACAGACTTAATAGTGATCATTGCTGCCGGGTTGTTCCAATCATGATCAGATGCCCTAAGCCCACCTATCCCGTGAATGCCGCTGTGAATATACACATATCCTTCACCACTATCGTTAGGAGAAAGTGCTTCACCGCCACAAGCTGGACCGGGTACAGTTGCACAGAGTTCATCATTATTTTCACTGCCCGCATCATATACAGATGCCATATATCGCACTTTTTTCTGTCCCTTAGGAAGCTTAACATTTACCAATGCAATAAAGGCATCATTCG
>Ga0316204_10013022_pt1 | contig 10022 bp, 9 predicted proteins | sample 6monrhotite_MG_2_FD_205661 | JGI IMG/M metagenome (GOLD analysis project Ga0316204, IMG submission 205661) | Microbial mat bacterial communities from mineral coupon in-situ incubated in ocean water Damariscotta River, Maine, United States -... | ecosystem: Environmental > Aquatic > Marine >... | reverse complement strand
CGCGGCGCGTGTCGCGGTCCGGTCGGCCCCATTGGACGACAACGTCAAGCCGGTCAGGGCCGGTCTGTCGGGCGGGCAATACAACCCGCTGAGCGAGGTCGCGGTGGGGCGTATCCACGAGGCCGCGATGCAGGCGCTGGAAGTGATCGGGCTGTCGAACGCACCGCAATCGGGCATCGATGCAATGACCGCCGCCGGGGCCATTCTGGGCGATGACGGGCGGCTCCGGTATCCGCGCGCGCTGGTCGAGGACATGTTGGCCAAGGCGGCGCGCGGGATCACCCTTTATGGGCGCGACCCCAAGCATCACCTCAACCTGTCAGGAACGCGGGTGCATTACGGCACGGCGGGTGCTGCGGTGCATGTCGTCGATATCGATACCGGCGACTACCGCGACTCGACGTTGCAGGATTTGCACGATGCGGCGCGCCTTGTGCAACATCTTGATAACGTGCACTTCTTTCAACGGATCTGTGTCGCGCGCGATGTCCTCGACAATTTCGAGATGGATCTGAACACCGTCTATGCCGCCGTCGCAGGCACCACCAAACACATCGGCACCTCGTTTTCCGACCCGTCGCACATCGACGGGTGTTTTGAGCTGATCCACGATCTTGCCGGTGGTGAGGCCGCGTGGCGCGAACGCCCGTTCATGAGCAATTCCAACTGTTTCGTCGTGCCGCCGATGAAATTCGCCGAGGAAAGCTGCGAGACTATGGAGGCCTGTATTCGGCAGGGCATGCCGGTCTTGCTGTTGTCGGCAGGGCAGGCGGGAGCGACCTCACCGGCGCCGATTGCCTCGGCGATCGTGCAGGCGGTGGCCGAATGTCTGGCGGGCGTGGTGTATGTCAACAGCATCGCGCCGGGCCATCCCGCAGTCTTCGGCACCTGGCCTTTCGTGTCCGATCTGCGCACCGGCGCGATGTCGGGTGGCAGTGCCGAGCAGGCGCTGTTGACCGCCGGCTGCGCTCAGATGCACCGGTTCTATGGCCTGCCCGGTGGCGCGGCGGCGGGGATCGCCGACAGCAAACTGCCCGACATGCAGGCCGGATGGGAGCAGGCGATCTCGAACACTCTGGCCGGGCTGTCGGGCCTGAACATGGTTTACGAATCGGTCGGGATGCATGCCTCGCTCTTGGGATTTTGCTTTGAATCCCTGACACTTGGCGATGATATTCTGGGTCAGGCTCTCAGATGTGTGCGCGGCATCGACGTCACCGAAGACAGCGTTTCGATCGAGGTCATGAAAGAGGTTTGCCTGACCGGGCCGGGCCATTATCTGGGGTCGGATCAGACGCTCAAGCTGATGCAGACCGAATATATCTATCCGGCGCTGGGCAACCGGATGAGCCCCAAGGAATGGAATGAAGCCGGGCGGCCACGCCTGCTGGACAACGCCAAGAAACGCACCGCAGATATCCTCGCCAAGGCCCCGGTTCAGATTGATCCGGCACTGGATCGGGCGATCCGTGCCAAATATCCGATCCATTTCACCTGAACGAATGCGCGCCGGTCGCGGTGACCGGCGCGGCGTCATCTACTGACAGGATCAGCGCGAGATCAGCACCGAGCATTGCGCGTGGCGCACCACGCGAGCGGCGGTCGAGCCGATGAAATAGTCGCTCAACCCCGGACGATGCGAGGCGATCATGATCAGATCCGCGCCGCTCTCTTCGGCGCTTTGCAGGATCTGATTGGCCGGAGATCCGGTGCGGATTTCGGTCTCGATCGTGACTTCCTTGCCTTCGACCAACAGCCCCAATTCGACCTTGGCCTCAGCCTGACGACGGTCGTTCAGATCGCGTGGCAATTCGGCGGCAACATAGCTGGGCACATCCTCCAGCACGTTCAGCAAGCGCACGACGCCGCCGGCGTCCAACAGGTCTGCGGCTTTGGTCATCAATGCTTTGCCGGCGTCACCGTGGCTCAGGTCGACGGCCACTACGATATGTTTATACATGGGTTTGCTCCAATCCGTGTTCGCGTATCGGAGGCAACTTAGGGCCGCCGGTTGCCGTTTTCGTTGATCTGCGTCAAATCCGCACGGCAGAAGCACCGGTGTCCAGCATCTTTGCCACCCCTACGATGAGCGCCCCGGTCACTGCAAAAACCGCCACAAGTGCCGCGATATAGCCACCGACAAAAACGATCCCGGATCGCTCGATATCAAAGAAGAAATACGCGAAACGGCCGGTGATCAGGCCGCGTGCCAGCGCATAGGCGCAGTATCCCGTCGGCCAGATCAGCCAATAGGGCACCTGTGACAGGCGCAGCGCCTTGTTGGCAAACCCGATCCACCAGAGCAGCGTCGCAACCGGAGTGAGGGTGTGGAACCCAAGATCCGTCCAGAACCGCGCACCCTGCAGTGGCACCTCGGGGGCCAGCAGCACGTGATAGACCACGCCGACCATGACAATCGACAACAGCGTCCCGGCAACGACCCCTGCCGAGGGGATGCGGTTGAGCGCCAAACCGCCAAGTATGACGGCGACCAACAGATTGGTCAGAATGGTGAAATACTGCGCCATGCTCCATGCTGCGGATAACACTCCGGCGTGTTCGGGCTGCGCGACATTGATTGCCTATTGTCCGGCGACCGAGATCAGAGCGGTCACGGCGATCAATCCGGCAATGGCGCGTGAAAGGGGGCTGTCCATCGTAAGCTCCGGTGTCGAGGTCAGGGCAGAGGGCAGAGGGCAGACGATATCGCGAAAACGCCCGTTTGCCAGCCTGATTGTGGTGAATGGCGGGTGGTGGCGCTGCCGGCGCGGGTGTTGCACAAACCCAACTGTGCGGTGCGCAAGGGCAGCCGCCACGGCGGCGGGGACTGTGCTCAGGGGGTGAACGCAAGAAGGGTGGCGCGTGGCCACCCTTGTGCAATCCGTGGGTCCGGGTTCAGCCGCGACCGCGACGCCCACCACGACGTCCCGTGGCCGCAGCCGATGCGGCGCGCGAGGCTTCAGCAAAGCTCGCGCCCTCTTTGACCGCGTCCAGCACTTTGGACAGCCGGATCCATTCGCCACCGTTCGGGTCGTGGTTCATCAGCATGTTGGCGGCGCGGATCGCCTCCATTTCCTGCGAGCGCACCGGGTTCATGATCGCCGAGGTCATGCCCGCACCAATCGCCATCGGCAGGAATGCGCCGTTGACGCCGTGCCGGTTAGGCAGCCCAAACGAGATATTCGACGCGCCGCAGGTGGTATTCACGCCCAATTCGTCGCGCAAACGACGCACCAGCGCAAAGACCTGCTGACCGGCGCTCGACATCGCGCCGATCGGCATGACCAGCGGATCCACCACGATGTCATGCGCGGGAATGCCGAAATCGGCGGCCCGTTCGACGATCTTCTTGGCCACGGCAAAGCGCACGTCCGGGTCCTCGGAAATCCCGGTGTCGTCGTTCGAGATCGCGACGACCGGCACGTTGTATTTCTTGACCAGCGGCAGAACCAGTTCCAGACGGTCCTCTTCGCCGGTGACCGAGTTCAGCAACGGGCGGCCATTCGCGGCGCGCAGGCCTTCCTCGAGGGCGCCGGGCACCGAGCTGTCGATGCACAGGGGCACGTCGGTGACCGCCTGAACGCGCTCGATCAAGGCCTTCATCAGCGGCGGCTCGACAAAATTGTTGTCGGCGTAACGCGGGTCTTGCGCCATGCGGTTGGTGAACACCGCGCCCGAATTGACGTCCAGAACGGTCGCGCCGCACAGAACCTGCTCCAGCGCGTCTCTTTCGACGGTCGAGAAATCATCCATCTCCAGTTCGGCCGCCAGTTTCTTGCGGCCCGTCGGATTGATGCGTTCGCCGATCACGCAAAACGGCTCGTCAAAGCCGATCACCACGGTTTTGGTTGCGGATTCGAGGACGGTGCGGGTCATGTCGGAACTCCTTGGTAACAATCGAGAAGCGGCTCGATTGCGGGATCAGTGAAATCGAAAAGGGTGGTTTGCGCCCCGGCGGCGCGCAACGTGTCGTGGCTGGCCGAAGACCGGATGCCAACCACCCGCGCCCCCGCCGCATGCGCCGAACGCACGCCCGAGGGGCTGTCCTCGAAGGCGATGGCATCGGTCGGGGCAACGCCCAGCATCTGCATGGCCCGCGCATAGGGGGCAGGATGCGGCTTGCCACGCGCGCATTCCTCGCCGATGACCAGCGTCTCGAACCGCGCGCGCTCGCCAATCGCCTCCAGCATCGCCTCGGCGTTCAGCCGGTTGGCGTTGGTGACAACCGCCAGTTTCAGCCCGGCGTCCTGCGCCCGGTCCAAGAGATCGGTCAACCCGGGCATCGCCGGAAACCGCCCCGGCAGCCGGTCGCGAAACGCGGCTTCCTTGGCATCGGACAGGCCTTGCGGGTCGGGCTCATCGGGCAGGAACTCGGCGAAAATATCGATGTTCAGGCGGCCATGGACGTGGCGCATATAGAACGCCTCGTCCACCATCAGCCCACGCGGGGCCATCATCTCGGCGAAGACCGCGATATGGATCGGATCGGTGTTCAGCATCGTCCCGTCCAGATCAAAAAGCAGCGCCGAGAGGGTCATCGATCAGCCATTCGCCTGCGCGGCGATGGCTTCGACGCCGGTGCGCTCAGAAATCCACTTCGCGTTGGTCTTGATCCCGCCCAGCGGGAAGAAATGCACCGATTCGATGCCGAACGCCGGGTTCGCGGCCTTATGCGCGGCCAGTTGCGACAGAAACTCATCGGGTTCGTAGGGCAGCAGCAGCTTCGAGACATCCATCGCGCGCTTTTGCAGCACCCGCAACGAAGCCCCGACGCCGCAAGCGATGGAGAACTTGATCAGCGTTTGCAGCTTGGCCGGGCCCGCGACGCCGATATGCACCGGGATGTCGATCCCCTCGGCCTGCAGGCGATCCACCCATTTGATCACCGGAGCGGCCTCGAAACAGAACTGCGTCGCCAGCGCCATTTTGGCGTCGGTGCGGTTGCTGAAACCCTGCTTCCAGCGCAGCGCCTCCATCACCATCGCGTCCGAGCCATTCGGGTCGATGTCCTTGTTGCCTTCGGGGTGCCCGGCGACATGCAGGCGCTCGAACCCGTCGAACGCGCCGGTTTCCAGCAGTTGCATCGACGAGTGGAAATCGCCGTGCGGCTTGTCCACGCCACCGGCAAGGATCAGCCCCTGCGTGACCCCGGCTTCGGCCTTGTAGCGGTTGATCCAGTCGGTCAGGACCGATTTGTCCTTGATGATGCGGGCCGGAAAATGCGGCATCGGCTCAAAGCCCTCGGCGCGCAGGCGCGCGGCGGTGGCGACCATCTCGGTGATCGGCGTGCCTTCGATATGGGCGATATAAACCCGGCTGCCAGTGGGCAGAAGGGCGCGGAAATCCTCGATCTTCTCGGCGGTGCGCGGCATCACCTCGATCGAGAACCCGTTCAGGAATGACACCAGAGCGGGCGAACCGGTGGTCGGTGCGCCGCTGTCCTTGCGGCCGAATTTGAACAATGCCATCAGTGCCTCCCTGAGGTTAACCACGCGCATCCCACCCGTCGTTGGCGATCAGCGTCTTGATCCTTGCGGTGTCGTATTCCTTCTCCAGACGCGCAGCCTCGGCGCGCGCGACCTGTTCCTGTTCGCCAGCGACATCATAGGGGTCGGCCTTGCGCCAATCGGCAAGGTACGAGTCGGTGTCGCTGGCTCCGGTTTTCATCGCGCAACGGTCAATCGCCTGTTCGAAGCGCTCAGGCAGTTGCACCTTGGCCCCGCGCCGACCCTTGCCGACGATCACTTGCGCCGGGATGTCGCGCCAAAAGACGATGGTGACGGGCAGATTGGGCGTATCGGTCATGGTCAGGGCTCCAGTTCCAGGCGTTTCATTCAAATCGCCGGTTTTTGCGCCCGCCGGGGGGCTGTTTTCGACCAAGGTTGGCTGGCTTGCGACGTTGCCTTCATAACAAGCGCTTATCGGGCAGGGCCACCCATCCCGGCGTGAAAAATCTTCATCACTTTGGTGAGACCCGCGACATCCGGTAAGGCGCGCGGCGCGCTGATGAGTTCTTGCGCGGGCCCTGTGCCGCCATTAGGGTGGGGACAACACGAAATGGAGGGCGGCTATGACGCCCGAGCGTCCCGCTGGCGCGGCGACGCATCCGAATCCGTCGAGTTCACCCAAGCGGGGACGAGCTCCGACCGGACATGACTCGCAGCGCCAGGATCGACCCCATGGGGCGAGGCTTTATGCCGCGCTCGATTTGGGGACAAACAGTTGTCGTATGCTCGTTGCGCGCCCCAAGGGTCCGCAATTTGAGGTCGTGGACAGCTTTTCCCGCGCCGTCGAACTGGGCACCGGGTTGGAGGCAACCGGGCGTCTGGGCCATGGCCCGATGGCGCGCACCGTGCAGGCCCTGCGCATTTGCCGCCGCAAGCTTGATGAACACAAGGTCAAGCGGATGCGGCTGGTTGCGACCGAGGCCTGCCGCCGCGCGCATAACTCCAATGAATTCATTCGCAAGATCCAGCGCGAGACCGGATTGCGGCTGGAAATCATTCCCGCCGAGGAAGAGGCGCGTCTGGCCGTGATCTCCTGCGCACCGCTGGTTGCACCTGAGTCCGAACAGTTGCTGGTGATCGATATCGGCGGCGGATCGACCGAGCTGGTCTGGATCGATCTTTCTGACGTGGCACCCGAAACCCGGCGCGCGGCGATCCTGACCGTGCAACTGGGGCTTGCCGCCAAACCCGGTGTGCAATCGACGCTGGGGCAGGCGAGGGTCGTTGACTGGATCTCGGTGCCGCTGGGCGTGGCGACGCTGCGCGAACAATTCACCGATGTCGAAGACGACGCGGCGCGGTTTGCGCTGATGAGCTGGCATTTCGAGGAACAATTGCATGATTTCTCGCCGTATCAGAACCCGGCCCCGCGCGAGAACTTCCAGATCATCGGCACCTCGGGTACGGTGACCACGGTTGCGGCGTCTTTCCTCGGGTTGCGGCGCTATGACCGCAACAAGGTCGACGGGCTGACCATGACCTCGGCGCAGATCGACACGGTGATCCGCGATTATCTGGCGCTCGGCCCTGAGGGGCGGCGCACCGATCCGCGCATTGGTCGCGAGCGCCATGGGCTGATCATGTCGGGGGCGGCGATCCTGCAGGCCCTGATGCGGGTCTGGCCGACGGATGTCATGTCGGTCGCGGACCGGGGCCTGCGCGAGGGCCTGCTGTATGCGCAAATGAGCCGCGACGGTGTGTTGCAACGTTTGTGAAGTGAGGAACAGGGATGGCCAAACCGCCAACCAAAGGCTCGTCAGGGCGCGGTCAGCGCGATCTGCGGGTGAAGGTCAAAACCGCCAAGGGGCGGCGCTTGTCGTCAACCCGCTGGCTTGAACGGCAGCTCAACGACCCCTATGTCGCGCGCGCCAAACGCGAAGGCATGCGCGGGCGCGCGGCGTTCAAGATCCTGGATCTGGACGACAAATTCCGCTTTCTGGTGCCCGGAGCGCGCATTGTCGATCTGGGCTGCGCGCCCGGCGGCTGGTTGCAGGTGGCGGTGGACCGGGTCAACGCGCTCGGCGCGAAATCGGGCAAACGGGTCGGCTCGGTGCTCGGCGTCGATCTGCTTGAGGTCGAACCGCTGGCCGGGGCCGAGGTGCATGTGCTCGATTTCCTCGACGAGGGCGCAGATGACAAGGTCAAGGCCTGGCTTGGCGGCCCGGCGGATGTGGTGATGTCGGATATGGCCGCCTCCTCGACGGGGCACAAACAGACCGACCATCTGCGCATCATCACCCTGTGCGAGCACGCCGCCTATTTCGCCTTTGACGTGCTGACGCCGGGCGGCACCTACGTCGCCAAGGTTCTGGCCGGCGGCGCGGAGGGCGAGTTGCAACATCTGCTCAAGCGCCGTTTCACCAAGGTCTACAACGTCAAACCGCCCTCCAGCCGCTCTGACAGTTCGGAAAAATTCGTCGTCGCCACCGGCTTTCGCGGCGCAATAGACGAAGACGCCGACCAGTCGCAGACGGATTGATACCCGCTCATCTGTCTAAAAATATCCCGGGGTGAGCCGCAACGCGGCGAGGGGCAGGGCCCCTGCGCGGCACGCGCCGAAAGCCGGGGGCTCGATGCCCGCGGCTTTCGGCCCCATAGCGCCAACGCAAAGCACCGGGTCCATCGCCCGGAACTGGACAAAATCAGCGCATTGTGAAAAAGCAGCGACAACAGGAGAACCCCATGACCGTCACCCGTTTCGCCCCGTCACCCACCGGCTATCTGCACATCGGCAACCTGCGCACGGCGCTGTTCAACTATCTGATCGCGCGCAAGACCGGCGGGCAGTTCATCCTGCGTCTCGACGATACCGATCCCGAGCGCTCCAAGCAGGAATACGTTGACGGCATCAAGACCGATCTCGAATGGCTGGGGCTGGAATGGGACCGCGTTGAACGTCAATCCGAGCGCCTCGAGCGCTACGCCGCGATGGCCGACAGGCTGCGCGGTGCCGGGCGGTTCTATGAATGTTTTGAGAGCCCGACCGAACTGGACCTCAAGCGCAAGAAACAGCTGAACATGGGCAAGCCGCCGGTCTATGACCGCGCGGCGCTGGCGCTGGACGCGGCGGCGCGCAATGCGCTGCGCTCTGAGCGCAACGGCTACTGGCGGTTTCAACTGGATCTCGAGCGCATCGAATGGAGCGACGGCATTCTGGGCGATGTCTCGATCGATGCAGCTTCGGTCAGCGATCCGGTGTTGATCCGCGCCGACGGGCAGGTGCTGTATACTTTCGCCTCCTCGGTCGATGATATGGATATGGGGGTTACGCATATCGTGCGCGGCGGCGACCATGTCACCAACACCGCGACGCAGATCCAGATCATCCGCGCGATGGGTGGCACGCCGCCCGAATTCGCCCATCACTCGCTGCTGACCGGCCCGCAGGGCGAGGCGCTGTCGAAGCGTCTGGGCACCCTGAGCCTGCGCGATCTGCGCGCGCAAGGGGTCGAGCGTATGGCGCTTTTGTCGCTGATGGCGCGGCTTGGCTCGTCGCAACCGGTCGAATTGCGCGCCAGCCTTGATGAGATCGCCGAAGGCTTCGATCTGTCGCATTTTGGCGCCGCCCCGACCAAATTCGACGCCGAGGATCTGTGGCCACTGACCCGCGCCCATGTGCAGGCGCAGCCCGTCGAGGCGGTGGCGGAGACGCTGGCCGCGCTGGGCGTGCCCGCCGATCAGGCCGGTGCCTTCTGGCAGGTGGCGCGCGCCAATATCACCCGGCTCGAGGATCTTGGCCAATGGTGGGCGCTGTGCCGCGACGGTGCGCAACCGTTGATCGCCCCCGAGGACGCCGAATTCGTCGCTCAGGCGATGACCCTGCTGCCCGCGCCGCCCTATGGCCCGACCGCGTGGTCAGATTGGACCACGGCGGTCAAGGCGCAGACCGGGCGCAAGGGCAAAGGGCTGTTCATGCCGCTCAGAAAGGCGCTGACCGGGCTGGATCACGGCCCCGACATGAGCGCTCTGATGCCGCTGTTGCAAAAAATCCCCGGTCGCGGATGATCTCATATCACCGGATCTGACCAACGTCGGATTTGACCCCGCGCCGCGAATGATGCGGTGCCGGCAAGACCCGGCGCGTGGGTGGATCAGCCAATCCGCCGAAACGTCGATTCTGGCCCGGAATTGTCGAAATAGGGCACGCTGTCGATGCATCCGGCGCGCAGGACGGCCTCGGCCTCGGCCAGCACCACCTCGGTGACAAACGGCAGATCGAGGGTGCGGGCCTCGCTCAGGGCGATCCAGTGCAGATGGCTCAATTCTTCGGTGGCGCGCGAGAAATCGTCGGGATCGGTGGCCAGCGCCTCGGCCCGCGCCAAAAAGAACCGCGCATCAAAGCGCCGGGTTCGCCCCGGTGGCGTGACGGCCCGAAACACGAATTGCAACGCATCGCCGCGTGGCCGCAACCCGGCCCGCGCGAAATCCGCCCAATCGTCGGGCAGCGCGCCGTCCCAGACACCGGGCGCGCCCAGCATCTGCCCGGCCTCTTCCCATAATTCACGGATCGCGGCG
>Ga0316204_10013020_pt1 | contig 10025 bp, 8 predicted proteins | sample 6monrhotite_MG_2_FD_205661 | JGI IMG/M metagenome (GOLD analysis project Ga0316204, IMG submission 205661) | Microbial mat bacterial communities from mineral coupon in-situ incubated in ocean water Damariscotta River, Maine, United States -... | ecosystem: Environmental > Aquatic > Marine >... | reverse complement strand
GATCGCCGGATTGATCTTTTGTGCCCGGGTAATGGCCCCTTCCAGTAACTCAGGTGCTGAAACCTCACCGCGTCGTATCAGGTCAGCCTGGGCCGTTGCATCCAGCCAGGCGATATCCATATCCGGGTTGCTCATCTTCGCATCCTTTTTTTATCTGTTTGCCGTGTGCAAACCTTGTCATGGGCATTAGCATAAGCACAAATCCTTTCACATTGGAGGTCCCTTTGAGTGTGAAAAACCAGAAAATTCTGATCACAAACGTGTCCAGCTTTGTCGGCAAGCCGGGCTGCCGCGCCCTGCTGGATGGTGGTGCCACGGTGGTCGCCCATGACCGCAGCTTTGCCGATGCCGCGGTACGTGCTGAATTCGATACGGAATTTGCCGGGGCCACGGCGCTGGCAGCACAAACGCCCGAAGACATTGTCGCCGAAGCCCTGGACAGCCAGGGTCATATCGATGTGCTGATCAACAACGACGACGGGGCCGCCAAACGCGCGAAGATCGAAGATGCCGACCCGGCCGACCTGCGCGATGCCCTGGAAAGCATGGTGGTCTGGCCCTTTGTCCTGACCGGTGCCATGGTACCCTCGATGAAGGCGCGTAAATCCGGCAAGATCATTTTTGTCACCTCGGCCACACCGCTGAAGGGCCTGCCCAACTACGCCATGTATGTCACCGCCCGCGGGGCGACTAATTCCCTGACCCTGTCGCTGGCGCACGAACTGGCCCGCGACAACATCCAGGTGAACGCCCTGGCCCCGAACTTTGTTGAAAGCCCGGCCTATTTCCCCAAAGAGCTGACGGAAAACCCGGAAACCCTGGCGAAGATCACCAAAAACATTCCCCTGGGCCGTCTGGCCCAACCGGAAGAGGTTGGCCGGGTTCTGACCTTTCTGGCCGGCGATGGTTCTGACTTTATTACCGGCATGGTCATGCCCTACGCCGGAGGCTGGGCCTGAATTTTCCGCGATCCGCAAACAGCATTTATCACGACGACTATTTCAAGAGGACAAAATGACAGATCAGCTATTTGATTTATCCGGCAAGGTTGCCGTCATCACGGGTTCGACCAAAGGTATCGGCAAGGCCATCGCCAAACAGATGTCAAAGGCCGGTGCCAAGGTGGTTATTTCATCGCGCAAGGCTGGTCCCTGTGACGATGTCGCTGCCGCCATCAACGACGCAGGCGGTGAAGCCATTGCTGTTCCCTGTCATGTCGGCGACAAGGCGCAGGTGCAGAACCTGATTGACGCCACCATGAAAGAATGGGGCCGGATCGACATTCTGGTCTGCAACGCCGCCGCCAACCCGTTTTACGGATCACTCAGTGATATTCCGGATGATCTGTTCGATAAAACAATGGAGACCAACATTCGCTCCAACGTCTGGCTGGCAACCATGGCAGCCCCACAGATGCGCGAGCGCAAGGACGGCGTGATCATCATTACCTCGTCCATTGGTGGCCTGAAGGGTGACGCCAATCTTGGGGCCTATGCCATTTCCAAGGCCGCCGACATGCAACTGGCGCGCAACCTGGCCGTTGAATGGGGCCCGGACAACATCCGCGTAAACTGCATCGCCCCCGGCCTGGTACGTACCGACATGGCCCGCGCCTTGTGGGAAAACCCCGACACCTACAAACGTGTCTGCGCTACAGCCCCGTTGCGCCGCATTGGCGAGCCCGTTGAGATCGCCGGGGCCGCCGTATTCCTGGCCTCTTCTTCCGGTAGTTTCATGACCGGCCAGACCATGGTCATCGACGGCGGCGTCACCATCGCCGGCCCTCCTGCGGTGGAGTGAGAGTTGGTAACGACACCTGATTTTTCCCTGACAAACTGAAGACAGACATATGAACATCGACGAACTGGTCGCCATCGACTTTCACACCCACGCGGAGGAGCCCTGTTGCGATACGCGCGACGACGGCTACAACGAATTCCAGGCTGGCATGGGCGAATATTTCCATACCGGGCGCAGCTATCCACCGGATATGCAGGAGACGGCTGGCTATTTCCGCGAACGCAAGATCGGCTGTGTGATCTTCCCGGTCGATGCTGAACGGGAAACCGGGTTCCGGCGTTATTCCAATGAGGAAGTGGCCCGCATTGCCGCCGAAAACAGCGACATCATGATCCCCTTTGCCTCCATTGATCCGGCCAAGGGCAAGCTGGGCGCGCGCGAGGCCCGCCGCCTGGTGCGGGAGTTTGGCGTACGCGGTTTCAAGTTTCACCCGACCATGCAGGGCTTTTACCCCAATGACCGCAGCGCCTATGTGCTGTATGAAGCCATCCAGGATGAAGGGGCCATTGCCCTGTTCCATACCGGCCAGACCGGTGTGGGTTCCGGCATGCCGGGCGGCATGGGCATGCGCATCAAATATTCCAATCCGGTCTATCTGGATGATGTGGCTGTGGATTTCCCGGATATGCCGATCATCATGGCGCACCCGTCTTTCCCGTGGCAGGACGAAGCCCTGTCCGTCGCCAGTCACAAACCCAATGTCTATATTGATCTGTCCGGCTGGTCGCCAAAATACTTCCCGGCCAACCTGGTGCAATACGCCAATACCATGCTGAAAAAGAAAGTCCTGTTCGGCTCGGACTGGCCCGCCATATCCCCGGACCGCTGGCTGTCAGATTTTGAAAAGATCAACATCAAGGACGAAGTCCGCCCGCTGATCTTGAAGGAAAATGCCAGGAAGCTGCTGGGGCTTTAGCCAACCAAAAACCGCCTCACTTCCCCGTCGTGCCCGGACTTGATCCGGGTACCTACGTCTTACAGGCAGACAAGTCCTTGAGTGATATTCTGATTTCAGAGCATTCAGCCGAGGACGTAGATGGCCGGATCATGTCCGGCCATGACGACGAGGGATGGTTTTGGAACTTTCCTGTTATCCCTCTGGCCTTCGAGCTGGCGTTCCCGACGGATTGAGGGTTCTTACCCCGCCAGCCCTTTCAGAGCATTGCGCGCGGTTTCAAGGGCGCGGTCGTAGACATCCTGTTTCCATTTCTCTTCTTCACCAAAAAAGGCGGCACGAACCTGTGCCTTGATCTGACGGCCCTGGTCTGAATTCAGGTCGCCATGCAGATGCAGCCAGTTATCGGCCTGCAGGGAACCCAGAACTTCTGCGGGCGGCAGGGTACCATATTCGATGGCAACGGCGGTCAGGTTGGCATCACCCATGCCATCGCGCCATGCTGCATCGATGGTGCCGGTAATCGGGGCGGAAGTGGAACTGCCGCGTGAAGGCGAGGTGACTTCGCCGTACCAGGCCTGGGCACGTTCATATTCATCATCGCGGTCCATGTCCACGGAAATCAATTCCCCGTAGCCACGTGGACCAAGACCGGTGTGCAGGTCCAGCAGCGCGATATCCGTTGCCTTGCCACAATACTCACGGGCCACTTCTTCCAGGGTCAACCGCGACCAGGTCGCCTTCTGTCCACCAAAAAACAAACCATCGGGATGATCATGCTGACCACCCGTGACCGCCGCCTGAAAGGCCGGCATACCCCGGGTCTGAATAAATTCTGCGACACCCTTGTCAGCCGCTGCCCGTTCCGGACCGTCCCAGTCACCCGGGACCAGAAACGGATGAATATCGCTATAGGCCTCGTTTACGCCAACCGATCCGAAATCCCGGAAGTTACGGTTGAGATCAACGTTGTCCTCAGTCACCCGGCGCTGCCAGGCAAAGCCGTGCGGATTGTGCGCATGTATCATCAACAAGCAGGTATCGTCAGGCAGTTCACCCACCAGACCATTTTCGATCAGGCCGATCTGGATACCTGAACCGCAAAAGCCTTCAATCCCGTGCGTGCCGGATGACATGATCAACATGCGTTTGGCATCTTTTGATCCGAACAGGGCAACATCCATGGCGAGGTCTTCGCCATCCGGCCCTTTCAGAGGGTGAGGCCAGCTTTTAAGGGCAGCACCAGCGGCTTTGGCTGAAGCGAGGAATTTTTCCCGCGCCTCGGCATAGGTGTCTGAAAAATATGCGGTTACTGACATCAGTCTGATCCTATTCCTTGTCGAAATCGGCAAAGCCCTTGCCTTCGGCGGCAAGACGTTCCAGCAGAGGTGAGATTTCCCAGAACGGTCCGGGATGTTGTGCCTGATAGTGTTTCAGACGTTCAACAACCTCAGCCAGGCCCACGCTATCTGCCCACATCATGGGGCCACCGCGATAGCTGGGGAAGCCATAACCATTAAGCCAGATCACATCGATATCACTGGCGCGGATGGCCATGCCTTCTTCAAGGATTTTGGCCCCTTCATTAACCATGGAATAGAAACTGCGCTCAATAATTTCCTGATCCGAAACCTCGCGCTGTTCGATGCCCTTTTCCTTTGCCGCCTGGCGAATAATGGCCTCGACTTCAGGATCGGGGATCGGCGTGCGGTCGCCATCCTTGTACAGGTACCAGCCTTTTTGGGTTTTCTGGCCAAAGCGGCCCTGTTCGCAAATACGGTCACCAACATCGGAATAGCGCACGTCGTTGCGGCGTTCAGCGGCCTTGCCCTTGCGAATACGCCAGCCCACGTCATTCCCCGCCAGATCACCCATGGTGAACGGGCCCATGGCCATACCAAAATTGAAGATCGCCGCATCCACCTGTTGCGGGGTGGCACCTTCCTCAATCATGAAGTTGCCTTCACGCATGTATGGGCCAAGCATGCGATTGCCGACGAAGCCTTCGCAGACGCCGACCATAACACCGATTTTACCAATGGACTTGGATAACTTCATGACGGTAGCCAGAACGTCCTTGTCGGTTTTTGCGCCGCGGACAATTTCCAGTAGACGCATGACATTGGCGGGAGAGAAGAAATGCAGCCCCAGAACATCACCGGGGCGCGATGTGCCGTCGGCAATGGCATTCACGTCCAGACCGGAAGTATTGGTGGCAAGGATGGTCCCGGGTTTGCAGACTTCATCCAGGCGGGCAAATACCTTGTGTTTGATATCCATTTCCTCAAACACAGCTTCGATAACCATATCCACATCACCAAGGTCTTCGTATTGCATCGTGCCGGTGATGTTGGCCATGGTCGCGTCCATGCGATCCTGGCTGAGGCGTCCCTTTTTGACGGTCGCCGCGTAGTTGCCCTTGATAATACCAAGGCCGCGTTCAAGTGCTTCTTCGGACATTTCCAGAATTTTGACGGGAATACCGGCACTGGCAAAGTTCATGGCGATACCGCCACCCATGGTGCCACAGCCGACGATGCCGACGGACTTGATATCACGAAGTGGCGTATCTTTTGGCACGTCGGGGATTTTGTTGGCTGCGCGTTCAGTAAAGAAGGCATAACGCAGACCAGCGGATTGTGGTGATTCCAGGCATTTGACAAAGCGTTCCCGCTCCATCTTCAGGCCGTCAGCAAAGGGCAGGTTCACAGCATCCTTCACACAATCGATGATCTGGTCCGGGGCAAAAAAGCCACGGGTACGCCGGGCGATGCTCTTGCGATAGTTTTCGTAGATTTCATCATTTCCGCGGGCGGGTGCGACCTTGTCTTCCAGGTCCTGAACACGGACCAGCGGCTTGCCCTCGGCAACAACCTGTTCGGCATAGGCCACGGCACCGTCCAGCAAGTCGCCGTCAACCATATGGTCAATAACACCATTGGCCAGAGCTTCGGCAGCGCCGATGGGCTTGCCCGTGGTCATCATATCCAGGGATTTTTCAACGCCGACAAGACGCGGCAGACGCTGGGTGCCACCGGCACCTGGCAGAATACCCAGGTTCACTTCCGGCAGACCAACTTTTGCGGAAGCAATGGCGCAGCGGTAATGACAGGCCAGGGCTGTTTCCAGACCACCGCCCAAAGCTGTGCCATGAATGGCTGAGATCACCGGCTTTTGTGTATCTTCAATGGTTTCGATAACGGCGTGCAGCGATGGATCCATGGGCGGTTTGCCAAATTCGGTAATATCGGCACCGGCCATATAGGTCCGGCCTTCACCGATGATAACGATGGCGGCGACATCTGCATCGGCAGCCCCTTCGTTCACACAATCCTGAATACCCTGACGCACGGCCTGGGACAGGGCGTTAACAGGCTGGTTATTAACCGTGACGATGCCAATGGCGCCGCGTTTGGAAAAGGAGACGGGGGAGCTCATATCTGAAACCTCAAATTTTTGTGGATCGTATTGCCCCACAGCAAAACTGAATGCCGGGGCCTGGTCTTGAATGGGTCGGGGCGACACAGAACATGTCCAGTGTCGCCCCTTTGAAAACGTTACAGAAAAACCGGACGGAAGCTCACACCTCCAGCCACTCTTCCCGGATCTTGTCGTTGGCGCGCAACTCATCCGGGGTGCCCTCAAAAACCATGTGACCATGGCCCATGACAAACACCCGGTGAGAAATTTTCAGGGCGATCGTGAGTTTTTGTTCAACCAGCAAAATGGAAACGCCGCGCGCAGCGATTTCTTCCAGCAGCAGACCGACCTGTTCAACAATCTTCGGGGCCAGACCTTCGGTCGGCTCGTCAATCATCACCAGGTCAGGGTTGCCCATCAGGGTCCGGCCCATGGTCAGCATCTGCTGTTCACCACCCGACAGGACACCGGCGTCGTTTTCAGCACGACTGCGCAGGTTGGGGAAGCGTTCGAACAGATCCTCGATTTTCCAGACGCCCTCTTTACGGGATTCCTTCATGCCCATCATCAGGTTCTGACGCACAGTCAATGTCGGAAAGATATCGCGGTTTTCCGGCACATAACCCAGGCCCAGATGGGCGATTTCGTGGGCTTTCATACCCACAATTTCCTGGCCCTTGAACTTGACCGAGCCCTGGGGTTCAACATCACCCATGATGGCCTTGCAGGTGGTGGAACGACCGACGCCGTTCCGCCCCAGAAGGCTGACGATTTCACCTTCCTTGACGTCAAAGTTGACGCCCTGAAGGATGTGGCTTTTGCCGTAATAGGCGTGGAGGTCATTTACAACAAGCATCAGTGTTCCTCCTCACCCAGATAGGCTTCCCGAACAGCGGCGTCGCCCTTGATTTCCTCAGGTGTTCCACTGGCGATGACCTCGCCATAGACCAGCACGGAAATCTTGTCGGCCAGTCCGAAGACCACGCCCATATCGTGTTCAACCATAACCAGGGTTCTGCCTTCCGTAACCTTGCGGATCAGGGCAATGGCCTGGTCCGTTTCACTGTGTGACATACCGGCGGTGGGTTCATCCAGCAGGATGACATTGGCACCGCCTGCAATGGTAATACCGATTTCCAGGGCACGTTGTTCGGCATAGGTCAGCACCCCGGCCGGGATATGTGCCCGGGCTGTCATGCCGATCTCTTCCAGGATTTCGCTGGCCCGTTCCTTGACGTCTTTCAGATTGTCGACGTTATGCCAGAAGGAATATTTGTATCCCAAAGACCACAGAACACCGCAGCGGATATTTTCATACACGCTCATGCGCGGGAAAATATTTGTCACCTGAAAGCTTCTGGACAGACCCTTGCGGTTGATCTGGAAAGGCGCCAGACCGCTGACCACTTCGTCCCGCAGACTGACTTCACCGCCACTGAGGGTATATTTGCCTGTGATCAGGTTAAACAATGTGGACTTACCCGCACCGTTGGGACCGATAACCGCATGGCGTTCGCCCTCAGCGATTTTGAGATTGACGCCGCGGATAATTTCCGTGGCCCCGAAACTCTTGCGCACATCGCGCAGTTCAATCGCGGCACTCATTTGTCTACTCCTGTAAATGCGTAGTGCAGGGCATCGCCGTAGGTATCAGCGACGACAGGAGCAACACGACGGGCATCCCACAACCCCACCACAAACAAACCGACAAAGACGATCCATGGTAGCGGGCTGGTGAAGTTCACGCTCATCCAGAAAATATGGGCAATTTCCTCACCCGTCCCGGCAGAACTTATGTGATGCCACAATTCAAGGAAGCCGATAGCGCCGATGGCCGTGGCCAGGGCCGGCACTGCAATGCGTGAGTAAGGCACTGTCAACGTCCCAAGGCGACCGGCCTGGTAAACCGGAATATGCATCATGATCAGACCGGTCAGACCGGCAGGTGCATACATAACCGTACCAACAAAAACCAGACCAACATACAGCGCCCAGATCTCCGTGTAGTTGGACATCAGGGTCTGCAGCAAGGTGAAGATTACTGCGCCGACGATCGGACCGGCAAAGAAACCGATACCGCCGATATAGGCCTGCAACAGCACCACGCCCGAGGTCAGGGCGTTGACAGTTTCTTCCGTCACGATCTCGTAGTTGATGGCAAACAGGGAACCGGCAACACCGGCAAAGGCACCGGAAACGGCGAAAGAGATAAAGCGTACCCACTTCTGGCTATAGCCCAGAAACTCCGCCCGTTCCGGATTATCCCGCACCGCATTGGCGATCCGGCCAATCGGCGTCCGGGAAAAACGATACATCAGGAACACGGCAATAAAGACCCATGCCGCGATGAGATAATATATCTCTTTTTCCGTCATAAACTCGACGCCAAAGAACGGCATGATTTCCGTTCGGTCAGTCGTGATCCCTTCTTCGCCGCCTGAAAACTTGCTGAAGATCAGAGAGGAAGAGGCGATCATCTCACCAATGCCCAATGAGATCATGGCAAATACGGTACCGGCGCGATTGGTCGAGAAACTGCCAAACAGGGCACCGAAGGCCAGTCCGGCCATTCCGCCGAAAATCGGCACAAACGGCAGAGGAATGGGCCATTCGCCTTCGGAAATCATATTGACGCCGTGAATGGCAAAATATCCGCCGAGGCCAAAATAAACGGCATGACCAAAGGACAGCATGCCCCCCTGCCCCAGCATCATGTTGTAGGCCACCGTGAAAATGACAGCGATGCCCATCTGGTTGAGAACAGCCAGGGCAACGGTGGAATTAAGCACCGGTGGCATAACCAGGACGACAATTGCCGGGACCAGCCAAAGGGCATAGCGACGGAAAAAAGAAGGTTGGGCAGCAGCCGCTGCAGCAACCGGCGTATTTGCTGAATTACTCATACTTCACGTGTCCCAAACAGTCCCGTCGGTCGGAAGATCAGGATCAGGACCAGTAACATGTAAGGCATGATCGGACCCAGCTGGGCAACCGTTACAGTATAGAGATCGCTCAGCACGCCGTCGGGTGCCATATCCAGTCCAATATCTGCAAAGAAGCTGGCAAACGAATAATCGATGGCGACCGCGAATGTCTGCAACATTCCAATCAGCAGAGAGGCCACGAAGGCCCCCACCAGGGAGCCAAGCCCACCGACCACAATCACCACAAAGACAATGGGTCCCAGAACAATCGCCATCCCGGGCGACGTCCCCAGCACCGGCCCGGCGATAACCCCGGCAAGTCCGGCAAGAGCGGAACCCACACCAAACACACCCATGAAGACCAGCGGCACGTTATGCCCCAGCATGGCAACCATATTGGGGTGCGTGATGGCAGCGTTGATGATCAGACCGACGCGGCTGCGTGTCAGGACCAGCAGCAAGCCAACAAAAATCGCGACCGAGACCAGCAGCATGAATGCGCGGTAGGCCGGGAATGTCGAGCCATACATTTCGAATAATGAGAAGTCCAGAAGTGCTGGTTCGGCGTAGGCAACTGTCTGTTTGCCCCAGATCAGCTGGACGAATTCCTCGATCAGGAAAGCAAGACCAAAGGTGAAGATCAGTTCCGCAACGTGGCCATATTTATGGACATGCCTCAGGCCGTAACGTTCGACCATGGCGCCAAATATCCCAACGATGACCGGTGCAACTATCAGCCCCACCCAGAAACCAACATATTGGCTGATGGTATAGGCAATATAGGCACCCAGCATATAGATACTGGCATGCGCAAAGTTCAGCACACCCATCATCGAAAAAATGAGTGTCAGGCCGCTGGCCAGCATGAACAGCAACAAGCCGTATACCAGTCCATTCAGCAGCGAAAATATAATAAGTTCAGCCACGGTCAGGGTCTCTCCGGTGGTCAGATAAAACGAATAAAATGGCGGATTATTTGTTGTTCT
>Ga0316204_10013019_pt1 | contig 10025 bp, 7 predicted proteins | sample 6monrhotite_MG_2_FD_205661 | JGI IMG/M metagenome (GOLD analysis project Ga0316204, IMG submission 205661) | Microbial mat bacterial communities from mineral coupon in-situ incubated in ocean water Damariscotta River, Maine, United States -... | ecosystem: Environmental > Aquatic > Marine >... | reverse complement strand
CCGGTTCGCACTGAACACGATCGCTCGCGAGTCAGGGGCCCATGAGAGCGAGCCCCCATGGTCGTAGGCTCCCGACGTGATCTGTCGCGGCGTCCCGCCTTCGGAGGGCACGACAAAAATGTGCGTGTTTCCCGAATCCAGATATCCGCGCCCATCCGACCGGTAGCGCATCTCGTTCACCACGATCGGTGCAGCCGTCCACTCCGCGCCTTCGGGCCGAGCGGGGATGCGGGCAAAGGTCTCGGGGGCCTCGGGCACGAACATCGTGAGGGCGATCCACTGCCCATCCGGCGACCACGTGATGTTCCCCGGCGACTCCGTGACGTTCGTCAGTTCCGCCGTCTGGCCCGTGTCCATCCACCGAACGAAGATCTGGTTCGAACCACCCTCGGAGGAGACGTAGAGGAGTCGGTTTCCGTCCGGCGACCACCGCGGCGAGCCCGCGCTGCTGTTTCCGTCCGTCAGCGCACGATGGTTGGTGCCGTCGGTGCCGATCGTCCACAGGGCTGTCCGGCGCTGGTCCGTCATGATGTCGAAGCCCTGCCGGACGTACACGACCTGCGACCCGTCCGGAGAGATGCGCGGGTCCGCCGCAACCTCCATGTCGAAGATGTCGAGATACTGGAGTCGGCCCGGATCGGCCGCTTCCTCGTTCACCTGAGCGGCAAGAGGTGTGAACGCGGCCAGAGCGAGTACAAACATCGAGATCGATCGTCGGAACATGACGCCACCTGCGGTACGAACGGGGTAGAATCGAGGTCGGCAGAATAGCCATCGCGAACACCCGCGGGAAACCCGGGGTGCATTTCGACGTAGAACGATGGAACCCTCGTCTCCCGCGCGCGCTTAGGTTCGTACGGGCCTCCGACGGCCGCCCCTCACTGAGACTCCGTGCACACCCTGCGCCCCACTCGCCACCTCCTCAGCGCCGTCCTGTCGCTGACGGTCGTCCTGGCGGCGTGTACGGATACCCCATCAGCGCCGGACCTGATGGAGACCGAGCCGACCGGCCTGCTGCAGGGGCGGATCGTATCGCCGGGCCTTTCGACCTTCGCAGATATCGAAGCGAGGATCACCTGGGGGGACCTGACGTTGTCCGCCCCCGTACAGGCCGACGGTGCCTTCGACATCGAGGTGCCCCTTTCCGTAGGGGGACTCGGCACGCTCACGCTCGAGCCGGGCGTCTTTGCGCCGGTCCATCCGGGTTGGGCCCTGGTCGGGACGGGTGACCTGGACGCGGGACGGGGCACTCTGGTGCTCGCTCCGAGGAGCTGGACGCCGAGTACGGGCGACTACGCTGGCGTGGAAGTCCCGATCGATCCCGAGATGGCTGCCGACACGAGAGTCATGCCGTCGTTCTGGGGATTCTTCTTCCCCTACGAGCAGAACGGCTTCTCCCAGAACGTGACCGATCGGACAACCTGGTCGGGGGAACTCAGGAGCTGGCCGATGGAGGCCTATCCGATTCCCGTGGCGCTGGACCGACTCGGTTCCAACACGCCGATCTCGGACGCCGATTCCGTCGCATTCTGGACGCATGTCGACCGGATGGAGCAGGCGCTCGGCTTCGATGCCTTCCAGCCGACGCCGCTGGAAGACGTTCAGATTCTCTCCGGAACCCGCCGAGCGGCTGAGGCCATTCTCGTGCGGGTCGACACTGCTCAGGCGATCGCGGGCTACGGGATCGTCAGTCGCCCGGAGCCACAGCTGTGGAGCTTCGCGACGGACGCCCGGACCTGGTCGGGGAATTTCGCGGAGCGGGTGAGCATCGTCAGCGCGGACATCGCGTACGGCATCGTGGGATTGGCGTCCACGGACGGATTTGCGGATCAGGGCCTCGTGATTCACGAGATGATGCACACCCTGGGAGCCGGCCACGGGTGCAGCTGGGCGTCGGTCCAGACCTACTGTGCCTCGCTGAAGAGCGACATCCCCACCCCGGCAGACGTCGGCCACCTGCTCGCCATGCTCGAGATGCGTGCGCTCGAGCGGGAGTATGGGAGCCGATTCGGTGTCTTCGCCTCGGTGATCGGACATCGGTCCGTGACCCTCGGGCTGTCGCCCCTGCCCGCCCCGGACCTACTCTACGGACCCGCTTCGGCACCTGAGGATTGGACGAACCGGTAGGTCCCCATCATCCGCATTCCCAACTACGTCTACACCTTCCTGGCCCTCCTCGTGGGCCTGGCTGCTGGCGGACTGTACCCTGAGTTGCTCGCACCCGTAGCAGCCGGGACCGGGGTTCTCATCCGGTGGATCGTCACCGTAGTCCCGGTGTTGATTGTCGCCGCGCTCAGCCCGGCGGTGGCTACGCTGATTCGGCGGGGACTTGCCGGACGTTTCGCGGGAGCGGTCGTACTGTGGTACGTCGCGACCTCGGCTGTAGCGGGCCTGCTCGCCCTGCTCACGTCGGCGCTTCTCTTCGGGATCCCGTTTTCGACCGGTGACGCTGGAGCCTGGGACGAGGCGTCCCGCATGCTCTCGTCGTTCGGCGAGGGTGGCGCCTCTCTACCCCTCCTGGCGATCGCCGGAGGGGTGATCCTGGGCGTGGTCGGCGGAAAGCACGACGCTACCTACAGGTTCCTCAAGCGAATCGCGGACGGGATCGAGCGCTCCGGCTCGAAGATGGCGTACGTGATGGTGCCTCTGATCCTGGCGTTCGGGATCACGCTGGGCGTGCGTTTCGGAGCTCGCCTCGGCGTGGCTCACTACTTCACGATGGCGGCGTACACCGCGTTTCTGTGCGCCGTCTGGTGGGCCTTCTACGTCTTCGTCCTGGTACGGCGCGTCGGAGGCCGCACGGATCTGAAGGAGATCCTCACACGCTTCTATCTGCCCACCGCACTCTTCGCCGCCGGAACGACCTCCTCCCTGGCCACCCTCCCGATCAACCTGTCCAACGTGAAGAAGGTCGGGGTCCGCGATGAGGTCGCGGATTTCGTGATCCCGTTCGGTGCCGTGGCGAATCTGGACGCCTCCGCTCTGGCCTACATCGCGTACGGGCCGTTCGTCGTCTCGCACGTGTTCGGGCTCGAGTTGTCGTGGCTCATGCTGCTGGCCGCCTGGCCGGCCGTCGTTCTTTTCACGATCGCCGCCCCCGGCCTGCCCGCCGGTATGGGCACGGCGCTGTGGAGTGCGACCTTGTTCGCGAACATCCTGGGATTGGAGGGGTCGGCTCAGACCGATTTCGTCGCGACATGGATCGCGCTCTCCGGCGGACTTCCCGATATGCTGCGCACTGCAACGAACTGCACGGACGACGGGTTCACGGCGATCATCTTCGATGCACGTTTTGACGCGCTGGCACCTTCCAACAGCTGAAGAAAGGACCGACCGAATGGCAACGCGGGACGAACTGATGCAGGGCGCCAGGCGACTGGTAGGCACGAACGGTCGCGTGCAGGCCGGGGAACCCGTGCTCGTGGTGTGCGACCCGACCATGGAGCGGTACGCGGATTGTGTCGCAGAGGCTGCGCGCGAAGTCGGCGCCGCAGTCTCGGTGGCCACCATGCCGGTGAACCGGGCCGACGGGAACGAGCCTCCGCCCGACGTGGCTGCCCAGATGCTCGAGGCCAGAGTCATCTATTCCGCGGTCAAGATCTCGATCACCCACACCCGGGCCATGCGGGCGGCCCTGGACCGGGGCGCTCGAGCCATCCTGATGTCTGCGTACACGGACGAGGTCATGACCTGCCCGGCCCTGCTCGTCACGGACTTCGAGGCCCAGGTGCCCGTGTGCCATCGGATTGGAGACGCGTTCACGAACGGGGACGCCGTCCGTCTCACGTCGCCCGGAGGAACCGACCTTCGATTCTCGATCGCGGGTCGCACCGCGAACGTGCTGACCAACATCCCGGACCCGGGACAACTCGCGCCCGTCCCGGATATCGAAGTGAACGTGGTACCGGTCACGGGAAGCGCAGAAGGGCTCTTCATCGCAGACGCGTCGGTGCCATACCTGGGCATCGGCATTCTGGAAGAGCCGATCGTCTGTCGTGTCGAGGGGGGCTCGATCGTGGAAATGACGGGCGGACATCAGGCCGATTTCCTGCGAGAGCACCTCGAGTCGTTTGGTGACCCGACCTGCTTCAACGTGGCCGAGCTGGGTGTCGGGTTGAATCCGAACGCGCGGCTCACCGGAGAGATGCTGGAGGACGAGGGCGTGGTCGGCACGATTCATATCGGCATCGGCACCAGCCACACACTCGGAGGCGAAGTCGTCGCTCCCACCCACTACGATCTTCTGATGTGGCAGCCCACGATCGAGGTGGACGGGCGGGTCGCACAGCGAGACAAGGAGATCCTCGGGTGAAGCAGGGCGCAGAAATCCTGGTGAGGCGATGTGCCGCCGTACGCCCGGGCGAAGCGGTGGCGATCGTCGCCGACCATGACCGAATGACCATCGCACGAGCCCTCGTCGTGGCCTGCGAGGAAGCCGGTGCCGTCCCCACGGTGATCGTGCCGCGGGAGCGGTCCATCGACAACGAAGAGCCGGAGGCGTCGGTCGCCGAGGCACTCCTCTCGGCGGATGTCATCTTCCTTCCGGTAACCCTCGCGATGGCACACACCCGGGCGGTCCGGGAAGCGATCGGCGCCGGCGGCCGGGTGCTCTCCATGACGGCCTTCACGGAGCGGATGATGAGATCGGGCGGACTCTTCACGGACTTCGAGGCTCGTCGACCCGTGTGTCAGGCGCTGGCCAACCGACTCACCGACGGCACCACCCTGCGGGTAACCAACCCCGCGGGCACAGACCTGACGCTGAGCCTCCAGGGCGTCAGCGGGAACAGCCACGCGTGCCTGCTGGACGGGCCGGGCTTCAGCGCCGTCCCGAACATCGAAGCGAACTGCGCTCCCGCGCAGGGAACCGGACAGGGCGTCTTCGTGTGTGACGGCAGCATCCCGTACTACGGGGTCGGCGTGGTCCGCGACCCGGTGCGGTTCGAAATCGAGAACGGCTTCGTGACCCGCATCCATGGCGGAGAGCAGGCCGATTTCCTGGACGCCCTGCTGGCCCGGCAGGACGACCGCTGGGTCTACAACCTGGCCCAGTTCGCCTTCGGCCTGAATCCGGACTGCGTGGACTTCACCGGGGAGATGCTGAACGACGAAGGCGTGAACGGGACGGTCCATATCGGCGTCGGGACATCGGCCAATCTGGGCGGTTCGGTATCCGCCAAGACTCACTTCGATGCAATCTGCCGAGCGCCCACCGTCTGGATCGACGATGAGGTGGTGGTGCGCGACGGAGAGGTGTTGATCCAACGAGGCCCGCTGGACCGGTGAGATCGGCCTCACCTGATCCGCAACCGGGAGCAGGACCGCCCCGTTGAGCATCATCCTGAGAACCGTCGCCCCGGTCTTCGCGATCGTAGCGGTCGGGTTCTTCGCCCGACGCATGGGAGTACTGGGCGCAGTCGGCACACGCCGGCTGGTGCTCTTCGTCTTCAACGCGGCCATCCCCGTCATGCTCTTCCGGAGCATGCTCGGTGCGGACTTCCCGGCATCGATCGAGTGGGGCTTTCTGCTGGCCTTCTACGGGGGCGCGTTCGCCACGTACGCCATCGGGATCGCTGTGGCCTGGTACGTCTTCGATCGCCCTCGCGAAGAGCTCGCGATCTACGGAATGGCAGCGGGCTTCTCCAACACCGTCCTGCTCGGTATTCCCCTGGTCATCGGTGCCCTCGGTGACGAGGCCACCGTACCGGTCTTTCTCATCATCGCCTTCCACTCGATCACCCTGCTCCCGGTGAGCGTGGCCCTTCTGCAGGCTGGACGAGGGACCGGCGAACGCTCCGTCATGGGGCTGGCTCGACTCGGCATCGATGTGGTCAGCAATCCGATCATCCTGGGCCTGATCGCCGGCCTGATCGCGAACTTCGCAGGCTGGTCTCTGCCCGGAATCCTGGACACGGCTACCGCGCCCCTGGCTGCCATCGCGATTCCCTGCGCCCTGACCGCGCTGGGAGCATCCCTCGGCGGTTATCCGCTCGCCGGAGACCTGCCACCCGCCTTCGCCATGGCAGGCCTCAAGCTGATTCTCCACCCGGTGCTCGCGTGGATCCTCGCGGTCCCGATCCTCGGACTCGGCTCACCCTGGGCACAGGTAGCGGTGGTCATGGCCGGGATGCCGAGCGGGGCGATGGTCTACCTGTTCGGTGCGCGGTACGACGCCGCCCCGAACGTGGCCGCTCGGACGGTGCTGATCGCCTCGGCGCTGTCCGTGATCACCGTGTCGGTCCTCCTTGCCCTCATGGTCTGACGTCCCGCCCTATTCGTTCTTGAGTACGTCGACCGGGTCGAGCTGCGTTGCCCGGCGCGCAGGGATCAGGCACGCGAGGCTCGCCGTCAGCATGACCGCGACCGAGGCCCCGATCAGCGTCACCGGGTCCGTCGGTGTGATCTCGAACACGAAGGACTGCAGGCCTCGCGTCAGAGGCGTCGCGAGCAGCAGGCCGATCGCGAGACCGCTGGCCGCCAGCTGAAGTCCCTGTTTGAAGACCCGACCGAGCACGGACTCACGACTCGCCCCCAGCGCCATCCGCACACCCATCTCGTGCGACTGCTGGGCGACGACGAAGGCCAGCGCTCCATAGATGCCCACGAGTGCCAGGGACAGGGCCACCGTCGCGCACCCTCCCAGTACCCACGCGTAGAATCGAGCCCCGGCGAGCGATCCCCGGACGTACTGCGCCATCGAGACGGGCCGCAGAGCCGGTACGTCCGACCGGAGCCCTGACAGCTCTCCTCGCATCGCGGTCACGATGCTCGCATCGGCCGTGCGGGTCCGAGCAACCACACTCATCTGCGGGCGCGGGAGCTGGGCATAGGAGAAGTAGAGTTCGGGTACGGCCGGCTCGAGCAGACTGAGCTGCCGAACGTCCTCGACGACGCCCACGATCTCGAACACACCGTCACGAAGACCGTTCTCTCCGAGTGTGAACGTGCGTCCGATGGGATCCGCGTCTCCGAAAGCCTCCCTCGCCATCCTCTCGTTGATCACAGCGATGAGCGGGGCCGACCCGTCATCCGACGCACGGATCCCCCGACCGGCTTCCACGGAGATCTGCATCGTGGCGAAGTAGTCCGCGCTCACCTCCTGATACCGAACAGGGAAGCGGTCGTCGTCCGCAGTCGGTTGGCCGTCGAAGGCCAGACTCTGGTACATATAGCCACCGCTGATCGGCAGGATCGCGGTAGCCCCCGCTTCCTCCACTCCGGGGAGTGCGGCGACCCGGTCCAGGAGCTCATCGAAGAACGTGGTCAGCTCGGCGTCCGAGGTGGCGTCCGGATACCCCACGGTGATCGAGTAGACCCCCTCGGACTCGAACCCGGGATCCACCTGGGTCATCCGGGCAAAGCTGTGGATCAACAATCCCGCGCCGATCACGAGCAGAAGGGCCAGCGCGGTTTCCCCGACAACGAGACCCGCCCGAATTCGTGCGAGGCGGCGGGAGACGCCACCGGCCCGGCCTCCGGCCTTCAACTCCGCGACTGCCTGGACATTCCCGGCCGCGATCACGGGCGCGAGACCGAACAGCACACTGGTGCCGACCGCAGCCAGCAGCGCAAAACCCAGTACGCGTCCGTCGACCCCGACTTCGGTGATCCGAGGGATATCACCGGGATTGAATCGCACGAAGGCATCCACGCCGAGCCACGCGATGAGGACTCCGCCCACTCCTCCCACGAGGCCCAGCAGAAGGCTCTCCGTCAGCATCTGGCGGCCCAGCCGACGACGACTCGCTCCGATGGCGGCGCGCAGGGCGAACTCCCGGCCTCGCTCGCTCGACCGAATGAGCATGAGGTTGGCGACGTTGGCGCACGCGATCAGAAGCAGGAACGCCACGGCACCGAACAGTGGAGTCAGCGTGTTCCCGACCGTCCCCACGGTCTGACCATGGAGAGAGGCGACGGCAAAATGGTGATCGCCGGATTCCTCCGGAAAGCTGGCGCGGATCCGCTCCCCGAGCGCCTCCAGGTCAGCGCCGGCAACGTCGGCGGCCACGCCTTCGCGCAGTCGTCCCACACCCGTTAGGAATCCATCGCCCCGACTCGCCCGAGTCTCGGCATTCGCGTGCGTCAGAGGTATCCACAACTGACTGCTCCCCTGCCCCAGGCCCTCAGGCGGGCGGAAGGACTCGGGAAGCACGCCGAGCACGGTGAAGGGCTCCGCGTTGAGAGTGACATTCCGCCCGACGATCGCGCGATCACCTCCCCATCGCCGTTGCCACAGGCCATGCGACAGCACCACCACGCGACGCTCCGCATCGTCCTCGTCTCGAGTGTAGGCGCGACCGAGGATCGGCTGGACACCCATCGCCGGGAAAAACTCCGGTGACGCCATGGTGCCGATCATCACCTCCGGCCCTGCATCGCCCTGGATCGTTACACGGAGAGTGCGTGTGGCGGCCAGCGCGTCGAAGGTGGTGTTGTCGCGCTGCAGGTCCTTGAAGTCGAGGTAGGACAATGAGTAGACCCGGTCCGACTCCGGCGAACCCAAGCCGACGCGGACGATCCGGTCCGCGTCCGCATAAGGCAGCGGTGAAAAGAGCACCCCGTCGATCACACTGAAGATCGTCGTCGTAGCGCCGATCCCGATGGCGAGTGTCGCCGCCGCCACGAGGAAGAATGAAGGGCGCTTTCGAAATGAACGCGCCGCCACCGTCAGGTCCTGTCCGATCCCCTCAATCATCCCCACCCCCCTGAATCCGTGATCACCCACCCCATGCGCCCGCCACCACTCCGTGGGAACGCTCCTGCACAGATCGACCCCGATGCCCCACCAGAACGCGGCAATCGCTCCCGCGCCGAGTTCGGTGGCCCGACTTCGGCCCGCCCGGAACCAGTCGACCAATTCTTCTTCGTAGCGATTTCTGAACCACGCAGGATATGCGCGAATCAGCACCCTGTAGAGACGTTCACCCGTGCCCAATGGTCAGCCGGCGTCCAGGATCGACCGGGACCGGGCCAGAGCCACTGCCCTCTCCAGCCGTCTCGCTTCGGCCTCGAGAGCCCTGCGGCCCGATGGCGTGAGTTCGTAGTAGCGCCGACGGTCCTCATGGGAGGACTCGGAATCGACCGAATCGACGACCCGAAGGAGTCCTGAGGTCTGCATGCGCTGCAGAGACCCGTACAGGGTTCCGGGCCCCATCCGGATCTGCCCGTCGGTTGCGTCTTCCACGTCCTGGGAGATCGCATACCCGTGCCGTGGGCCACTCGCGAGTGCGATCAGCGTGTGGTACACAACGGGAGTTAGTGGCTTCGCAGGTACTGCATCCGTCGAGGACATTGGCTCTCTACCGTTAGCGTTGCATCTGACACAGATATATCTGCTACGGTAGTAACAAGCAAGCCCGTTCGATCAGACGTCAGCGCCCGCGCACGTCCTGCCGAATGAGCACTTCTCCTGGGAGAGCTCCGGTCGTGGCACCCTGCTCGACTACGGGTTCGCCGTTCACGAAGACGTATTCGATGCCCTCGTTGCCACCCCCTGGGTTCAGGATCGTGGCGGAATCCTGCACGCCCTCGAAGTCGAAGAGCACGAGGTCGGCCTTCTGCCCCGGGCGGATGTACCCGCGATCGGGAAGCCCGATGATCTGCGCCGGCAGTCCAGTCGACGAGCGTACGAAGAACGGCAGGGAGATCGTGCCGTTCTCGCGCACGTACGTGGCGATCTTATGGGGGTAGGTGCCGTAGTAACGCGGGTGCCGGCCCGCACCCGGATCGACGACGACCCCTCCGTCCGTCGAGGTGGCGGTGTACTCCTGCACCATGTACCGCTCGACGTCTTCGGGCGACCCTGCGATCCCGCGAAAGCGAACTCCGGACCGCAACTGAGGCGTTCCCCATTCGAGCGCCAGGTGGATGACGGTCTGAACCGGCGACTCGCCTCGCTCCTTCGCCAGATCGGCCAGGGTCCGGCCAACGAGCGACGGGTCGCGGGGTGAGACCACGATCACGTGCCGGTCCGCACCCCCCTGCAGGTCGAGAATGAACTCGATGTCTGCGATCATCTCATCGTG
>Ga0316204_10013018_pt1 | contig 10025 bp, 8 predicted proteins | sample 6monrhotite_MG_2_FD_205661 | JGI IMG/M metagenome (GOLD analysis project Ga0316204, IMG submission 205661) | Microbial mat bacterial communities from mineral coupon in-situ incubated in ocean water Damariscotta River, Maine, United States -... | ecosystem: Environmental > Aquatic > Marine >... | reverse complement strand
CCCACCCTACGCCCTCCCCCGAAATGGGGGAGGGAAAAAATATAAGTTCCCCCTCCCTTTACGGGAGGGGGCTAGGGGGAGGGTAATAAAAGTTCCCCCACCCTACGCCCTCCCCCGAAATGGGAGAGGGAAAAAATATGGATATCCCAATTGATCTCTGACACCTCTTTACTCGGAAAGATTATTATATGGCTTTTACTCAACATACATTCGACACGGCAATCTGGAAAGTGGTTTCCAGTATTAGCAGTGGCCGGGTTATGGCCTATGGCGAAGTCGCACGGGCAGCAGGTTACCCACGTCATGCGCGCATGGTGAGTAAGGCAATGAGCCGATCTTCCGAGCCATTGCCATGGTACCGAGTTGTTAGGTCAGATCGTACGCTTGCCTTTGAGGTGGGTAGCGAAGCTTATAAAAAACAGCGCGGCCTGTTGGAAGAAGAGGGCGTACAGTTTATTAACGGAAAAGCTACGCCTGTATTTTCTGACGACGACAAGGATCTTGATGAGCTACTTTGGGCGCCGGATTAAAAAAAAGAATAATAGGGATAGAGCCCAATTAAAAATCGGTCTGTCCCTTATTTAAAAAATAATCCTTCCGGTATCTTTACTTCAAGAGCGAGCCAGACGTTTTAAGAAATCTTCACGCGACCCAGCATTGATCCAGCCAGTGGCAATCGTTTTGCTGAGCTCGGAATTTACTCGGCCGCGATGGATGTGAGAAGCAGAGGCCGGAAAGATAACCAGCTTGCCTCGTTCTGCCATTTCATGATGTTGCTGCCAGTGGAATTCCGTGCCAGCTTCCGTTACAGAATCGCAGTAGAGGATCCAGGCCAGCACGCGGTTCACCGGTTCGGTGGCTTCGTCGCTAATTGTCCAGTCGCAGTGCCACTGCCGGAAGCCTTCGCCGGGAGCATAACGCTGTAGGTTAAACACCGGCATTACAAATAATTCCTGGTCGGGGCAGACATCGCGGAACAGTTGTCGTTCCTGAAGATACTGCTCTAGGCCAGCTGATACACCCCGTACAATTATATCTGCAAGAGCGAATGACTCGGGATCAGAACGGCTGAGCGCCACGAGGCTGATATCGGTCGATACCTTGGCGGGCTCTGCATTGCTGCCGCCGGGACCAAAAGCCACGCCCGGCCGCTGCAGATCCTGGCGCCGCTCAAAGAAGTCCATGACGCCATCAGCAACAGCCTCGAATCCTGCATTGTGGTAGTGACCGATTAGCTGCATGTCGGGCGTTCCTTCCAATTCATATCATACTGAATACTGTTAATGACCATCACTTTCGCCTTTCTTTGTCTGAATCTACCAATGATTATCTTACTATACTTTGTTTAATGACCGAGATGTTAGGTCTTGTATTTTGCTTGGGAGCAAAGCAAATAATATTTGGGTGAGAGTAAAAACTATTAATAATAGGGGACAGCCTGGAGCTATCCCATTTATTCATGTACTGATATTTATATGCCGAAGAAGAAAAAATAATTCACGAAAAACGAGAGAGTCGATAACTGCGTTAAAAAATTTATTCTAAATGCTCATTTATAATATATAAACTCCGCTTTATTCTAAATTTTTTGCCTTGTTCTCGATTCTCTCGTTATCCGTGAAAAAGTAGACATTGTCATGCGCGCCCTGAGTATTGTTGCTAACAATACGAGGAAGTACTCTTGGGGTGAGCTCTGATTTTTCAGGGTTCTTAAAAGATACTTCAACGTTTCATCTTTGATTTCAAAAAAACCTTCTTGCGTGTCTTCGTTAAATTAAGTATATAAATAGTATCTTTTATAAAATTATAATTATTCCCCTCCACGTTTATCGTATTTAAAACTTCCAGTTAATGATTAAAATATAATCAAAAAAGTCATTTAATTTAAATATATTTAAAATTTATATTAAAAACTACATTCATTTCATTTTATTCAGTTTACGTTCAGCTTGGCATATTTAAACTACCCAGCCAAATCATACATGCATGCATAAAATTTATGGTGTGATGGAGTAACAACTTATTTTCGAAAACAATGCACCAAGCATTATAAAAATATAATTTTAAGGGAAATAAAATGAGAAATAAAAATGAATGTAAGAATACAAAATTTTATTTAATAGGTCTTTTTGCTATCTTATCTGTTAGCTGTGGAGGCGGCGGCGGAGATGATGGTGGTGGAACAACAAATACATCAGCTCCTGTAGTGAATGATTTTACTATTAACTCTAACCCCGCGTATACAAATTCACCGGTACAATTTAATTGGGATGTTAGTGATATTAATGGTGGCACATTAACTTGTTTATTAGATGTTAATAACGATGGAACCGCTGAGTACACAATAAATGATTGCGGTAACACCACAACACAAAATCATCTGTATTCGGTTGCAGGAGCTTACTCAGCAAAATTGACAGTGAGTGATACGAGTGGACTGATGAGCAGTCAAACGCTATCGCCAATTACGATATTTGAACCTTTAAGCGTAAATGTTTCGGTAGCAAATAATCCCGTTGCATCATCTACCCGTGTTTTATACAACATTACGCTTGCTAATAGATCGCTTAACGCAGTTGATAGTATTGAAACTAGATATACGGTGCCAACAGGTTTGAACTTTCATTTAGCTCAGGATGCTGAACCCAATGTTACTTACGGTTGTGGCACTTGTTACGCTGGAAACGAAGCAGTATGGGAGATAGGAACCTTAGCAGCAGGCGAGAGTGAAACAATTACAATAAATGCTAATGCAATTGCTGGACTCTCCGATGGTATGTTAATTACAGCTCCAATAAGGGTTAGTGCCACAGGTATAGATACTATTGTTGCAGATAAAACAGTTAGTATTTATAACTCGCCAGAGACAGAACTCGCTTTAAGCGCCTCAACTGATCCTGTTATCGCCGGCGAAACATTTACCTACAATATTGATGTGGGTAACGTTAGTGCCGGTACATTAACAACACTGCAACTTAAAACGTTATTACCTTCAGGCGTCAGTGTTGTTTCCATCAGTGATGGTGGTAGTGAAGTAACGCCGGGTGAAATCGTTTGGAATGCGAGTAGTTTAGGCGTCACCAATAGTTTGCATCGAGAGGTAATAGTCACAGCGAACAGTAACTTAGTTGGCGGAACAATTTTAGCAGCACAAACACAACTCACGCACGATGGTGGATTGGCTGTAGATAATATTTCTGAACATGCGGTAACGGTTGTTGCTTCGACTTTACCTTTGAAGGTCGACATTAGTGCAGTTGATAGCCCCGTTGTGATTGGAAAACGTTTACGTTACAACATGACGTTAAGTAATCCGACGGCGTTACCTATCGATGGGATTAACGTATTAGCACGTGGTGCCAAAGGATTAAACTTTCATTTAGCTCAGGATGCAGAACCCAATGTTACTTCGGGTTGTGGTACTTGTTACGCAGGCAATGAAGCTGTATGGGACATTGGAACCTTAGCGCCGGGTGAAAGCAAAACAATCACGGTCAATGCAAACGTCATTGCAACAACACCAGCAGGTTCATTGATAACGCTACCGTTTAGAATAACGGCAAGCAATCAACTGGATACGATCAACCTTGTTAAAGTTGTTCGAACCTACGCTGCACCAGAGGCAGAACTCACTTTAAGTTCCTCAACTGATCCGGTTACCGCAGGTGAAACATTTACCTACAATATTGACGTAGGTAATGTAAGTGCCGGTACATTAACAACACTGCAACTTAAAACGTTATTACCTTCAGGGGTGAGTGTTGTTTCCATCAGTGATGGCGGTAGTGAAGTAACGCCGGGTGAAATCGTTTGGAATGCGAGTAGTTTAGGCGTTACCAATAGTTTGCATCGAGAGGTAACCGTTACCGCAGATAGTAACTTAGTCGGCGGTATGATCTTAGCGGCACAAACACAACTTACGCATGATGGTAGTTTGGAAGTGGATAATATTTCTGAACATGCGGTAACGGTTGTTGCTTCGGCTTTACCATTAAAAGTCGACATTAGTGTTGTTGAAAGTCCTGTTGTGATTGGGAAACGTTTACGTTACAACGTGACGTTAAGTAATCCGACGGCGTTACCTGTTGATGGGATTAATGTGTTAGCACGTGGTGCCAATGGGCTAAACTTTCATTTAGCTCAGGATGCAGAACCCAATGTTACTTCGGGTTGTGGTACTTGTTACGCAGGCAATGAAGCTGTATGGGACATCGGAACCTTAGCACCAGGTGAAAGCCGAACGATTACTGTGAATGCAAACGTCATTGCAACAACACCGCCAGGTTCATTGATAGCACTACCGTTTAGAATAACGGCAAGCAATCAACTGGATACGATCGACCTTGTTAAAGTTGTTAGTACCTACCCTGCAACGGCAGCCGATTTGACTCTAAGTGCCTCAACGGATCCGGTTACCGCAGGTGAAACGTTCACTTATAATATTGATGTGGGTAACGTCAGTGCTGGTACATTAACAACACTGCAACTTAAAACGTTATTACCTTCAGGGGTGAGTGTTGTTTCCATCAGTGGTGGTGGTACTGAAGTGGCTCCGGGTGAAATCGTTTGGAATGCGAGTAGTTTAGGTGTAACCAATAGTTTGCATCGAGAAGTAACGGTTACCGCTGATAGCAACTTAGTGGGTGGGTCGATCTTAGCGGCTAAAACACAACTCACGCATGATGGTGGATTGGAAGTCGATAATGTTTCTGAACATGCCGTAACGGTTGTCGATACAGCTTCGCAATTATCACTTGATATAAGTGCGATTCCTTATCCTGTTGCACCAGGTGGAACGTTAACCTACAGCATTACTTTAAATAATAATTCATCATTACCGGCTGATGTGGTTAATTTAATAATGCGTGTACAAGATGGAATGAATTTCCATTACTCCATTCATGCAGAACCCGATGTTACCTCAGGTTGCGGTACATGTTACCCCGGCAATGAAGCCTTGTGGTCATTGGGAACACTTGCTGCTGGTTCGAGTGTAACCATTACAGTAAATGCCAGTGTCAATGCGACCACAACAGCTGGTACCTTAATTGCGACGCCATTTAGGGTAACATCAAGCGGTCAAATGGATACGATTGAAAAGGTATATGTTGTTCCTGTTCAATAAATCATATCCATAAGTTATTAACGGAGGCCAGTAATGGCCTTCGTTAATTTACCTTCAACTCGTTCATTTCCAAGCTACCTACCAGCTTGAATTCAGGCATATTAGCCCTAAGATGGAACAGTATTTGCAACTCACATGAGCATGAATAGTGAGTTTTCTATATTTCGCAGCTTTTTCATCCTGAGTATTATTATACTTGGGACAGCTTCGTGCGGCTTTAAATTTGGTGCAGATGCACGCCAAGCCGCTGAAAACCATAATAAAAATACGCAAAAGACTACTTTTGTTGAGGTCGATAATACCAAACCTGAACCTAAAGCGATGAAGGCTAAAAGTACTGATTTAAAAGCTGGCCAAACCAAAACCAAGCCCAAAATTAAGGCTGCTGATAAGATGGCAAACTCTGAAACGGCAGAATTTGTCCGTTCTGGGAAAAATCGGCGTTTAAAGCGCACCAATACTAATACTTCAACACCAAGCATGTCGAAAAAGGAAAAGCCGGACTCTAAGACCCCTGTTGAAATTGTTAGAGGGGCACACCAAAGAGCAAAAAACGCGGTTCGTGCAACTCATCAAAAAGTGCTGGCTAAGCTCGGGATTAAGAAACCTGAGACGAAAAAGGTTTTGTATCCAACGGTGCAACTCTTTGGAGCTAATCTTAAAGAATCAAAATGGCTGCTATCATCTAAAGAATTACAATGTCGGGTTACTCATCCAATTCCAAGGTTAGGCCGGGCTATTTTTACGTATAACCCTGTTCAGAAGCTTCAATTTATTTTCGAGGTAAATCGTCCTCCCGCTAGAAATTTAGAAACAAAAGATAAACGTTATGCACAAAACTTGATGACGGATAAATACCCATATCCTGAGGTAGGTGCAAAATTAGAGTCAATTCCACCTGATTGGAAACCCTTTTCGATTAAAAAAATGTTGGGTTATATTCCCTTTAAAGAAGGCTCTCAGCCCTTCGTTTTACCCCATCGTAAGCGTTTATTAGCAACGGAAGAAAGTAAAGAAACACTACGCAAAGGTTCAAAGAATCAGGTTAAAGTTGCTTCACTAACAACCACAAATTATTTACCTGAAATATGGCCGGATCGACTAATGTCCGAACTAAAAGAAGGTATGTCTTTGCGTGTAACTTATCGCGACTGGACAGATGGAACACAAGACATTATTACAACAATTTCATCACTAGGTTTTATAAAAGCAAAATTAAAGCTTGAAAAATGCATTAACAAGTTACCAATATATAATTTTAATAAGATTAAAAAAACGAAGTTAAACTTCACAAAACGTCAGCGCAAATTAAGCAAAAAAAACCGCACTCAATTACGCAATATTGTGAAATTTGCGCAGTTTGATGAACAGATAAAAAAAGTCATGATTAAATCCTATACCGATAGTATGGGCTTTAAACGAGTCAACCGAGAAGATGCCAAAATTCAGGCACAGGCGATTAAACGCCATTTGGTTAAGCTGGGCATCAAGGTACCAATAACCGCAATTGGCATTGGTGAAGGACCTTTTATTGGCTCAAATCGGAGCTCGGCAGGTAGAGCAAAGAACCGCCGCAGCATTATTACGCTCATAAAATAACACTAATTCCCTTATTTTCGGTATAATCCGCGCAATTTAGAGATTCTTGCTGCGGAGCAAAACTATGTCAGATGTTAAAAAAGTCGTCCTTGCCTATTCAGGCGGATTAGATACTTCCATTATTTTAAAATGGCTCGAAGATGTTTATCACTGTGAAGTGGTTACCTTTACCGCTGACATTGGTCAGGGCGAAGAGGTCGAACCTGCTCGTGCTAAAGCTGAGGCGATGGGTGTAAAAGAAATTTATATTGAAGACTTACGTGAAGAATTCGCACGTGATTTTGTTTTTCCAATGTTCCGCGCTAACACGATTTATGAAGGTGAATATCTTCTGGGTACTTCGATTGCTCGCCCTTTAATTTCAAAACGTTTAATTGAAATTGCTAACGAAACAGGTGCCGATGCAATATCACATGGCGCAACCGGCAAAGGTAACGACCAGGTTCGTTTCGAGCTCGGAGCCTATGCATTAAAACCAGACGTAACCATTATTGCACCATGGCGCGAATGGGATTTAAGCTCGCGTGAAACACTCATGGCCTATGCTAAAGAGCACGATATTCCAGTTGATTTTAACAAAGGTAAAAAATCACCTTATTCAATGGATGCAAACTCATTACACATTTCCTATGAAGGTGGCGTGTTAGAAGATCCGTATGCAGAGCCAGAAGATGATATGTGGCGTTGGACAGTTTCACCAGAACAAGCGCCAGACAAAGCTACCTATATAGAGCTTGGCTTTAAAAATGGTGACGTTGTTTCAATTGATGGCGTAGCAAAAACACCAAATCAAGTAATGGAAGAACTCAATACAATCGGTGGAGCCAATGGTATTGGCCGTGACGATATTGTAGAAAATCGCTATGTCGGTATGAAGTCTCGCGGTTGTTACGAAACACCAGCTGGAACAATTTTATTAAAAGCCCATCGCGCAATTGAATCAATCACCTTAGATCGCGAAGTTGCACACTTAAAAGATGAGCTAATGCCACGTTATGCCAACATGGTTTATAACGGTTACTGGTGGTCACCAGAACGTGAAATGATGCAAACAATGATTGATGCATCACAAGTAACGGTTAATGGCGAAGTAAGACTCAAATTATACAAAGGCAATGTCATCGTTGCGGGTCGTAAATCTGCAAGCAATAGTTTGTTTGACGAAAACATCGCAACCTTTGAAGACGACCAAGGCGCATACGATCAAAAAGATGCAGCAGGCTTTATTAAGTTAAATGCACTACGTTTACGGATTGCAGCAAGAAAGAAATAATAACGTAGGTTACGTCATTACTAGCGATAGCGCGGCAATCTAGTCTTTTGAATGTATTAAAAAGGCCACTTTATTCTAAAGTGGCCTTTTTTTGCTCCAAATTCTTTGTATTGTTATGTTATCGGGTGCTCTTATGGCACAATGTTGTTATAGATAAAGAATATGCAGAAGTATACGTATATGTGTTTTATTCGGTGTTAGTCGGCATGCCACCTAATAAGGTAAAATACCAAAAAGTAAAATAGCCAAGCTATATTAAAAGTTAACTAAACAGGAAGAATACAATGAGCAAAGGTACAGTAAAGTGGTTCGACGCAGGTAAAGGTTTTGGTTTTATAACTCCAGAAGATGGAAGCAAAGATCTTTTTGTTCATCATTCAGAAATTAAGACTAGTGACGACTATAAATCACTTAATGACGGGCAAGCAGTAGAATATGAAGTAGGCGAAGGTCAGAAAGGTCCTTGCGCAAACAATGTTGTTCCAGCTTAATCGCATTGAATAAAATAATATTGGGGGTCAGAGTAAAATTAATGAATAGTATTATTTATAATATTAAGTCTTTACTCTGACCTCATATATCATTGTTTAAAAGAAAACCGTTTTATTATAAAGCGGTTTTTTTTTGCTCAAAATTCTTTGTATTGGTTTTGTTACCGTGTGGTCTTATGGCACAATCAATAGTGTATGTAATATGGGTTTTATCAGGAGGTAGATGTCTCGCCACCTAATAAGGTAAAAGACGGCGAGCCGTCTAAATGAATGTTATGTGTAAAAAAATGAAAAAAATTATCTTAATATCAATATTATTACTTAGTAGTAAAGTTTTATTTGCTCAGAGCATTAGCGAAATTATAGCTATATCTCCCATTGAAGCAGCAGAAAAAGCATTTACATCAGGTAACACCAAACTGATAATGGTACCTGGTTGTTTTGATGGTGTCCCAGGTTATAGGGGTGGGCAACCTCTAAATCCACCAAAGCAGTTATGGAAATCATGTGAAGAATTATTTGGCAAAGAACAATACAAAAAGATAAAAGAATTAGAAACTTGGGCTAAAAAATACAATCAACACATAATGAAAAAGTATAAATAGTGCACACACTTAACAAAGTCGTCCAATTTGACGCTTAAAGCGTCGCTTCGCTCTGCTTTAAGTGCAAATTAACTCTAACGTTAGGCTATTAAAAAATGAGTGCCATTGAGATTGTTACACTATTCGGAATTATGATTGCGCTTGCCGCGTTGCCAAGTGCAAGTGTTGCTTTAGTTATTACGCGTTCAGCTACATTGGGTGTAGCCAATGGTGTCGCAGCAACTGCCGGCATCATACTAGGTGATTTGGTATTTATCTTACTTGCTATCTTTGGTTTATCTATTGTTGCCGAAACAATGGGCAGTTTATTTATGGTTATCAAGTATCTTGGAGCAACATATCTTCTTTGGTTGGGGTATACACTCATTACCTCCAAAAGCACGACCACAATAACAGTTGATAAGAGTGTAAAAAAACAAAATCTAGTTACAAGCTTCATTGCAGGTTTTATTTTGACTCTTGGGGATGTTAAAGCAATTATTTTTTACGCAAGTTTATTACCATTATTTATTAATCTTTCTACACTGCAAACATCAGATGTTCTAATTTTTATATCTGTTATGGTTGTTAGTCTCGGTAGCGTAAAAATTCTATATGCATATTCAGCAGTTAAAGTAGTTGCCTTTGCAAAAGATAAAAAATTTGGTAACGCAGCTAAAAAAACAGCAGGTGGTTTTTTGTTGGGCGCTGGGGGCTATTTAATTGTTAAGGCCTAACAAACCATTCAACTTGACCGTTAGGTGCCATTCAGAATGAGAAAGACTGATAAAAAAATAGAAAATGCACTTCGAGAAGCTTTAACGGAGGCCTGTGATATGGCTCTAGAGAAACACGAAGGGTTCATGTGGCTTACACACTTTGCAAACTATCAAAATTTTCCTGACTCACTTTCCATCGTGTGTGTTTTTGATACAAATGAAGAACTCTCAATG
>Ga0316204_10013016_pt1 | contig 10026 bp, 7 predicted proteins | sample 6monrhotite_MG_2_FD_205661 | JGI IMG/M metagenome (GOLD analysis project Ga0316204, IMG submission 205661) | Microbial mat bacterial communities from mineral coupon in-situ incubated in ocean water Damariscotta River, Maine, United States -... | ecosystem: Environmental > Aquatic > Marine >... | reverse complement strand
AGGAACCCATACCCAGGATGAATTGCGTCAGCTCCGGTGATTTCGGCCGCGGAAATAATAGCGGGTATATTCAAATAACTGTCAGCAGAAGCCGGTGGCCCAATGCAAACACTTTCGTCTGCAAGTCGAACATGCATGGCATCTGCATCTGCAGTGGAGTGCACTGCAACTGTCTTGATACCCATTTCGTGGCAAGCACGGTGGATGCGAAGCGCGATTTCGCCGCGGTTTGCAATAAGTACTTTTTCAATCATTGAATGTCGTTTCTCATCAAAGAACCAGTTCTAAGCCCAAATATAGGCAAAGAAGCTAGGGTCTATTCAATCACGCAGAGGACTTCGTCAAATTCTACGGGCTGCGAATCTGAAACCAGTATTTCCTTAACCGTACCAGATTTTGAGGCCGTAATATTGTTCATCACTTTCATCGCTTCGATGATCATAACTGTATCGCCTTCTTTGATACTGTCTCCAACCTTGATGAAAGCGTCGGCGTCAGGTGATGGCGAAGTATAGGCCGTACCCACCATCGGTGCCTTAATGGCGCCTGGATGGTCAGCTGCGGCGGGTGCCGGTGCTGCTGCAACAGGTGCTGCAGGTGCGCTGGCGGACGCTGGTGCGGCTGCAACAGGTGCAGCGGCTACCGTGTAATTTGGCGCGCCAGTGATTTCGCGCGCAATGCGGATTCGGAAATCATCCTCTTCAACTTCAATTTCGGAGAGCGTTGATTTATCAAGCAACTCTGCAAGCTCGTGAATTAGATCTTTATATTCTTCTAGTTTTGACATGTAAGCCTACCCTTGTGCTTATGCTCTTTAATCAAGACTGGTCGCGCAGCATACTGGCTAACGCGTCAATCGCAAGTATATATCCGTGTGCGCCAAAACCGCATATCACCCCCGCGGCGACGTCAGATATATAAGAATGGTGGCGGTACGCTTCCCGCGCGAATATGTTTGAAAGATGCACTTCAATTACCGGCTTACTGATCGCTGCTACAGCGTCATGCAATGCCACCGACGTATGCGTATAAGCGGCAGCGTTAAGTATTATGCCTGCTGCAGCAGTTTCTGCCTCCTGAACCCAGTCCACGAGTGTGCCTTCCAGGTTTGTCTGGCGAAAATCAACCGTGTAACCCAAGGCTTGTGCTTTCGCAGCGGATTTTGCCTCAATCTGCTCCAAATTCACAGTGCCGTATGTTTCCGGCTCACGGGTGCCCAATAGGTTGAGATTAGGACCGTTTAGTACCAGCAGTGTTTTTTGTGCTGTTTCGCTCATAAAGGGCGTCCAGTCTTTCAATAGATAACTTGAAGCAACATCTATAATGCCATATGCAATGCATGCAAAGCTGATACGGCAAAAAAGTTCAACTCGGCAACCAGCTAGCCTCTATAGTTGATCTGTGATCGGCTCAATCCATCTCGGGGTTCTATCAAGTGATAACAGTTAGCGTAAACGGCGACACGAAAAGCTTGCAAAAAGGCATTAGCCTGGAGGCGTTTCTAACGGGCCTTGAATTGGACCCGAAAAAGCTGGCCGTTGAACGCAACCTGCATATTGTGCCCAAATCAACCTTTGCTGATGTATTGCTTGCTGATGGCGATACGCTCGAAATTGTTCACTTCATTGGGGGAGGCTAAGGCCAGATGCCAAATACAACTGATACCCAAACCGCAGACAAATGGTCTTTGGCAGGTAAAAAATTCTCCAGTCGGCTGATTGTGGGTACGGGAAAATATAAAGATTTTGAGCAAACCGCCGCAGCGGTAGAGGCGTCAGGCGCGGAAATCGTGACCGTGGCCGTTAGACGCGTGAATGTTTCAGACCCGAATCAACCCATGCTAGTGGACTATTTGGATCCAAAAACAATCACATATTTGCCGAATACTGCAGGGTGTTTTGATGCGGCATCTGCTGTGCGTACACTTAGGCTAGCGCGTGAGGCTGGTGGTTGGGACCTGGTGAAGCTTGAAGTGCTCGGGGACCAGAAAACACTGTATCCCAACATGCTGGAAACTTTCTCAGCAGCAGAAGAACTTATAAAAGACGGCTTCAAAGTGATGGTTTATTGCTCGGATGATCCGATCGCAGCTAAAAAACTGGAAGATATGGGTTGCGTGGCTATCATGCCGCTCGGCGCGCCTATTGGTTCAGGGCTGGGCATTCAAAATCCGGTGCAGATACGGTTAATTGTCGAGGAAATGAAAGTGCCAGTTTTGGTGGATGCTGGCGTAGGTACCGCGTCTGACGCGGCGGTTGCGATGGAATTGGGCTGTGACGGTGTGTTGATGAACACGGCGATAGCAGAAGCCGGTGACCCGGTTGCAATGGCGCGCGCCATGAAGCTGGCGACCGAAGCAGGGCGGCTTTCATATCTGGCGGGACGTATGCCGAAAAAGCGCTACGCTGACCCAAGTTCACCGCTCGCGGGGCTGATTTAAACTACCCGTAAAATTATTACCCCGGTAGGTGATACCGGGGTTCATAGGCGTTTGCTTTTCCTGTGCGCGCCTTTACGGCACCAGCACAATCGGCACGCCAGCTGTATGAGCTAGTGAATTTGCAACACTGCCAACAAGCAAGTCTGCGATTCTTGAACGCCCTCTACGGCCCGCAAAAATCATATTTGAATGTTCTTTTTTGGCGCGGTCCTTCACCACTTCGGCGGGATGGCCCCAATATAGGTCGCTGCTAAGTTTCACACCTGAATCAGCATAGCGCTCTTCCAGTGGCTCTAATACGTTTTTGCGTACAGCTTTTTCTTCTTCGTCTTTGTCAAGCATTGGTGTGGTGGCGAAGTCGGTGGTATAGAGCGGCTGATAGTTGGCCCACTGAATAGCGGTAATGAAATGCACCTCTGCTCCTGTTTTTTCGGCCAAGGATACAGCGCGTTCCGCAGCGCGGTCGCTCCATTCGCTGCCGTCAACTGCTACCAAATAACTAAACTTTCCCATTGTCATGCTCCTTCGTTTGAATGAACTGCACTCGGCGCAGCACCGTGGGTGTGCGCTTTACTGGAAGTATATTGGCATAGTTATCATCCTTGGAATTTGACCTGCGTCAAGCCTGTGTTTGCTATTGTTTCACGGCGTCATAACCAACTCCGGAATTCGCTAGGGAAGTTCATTGGACAACCCTAGCGCCTGGGCATTCATAGTAATGTAAATAATGCTAGCAAGTGCGTGATGCGCCAAACTTGGTTTAAGGCGCAGTAGCAGTTCGGTGTTTGCTTTCGCAGATGTTTGCACCGTCTAATCACATGGGTTTCCGATGAAGCAAGCTACGCGATGTTGCCTGGCGCTCTATTCAGCGTTCGCCATTTTCTGCTGGCGCCGGGCACGCTTTACAGCCTCAAGCATGCGGCCTTGGCCCTCTGCGCCCAAAATTACATCTTCGCCGATAATATAGCCCGGTGTGCCGGTGAACCCAATATCCTGTCCAATGGCCAGCGCGTTTTTAATGCGTTTGTCCAGCAAACGATCAGCCATATCCTTTTTCAGGGTAGCAATGTCCAGCCCCACCATTTCTGCGATGTCATAGATACGCTTTTCGTCCAGTTTGCCTTCGCGCGTCATCATGGCAATGTGAAATTCTTTGAATTTGCCTTGTCTGTGTGCTGCCTCTGCGGCTCGTGCACCCAATAGCGAGCTTGGTTCTTCATTGGGGCGGTCTAAAATTGGATAATGGCGTGGTACCCAGCGGATATTGCCGTCAGCTTCTACGAGCTGGCGCACCTCGGGGAAATGCCGTCTGCAATAGCCACAGCGGTAATCAAAAAATTCAACGATTGTGACATCGCCGTCTGGGTTGCCCATGACACCCGCATCCGGGTCATTTTCCAAATAGCCGCGATAAAGCTCGATGGACGGCAGCATTTTTGCAAGCGTACGCCTACGGTTCAATTCAATGATGGCGCTTTCGATAACCTCTGGGTTTTCAAGAAGATAGTTTTGAATAACCCGTTCAATTTTGGTGCGTTCGCTCGCGCTTACTTCATCTTGTGCTGTTGCTGTAGTAGCAACGGCAAAAGGCATCGCCCCTGCCAGAAGGGCAATTAAAAGACCAATTTTTTTCATCATTTACTAAGATACCTGTTTGAGTTTCCGACAATTTAGTGTTGGCCCCGTTAGCCGGGCTCACCCGCGATCTCTTTGCGGTATTGTTCCAGCGCATCTTTGTCGTGCGCCTTTTTTTCCTTGCCATTCGAGATGGTAAAACCGTTTCCGTCGTCATTGAGACCGCGCCGTCTGCGCTTTTCACGCTTGCGTTGCCTCGCAGCTGCTTCTTCAGAGACAAACATAATATCCTGAGCACGCAGCCACTCGGGTGTGCCTTGCTTGAACCCTTCAACGGCGCGGCGTGCGTGGATTACTGCCTGTGAAGCGCGACCAATTGCAAAAAATCGTTCAGCTGTGGCGAGGCTGGCTTTTGCTTCATCGCCAGTCCAGCTATAGGCTTTGGCGAGATTAAACCATGCAAAGCTATTGCCGCTGTCTTTGCGGACGGCTTCTTCCAATATAGGAATGGCGCGTTCCATCATTGCTTTATCTTCAAGAGAAACCATAGCCTGACCAAAAGCAGTGGCCACCAAGGGTTCACCGGGTGCCAGCCGCGTTGCCGCTTCAAGTACAGGCAGGGCTTCCTGCACTTTGCCGTTTTCAAACAGGACCTGGCCTTTAATTTCATGGAAAAACGGGTTGTTGGGCTCAATTGTTAGAAGCTCATCTGCCTCAGCTAGCGCCAAATCCCATTCCAAAGCCTTGTGGTACGCATAGACCCGCGAATACCGTGCGGATACGCTTGTGTCGCTAAGGGGATATTTGCGTAAGGTCTGCACAGGGTCGTCCAAATACCCAGACAGCTTGGCTTTTAGACGGCTAAAAGACTCTTCGTTGCCAGCGTTTGGGGGCGTGTCATAGAACGGGCTTGTGGTTACATTTTGCTCTAGGGCTAATATGCGTTGACGATTGAGAGGATGGCTTCTTACGTAAGGGTCCTGCCGGATTTGGGCTAGGATTTCCTGGTCACGTAGCTTGTCGAAAAATTCAACCAAGCCCCGACCTGAAATGCCGCTTTCTCGCAAATAACGAGCACCAGCTTGGTCGGACGCGCTTTCCTGCACCCGGCTGTAGGCTAGAAATTGGCGCTGTGCAACGGATTGTCCGGCCATCATAATGCCAATGCCTGCGTCGCCGCCGCCCGCAAGAATAGCCGCTGCCCCAAGCACCATTGACATAATACTTATGCCGCCTGCAGTGCTTGCTACTTCGCCGATGCGGGACAGATGTCCGCCTGCAATATGGCCTGTTTCGTGCGCGATTACGCCTAGCAATTGGTCAATGTTATCTGATGCGATAATGAGACCAGAATGAATGAATATATTCTGCCCACCAGTTACAAAGGCATTTAGCGACTTGTCGTTCAAAAGGTAAATTTTCACGGAAGACGGCGTTAAGCCTGCTGCGAGGAAAATTGGTTCAGACACATGGCGGAGAAAGGCCTCGGTCTCAGCATCCCGAAGAATAGATTGCGCCTGCACTTGTGCTATTGGCAGCGCCAGCACGGCAAAAAAAGTAATTAGTCGCAGTTTAAACTTTCGCACAAGGCGTCTCCAAGGTTTGCGTCAACGTAAGCGGCCCCTGCTGAATGGTCAATGAACATATATTGACTTCGTCGTGAGCGGCTTGTTGCTTCCCTTGCCTTTTAAACAAAAAAAAACGGCAAAGCTGTGGCCCTGCCGTTTTAATCTGATTCTTATGCTGTTGCTTACCCGAAGGTACGTTGCCACCAACCACTTTTCTTGTCTGCGTCTGCAGGTGGTGCTGTGGCACCTTTGGCCTGCGAATTTTCTGCAGGGGCCGGTTCGGCTGTTTTAGCTTCTGGCTTTTTAGCATCTGTTTTTTTGTCTTCAGAGCTCTTGCCAGAGGCTTCACGCTTTTTCGGCGCTTCTGGTTTTTCACCAGCGATTCCTGCAGCTTCAGCTTTGTCGCGCTGCTCTGTCACATCTTTAGCAGGTTTACGGCGCGTACGAGGGGCAGACTTGGCGGTTGTTAGTTCCGCTTTGTCGTCGCTCGCCGCTGTCACGCTAGTGTCGCTTGTTATGCCCTTTGCTGAAGAGCGACGTCTCGCAGGCCGCTTGGCAGGGGCTGGTTCGGCGTCACCGGTTGCGGCTTCCTGTGGGCCTGCGTCACTTGGTGCATCGTTTGTACTGGTTGTTGCATCCGCCGGAGCTTCGGTCGGCTTCTTCACGCGTCTGCGTCTTCGAACCGGCTTGTCAGTTTGTTCTGCCTCGGCTGCTGTAGCGGTAGGTGCTGGCGTATCTGTGGTTTCGACGTTCGCATGCCCATCAGCGGTCTCTGTCGCTGTGTCGGCACCGTTTTTCTCGGCTGCATTGTCGCGAGTGTCCTGAGCACCGTCACGCCCACGCCTGCGGCGTCCGCCCCGGCTGCCCCTTCGGCGGCGGCTTGGGCCTTCGCTTTTGCGTTCATCGTCAGCATTGGCCTCTGTTTTTTCATCAGAAGCGGCTTCCGAAGTTTCACCTTCTGAATCAGCCTGTTGGTTCGTAGAGGTTTCGTTGTCTTCCGAACCACCACGCCTGCGCCGCCTGCGCCGCCTGCGTTTTTTCCGTGGTTGATCGTCCTGATCATCGGCAGAAGCGCTGCTCGGTGCTGCTTGGTTTTGATTCTCTAGGGCATCATCTTCGTCTTCATCTTCAGCCGGAGAAACATGATGATCCATTTTCACTACCACGCCTTCGCTGCGCGGCTGGCTTTGAACCTCGATATTATTTTCATGCGTAATTTCGATATCTGACGGTGCCAGAGAAACTTCCGCAATGACATGGATTGTAACTTTATAGTCGTGCTCAAGCGCAGAAATGACTGCACGTTTCTGGTTTAGAAGATAGACAGCAACGTCAGGGCAAACCTTTGCCCGAATTAATGAACTACGGTTCCGTATGCCTTCCTCTTCCAGTTGGCGAAGCACCTTGATAGCTGCGGATTCGACAGAGCGAACCAAGCCGGTGCCAGCGCACTGGCTACATGTTTCCATGGCTACTTCAAGAAGGTTGGGGCGCAAACGCTGACGTGACATTTCCATCAGGCCGAAACTGGATATTCTGCCCACTTGAATGCGCGCCCGATCACTTTTCAGAACATCTTTCATGCGGCGCTCGACCGCCCGATTGTTGCCGCGGTCTTCCATGTCGATATAATCGATTACGACTAGGCCCGCCATATCGCGCAGACGTAGCTGCCGAGCAACTTCTTCCGCTGCTTCAAGGTTGGTCTTAACCGCAGTTTCTTCAATGTTGCTTTCTTTAGTCGCTCTACCAGAGTTCACATCAATTGAAATCAATGCTTCGGTAGGGTTGATCACAATATAACCGCCAGATTTGAGCTGAACCACCGGTTGGTACATGGCCTCCAGCTGATCTTCCACTTGATAGCGCTGATAAAGTGGAATTCGGTCTTTGTAGTTTTGTACTTTTTTGGCGTGGCTCGGCATCAACAGTTTCATGAAGTCCTTCGCTGCACGATAGCCGCGCTCGCCTTCAACCCAAACTTCGTCAATATCGCGCGTATATACATCGCGTATTGTACGTTTGATCAGGCTGCCTTCTTCATAAATGAGGGCAGGGGCGGTTGATTTCAGCGTGAGGTCGCGGATCCCATTCCATAGCCTCAACAGATAATCATAGTCACGTTTGATTTCAGTTTTTGTGCGGTTGATGCCCGCGGTGCGCACGATAAGGCCCATGCCTTCCTGCACATCTAGCGAGTTTATAACCTGCTTGAGCTTCTTGCGGTCGCTCAAGTTCGAGATTTTGCGGCTGATACCCCCTGAGTGTGTAGAATTAGGCATCAAAACACAGTAGCGGCCAGCCAGTGACATATAGGTCGTGAGAGCCGCGCCTTTGTTGCCGCGCTCTTCTTTGACGACTTGGATCAATAGCACCTGACGGCGCTTGATAACTTCCTGAATGCTGTACCTACGCTTTAGGGCCCGAATGTTGCGGCGGCGAGATTCGGCTACAGCCTCAATCTCGGCATCTTTTTCGTCTTCTTCGCTCTCTTTTACGTCTGCGGCCTCAATGTCGTCCGCATTTGCTTCCCCTTCAGAGCCGTTACCGCTGTCAGTGGCGCTCTCGTCGATCACAGTTTTATCTGTAGCGGGCTCGTCAGCACTAGCTATGGCTTCTGCTGCGTCGTCACTAGGCTTGTCAGCCTCTGCAGTTTCACTAGCGGTATCTTCGTCGGCTTTGGAGGAGGCATCTTCGTTCGGTTGGTCTTCGCTAGGGGCCTCTTCGGAAACTACCGCATCTTTATTTTCAACGGCTTCAGTGGCTGGCTTGCGGCCACGACGGCGGGGCCGACGTTTTTTTGGCGCGGCTTCTTCGTCATCTTCGGCAGCCTTTTCTGCTGCAGCAGCTTGAGTTTCAGCCTCGATAATGGCTTCACGGTCCTCAAGTGGTATTTGGTAATAGTCAGGGTGGATTTCGCTGAACGCCAGGAAACCATGACGATTGCCGCCATATTCAACAAAAGCTGCCTGCAAGGAAGGCTCCACACGTGTAATACGTGCGAGATAAATATTGCCTTTTAATTGGCGCCTAGTGGCAGATTCGTAATCGAAATCTTCAACGCGGCTCCCTTTTACGACCGTTACACGGGTCTCCTCAGGGTGGCGTGCGTCGATAAGCATACGGGTAGACATAGGGTATTACTCCGGAATGATCGTCGCGCAGGCACAGCCTCTGGCATCGCCCAAAGGGGCTGAGCAAGGGGGGCGCAAACGATTCCATGTTTTTGATAAAGGTAATTTCTGAGTGTTTGGTAATTTGGTAAGGCAGTCACCAAAGAGGGCGCAAATAAGCCTATGTCACCGAACAGAATAGATTCCACACGGCGAAATAAAACTAATAACAATGCGCTAAGCCTGTTGGCCATCGCTGGTTTTTGTCCTTTTTTGGCTTTATTCAGAGCGGGGTGACCAGTGCTTCGTGGTCTCCTGCAGCGCCTTGAAAAGCCGCGATCTTCCGCCGAGTAAGGCGATAAATCGGGTAATCTCATAAATGCAACTTAATGAACTCAAAGGATGATTACAATCGAAATCCTTAACAAGCCGCAAGAAACATTGGAAATTCAGCCGGTAAAGCTAGGCTGCAGATGGCACGCTGTCTTGTTTTCCTTGCAAACAGGCTTGTCTCCGACTTAAGATTCGCTCGTTGGCCCATGTTGGCTGTGGAAATAAGGAATTTAAGTTTTGCGTTTGCTAAGGTTACTAGCAGTATTTTTTGCAGTTTTTTCGGTCGTTTCAGGCACTGTTTATGCCCAGAGCGTCACTGTCGATGGAATTCGATTTGGCCAAAATGGCGATACCACCCGCTTTGTGCTCGATTTGTCAAAAGCAGTGCAGCCTAAGATATTTCTGCTAAGCGCTCCGAACCGGATTGTCATTGATTTACCCAAGGCCTCTTGGAAACAGAAACAAACAATTAAACCATCTGGTGTAATCGAAGGCTATCGACACGGGCTATTTTCAGCGGAAGTTTACCGTATCGTGTTGGACCTGAAAGCGCCTGCAACGATCCATAAATCTTTTCCGCTTCCAGCGCGTGGTGGTTACGGTAACCGATATGTGATTGATATGAAGCCGGCGGCGCAGCGAAACTTCAACAAAGCCGTTACGGAAACCCGTGCCAACAGGGTAGCAACACCAGTGGTCACTGCATATACCGCGAAACCTCCAGTGAGACGATCGGACGGTAAGCGTATTATCGTGGTAGACCCTGGTCACGGAGGCGTTGACCCCGGTACCCTGGGGCGTAGCGGTGCGAATGAAAAAACAATCACGCTGAAAATATCCAAGGCAATAAAACGCCAATTGGAGGCGACCGGAAGGTATAAGGTTTATCTAACCCGGGAAAACGATATCTATATTCCGCACCGGCGGAGGTTTGGCAAAGCAAAACAGGTTGGCGCGGACTTGTTTATCAGTGTTCATGTTGATGCAATCGATAACC
>Ga0316204_10013015_pt1 | contig 10027 bp, 7 predicted proteins | sample 6monrhotite_MG_2_FD_205661 | JGI IMG/M metagenome (GOLD analysis project Ga0316204, IMG submission 205661) | Microbial mat bacterial communities from mineral coupon in-situ incubated in ocean water Damariscotta River, Maine, United States -... | ecosystem: Environmental > Aquatic > Marine >... | reverse complement strand
TTGTTATCATCTATACTATCATATTTTTTAGTTCCTAAAACAGCATTTACAAAAGCAGGAGTAGTATTACTATGTCCAACTACAAGTACTGTTTTTCCTAAGGTGTTATTAGCAAATTCTTCAGAAAATAATTGTCTTGGGTCATAAATAGTTACTTCTACCCCTTTTTTCTCAGCAGTTGGTTGAGCAGTTTGTTTGGTACGATTATAATTGGTAGAATAGACAGCGTCAAATTCAATATTTTCTAAAACAAAACTCCATTTTGCAGCTCTTAAAACCCCCTTTTGAATTAAATTTGGATCTTTATTTGTTTTGTCACTTCTATCTTTTTCAGCATGGCGAATAAAATAATAAGTTGTTGTTTTTTCGTTGCTATTTGAGTCTTGAGCAAATGTTGGCAGAGTTAAAAGTAAAGCAAAGCAAAGTATAACTAGTCGTTTCATAGTATTGTTTATGTGTATAATCCCAAAGATAGAATAGTTTAGTAACTATCTCATTAATATTTTAAAAAAAATCATTTTAATCTAGATGGTATTTTGCAATAATAAAAAAGAATAAAAAATACATTAATGCTTAATCTATAAGGTAATTATTATCGAATTAGTTATTTTTAAGGTTAGAAAAAATGAAAGTGAATAATATGACCTCAAATAAGATAAAATCGCATCATAAACGTAACGAAGGAATTCCGTTCGATGCAAACCTATTTAAGGATATTACTATTAATAGAAGTGCAGTCGAAAGACGTGCAGCTACATTAAGTGGTCGGCGCTCAGTAAAAAAACAATGGCAAGCCGCTTGGTTATTAAAAGCACTAAGCTGTATTGATTTAACAACACTTGCTGGTGATGATACAAAAAGTAATGTACATAGGTTATGTGCTAAAGCCCAATCTCCAGTAAGATACGATTTGTTAAAAGCTATGGAAATGGAGGATGCTGATATTACCGTTGCAGCAGTTTGTGTGTATCATAATTTAATATCAGATGCAGTTGAAGCGCTAGGAGATAGTAACATTCCAATTGCGGCAGTATCAACTGGTTTTCCCGCAGGAAATATTCCTTTAAAGGAGAAGATAAAGCAAATAGAATTATCTGTAGCTGCTGGAGCTACCGAAATTGATATTGTAGTGAGTCGTAATTTAGTATTGCAATCCGATTGGAAAGGGCTTTATGAAGAGGTAGCTGCTTGTAGAAAAGCATGTGGGGAAGCTCACATGAAAACTATTTTAGCAACTGGTGAAATACCTACCTATAGCAAAGTAGCCAAAGCAAGTTGGGTAAGTATGATGGCAGGATCTGACTTCATTAAAACAAGTACAGGAAAAGAAAGTATTAATGCCACAATTCCTGTAAGCCTTGTCATGATTAGAGCTATTAGAGAATATCACGAACTAACAGGTTATAAAGTAGGCTTTAAACCGGCAGGAGGAATCAGTAAGGCAAAACAAGCCTTAAATTGGTTGATTTTAATAAAAGAAGAATTAGGAGACGAATGGCTGAATCCAGAATTATTCCGATTTGGAGCAAGTAGTTTATTAGGAGATATAGAGCGTCAGTTAGAACATTACGTTACAGGACGTTATTCGGCATCGTTTAGACACCCAATGGCATAAAATTTATATAATGAAGATTAAAGAGATATACGAAACAATGAGTTATGGTCCTGCACCTGAAAGTGCAGACGAAGCCATTCAGTTTTTAGAATCGCATAAAAGAGAATTTAAATTATTCATTAATGGAAAATGGGTAAAACCTTCTTCTAATGAGTATTTTGAAACCATAAACCCTTGTACTAAAGAAGTGTTGGCTAAAATTTCTGAAGCTAACGAAACTGATGTAAATAAGGCAGTTACTGCTGCTAAAAAAGCATTGCCAGAATGGGTAAGTATTGGTGCTCACAAAAGAGCCAGATACTTATATGCTTTGGCTAGACAAATACAAAAACACTCTCGCCTTTTTGCGGTTTTAGAGTCTTTAGATAATGGTAAGCCAATAAGAGAAACCAGAGATATTGATATTCCTATCGTAGCAAGACATTTTTACCATCATGCTGGTTGGGCACAATTAAGGGATACCGAGTTAAAGGACTATAAAGAAGTAGGTGTTATAGGCCAAATTATTCCTTGGAATTTTCCATTAATGATGTTGGCTTGGAAAATTGCTCCAGCCATTGCTATGGGAAATACTGTCGTATTAAAACCAGCAGAATATACACCTTTAACAGCATTGTTGTTTGCAGAAATTTGTTAGCAAATAGGTTTACCAAATGGTGTTGTAAATATCATAACAGGACATGGCAAAACGGGTGCAACTCTTGTAGACCATAAAGAAGTGAATAAAATTGCATTTACGGGTTCCACCGAAGTTGGTAAAATTATTCGAAGAGCTACAGCTGGAACTGGTAAAAAGTTATCATTGGAACTAGGAGGGAAGTCGCCTTTTATTGTCTTTGAAGATGCCGATTTAGATAGTGTTGTTGAAGGTGTGGTTGATGCTATTTGGTTTAATCAAGGTCAAGTTTGTTGTGCAGGTTCGAGACTTTTGGTACAAGAAAGTATTGCAGATAAACTTTATAAGAAGATTAAAGCTAGAATGGAAACCTTGCGTATAGGAAATGCACTTGATAAAAGTATTGATATGGGTGCTGTAGTGGGAAAGGTTCAATTAAAAACAATTACAGATTTGGTTAAACAAGGTGTTGACGAAGGTAGCACGCTTTGGCAGCCGTCATGGTCTTGTCCAAAAGATGGTTATTATTATCCACCGACCTTGTTCACTGATGTTACACCATCATCAACCATAGCGCAGGAAGAAATTTTTGGACCAGTTTTAGTGGCTATGAGTTTTAGATCTCATAAAGAAGCTGTTAAGTTGGCAAATAATACACGTTATGGTTTAGCTTGTAGTATTTGGACGGAAAACATCAATTTAGCATTGGATATTGCGCCACAAATTAAAGCTGGAACAGCTTGGATAAATTGCACCAACGTATTTGATGCAGCTGCAGGATTTGGAGGCTATCGTGAATCTGGATTTGGTAGAGAAGGAGGTATTGAAGGATTGTACGAATACCTCAAGCCTAAAGTTGATGATTTACTTTCTAATAAGCCAATTAAAATTTCTAAAAAGGCTGCAGCTAAACCAAGTAGTAATGGTCAGTCTATTGGTATAGATAGAACTACAAAAATGTATATTGGAGGTAAACAAGCAAGACCAGATGGAGGTTACAGTACCGTTATTAAAAGCGAAAACGGTGATTATGTAGGTGAAGTATCTAAAGGAAATAGAAAAGATATAAGGAATGCGGTAGAAGCCGCACACTTAAATTCTAGTTGGGAAGGTAAAACAGGTCATGCTAAAGCTCAAGTATTATATTATATAGCTGAAAACCTTGCCATTAGGAGAGAAGAATTTGCGGACAGAATAGTACAAATGACCAATCAAAATATGGCTTCAGCATTAGAAGAAGTAGATGTGTCAATCGATAGAATTTACTACTATGCCGCCATGGCAGATAAATATGATGGTAAAGTACACCATACCATTCATAGAAATGTGACTTTGGCTATGCCAGAGGCTATTGGTGTAATGGGAATTATTTGCCCAAATGAGTCATCTCTATTAGGATTTATTTCAACAGTTATTCCAGCGATTGCTATGGGTAACAACATTGTCGTTGTTCCTTCAGAAAATATGCCATTTTCAGCTACTGATTTTTATCAAATTTTAGAAACATCTGATGTACCTGCTGGAACAGTAAATATTGTAACAGGTTCTAAGGATGAATTATCCCAAGTTTTAGCAAAACATGATGATGTAGATGGTATTTGGTATTTTGGTACTAAAGAAGGTTCTAAAAATATCGAATTATTGTCAGCAGATAATATGAAAAGAACTTGGGTAAATTATGGAAAACACAGAAATTGGTTAGACAAAACTCAAGGTGAGGGAACTACGTTCTTAAGAAAAGCAAGTCAAATAAAAAACATTTGGATTCCTTACGGAGAATAGAAAAAAAGAAATAATACAAGAGATGAGTAGTATTCATATAGAAGCTAAAGTTGGAGATATTGCAGAAACTGTATTACTTCCTGGAGACCCTTTAAGGGCAAAATATGTAGCAGAAACCTATTTAAAAGATGTTGTTTGTTATAATAAAGTTAGAAACATGTTTGGTTTTACAGGGTATTATAATGGCAAAAAAGTCTCTGTTCAAGGAACTGGAATGGGAATGGGAAGCGCTTCTATATATATACATGAATTAATTAATACCTATAATGCTAAAAACTTAATTAGAATAGGTACCTGTGGCTCGATACAAGAAAACATTAATTTGGGTCAAGTGGTATTGGCAATGAGTGCTTCGGGAGATTCTGATGCTAATAGCTTGTATTTTGAAGGCATGCATTACGCAGCCACTGCTGATTTTGATTTGTTGTTAAAGGCTTATGAAACTGCACAAAAATTAAAAATAAAAACCTATAAAGGCTCTGTTTTTAGTACAAATACTTTCTACGATGATGATATACCAAATAGATGGCAAAAATGGCAAAAACACGGAGTCTTAGGTGTAGAAATGGAAACACAAATGTTATTTACACTTGCTAAGAGATTTAATGTAAAAGCATTATCTATACTTACAGTGAGTGATAATATTATTACTGGAGAATCAACAAGTTCAAAAGAAAGAGAACAATCGTTTAACGATATGATGAAAATTGCTTTGGAGCTAGCTTAAAATTATAAATTCTTTTGATAAAACCTAACCAGAATTACTCTTGTAATTCTGGTTTTTTTGCATTTGATAAATATGTAGATAAGATTTTCTTAACTCAAGTTTAAAAAAGCACTTACAATGACTTCGGTCAGCTTTTAAGGATTATTTGCAGTTTACTTTTGCTCAAAATTTAAACCAATAATCATGAAAAAAACAATTTTTACAGCTTTTATAACACTTTTTGCATTTGTAAATATTAATGCACAAGAAAATGATACTACAAACGACTACAGTAGATGGCAAGTTCGCCTTAGAGTAATTAGTATCATGCCTAACGAATCTGCAAACATAGAAACAATTGGAGGAGATGTTGAAATAGGTAATGCCATTGTACCAGAATTAGATTTCACTTATTTTTTCGATAAAAATTGGGCCGCAGAATTAATATTAGGAACAGCTAATCACGATGTAAAAGCTGTTTCAACAGCAGCTGGAGACATTAAACTAGGTGATGTATGGTTGTTGCCTCCTACATTAACTTTGCAATATCATTTTGACGCAGAAACGGTTAGACCATATCTTGGAGCTGGTCTAAATTACACCATATTTTATAGTGTTGATGAAGGTCCAGTAGCCGATAGTGTTGACTATGATAGTAGTTTTGGTTTTGCATTTCAAGGAGGTCTAGATTTCTATTTGGACGATAAATGGTTTTTAAATATTGACGCAAAATATATTTTAATAAATACAGATGCAACTATTGATGCCACTAGTGCATTAGGAGCAACTGTTGGTGCTGATGTAGATATTAATCCTTTAGTTGTAGGATTAGGTGTTGGAATGAAATTCTAACAATAAAAGTAATAGTTATGAGAAAATAAAAAAGCTGCTTTTAAGCGGCTTTTTTATTTTATTGTACAGATGAAACCGTAAATCCAGCTTTTCTAAGGAGTTTAATAACGCCATATTCACCAGCTAAATGTCCAGCGCCAACACCGAAAAAAGTAGGTTGAGATTTAGCAAATTCTTCAATTCTTGGTATCCAATTGATATTTCTGTTTTTAAGTAAAATATCTTGATGTTTTGCTGTTGTTTTGTTGTTTTCATCATCCATCATATCTAACATAGCAGTAATGTTCTCTTCTTCATAAATTTTAAACATTTTTGCAAAAGTAGCTTTATCATAAGCTAAGTTATCTTTAGCCATTCTTATTAAGTCTGCAACTTGGTCTTCATATGGTATAGTTTCAAATACTTGTAATTGATCTTCAATAGTTTCTAGGCCGTAAACTTCTTCGTTTTGCTCTTTAGTTGCTTTCATTAATTCTAGTTCGAACGATTCCATTGGGCAATCCATCATTTTTGGATAAAGCATTGATGTTAAAAAGAAAGGTTTAATATTTTGCATCATGTTTATGGACATTCCTGCTTGGTTCGTAAATAAAGAATCTATAGCTGTAAATTCTTCTTCAGATACGTAATCCTTTAAAGTTTTGCCATCTTTCATGTACATACCTCCCATCATTTTAGTTTGCATTGTTGGGTCGTCCATATCAAGTTCCAGAACCAGTTGAGTAGTTACATCTAGAGCTTTTTTAATATCGTTGTCTAATGATGCATCACAAGTAATATGAATGGTTCCAAATAAATAAGATGGTTTTTCTAAACCATTTCCCGAAATTTTCCAAAGTGTTGAATTTTCCAGTTGTTGTGCGTTTGTAGCTGTAATTGAGAAAAAGACGCATAGCAAAAGTGACAATAAGTGTTTCATGAAGTTATTTTTAATTATGCTCTATAAGTAGTTTGTTTATATAAATTGTTACAAAAAAAAGCAACAATCATCGTTTTTTTGAATCATGTTGCTTTTCAACTAACCAACCAAATATAAGACTGTATATAAAGCAAATTGTTACATCACTTTAACTAGATTAACTAGGTGTTAACATAGTTTTCGGAAAATTAAGCTACAATTTGTTGATTTATTATTTCTTCCATAATTTTTGCAGAGTGAGTAGTGCCAATTCTATCGGCTCCTAAATCCATGTATTTTAATGCTGTTTCAATATTTTTAATATCACCAGAAGCTTCAATTTTTGCTAGACCTTTAAGGTTTTTTTTAATCATTTTCACAGCTATAAAAGTCGCACCGCTTTTTGAAAATCCAGTAGATGTTTTAATATAATCTGCTTTAGCATCAATACATATTTGACAGATTCTAAGAATTTCATTTTTAGAAAGTTCACTAATCTCAATAATTACTTTTAACGGTTTTTTACCTATAGCTAATTTCACATCGCGAATATCTTTATAAACTCCAACATAATTCATTCCCTTAAGCATTCCTAGGTTTATAACCATATCAATTTCATCTGCACCATCTTCTATGGCTTTTTTAGCTTCCATCACTTTTGCTCTTGGAGAAGTAGCACCAAAAGGAAAACCTATAGTTGCACAAACTTTAACATCACTTTTAATTACATTATTTTTTGCAGTGAAAACGTTGCAGCTATTTACACACACTGAATAAAGATTATGTTGTTTAGCCTCATTGCATAATTGTATGATGTCTTTTTTAGTTGCTATGGGATTGAGTAGTGAATGATTGAAAAAGGTTTGGAGCTGCATAGAATTTTGTTTTAAAGTTTACCCTTTATTTTATATACGGTGTGTTTTAAAAGATAGATTTCAATGCTTTAATATTTATGTTTTATTTAAGATTTCTGACTTAGAAACAGTGATCTTAAAAAAAAAGCAACAATCATCATTTTTAATGAATCATGTTGCTTTTTCAACTAACCAACCAATTATGAAAATTCGTGAAAACGAAATTTACATTTCTTCTACCAAATCATTTTGGTTTCTAAATACCAGCTTATCATCAAATGCATCTAAAAGTATAATACTGTCTGTTGTTACTGTTCCAGCTAGTATTTCTTTACTTAAGGCATTTAAAACTTCTTTTTGAATGACTCTTTTAACAGGTCTAGCGCCATACTCTGGATTGTATCCTTTTTCTGCTAAGTACGCTATGGCTTCTTGTGTCGCGTCGAAGGTAATACCTTGTTGAGCAACCATTTTTGTAACCGATTTTAGTTGAAGCCCAACAATATCCACAATATTTTCCTTTGTTAGAGGTGTAAACATTATAGTGTCATCAATTCGGTTTAAAAACTCTGGACGTACACTTTGTTTTAATAATGCCAATACATCAATCTTTGCTGCTTCAATCGCAGAATCAATATCTTTTGTTGCTTCAAATCTGTCATGAATAATACTACTTCCCATATTTGATGTCATAATAATAATGGTGTTTTTAAAATCTGCAACACGTCCTTTATTATCTGTCAATCTTCCTTCATCTAACACTTGCAATAGTATGTTAAACGTATCAGGGTGAGCTTTTTCAATTTCATCCAATAGCACTACAGAGTAAGGTTTTCTACGAACAGCTTCGGTAAGTTGACCACCTTCATCATAACCAACATATCCTGGAGGTGCTCCAACCAATCTGCTTACAGCATGACGTTCTTGGTATTCGCTCATATCTATTCTGGTCATGGCATTTTCATCATCAAATAAATACTCGGCCAATGCTTTAGCTAATTCGGTTTTACCAACACCTGTGGTTCCTAAAAACAAAAAGGTCCCTATTGGCTTTTGCGGATTTTGTAAACCTGCACGACTACGTCTAACAGCATCACTTACTGCCACAATTGCTTCCTCTTGACCAACTACTCGTTTATGTAATTCATCTTCAAGTTTTAGTAATTTTTCACGATCAGATTGCAACATTTTGGTTACAGGAATCCCAGTCCATTTAGCCACTACTTCAGCAATGTCTTCATAGGTTACCTCTTCTTTAATTAGAGAGTTTTCAGATTGATCTTGAAGCTGTTTTTGATATATCTCAAGTTGCTCTTGAGCTTCTTTAATTTTTCCATATCTAATTTCTGCAACCTTACCATAATCGCCTTCACGTTCTGCTCGTTCGGCTTCCAGCTTAAAGTTTTCAATATCTTGTTTAATATTTTGGATATTGTCAACAACTTCTTTTTCACTTTTCCATTTTGCATTTAGGTCATTTCTAACTTCTTTTAAGTTTGCTAAATCCGATCTTAATGATTTTAATTTAGATTCGTCTTTTTCACGCTTAATAGCCTCAATCTCAATTTCCAATTGCATAATCTTTCTGTCCAAAACATCCAACTCTTCTGGTTTGGAGTTGATTTCCATACGCAGTTTTGATGCAGCTTCATCCATTAAGTCAATGGCCTTGTCTGGTAAAAATCGATTGGTAATATATCTAGTAGATAATTCTACTGCACCAATAATTGCTTCGTCTTTAATGCGAACTTTATGATGTGTTTCATACTTTTCTTTAATACCACGAAGAATTGAAATGGCACTTTCAGTGTCAGGCTCATCAACCATCACTTTTTGAAAACGTCTTTCAAGTGCTTTATCCTTTTCGAAATATTTTTGATATTCATCTAAGGTCGTTGCACCAATGGCACGTAATTCTCCTCTAGCTAAAGCTGGTTTTAAAATATTAGCAGCATCCATGGCACCTTGTCCACCACCAGCACCAACAAGTGTATGGATTTCGTCTATAAATAATACGATATCTCCATCGCTAGTAGTTACCTCTTTAATAACTGCTTTTAAACGTTCTTCGAACTCACCTTTATATTTAGCACCAGCTATTAAGGCTCCCATGTCTAAGGCAAATATTTGTTTGTCCTTGAGGTTTTCAGGAATATCACCATCAATAATTCTGTGTGCTAAACCTTCGGCAATGGCTGTTTTACCAGTTCCTGGTTCCCCAACTAAGATTGGATTGTTTTTAGTACGACGAGATAAAATTTGAAGGATTCTACGTATTTCTTCATCACGCCCAATAACAGGGTCTAATTTCCCATCCTTTGCTAATTGGTTGAGGTTTTTTGCGTACTTATTAAGTGCATTATATGTTTCTTCTTGACTTTGGGAGGTTACACGATCTCCTTTACGTAATTCATCAATAGCTGCTTGTAAGCCCTTTTCGGTAACGCCTTGATCTTTTAATATTTGAGCTATTTTACTTTTTGTTTTAAATACTCCAAGTATTAAATGTTCGATTGATGCATAATCATCGTTCATTTTTTTAGCAATTATTGATGCTTCGTTCACTGCTTTACCAGCTTCACGAGATAACATAATATCACCACCAGATACTTTTGGAAAGCTTTCAAGTTCCTTATCTAAAATTTGTTGTAAAAGGGGAATATTTACATTTAATTTTTTTAAAATGAATGGTAATACGTTTTCG
>Ga0316204_10013014_pt1 | contig 10027 bp, 7 predicted proteins | sample 6monrhotite_MG_2_FD_205661 | JGI IMG/M metagenome (GOLD analysis project Ga0316204, IMG submission 205661) | Microbial mat bacterial communities from mineral coupon in-situ incubated in ocean water Damariscotta River, Maine, United States -... | ecosystem: Environmental > Aquatic > Marine >... | reverse complement strand
TTCCCAAACCTAGACAGTCAAATATCGAACGCTGGTCAGGATGCGCCTTATCCCACTTTGATCGCGCTCGATGCGCAGCCGGTCGATGACACGACTGAACAAAGCCAAGCCATTATCGACGATCTTGACGGGCGCTCTTTAAGCCTCTGGTCAAAGGTCGGGGCGCTTTTTAACTATAGCTTCGGGACGGGCCCGTGTTGCGGCCCGAAATAGAACTCGTTACACCGCATCAAAACAGACATTTCAGTGAAGGAGTCCCCAAATGTCAGACACCCTAAGAATGGGCATCGCAGGTCTGGGGACCGTTGGCGTTGGTGTTGTCAAAATCATCGAGGCACATGCCGACCGCTTGCTGGTGCGCACTGGTAAAAAGCTGGTGATCACCGCAGTCTCAGCCCGCAACCGCGACAAAGATCGCGGCGTCGACTTGTCTGGGTATGCGTGGGAAGACGACCCTGTTGCATTGGCGCAGCGCGATGACGTTGACGTTTATGTTGAACTCATGGGTGGTTCAGACGGCCCCGCAAAGGCCTCGACCGAAGCCGCGTTGCGTGCCGGTAAGGACGTTGTGACAGCCAACAAGGCGATGCTTGCCCATCACGGTCAGGCTTTGGCTGAACTGGCGGAATCCAAGGGGTCTGTCATTCGGTTTGAGGCCGCTGTTGCTGGCGGTATTCCCGTCATCAAGTCGTTGACCGAAGGCCTTGCTGGAAACGAATTTTCCCGCGTTATGGGCGTGATGAACGGCACCTGCAACTACATCCTGACCCGTATGGAAAGCGCGGGATTGCCCTATAATGAGGTCTTCAAAGAGGCTGACGCGCTCGGTTTTCTTGAGGCTGATCCGAACCTCGATGTCGGTGGTATCGACGCGGGTCACAAGCTGTCGCTGCTGTCCGCCATCGCCTTTGGCACACAGGTCGATTTTGACGCGATGTACCTTGAAGGCATCAACCGCATCAAGATCGATGACATCCGACATGCGGCCGATATGGGCTATCGCATCAAGCTTCTCGGGACGGCCAAGATGACCGACGAAGGCCTGTCGCAAAGCATGGCACCTTGCCTTGTTCCCGCCAATTCGCCTTTGGGTCAGTTGGACGGCGGCACAAACATGATCGTAATCGAAGGCGACTCGGTCGGTCAGATCGTGCTTCGCGGAGCCGGTGCAGGCGAAGGACCAACGGCCAGTGCCGTAATGGGCGACGTCTGTGACATTGCCCGCGGATTTCGCATGACGACGTTCGGACAGCCTGCGTCAACCTTGACCAAGGCCAATTCAACGATGAGCACGGCCTCGACCCCGTATTACATCCGCATGGATTTGTTGGACAAACCTGGGGCGCTGGCATCAGTTTCAAGCGCTTTAGGGGTGGCCGGTGTTTCCGTCGATCGGATGCAACAGTCGCGCCACGATGACAACATCGCGCCAGTTCTGATCGTAACGCATCCCTGCACATGGGAAACGCTTTCCGGGGCCATTAACAGCCTTCCAGAAACCGGATTTGTCGATGGCCACCCTGTGGCATTGCGGATCGAGGACGTTTGACGTCTTTGGAAACGTGCATTCAGGAAACGGCCAACCTCGTATTTTCCTGAATATCGCTAAATCGAACTAAGTTTACGCTAACATGATCCCTTGCTTCCCTTGTGTCACCTCGGCACGAGGCCTAGAAAGGCGCAACTCTTTCTTTTGCCTCTAAGGACACGCCAATGGCCTCTAAACTCGACTTTAATGACCGTATGCTTTCCCTAGGGCTTGCCCGTGTTTCCGAAGCGGCTGCAATCGCGTCGGCTGATTTGATCGGTCGTGGCGATGAAAAAGCTGCGGATCAGGCCGCTGTTGATGCGATGCGCACACAGTTGAACCTATTGGACATTTCAGGCGTCGTCGTCATCGGCGAAGGCGAACGCGACGAAGCGCCTATGCTCTACATTGGCGAAGAAGTCGGCTCGGGCAATGGTCCTGGGGTCGACATCGCTTTGGACCCGCTAGAAGGCACGACACTGACCGCAAAAGACATGCCAAATGCGTTGGCCGTGATTGCTATGGGCCCTCGTGGCTCGATGCTTCACGCCCCAGACACGTATATGGACAAATTGGCCATCGGTCCGGGATATGCAGACGGTGTTGTGACGCTTGATATGTCCCCTGCTGAGCGTGTCAAAGCGTTGGCCGCGGCCAAAGGTTGCGAAGCATCCGACATCACTGTTTGCATCCTTGAGCGTCCGCGCCATCAGGAAATGATCGAAGAAGTGCGCGCCACGGGTGCAGCAATCCGCCTGATCACCGACGGCGACGTGGCTGGTGTGATGCACTGCGCGGAACCTGAAATCACAGGCATCGACATGTATATGGGCCAAGGCGGCGCACCAGAAGGTGTGCTTGCAGCGTCTGCATTGAAGTGCATGGGCGGTCAGATTTTTGGACGTCTATTATTTCGCAACGACGACGAACGCGGACGTGCGGCCAAAGCCGGTATCACCGATCTTGACCGGATTTATTCGCGCGACGAAATGGTGACGGACCACGTGATCTTCGCTGCCACTGGCGTAACCGACGGGTCACTTGTCGCGGGGATCAAACGCGAAGTTGGGTATCTAACAACTGAGACTATTCTTATGCGGTCAAAAACTGGCTCGGTGCGGCGCATGGTTTACAGAAACCCACGCTAAGGATTTCGGGTGTCATACCTCGGGGTATACACATCATTAACGGGACGGCGCTGGATCGGTCCAGCGCCCGACCAACAGCGTAAAGCCGAAGCCTTAGAACAGCAGACCGGCTTAGCCGCAGCGCTATGCCAAATCCTAGCCAAGCGCGGGGTTGAGGCATCTGGGGTCGACGCCTTCCTAACCCCAACATTAAAAGAGCTTCTGCCAGACCCTCGGTCCCTAAAAGACATGGAACTGGCGGCGTCTCGCGTTTTGAAGGCCGTCAGATCCCAAGAACGTATCGCCATTTTTGCCGATTATGACGTCGACGGTGGCAGTTCGGGCGCGCTTCTGGTGGATTGGCTGCGCCAACTTGGGCGCGAGGCCACGCTTTACGTGCCGGATCGCATCGTCGAAGGCTACGGCCCGAACACGCCTGCCATGCTGAAACTGGCCGCAGCACATGATCTTATCATTTGCGTCGATTGCGGAACACTTTCGCACGACCCTATTGCTGCCGCCAAAGGTACAGACGTGATCGTTTTGGACCACCATTTGGGCGGCGAAACCCTGCCGCCGGCTTTGGCCGTGGTGAACCCGAACCGTCAGGACGAAACTGGCGATTTGGCGCATCTTTGCGCGGCGGCGGTTGTGTTCCTGCTGCTTGTCGAAGCGGGTCGCCAAATTCGCGACGCCGGCGAGAGCGGGCCAAACCTTATGGCAATGCTCGATCTTGTGGCGCTGGCGACAGTCGCAGACGTGGCCCCCCTGATTGGCGTCAACCGTGCGTTTGTCCGGCAGGGCCTGCGCATCATGGCCAACCGAGAACGCCCTGGTTTGGCCGCCCTTGCGGATGTCACTAAGCTTGATAAAGCGCCCTCTAGTCAGACGCTTGGCTTCATGTTCGGACCTCGGGTGAATGCGGGGGGGCGGATCGGCAAATCCGATCTGGGCGCGCGTTTGCTTGCGACCAACGATCCGGCTGAGGCCCTTTCAATCGCGCAAAAACTTGACGCCTTAAACGCCGAGCGTCGCGCGGTTGAAGACCAAGTGCGCATGGCCGCGCAGCAACAGGCCGAAGACCGCGGACTTGATGCCCCTCTGGTTTGGGCCGCCGGCGAAGGTTGGCATCCCGGAGTTGTCGGGATCGTCGCGTCGCGTCTCAAGGAAAGCTCAAACCGTCCGGCAATCGTGATTGGATTGGACGGAGACGAGGGCAAAGGTTCCGGCCGTTCGGTCAGTGGCATTGACCTTGGGGCGCAAATCCAGCGCCTTGCGCAAGAGGGGCTGTTGCTCAAGGGCGGAGGTCACAAAATGGCAGCAGGATTGACTGTCGCGCGCGATAAGTTGGAAATGGCGATGGCCCGATTGTCTGAATTGCTTTCAAAACAAGGTGCATCGGAACTCGGGGCTGCCGATTTAAAGCTAGACGGCGTTTTGATGACGACGGCGGCAACCGTTGAGATGATCGAAAGCCTTGAACACGCGGGTCCGTTCGGGGCGTCGGCCCCGGCACCGCGATTTGTGTTTCCTGACATGCAGATCAATTTCGCCAAAAAGGTGGGAACCAATCACCTGAAAATTAGTTTTTCCGACGGTATTGGCCCCCGTTTAGACGCCATCGCCTTTGGGGCTTTCGATTCAGATTTGGGACCAAACCTGCAAGATCACAAGGGTTCCAAATTCCATCTTGCAGGGCGTTTGGAATTGAACACATGGGGGGGACGCACGCAACCGCAACTCCGCTTGGAAGACGCTGCAAAGGCCTGATTTCCAAGTATTCAGACACAAGTGAAAAATCTTCATTCCTGAGGTGTTTTTCCCTTGCGCAACCGCCCAGCTTTTCCTAAATACCGCCTCACGCTAAGCGCGTCCCGTTCGTCTATCGGTTAGGACGCCAGGTTTTCAACCTGGAAAGAGGGGTTCGATTCCCCTACGGGATGCCATTTTTCACAAAATGTGCATTTTTCGTTGACGTCCAACGGGACAACCTGCCCAATCCAAACTCGATTTCGACCTACTAACGACTAAGCGTCCTAGAAACGGCGTCGCGCCACCCTGCTGTCATGGTCTGGCGCTCTGGTTCGCCCAAATCTGGTTTAAACCGTGTTTCGCACGCCCAGCTTTGTGCAAATTCTTCCTGTTTAGGATAGAGACCACAGCGTTGCCCCGCCAACCACGCCGCGCCGAGGGCCGTGGTCTCTAAGACTTTGGGGCGCTCAACAATCGCATTGTTGATATCCGCAAGAAATTGCATCGTGTAGTCTGAGGCCGTCATGCCGCCGTCGACTCGCAATGTTGTGGTCTCTGGCAAGTCTGTGAAATCAGCTTTCATTGCCGTCAGAAGGTCTTGCGTCTGATATCCGACAGCTTGCAGCGCGGCCTTTGCCAGCTCATTTGGGCCGGAATTTCGCGTCAAACCAAAGATCGCTCCACGGCAATCTGCGTCCCAATAGGGCGCGCCCATACCTGTAAAGGCAGGGACCAAATAGACGTTCTGTTCTGGATCGGCTGCCTTTGCCATTTCGGCAGTGTCGGACGCGGTGCTGACAAGCTTCATCCCATCGCGTAACCATTGCACGGCCGCCCCTGCGATAAAGATAGACCCTTCCAAGGCGTAGGTCGGTTTGCCATCAAGCTGATAGGCGATCGTTGTCAGAAGTCGGTTCTTTGAAAGAACCATCTCGGATCCGGTGTTGAGCAGCGCAAAGCAGCCCGTTCCATAGGTTGATTTCATCATGCCAGGTTCAAAACACCCCTGCCCGACGGTCGCCGCTTGTTGGTCGCCCGCGACCCCCAAGATCGGGATTTCGCGTCCAAGGAACGTGGCCTCGGTCATCCCAAAATCGGCAGCGGAATCGAGAACCTCAGGCAACATCGCCATTGGGATGTCCATAAGCGCGCATATTTCAGCGTCCCAGCAACCATTTCGAATATCATAGAGCATTGTACGCGCGGCATTCGTGGCATCGGTCACATGGCGCTTTCCGCCTGTCATCCGCCAAATCATAAAGCTGTCTGTTGTGCCAAAAATCAAATCACCGGCTTCCGCGCGCGCACGTGCGCTATCGACGGTGTCGAGTATCCATTTCAGCTTGGTCGACGAAAAATACGGATCAAGCAGCAGGCCCGTGTGGGCGTTGATCATCGGCTCGTGACCCGCCACTACCAGTTGCGCACAAAAGGCCGAGGTTCGGCGATCTTGCCACACGATTGCGTTGTGGATGACCTCGCCTGAATTGCGGTCCCAGACCACGGTTGTTTCACGCTGATTGGTGATACCGATGGCCGAGATGTTGCCTATCCCGATGCTTTCCACCGCCTTGGTCGCCGTTGATTTTACGGTCTGCCAAATCTCGTCCGGGTCATGTTCGACCCAGCCGGATTGTGGGAATATCTGCGTGAACTCCTGCTGTGCGGACGCGACGGGGGCAAGGTTTGCGTCAAAAACCATTGCACGCGTTGATGTTGTGCCCTGATCTATCGCCAAAATGTGTGTCATGCGGCACTCTCTTGTTTTGATTGCATCCAGCGGTCCAGATTTCGGACCTCGTCACCCGTCAGTCTGAGACCGAGTTTCGTGCGTCGCCACACAATGTCTTCGGCGGTGCGGGCAAATTCGTGGACCATTAGCCATTTCACCTCCGCCTCGGTTAAGTCTGCACCAAAGTCGTGTCCTAGGTCATTGACAGTCTTGGCATTTGCCAAAATCGCGCGTGCACAAGTGCCATAGGTGCGCACCATACGGGTGGCCCAAGTGGTCGTCAAAAATGGATAGCGATCGGCAAGATCAGCGATCAAAGCATCCACGCCGTCCCACGCAAAATCACCACCCGGCAGGGCGATGCCGGCGGTCCATGGCTTGCCGATGGCAAGTTTCTCCAAGGCGTCCTCGGCCAGCACACGATAGGTTGTGATTTTTCCGCCAAAGACCGACAGAATTGGGGCGGCTGATGTGTCCAGCGATAAGACATAGTCTCGTGTTGCAGCCTGCGCGGTGCTTGCACCATCGTCGTATAATGCACGTACGCCAGAATAGCTCCAAACGACGTCAGACGGGTCAACTTTGGCGTGGAAATAGCCGCTTACAAACGCGCATAAATAGGATTTTTCAGCGTCAGTGCAGTGTGGTTCGCTTGCATCGCCTTGATGGTCAACATCCGTCGTTCCGATCAAGGTGAAATCGTCTTCGTAAGGAATGGCAAAGACAATGCGCCCGTCCGTGCCTTGCAGAATGTAGGGTTGGTCGTGATCGAAAATCTTTGGCACAACGATGTGACTGCCGCGCACCAATCTAACGCCTTCTTTGGATTGAACGTTCATCGTTCCACTGAGTAGATCGGCCACCCAAGGGCCTGCGGCATTCACAATCGTTTTGGCCGTGAATTGGGTTAGTTTGCCGGTTGTTTGATCCTTGGTGGTAATTTCCCAGTCATGTTGGTGGCGGACGGCCGCAATGACCTTGGTACGCGTCAGAATGTGTGCCCCGCGCGCTTTTGCGTCCGCAGCGTTTAGGGCAACTAAGCGGGCATCTTGCACCCAGCAGTCCGAGTATTCGTAAGCGTGCAAAAACCGGTCCTGCAAGGGCCGTCCGACATTAGAGGATAGAAGATCAACCGCCTTCGTCGCTGGCAGGATTTTGCGACCCCCAAGGTGATCGTATAGAAACAACCCCAATCGGATAAGCCATGCCGGACGTCTGCCTTTCATCCAAGGCATGAACAATGTCAGCAGCTTAGCGGTCGGCGTGGTCCCATCGTAGCGCATGTCTTTGTGGTAGGGCAGCACGAATCGCATTGGCCAAGAAATATGCGGCATCGCTTTTAAAAGCACTTCGCGTTCGGCCAGAGCGTGGCGCACGAGCCCAAATTCGAAGTACTCAAGATAGCGCAATCCACCGTGAAACAGCTTTGAGGACGCCGACGACGTCGCTTGCGCCAAGTCGCCCTGTTCAGCAAGGACGACGCTTTGACCCCGCCCCGCAGCATCACGTGCGATCCCACACCCGTTCACGCCACCGCCGATGACAAAGATGTCTACCGGCAATTGCTCGGACTTTTCGGTCATAGACCTACCCCTAGATTACCGAAGTCGCGCTTCGGTTTCAGAGTCAAAGAACATCGCAGCGTCTGCGTCAAAATCAAGGACGACGTTGGTGCCAGATTTGATAAAATCGTCGCCCCTGGTCTCAACCACAATGCGCTCGCCTGACGATGTGCTTAGATAGTCATAGGCTACACCGCCTAAACGCTCGCGCAGATCAACGGTAAGAGACGACTGCGCTTCGCGCACCACTAGGACTTGTGGGCGCAAACCGACCGTCACTTTGACCCCCGCCGCCGGTAAGGCCACGGTTGTAGAGATGACTTTGCCATCAAGTGCGGCAACGCGCACACCGTCAGATTCAACGATGCCTTCAAGGAAGTTCATGCTGGGTGATCCGATAAATCCTGCAACGAATTTGTTGTCAGGGTTTTGATAGAGATCCATCGGGCTTCCCGATTGTTCGATAATACCCGCACGCAACACAACGATTTTGTCGGCAAGCGTCATTGCCTCGACCTGATCATGGGTCACGTAGATCATCGTTGCGCCAATTTCCTTATGCAAACGCGCGATTTCAACCCGCATGTCCACGCGCAGTTCCGCATCTAGGTTTGATAGCGGCTCATCGAACAGAAAAACTTCGGGGCCACGCACAATTGCCCGACCAATGGCGACCCTTTGACGTTGGCCACCCGACAGCGCCTTTGGTTTGCGTTTCAGATAGGGGCCAAGTTGCAGGATATCGGCGGCTTTAGAAACCTTGTCGTTGATGATAGCCTTATCGACGCCGTTCATTTTAAGGCCAAAGCCCATGTTTTCTTCGACGGTCATATGAGGATAGAGAGCATACGTCTGAAACACCATGGCAATGCCACGATCCGCAGGATCAGCGTTTGTCACGTCGCGATCCCCGATAACAATCTGCCCGCCCGATGTTTCTTCAAGTCCCGCAATCATGCGAAGCAGGGTCGATTTTCCGCACCCAGATGGGCCGACAAAGACGCAGAATTCGCCTTCGTCAATATCGAGGCTGATGCCGTGAATAACTTGGGAATCACCGTATCGCTTGATTGTGTTGTGTAGGGTTACACCTGACATAGATTAATCCTTCCCAGGGTTACGACGGGAACTGCCACGATGTGGCTTCCTCGCCGATTTGTTTTGCAGTTTCGAGAAGCATGGGGCGAAAGTCGTTCAACCCATCGCGTGTGCGTCGACTTGTTGAGGTGGCGATTGAAATCGCACCGATGATGCGGCCATTCGATGACAAAATAGGCGCGGCGATCGAGTGGATGCCCTGTTCGTGTTCTTCGCGGTCAAACGCGATGCCGTCTTCACGGATCGTCTCAAGCTCGGCCAACAAGCTTTCGGCATTCGTGTGGGTTGCTGGGGCATATTTGAAATACGCCTGTTGCTGCAGCACGATTTGCAGGCGCTTTGGCGCCAAAAACGCCAGCATCGCTTTGCCAACACCCGTGCAATACGCAGGTGCCACTTGGCCGACCCGCGCAAGTGTGTCGAAACGGTCGGTTTTTTGGATTTTGTCAACGAACAAAACCTGACCGCTATCAAGCTGTGCTAGGTGAACCGTCTCGCCGGCCTTTTCGGCCAGCACTTCAATGAATGGACGGGCGATTGGGGCCAGAGACGCATTGCTCCAAGCGCCGTGGGCAAGCCGCATGAGGCGGATCCCCAAGCTATAGGTGCCCCGATCATCGTCGTAGGACAGCATCCCCTGATTCGTGAGAGTTTGAAGAAATCTGTACAAGGTCGCCTTTGGATACGGGCTTTTCTCAAGCAATTCCGAGAACCGAACCGGCTTGCCAAACGCAGCAACGGAATCCAGAATTTCCAAGGCTTTTCCAACAGTTCCGTCATTTGAAATTGGCTTATTCATTAGGCTTTCCTGCATTTCACGGTTTGGTTTGGTGCAACATCCTTGTTGACTTTCGTAGCAAGAAGGATCAGGGTTTTCAATAGTTGAGATTAAGTTTCATTATATGGAACCAAATGTCAATGGGACCTAAAGGGAGGAAATTATGTTCCACAAAGTTGCTATAACCGCCGCAGCCTTAATGTTGACGACGGCCATTGCCGCGCCTGCTTATGCTGAACTGTCCGGTACTCTCCGGATTATGTCGGATATGTCGAACCCGGCACCACGTGCCATCATCGAAGGCCTGGCGTCTGATTTTGACGCGATGCATCCAGAGTTGACTGTTGAACTTGAAGTTGTTGATCGCGAAGCTTGGAAAAGCCAAATCCGCAACGCTTTGACAGCAAACGCCCCTGATGTTGTGAACTGGTACGCTGCAAACCGTATGGG
>Ga0316204_10013012_pt1 | contig 10028 bp, 11 predicted proteins | sample 6monrhotite_MG_2_FD_205661 | JGI IMG/M metagenome (GOLD analysis project Ga0316204, IMG submission 205661) | Microbial mat bacterial communities from mineral coupon in-situ incubated in ocean water Damariscotta River, Maine, United States -... | ecosystem: Environmental > Aquatic > Marine >... | reverse complement strand
AAGATTTCATTCAAACGCGCCGCGCTGAATTCACCTGTCGCGACATGAAGATCCCCCGCACGACCGTCCAGGGCTTGGCTGGTGGCTACCGTGCGATGTGGAAACGTCAGCAAGATTGGGATCACATCGCCCTGGGGCTAAGAACAGCCGGACTGACAGAGAGTTAGCAGCTGCAAAAAGGGGGCCGCGCCAGTGTTGCCACGTCGGTGCCAAATAAAATTGCTGTCAACGGCAGGCAGGTTCGCCGGAGAATTCAAGAGAGATGGCGGACAGACAGGCAGCCAATTTGGCAACGCGAGTGCCGCTTTTGGAACCACTGGTTCCCAATAAATGCCAACGGTTCCAATAATATGGCAACCCTATTGCCAACCTTATGGAAAAAGCCCTAATCTACAAACCGACGCCTAAAAGGTGGTAGAACGGTGGTATAGGGGAAAAAGAATGCCGAGAGGAAAGCAGATTGCACCAAAGACAGACAAGTGGATCGCGAACGTCAAACCAGACCAGAACGCGAAACTGCCAAAGATGCACGCAGTCGGGGGGGCGGCGGGCCTTTACCTACAAGTCAGCCCGTCAGGCGCAAAGTCATGGCTGGCGCGGGTCAGCATAGGCGGCAAGAGGCGCGAAGTCGGTCTTGGCAGCTATCCTGAAGTATCGACCGCAGAAGCGCGCGAAACTGCCAACGCGATGCGGGCAGACCTACGGCGCGGCGTGAACCCGATAGCAGAGCGCAACGCGGCGGCGGTCGCAGCTTCGCAGGTCATGACCTTCGGCGAAGCGACGGAACAGTTTCTGAAGGTGAAGCTGCAAGAGTTCGACAACGAAAAGCATCGCAAGCAATGGCGCGCCACGCTGGATGCATATGCCGTTCCCGTTCTCGGCAAAAAGTCGGTGGCCGATATTTCAGTGCAAGACGTTCTTCTGGTGATGACCCCAATCTGGACCACCAAGAACGAAACAGCCCGACGCCTTCGTGGTCGCGTCGAAATGGTGCTGTCATGGGCGACAACCCACGGCTATCGCACAGGCGACAATCCAGCCCGCTGGAAGGGCAATCTGGACACAACTCTTCAGAAGCCCAGCAAGGTCGCAAAGGTCACGCACCACCCCGCCCTGTCACTGCCCGACGCAGCCGACTGGATGGCTGACCTTCGCAAGCGTGACGGCACAGCGTCGCGTGCGCTGGAATTTGCAGCCCTGACCGCCGCACGATCTGGCGAAGTGCGAGGGATGGTCTGGGACGAAGTCAAACTTGATGCGCGCGTCTGGACGATCCCAGCGGATCGCATGAAGACGGGCAAGGAACACCGTGTGCCGCTGTCTGATGATGCGCTGACGCTTCTGGCGTCGTTACCGCGCGGTGACAGCCCATTCGTGTTCCCTGCCCAGCGTGGCGGCCAGCTTTCAGACGCAGGCATGTCGGCCTGCATGAAGCGCATCCATGCTGCACGTCCAGACAAATATGTCGACGCACGTTCAGGTCGGCCAGCCGTGCCGCATGGCCTTCGCAGCACGTTCCGCGATTGGGCGGCTGAAAAGGGGATAGAACGCGACATCGCCGAAATGGCGCTTGCCCATGTCGTCGGTTCAGACGTCGAACGCGCCTATCGCCGCACCGATATGATGGAGCGCAGACGCAACGTGATGGCTGCATGGGCAGGGTTTTTGCGAGGTGAAACAGGCGAAAAGACAAGGCAAAATGTCGTCGCGATCAGGTGAACAAAATATAGGTGACCTATAGTTCATCTAATGTGGCAACTATATTGCCTAACCTATTGGAACCATTGGCATTATTTTGATACAGATTTGACTAAAACCCTGATTTGATGCGATAGTCACCCCCAACATAGGGGGACGCTGATGCCAAAGAACAAGACTATCAGATCAGGATGGGACGGCATCATGCGCGAAGCATGGGCCAGAATGCCCGACAAGGAACGCGTGGAGTTCCTTGTCGAACAAACCGACTTCCTGAAAAACCTTCTGGACGAAGACGAACGCGCTGCGGCCCTGATCCTTGCTATCCAAGGGAAGGCGGCATGACTGACATCATCGAACCACCTTCAGACCCTGACCGTTTTGGCGCAGTAAATGCACCAGATCGCCCTAGCAATATCGGGCGCTTCACGATGATGGCCCGCTGGGTCACGCTGATCACCAGACACGACAGCATTCTGGGCAGTGACACCGTCGGCGTCGCGCTGGCCATCGCTGGCCATATTGGGCCGAATTGGGACGCAAGGACGCAAATGGTCGGTTCGAAGATCGCGAACATTCTGCGCTGTGACCCTGAAGTGGTTTGGCGCGCGGTCGACGTCTTGGCCGAACACAAGCTGATCATCATCGAAAACGACAGGTTTGACGTTGAAGGCACGCGGCGGGCGTTCGTCCGCATCGGCATCGGAAAATGAAAGACCCGCTGGGGGGACAATCCCAGCGGGTCGAACGGTAGATGACACCCCAACAATCACGAAAGGATACAAGATGAACGGTAACATTATACCCCACTCAGCGCAAGTTAAAGGTGGGTTTGAGAAGTGGAAAGACGACTGGATGAAGCAGATCATGGCCGATCCCAACCTGTCGATGTCGACCAAAGTCGTAGCGATAGCCCTGTCGCTTCACGTCAATCGCAAGACGCTTTCTGCATACCCGGGCAACGCTCGCCTGATGGCTGAAACATGCCTTAAAAGAACGTCCGTCGTGAAGGCGAAAAAAGAACTCATAGATGCAGGCCATCTGATCACTGAAAATCGCTTTGGTGAATATGGTCAGAAGTCGACCGCTGTCTTTCCGCAGGTCTGGGAGGCGGGCGCTTCAATCTTCGAAACCACTGCGGCACAGGGACCCCAGACCCATGCCGCAACCACGGCACCCCCCATGCCGCAACCACGGCACCCCCCATGCCGCAGCCACGGCACCATAACCTCTGAAGAACTAACCTCTGAAATGGAACCTACCCCACACACTTCGAAGACTTCGTCTTCTTTGTGTGTTTCCCCACAGGGGAAAACGCAAAAACGAACGAAGACCATGGAAACGCATGGTCGGCGAATTCGGCAAAGCTGGCAGCCTTCAGAGCAAAACTTGGCATTCGCTGCTGAACATGGATTTGAAGGAATTGCAGCGCAGGAAGCCGCAGACGAATTCAGGGACTACCATTTGTCCAAGGGCGATAAGTCCGCGTCTTGGGACCGCTCTTGGCAAATCTGGATCAGAAAAAGAGCCGATCTTGTCGCTTCTCGGCGAAGCAAGCCAAGCGGCACCGAAATTGCCAAGAATGCTGCGGCCATCGCTGTCGCAGACCGACTTCGCTATGACACCGACGAAATCGACATTGCCCGCGATGCTGCGGCCATCGCTGTCGCTAGAAGACTGCGCCGATCGCAGGATCAGGCCAATCACTTCGAAGCAGACGAAGCACCAAGCGGCAACGTCAGCGCATTTGCAGAGAATGAGCATTGGGAAGACGAACCAGCCGTCACTGCACTGTTTAGATCAGAAAACCAACATGGAGAAACCACATCGCATCGAAAGCAGGTCGCAACCGATGTGATGGCCGACTTCATGGCCAACAAGGAAGCAAGCAATGCCTGACTTCGAACGATCCACACCTGCCACGCAGGTCGTCACCACGGCAGAAGCCAAGGCGCACTTGCGGCAAGACCTGTCAGTCGATGATGATCTGATCAACGGCATGATCACGGCAGCAACCGGAGAGGTCGAAGCCTATGCACAGATCGCACTGATCGAACAGGCAGTGACCGCGTCATATGATGGCCCATTCTCGGCGGGTCGCATCCGCCTGCCAGTCGGACCAGTCGCCAGCGGTTCAAGCGCCACGGTCACAGCAATCGCAGGGGATGGCACAGAAACAGTTCTGGCGTCGGCGGCTTACAGCCTGCGCACAGGCAAGGCAGCCGCTGTCTGGTTGCTGAAAGGCGTAGAACTACCAACAGCGCTAAATGACCCCGCCACGGTCCTAACAATCGACTACTCGGCAGGTTTCGGGGCGAACGAGGCAGCCGTTCCAGCCGATCTGAAGCAGGCAGTGCTGGATCAAGTGGCCATGCTTTACCAACACCGCGCAACGTGGCGGATGATGCGCCAGACGCCAAGCATGTCAGCGCACGCAGTCCGCATCGCGCAACGCTATCGGAGGTCTTCGGTATGATTTGCGATCACGGAGCCTTCGTAGGGGCTTTGAAATGCCTAGGCCCCGTAGGGGGGGGTCATGTTTTCGCGCTGTTTCGCTGCGGACAAACCACAGGTGGCCTGCATTTTGACTGAACAGTTTCGCCCCTTCCCAAGCCATCCGCGCTATTCAATCGGCGACCAAGGAACGGTCATCGGACCGCGTGGGCATGCTTTGACCATCACCCGCAAGTGGTCTGCGTCACGGCGGCACCTGAACGGCTGGCGCAAGCGCACCTATGGTCAGTTCGGTGTTTCTATTCGAAGCGATGAAGGCAGGCCGCCGATGAAGATGGTCTACCATCACCTTGCGGTTCTGGAAGCGTGGCACGGCCCGAAGCCATCGCCAGACGCGAAGGTGATTTGGCGGGATGGCGACCTGACGAATTGCGCCGCATCGAACCTTCGCTGGGAGGTTCGGTCATGATGGCATCGACGAAGGCGATCCGCTTCCTGCAATCGCTAGAAATCCCTGAAGGTCCGAACGCTGGGCAGCCGATCAAGCTGGCACCATTTCAGAAGCAGTTCGTGAAGGGCGCACTGGCCGATGATGTGAACGTCGGGGCGCTGTCTATCGGTCGCGGCAATGCAAAGACCGCACTGTCGGCAGGGATCGCGCTGGGCGCGCTTCTGGGCGTCTGGGACAAACAACCACGTCGCGAAATCGTCATCGCTGGCCGCACGCGGGATCAGGCGGCAATCGCTTGGTCGTTCGCGGCAGCCTTCAGCCGCACCCTGCCCGATGAAATGCAGCGCGGTCTGATCTTCAGGCGGTCGCCACGACTGGAAATCGAATGGGAAGGTGACGGCGGCAGTCACTTCCTGCGCGCCATCGCAGCGGACGGGAAGTCGGTTCTGGGCAGCGCACCGAACCTTGTCCTGATGGACGAACGCGGACACTGGGAACGGGATCGCGGCGACGAACTGGAACACGCCCTGCTGTCAGGTCTGGGCAAGCGTGGCGGTCGTGCGCTGATCATCAGCACATCAGCCGCAGATGACACGCATCCGTTCAGCGTTTGGCTGGATGAAGACCAAGCGGGCGTCTATCGCCAAGAGCATCGCCCTGCCCCGTCACTGCCCGCTGATGACCGTGTCAGCCTGATCGAAGCAAACCCCGGCGCGAAGTATGGCATAGGGGCGAACATCGGCTGGCTGGAAGGCCAAGCACGTCGCGCCATTGCGCGGGGCGGTTCGACCCTGACCACGTTCCGCCTATACAACCGAAACGAACGGGTCAGCGGCGAAACCCGCGACCTATTGCTGACGGTCGACGAATGGCTCGACTGCGAAACAGACGAACTGCCGCCCCGATCTGGCCCGCTTGTGATTGGGATCGACCTTGGCGGCAGTGCGTCGATGTCTGCGGCGTCGTTCTACTGGCCAGACACCAATCGCCTTGAATGTCTTGGCACCTTCCCAAGCAGCCCTTCACTTGCTGACCGTGGCGCATCCGATGGCGTCGGCAGCCGCTATCAGGAAATGAAAGATCGCGGCGAACTGAACACGCTGGGCGCAAAGACAGTTCCTGTCGTCGACTGGCTGCAACAGATCGCGGCGCATGCCGAAGGTGAAGCAATCACGGCACTTGTCGCTGACCGCTTCAAACAGGCCGAATTTGCCGAAGCCGCACAGGCCGCAGGCATCCGCGCGCCTATCGTCTGGCGTGGCATGGGCTTCAAGGATGGCGGCGAGGACTGTGAACGGTTCCGCCGTGCCGCATATGACGGCAAAGTGCGTGCCGCCCCGTCGCTTCTGTTGCGTTCTGCGTTCGCTGACGCGGTCACACTGCGCGACCCTGCCAACAATCTGAAACTTGCCAAGGCGCGTTCGACTGGTCGGATCGACCCCGTAGCATCGACTGTTCTGGCCGTGGCGCAAGGCGCGCGGATGGTCGGCGTCGGCCCGAAACCACAGGGGCGCGTTCTATGGGCGTGATGGGATCAGACGGATACGAACGCCATTCGAAGCGCGTGACAAAGTCGAAGCGCTGGAGGGTGCTGCGCTGGGAAATCCTTGAACGTGACGGCTTCGCCTGCACCACCTGCGGCGCGCGTGGCGTCCGACTTGAGGTCGACCACATCGACCCCGTCCGAAATGCCCCTGACCGCGCCTTCGACCCCAGCAATCTGCAATCACTCTGCGCGCCCTGTCACACGCGCAAAACCCGAATTGAATGCGGCCATCCAGTCGCATCCAAGGCCCGCCAAAAGTGGGCTGAACTGGTGCGCACGACGCGCCGCAAACCTAGCCAAGGAGGCAACGAGCATGCTTGAAAGCGCACGCATCCAATCGCGGCAGTCGGAAATCCGTCAGTCGCTGTCTGAACTGGTCGGCAAGCCAAAGCCAACCGAAGACGAAACCCGCGCGATGACTGAACTCGACACAGAATATCGCACGAATGAAACCCGCTATCGTGGGGCGCTGATCGCAGAAGATCAGGAACGCCGCGAAGCTGGCAGCGAACTGGAAACACGCGGCGGTCGCGAATGGGCCGACATGATGGGTCAGTTTGAAATGCGCCAGATCGCCCGCGCCCTTGGTGAAGACGGTCGCGCGCTTGACGGCGCAACGGCTGAAATCGTCAGTGAACTGCGTGAAAACGGTTCCTATCAGGGCATCCCGATCCCCTATGCGGCACTTGCACTTGATGCGCGTTCTTTGGAACAGCGTGCTGGTGAAACGGTCGCCAGCGGCGTGATGGACCCGATCCGCACCTTGCCAACGATTGACCGCATCTTCGCGGCTTCTGCGGCGACACGCATGGGCGCTTCGATGATCAACATCGACAGCGGCGAAGCAGAATATCCCGTCACGACGTCCAGCGTCACGGCAGGATGGCAGGCAACCGAAACAGGCGATGTGGCGGGTCCAACGGTCTACGCGACCACAGACAAGCCCCTGACACCTGCGCACACGCTGGGCATTACCATGACCCTGACGCGCAAAACGCTGAAGCAGGCAGGCAACGCGCTTGAACAGGCCGTGCGTCGCGACATGAACGGCACCATCAGCGAAGAACTGGACAAGGCCGTGTTCCTTGGTTCTGGGGCGTCTGGCCAGCCTGACGGCGTCATCGCTGGCGCTTCTGGCTATGGCATCACCGAAACCGCAGTCGGGGCTTCTGCGACGTGGGGCGCGTTCCGTGCTGCCGTCGTTCGGTTCATGACGGCAAACGCCATCACGTCACCCGATCAGGTGCGTCTGTTGATGCGGCCTGAAATCTGGAACGAACTGGATGAAACGATCTTCGACAGCGGTTCAGGCATGACCGAATGGGACCGCCTGCTGAAGAACATCCCGCTTCAGAACATCGTGATCAGTTCCAACGCACTGGCGGCCCCTGCTGGCGGTCCGCCAACCGAAAGCAACGCGCTGATGACAGCAAGCACAGGTGGCGTTCCGCCGATCTTCATGGGCATGTGGGGCGGCATCGACCTGATCCGCGATCCATACACCGCAGCACCTTCAGGCGCGCTGAAGTTGACGGCACTTGTGACCGCAGACGTCACGGTCAGCCGTTCGGCACAGCTTGAAGTTCTGACACAAGTGCAGAACGCCTGATGCTGTTCGCGGGCCTTCATGGAACCCTTGAGGTTCGGCAAAGCGAGGGCGGGGAAACCCGCCTTCGTGGCGCGTTCCCGTATCAGCGGGAAACCGTCTTGTATGACGGCGGCGGGCGTTCTGGGCAGGCCCGCCGTGAAATCATCGCGTCGCGGGCATTCTCGCGGCGCGTGTCCGATCCTGATGCGGACATTCACCTTCTGGCCGCCCATGACTTCGACAGGCCGCTTGCCAGTCGCGGGGCTGGCACCCTGACGCTGACAGACGACGAAGACGCCTTGCGCTTCGAAGCACGGGTCGGGGCAGACATGGCGGGCGTGTCATGGGTCGCTGATGCGCTGGGCGCACTTCGCAGCGGCCTTGTGCGCGGCCTATCGCCGGGCTTCAGGGTTCCTGACGCGTCGGGGGCTGAAGACGTTCGCAGTGACGCACAGGGGCTTCTGCGCACTGTTCGAAAGGCTGATCTGTTCGAAATCAGCGCGGTCACGGTTCCCGCCTATGAAAGCGCCCAGATCGAAGCGCGTTCTTGGCAACCGGATCAACAAAACACAAGCGACCTAGGATTTGATCCACGGGCGCGATGGAGGCTTTGACGATGTGGCCATTTAAACGAAAGACAGCGACACCAGAACAGCGCGCCAGCGGCTTCACTTCTGAAGTGATCGTCGCCCGCGAAGCATATCTGTCAGGGTCGCGCGGCATCGCCGAACTGACGGCAACCGCACAGGGGGCGATCAGCCTTTGGGAAAACGGGATCGCGGTGGCAGACGTCACAGGCACCAACATGCTTAACAGGCAGGCGCTGGCGCTTGCTGGGCGCATGCTGGCCCTTCGTGGCGAAGCCCTGTTCCTGATCCGTGACAAGCTGGTCCCGATCACAGAATACAGCCTGCGGACCCGCGACGGCGTTCCAACGGCATACCGCGCAACAATCCCAGAAGTGGGCGGCGGTCGCACGGTCACGGCCTTGGCCGCCGAAGTGCTGCACGTTCGGGTCGCAAGCGATCCTGCCGCGCCATACTACGGCCAAGCGCCGCTGAAGCGATCACAGATCACGGCGTCGATGCTGAATGCGGTCGAAACGGCCCTGCAAGACGTCTTCAGGGATGCCCCACTGGGTTCCCAGATCGTTCCCATGCCTGAAAGCGCCGCGAACAACGTCGACGAACTGCGATCTTCGTTCAGGGGGCGGCGCGGGCAGGTTCTGGTCGTGGAGGGCGTCCCGCAGGCCGTGGCGGCTGGCATGCATCCAGACCATGCAAAGCGACCTGACCACCTGTCGCCCGATCTGTCCAAGTCGATGACCAAGGAAACGCTGCAAGCGGCGCGAGGCGCGATCCTGATGGCGTTCGGCATCCTTCCCGGCATGGTCGACCCCAACACGACAGGGCCGCTGATCCGCGAAGGTCAAAGGCACCTTGCGCAGTGGACCCTTCAGCCCATTGCGGCCCTGATGGCAGAAGAAGCCAGCGCCAAGCTGGGAACACCTGTCACGATGGACGTCATGCGGCCCCTGCAAGCGTTTGACGCTGGCGGGCGGGCAAGGGCAGCGACGCAGATCATCGACGCGCTGGCGGCTGCCAAGGAAGCGGGCGTTGATCCCGCAACAGCGATGCGGCTGGTAGACTGGCAATAGAATAGGCTGGTCGCGCCCGCATAGGCTTCTTTGCAAAGCGACACGGATCAGACGGTGAGTGCCGAAAAACCCCGTCAGCGCGCGGCCTGCTTTTTCATGCGAAACCCTACGGCAGGCGCGGCGCGCAATATCAGAGCCAAACCAGTTTTCAAGATTTGTTTGTCCGAATTCGGACAAAACCCTTTCGCATGTTGGCCTAATTCGGCCAAAACGGCTTTCCACCTTGTCCGAATTCGGACAAGGCTTCAGTGATCGCTGCCCGACGTTCGACGCAGCCTTGGCCGAATTCGGCCAAAGCTGTCTTCAGTGAACCTTGGGAGAATTCGCCCAAAGCCCTTTCCCATTTTGTGAGAATTCACCCAAAACACTTTCCCACGTTGGGCTTTGTCCGAATTCGGACAAAAGGAACAAACTATAGTTCACCTATAATTCGCTTGCATTGCAGATTGTATTCGGTGGTAAAAAGGTGGGTAGATTTGCCGAAATATGAAAAAACTCAACAATTACAAGGGCAAGTGGCGGACAGACAGGGATTCGAACCCTGGAGACGGTCTCCCGCCTACACACTTTCCAGGCGTGCGCCTTCGACCACTCGGCCACCTGTCCGTGGGGCGGGGTTTAGCCTCAAGTGGCG
>Ga0316204_10013011_pt1 | contig 10029 bp, 10 predicted proteins | sample 6monrhotite_MG_2_FD_205661 | JGI IMG/M metagenome (GOLD analysis project Ga0316204, IMG submission 205661) | Microbial mat bacterial communities from mineral coupon in-situ incubated in ocean water Damariscotta River, Maine, United States -... | ecosystem: Environmental > Aquatic > Marine >... | reverse complement strand
TTAAAATACTTCACGCTTCACGCTTCACGCTTTCTTTGTGTATTCGCAAAGGTCATTTATTAGGCAATCTGGGCAATCTGGTGTACGCGCCTTACAGACATAGCGACCATGCAGGATCAGCCAATGATGGGCATCGAGTTTAAATTCATCAGGTATAAATTTGATGAGTCTTTTCTCTACTTCAACAACATTTTTGCCAGGCGCAATCCCCGTGCGATTACTGACTCGGAAGATGTGCGTATCGACGGCAATAGTGGGTTGTCCAAAGGCCGTGTTCATGACGACATTGGCTGTTTTGCGACCAACCCCCGGCAGTGCTTCTAATGATTCTCGGTCTTCGGGGACTTTTCCACCATGTTGCTCAACCAGTATCTGACAGGTTTTCATAATGTTGGCCGCTTTGGTGTTATAGAGGCCAATCGTTTTAACGTATTTTTTTAAATCCGTCAGTCCAAGGTCTAGAATTGCCTCTGGTGTGTTCGCTACAGGGTAGAGTTTATCGGTAGCTTTGTTAACGCCAATATCGGTGGCTTGCGCAGATAAAATGACTGCAATTAACAACTCGAAAGGTGACTGGTAATTTAGTTCGGTGGTTGGATGAGGATTTTTTTCACGCCAGCGGGTGAAGATCTCAGTGCGTTTATTCTTATTCATTGTTCGAGTATATAACGCAGAGGGCGCAAAGACGCAAAGTACGCAGAGAAAAACTTAAAAACATAAAATGACTTTGCGATCTCTGCGTCTTTGCGACCTCTGCGTTAATAACATGAGTTAACTATTTGCACTTTGGGTAATGCTGTCAGCAGCAATGACAACAACAGGTTTTTGAATTTTGTCATCAATAATATTCTTAACAACAATCATCAGCCCTAAACCAATAAACGCACCGGGTGGCAAAATGGCGAGTAGAAATCCGCGATATTGTTCGATTAATACAATCTTCCAGCTTTCGGCAGCCGGTCCAAACATTAAATGCGCATCCGCAAATAACGTACCCTGACCGAGTGCTTCACGCATGCCGCCGAGTAGCACTAATACCAAGGTGAAACCAATTCCCATCATCAAGCCATCGAGCGCAGCACGATCAATCGTCGTACGTGAGGCAAAGGCTTCGGCACGGCCGAGAATGGCGCAGTTGGTTACGATTAATGGAATAAATATTCCCAATACTTTATGCAGATCGTATAACCATGCGTTCATCGCCAAATCGATAGCAGTTACAAATGAGGCAATGATTAACATGAATGCAGGAATACGAATTTCTTGGCGAACCAGATTGCGAATCGCCGAAACAGACAGGTTGGAGGCGAATAAGATTAACGTCGTTGCTAAACCAAGCCCAAGTCCGTTAATGACTGTTGATGAGACTGCGAGCAAGGGACAGAGGCCGAGTAGTTGCACAAAACCAATGTTGTTGTGCCAAAGGCCATCGCCGGTAATGCCTGAGTAACGCTTGAACATATTAGCTTCCTCGCTTTGAATTATCAGCGAACAGACTGTCACGATGTTGCTGGTAGTACTGTAACGTGCGATGCACTGCTTTTACAATGGCACGTGGTGTAATCGTTGCACCGGTAAATTGATCGAACTCACCACCGTCTTTTTCAACACGCCAGGCTTTTTCTATAGGGTTGCTTAGGCTTTTATTATTAAAATCCAGAACCCAATCAGAACGTTTAATATCAATAGCATCACCTAAGCCCGGTGTTTCTTTGTGTTTACTGACACGCACACCGAGCAAACTACCATCGTAACGGATCGCGATGAGCAAAAAGATGTTACCGCTATAACCATCGGGTGCAACACTTTCTATTGCCAAGGCGACAGGTTTGTCATTGAGGCGTGCACGAAATACCCTTTGTGGCTTGTTAATACCCAGTAAAGATAAATCTCGCACGGTAATGACATCAGTAAAAAGATCGTTGTCATGAATCGTGGTTGGGATTAATTCATGCAAGTTTCGTAACAAGGCCTTCTTTTCACTCGCCGCGATAGGGTCTTCGGTTACATCAAAAGTAATAGCAACCAGCCACGTGCTGATTAGGGCGAATACCCCGAGTAAAGCAGCAGTCCGTAACATGTGCGTAAACAACATGACTTAACCTTTACCTTGTCCAAACACAGTGGGGCGAGTGTAGTGGTCAATTGTTGGTGCAGCCATGTTCATTAACAGCACGGCAAAGGCAAGCCCTTCCGGGTAACCACCCCAAGTACGAATCACAAAGGTGAGTACGCCAATACCAATACCATAATAAATGCGACCTCGTGGTGTTGTTGCTGCGCTAACAGGATCGGTAGCAATAAAAAAGGCACCGAGCATACTCGCGCCACCAAACAGATGCAGCAGCGGGCTTATGTATTGTGTTGAGTCAATAAGGTAGAAAACGCTTGCGAGGATTGCAATAGTACCCAGCATAGCGGTAGGAATTTGCCATGCGATACGGCCAGTTAATAATAAGTAAACGCCGCCGAGTAAAAAGCCGATGCTTACAACTTCCCAACCGACGCCCGCAAGCGCACCAAATAATTCACCGTAGTCTGAGCTGATTAAGGTTGCGGGTATATCAAGGCCTTGTGCAAGTTGTGTTCTGATCGCATCGAATGGTGTCGCGCCACTAACGGTGTCGACACCAAGGCCTGAATTAAAAATAACATCAAGGCTGGTTTGCAAAGTAGGTGTTTGTTCGAGCAAACTAAAAGCAGCTGGCCAATTAGTCATTTCCAATGGAAAAGAAATGAGCAACATCACATAACCGAGCATGGCAGGATTAAACGGATTGTAACCAATACCGCCATAGATTTGTTTGCCAAAAAGAATGGCAAAGGCGGTGCCGAGTACAATAATCCACCAAGGTGCGATGGGTGAGATCGCGAGCGCTAACAGCACCGCTGTGAGTAGGGCGCTACCATCGGACAGCGTTTGAGCAACAGGTCGTTTGCGTAGAGCCAGTATGAGGCCTTCGGTAATAATGGCAGTAACACAGGCCAATAAAATTTGTACCAATACGCCAACACCAAATAGCCAAACATAGGCGAGCGTGCCGGGTACCAAGGCATAACCAACATGCAACATCAGTTTGCTGACGCTGGCGGAAGAAGGAACTTGTGGGGTATTGGTAATCATTATTATTTATGAACCATTCTTGTCTTTATTTTGTTCGGCGCGTCGAGCATTTGCTTCATCTATTTTCCGTTGTTGTTCGGCACTTAAATTTTCAGTGTTAGCTGGACTGATGTTGGTTGCTACTTGCTTGTCTTTCACGCGCTTCATGGCGGCTAGTATAGCGGCTTTCTTTGGGTCTTCGGATTTATCAGGTTCTTTTTTCAGCGCAGCCTTTTTACGGTTATGGCGTTCGCGTTTCTCAATCTTCTCTCGTTCGAGTCTTTCCAGTCGCAATTCATGTCGCTGACGTGCTTTGTTTGATTTTTCTGTATCTTTTTCTTGTTGCCAAATAGTGGTTTTGGAGAATCTAAAGTATTGTACCAGTGGTATGCGACTCGGGCAGACAACATCACAGCAACCACATTCAATGCAATCAAATAAATTGTAATCTTGTATATGATCGAATTCTTGTGAGTGTGCGTACCAATAAAGTTGCTGTGGTAGTAAATTGACCGGGCAAACGTCGGCACATTCGCCACAGCGGATGCAAGGTAGTGCTGTTTCAGGTTTTTTTACATCACGTTGATGAGTGACTAAAACACAGTTGGTGGTTTTTGTAATCGGTGCGGTTGTTGAGTCGATCACAAAACCCATCATTGGACCACCGATCATAGTACGACCAATATCATCTCTATTGGCGCGACAATGTTCGAGTAGATCATCAATCGGTGTGCCGAGTAAGACATGCATGTTACGTGGTTGTGGAATACCTGAACCGGTTAAGGTAACAACGCGAGATAGAAGCGGTTTGCCTTCAATAATCGCATTGTGCACCGCAGCAGCGGTACCCACGTTGTGACAAACAATGCCAATATCTAAAGGACGCCCCTGACTCGGTGCTTGTTTGCCGGTTAGGCTGTAAATTAATTGGCGTTCACCGCCGGCAGGATAGCGAGTTGGCACACGAACAATTTCAATATCATCGCTATCATCGCTATCGTCGATAGCTGTTTGTAGTGCCGCAAAGGCTTCAACTTTATTGTCTTCGATACCAATCATGCAGTTCTTTGCATGCAAGGCCTGTTGCATGATCCGAAGTCCACTAATGATAGCGGGCGCTTGTTCACGCATTAGCATGTCGTCACAGCTAATATAAGGTTCACATTCTGCGGCATTAAGAATCAATGTATCGACATGATGGCCATTGGGTTTTAGCTTAAGATGGCTGGGAAAACCGGCGCCACCAAGGCCAACAATTCCTGCATCCTGAATACGCTGGCGAAGTTCATCCGTACTGAGTGAATGATAGTTAGTGAGCCCAGTATATTCTGCCTCGACAGGGCTATCACGGCCATCGGTTTCGATGACAATACATTCTGATTTTAATTGAGATGGATGTGGTACATGGCGTTTCTCAATGGCAACCACCTTGCCTGAACTGGATGCGTGTACCGGCACACTAACGCGACCATCTGCCTTGGCAATAAGCTGACCTTTTAATACGTTGTCACCAATGGCAACACAAGGTTTTGCGGCAACGCCAATATGTTGTGAAAGCGGCAGCACCAACATAGCGGGAATGGGAGCTTGTTCTATTTGTTTCGAAGTCGAAATTGATTTGTGTTCATCGAGGAGTAAGCCACCATGAAAATTAAAAACTTTATGCGAGGCTGTTTTCATGAAACAGGACTCCCACTTTCTTCAGGATGAGGCCATTGCCAATTATTTGCCGAGGTTTTTTCCGGCACGATATAAATGCAGTCAACGGGACAAGGCGGAATACATAGGTCACAGCCCGTGCAGTTTTCGACAATGACCGTGTGCATTTGCTTTGCGGCACCAAGAATGGCATCAACGGGGCAGGCCTGAATACACAAGGTACAACCAATACAGATTTCTTCATCAATGATGACAACGGTTTTTGCTTCTTTAACCTCACCGTTCTCTGGGTTTAGTGGCAGTACGTCACGACCTAGCAAATCGGCTAAGGCAACAATGGTGTTCTCACCGCCCGGTGGACATTGATTGATTTCTGCTTCGCCATTGGCAATCGCTTCGGCATATGGACGACAACCTGGGTATGTGCACTGACCACATTGTGTTTGTGGTAATAAGGCATCGATTTTATCTACAACAGGATCCGAATCAACTTTAAAACGAATCGCGGCAAAGCCAAGCACTAAACCAAAAATAACGGCAATAGTAAGCAAGGTGATGATGGCGATAAACATAAATCGTTTAGACCTTAATTAATCCGGAGAAGCCCATAAAAGCCATCGACATTAGGCCAGCGGTAATTAATGAAATCGCGGCACCTCTAAATGGTTTAGGAACATCAGCGACAGCAATACGCTCACGTAGGCTGGCGAATAAGATCATGACTAATGAGAAACCAACCGCCGCGCCGAATCCGTAAAATGCTGATTCAAGAAAAGTATGTTGTTTTTGCGTATTTAACAGGGCAACACCAAGCACAGCACAGTTAGTGGTGATTAAGGGTAAGAAGATCCCCAGTACTTGATACAGCAAAGGACTCGTCTTATGCACGACCATTTCAGTGAATTGCACAACAGCGGCAATAACAAGAATAAAGGCAATCAGTTGTAGGTATTCAAGGTTGAGCGGTAAAAGAATAAACTTATAAACTAAATAACTACTGACGGATGATAACGTGAGCACGAAGGTGGTTGCTAGCGCCATGCCGGTGGCAGTTTCAACTTTACGTGATGCGCTCATGAATGGGCACAGACCAAGGAACTGCACAAGAACAAAATTGTTCACCAGTACAGTGCTGACTAATATTAATAAAAATTCAGTCATTTTATAGTGCCTTAGTTATGGTTTTGTAAATTAACGCAGAGGTCACAAAGACGCAAAGGTCGCTAAGAAGAACAATATAAATTTATTTTAATCATACTTTAAATATATAAGTGTTTTGACTTCTTTGCGTTCTCTGCGCCTCCGCGTACTTTGCGTTTAATTACGGTGTAAATTATTAGTTTCTTATTTTTACTGCCCACCTAAACTATCTTTATTCGCTTCAACCATCGCATCGACTTGTGTCATTTCAACACGCTGCGCAAGATGCTTAAACTTATTCATCGGCTGATCCGTTAATAACGTTTGGCTATCACTCCATTGTAGAGGCTCAATATTAAACAAGCCTTCAATATTTTCTGCCATCACCGGTAATATCGGTTTGAGATAGACCGTCAGCAAACGAAACGCATTAAGGCTACTGGTACAAACCAAATGTGCATCAGCCAATGTTGCTTCATCTTTAACCATCTTCCATGGTTCGAGCGCAGCAATGTATTCATTTACTTCATCGGCAAGATCCATAATAGCGCGTACCGCTTCGCTAAAGCGACGATCATTATATAAGGCAGCAATCTCATCGCTGGCGGCTTGAATTTTATTATTTAATTCAAGACCAGCATCGTCCATGCTCGCGGCAAGCTTGCCATCAAAACGTTTAGCAATAAAACCAGCCGTACGGCTAGCAATATTAACAAACTTACCAACAACGTTACTGTTTACGCGGGCAACATAATCTTCAAGGTTGAGATCGATATCCTCAATCTTGTCGTTGAGTTTAGCTGCAAAGTAATAACGCAGGTATTCTGGATTCAAATGTTCCAAGTAACTACTCGCCGTAATAAAGGTGCCACGCGACTTAGACATTTTCTCGCCATTCACGGTTAAGAAACCATGCACGCAAATTTGATCTGGTGTGCGGTAACCCGCGTAGTGCAATGTTGCGGGCCAGAATAGGGCATGGAAGTTAAGAATGTCTTTACCAATGAAGTGGTATAACTCTGCTTTACTATCGGGCGCCCAGAAATCATCGAAGTTAAGTCCTTCGGTACGATCACAAAGGTTTTTGAAACTCGACATATAACCGACGGGGGCATCTAACCACACATAAAAATATTTACCCGGTGCATCAGGGATCTCAAAACCAAAATAAGGCGCATCACGCGAGATATCCCAATCCATGAGACCTGCCTCAAACCATTCTTGTAATTTATTACGTGATTCAATGGGTAGCGATTCATGACCATGTTGATTTAAGTCGCCGGACATCCACTGGTTAAGAAATTCTTCACATTCACTCAGCTTAAAGAAGTAATGTTCCGATTCTTTCATCACCGGTGTCGCACCGGAGATGGCTGAGAACGGATTGATTAATTCGGTTGGTGAGTAAGTTGTACCGCAAGACTCACAGGCATCACCATACTGATCTTTAGCATGGCACTTTGGACACTCACCTTTAATAAATCGATCGGCGAGAAAGATTTCTTTCTCGGGGTCATACAATTGTTCAATGGTACGTGTGGTGATCTTGTCTGCCGCTTTCAACGCCAGATACATACTGGTTGCTAATTCACGGTTCTCATCTGAATGCGTGGAATGATAATTATCGAATTCGACGTTAAAACCACCAAAGTCAGCGAGTCGTTCGCCACGTATGCGCTCAATTAGCCTTTCCGGGCTAATGCCCTCGGCTTCGGCGCGCAGCATAATGGCGGTACCGTGGGTATCATCCGCGCAAACATAGTAGCAATCATGGCCTTGCATGCGCTGAAAACGCACCCAAATATCCGTCTGGATATATTCGACCATATGGCCAATATGCAGGCTGCCATTGGCATACGGCAGGGCACTGGTGACGAGGATGGTTCTTTTATTGGACATATTTCATCTTATTTTTGTGGTTAATGACCCTACAAATTCCCGGTTAAAACAGTCAAGAATAGCTGACTATAATTGTCTGGAATATGCATATCATGTTATCCTAATATATTAACCGAATTAAGTCGTTAATGTTAATGATATTAAAGGTATCAGACATTGGCCGTGTGCAGTGAATTTGCAGGAGAATAGAGAAATGTCAGAAGTAACCCGCGAAAGCGTTGAAGCGAAGCTGAAAGAATACATTGACCCTTATCTTCAAAAGGATCTGGTTTCAGCCAAAGCAGTCAAAGATATTAAGATCGATGGCGGCGCAGTCAGCATAAATATCGTGCTCGGTTTTCCTGCCAAGGGCTATGTCGCTACATTAGCTGAAAAGCTTAATGAGTTAGTTAGCAGTATCGACGGCGTTAGCGACGTAACTATCGATGTTGGCATCAAGATCGCTGCACATAAGGCCCAAAAGGGTGTTGAGCAAATTCCTGGCATCAAAAACGTGATTGCCGTGGCATCAGGTAAGGGTGGTGTTGGTAAATCAACCACCTCGGTAAACCTGGCTTTGGCCTTGCTTGCTGAAGGCGCCACAGTTGGTATTCTTGATGCGGATATTTATGGTCCAAGTCAACCGCGCATGTTGGGTGTGAACAAAGAACGTCCGGAATCACCCGATGGTAAGACTTTAGAGCCTATTAATAGCTACGGCCTCCAAACCATGTCGATTGGTTACCTCGTTGATGAAGACACCCCCATGATTTGGCGTGGCCCAATGGTGACACAGGCATTGAACCAGCTCATTAATGACACCCATTGGTCAGATCTTGATTACCTGATTATCGATCTACCACCAGGTACCGGTGACATCCAGCTAACCTTGGCGCAGCGCGTACCGGTGAGCGGCGCATTGATTGTCACAACGCCACAAGATATCGCCCTGTTAGATGCCCGTAAAGCCTTGAGTATGTTTGAAAAGGTTGAAGTACCGGTACTGGGTATCATTGAAAACATGAGTATCCATATTTGTAGCGAATGTGGTCATGAAGAACACATCTTCGGTCAAGGCGGCGGCGAGAACATGTCTGAACAGTACGGTGTGGATTTGCTTGGTTCTTTACCGCTGGATATGGCTATTCGTAAGGATACCGATGACGGTAAACCAACCGTGGTTACCGATCCGGAAGGCCGTATTACTGAGATTTATCGTGAAATTGCACGTCGCGTATCAGGCAAGTTGTCTATGAAAGCGAAGGATTACGCGAGTAAATTCCCGAATATCGTTATTTCGTAGATATTTGTTTTCATTGCAAAAATGGGGTCAGAGTGTTTTTTATACTCTGATCTTTTTTTTGCCTAAAATCTAACGCAAAGACGCAGAGTCGCAAAGGACGCAAAGAAATTATATGTAGCCTACTCTGCGTTCTTTGCGCCTTAGCGTCTCTGCGTTGGATCTTGTCTTTGCCAAAACGAGACTATTAGGGTCTAATACTGCCAACTAAAACGACTTTAACTACTCTATTTTGGGCAGACACACATCCAATGAGCATCAAATCAGATAAATGGATTCGCCGCATGGCTGAATCTACCGGCATGATCGAACCTTTTGAACCCGGTCAGGTTAAACACAACGGTGAAGAACGCATCGTCTCTTACGGAACATCAAGCTACGGTTACGACATTCGCTGCTCGGATGAATTCAAGATATTCACCAACATCAACTCAACCATTGTTGATCCGAAAAACTTCGATGAAAACAGTTTCGTTGATGTGAAGTCAGATGTTTGTGTTATTCCACCCAACTCGTTTGCACTGGCTCGTACCATTGAGTACTTCCGCATTCCACGAAATGTACTCACAGTGTGTTTAGGCAAATCAACGTATGCACGTTGCGGCATTATCGTGAACGTCACCCCGTTTGAACCAGAATGGGAAGGCCATGTGACCTTAGAATTTTCAAACACCACACCACTACCGGCAAAGATCTACGCTAACGAAGGTGTGGCTCAGGTGTTGTTTTTTGAATCAGATGAAGAGTGTGAAACGTCGTACGCAGATCGTGCAGGCAAGTACCAAGGCCAACAAGGTGTGACCTTACCGAAGACATAGCTTTTGTGGACGGCTGGAATAATAAAAGGCCAGCTAATGCAGGCCTTTTTTGTTGAAATCTATATTTGAAATAATTGTTCTCTAGTACTTATTCCTTTTTTAAATCTGATTATTCAAATGTTCTTTAATTT
>Ga0316204_10013009_pt1 | contig 10030 bp, 7 predicted proteins | sample 6monrhotite_MG_2_FD_205661 | JGI IMG/M metagenome (GOLD analysis project Ga0316204, IMG submission 205661) | Microbial mat bacterial communities from mineral coupon in-situ incubated in ocean water Damariscotta River, Maine, United States -... | ecosystem: Environmental > Aquatic > Marine >... | reverse complement strand
CCGTCTGTTACCCATTCATAGGTCATTTTTTCGTATTGATTCATTTGGAATTTGTATTCAATACCTTTTTCTGCAGGCACGATCACTTCAATCACCTGTTGCCCTTGCTCAGTTGCAGCAATGCTTCCTGCCTTGGTGGCAATATCATCGTCATAGTCTGCCAATGCGGTTAAGCCTAATTTATGACCGATATGTGTTGGGTCAATGTTGTATTCTGCGGGAAGAATAAAACAAATGAATACAATCACTGCAATTGCGCTAGCAGCAATGGTCGATTTCACTAAGGTTTTTGTACTCACTACATGTTGTGTCATAAAGTTCTTCTCGTTTAAATTAATATAAATAATAACCGCTTAATTGAAGTCCCATTAACATTAGTCCCGCGCTCATCAGCATAGTGTTGGTTGCAGTGGAAAAACGTTGAAATGAAGGTAGTTTTCGCCAAAAGTTAATCGCTATTAAGATAAACGCTAGCGCCATAAATTGGCCCAGTTCAACACCAATGTTAAACGCAATCATATTCGCAACTAGGCCATCCGCTGGTAAATCAAACTCTTGTAGCTTAGTTGCCAAGCCAAAGCCGTGAAACAAACCGAATATAAGTACAGCTAATTTGGTACTAGGCTGCTTGCCAAAAACCCGTTTAAACCCACCTAAATTATCAAAGCCTTTATAAATGACTGAAAAACCAATAATCGCATCTATCAGATAAGCATTTACCTGAATATCCCCCAGCACACCCCATAGCAAGGTAATACTATGACCCATGGTAAACATGCTCACGTAAAGCAATACATCACGGCTTCGGTAAAGGAAGAATATTACGCCGACCAAAAACAGTATATGATCGTAGCCGGTGAACATATGCTTAGCACCAATGTAAATAAAGGGAATGAATTGCATCCCCGTATTTTGCTCCAAGAACATACGAGTTTTGTCGTCAACGCCATGTGCCAAAGCCTCTACTGACAGGCTCGCTAATAGCAAGACCAGTATTAGTACGGCAAATCGTAGTAGATTATTTTGCATGTGATGGCTCCATTTCTATGCTTTCTTTTTTGTCTTTGTGCAGTATTCGATAAAGCGCCGGTATCACGAATAAGGTGAGTAGCGTGGATGAAATTATCCCGCCGATAACCACAGATGCCAGTGGGCGTTGCACTTCTGACCCCATACCCGTGTTTAAGGCCATAGGCACAAAGCCTAAGGCAGCAACCAGGGCGGTGGTGATGACTGGACGTAAACGCGTAACTGCGCCATCAAAAATGGCTTGCTCTAACGGGATGTTTTGTTTTCTCAAGTCGCGAATAAAGGACACCATGACTAATCCATTTAATATTGCGATACCTGATAGCGCGATAAACCCGACAGCGGCTGAGATTGAAAAAGGAATGTCACGCAGCATCAACGCTGCTATGCCACCCGTTAAGGCAAGTGGTACGCCGCTAAATATGATCATCGCATCTTTAAAGGAGCCTAATGCGAGTATCAATAGTCCAAGGATCAATAACAAAGTGATTGGCACCACAATGGATAAACGCTCTGAGGCAGATTGTAATTTCTGATAAGTACCACCATATTCGAGCCAATAGCCAGCGGGGATGTCGACATTTGATTCTATTTGCGTCTGAATATCAGCCACAAAACTGCCTAAATCTCGGCCTCGAACGTTTGCGGTCACCACAACGCGGCGTTTACCATTTTCTCTGTTCACTTGGTTTGCACCCAGTAACATTTCAAGATCAGCCAATTCTTGCAAGGGTACATAATGACCATCTGGTAAATGGATAGGCAGGCGATACAGGGCATCAACATCACTGCGCATACTCTCTTGCAGACGCACAACAATATCGGCTCTGGCATCTCCTTGGTAGAATTTTCCCGCTACGCGCCCTCCCAAAGACGTGGCTAACTGCTCTTGAATAACGGCTTTTGAAATCCCGTACTGCGCCAGTTTCTCCAACTTGGGAATAATGGTTAGCATGGGTAAACCGGTTGTTTGCTCCATCTGTATATCAGCAATGCCTTCTACACTACCAATAGCACTTTCAATGTTACTGCCCACGGTATTCAATACATCAAAATCGTCACCAAATACTTTGATTGCCAACTCTGCTCTCACGCCAGATAAAAGTTCATTAAAGCGCATTTGTATAGGCTGCAAAAATTCATATCGATTGCCTGGTATCGGCTCAACCAAGGCCGCTAAATCTTCAACAATTTGGTCTTTAGCTTTTTTAGGATTGGGCCATTGCTCACGGGGTTTCATAATAATGAAATTATCCGCGACACTCGGCGGCACAGCATCAGTCGCGACATCGGCTGTACCAATTTTCGCAAACACACGTTCTACTTCAGGCATTTCCATAATACGTGCTTCTAAGCTTTCTTGCAGCGCAACGGCTTGGCTCAATGAAGTGCCTGGTATACGCAGTGCATGCATGGCTATGTCCCCTTCGTCCAGATTGGGCACAAATTCGCTGCCAAGCCTAGTCGCCTGATACCCCATAATACCGACAAGCGCCACGGCAAATACCACAACAAACCATCGCACTTTCATTACCCATTTGAGTGAAGGCTGATAAAGAAAGGTGGCTCCACTCATGATGTAGTTACGCTTTTCTTTGACAGGCTTGTTGAATAACAAGGCAGTGGCGGCCGGTACGAACGTGATGGATAACACCATGGCGCAAAGTAGTGCAATGACAACGGTTAGCGCCATCGGGTGAAACATTTTACCTTCCACGCCTTCTAGAGCAAAAATAGGCAGATACACCGCAGTAATGATAAACACGCCAAATAAAGCTGGGCGTATCACTTCTTTCGTTGCCGTGAATACTATTTCCAGTCGATGTTTTAGTGCTAATTGTTGACCCTCTGGACTGGCGTGACTGAGGCGACGTAAACAGTTTTCTACAATAATAATGGCACCATCAACCAGCAAACCAAAATCTAATGCGCCTAGGCTCATTAAATTCGCACTAACCTTAGTTTGCACCATGCCGGTGATGGTCATTAACATGGCAAAGGGGATAACCAATGCGGTCAATAACGCCGCTCTAAAGTTACCTAATAATAGAAACAGAATAACAATAACCAGCAATGCGCCTTCTACTAGATTTGTCTTGACGGTATTGAGCGTCTGGTCAACTAGTTTTGTGCGATCGTACACTGCGGTGGCAACAATTCCTTCAGGCAGTGACTTATTAATCTCCTTGAGCTTTTCTCCTACAGCATAGGCTACCGTTCGACTGTTTTCGCCAATCAACATAAACACGGTACTCATCACAACCTCTCGGCCATCTTGCGTTGCCGCGCCAGTGCGCAGCCCATGGCCTTCTATAACGGTTGCCACGTCACTGATACGGACGCTGGCGCCGTCAGTCGTTTTTATCGCGATATTTGCCAGCGCGCTAATATTTTCAATTTGACCTGGTATGCGGATCAACCATTGCGCGCCATTTTTTTCAATAAAGCCGGCACCTTGATTAGTATTATTATTTTCAATAGCGTTGACTAAGTCAGCTTGGGTGACACCAAAGGTGAGCAGTTTTTCAGGATCGAACCCGATCACTAATTCTCGCTCAAAACCACCAATAGGATTGACTTCCACCACCCCAGGCACGCGCATTAGTTGCGGACGAATAACCCAATCGTGCACCGAACGTAACTCCATGGGGGTAATCAGGTTACCGTCTTTATCTGTTGCACCAGGTTCGGCGTCGACGGTAAACATGAATATCTCGCCAAGTCCGGTGGCAATGGGGCCTAACTGAGGCTCCAGTCCAAGTGGTAATTCTGACTTTGCAGCAGAAAGTCTTTCATTCACTAATTGGCGTGCAAAATACACATCGGTATTGTCGCTAAATACGGCTACAACTTGTGATAGGCCATAGCGAGAAACAGAGCGCGTTCCTTCAAGGTTTGGCAGACCCGCTAAAGCCGTTTCCAGCGGGTATGATATACGTTGTTCCACTTCCAGCGGTGTATAACCTGGCGCGTCAGTATTGATCATGACCTGAACATTGGTAATATCAGGCACCGCGTCAATGGGCAATTTAGTAAAATTCCACAGCCCCAATGCTGAGACACCCAGCACCAACACCATAATAAGAATGTTGCGTTTTATCGCAAAACGTAAAATAAAATCTAACATGCGGCGCTCCTAGTGATCATGTGACGCGCCGGACTTTTCAATATCGGCTTTGATGATGTAACTATTGTTAGTGACGTACTCTGTGCCCACATTAATGCCGCCAAGTACCTCCACCCATTCACCTGCCTCTCTACCTAATTCCAACATTCTGACTTCGTATTGCTCACCCACCTTTGCATAAACCACAGTGAAGTCTCTAAAACTTTGTAAGCCGACACGCTTGACTGCCAAAGGCACATCGAAAGTTTCGACTTCTATTAACGCGGATACAAAGGTGCCTTCACTCAATTGACCATTGGTATTGTCGACCTTAACTAAAAATAAGCGAGCTTGGTCATCTCGAATGGGCAGGCGTTTTCCACTAATGGCTGAGGTAAGCGCGGCCTCTTGACCATTCACCATCAAGGTAACAGGTGCCGCTTGTTTAACAGATGCGACATCCATTGGGAAAACGGCCAGCTCGGCTAGCAGTTTATTAGCTTGGGTGATTTCAAGGAGGTTTCGCGACCCTGTTTGCTCGCCCGTATTTGCCGGTTGTTGACTGATAACGCCTGTAATAGGTGCTTTAATTCGGTAGGACTGTAAGCTTTCATTACTTTCGATTGTGAGTAACAGTTGCCCTTGTTTCACTACATCACCTAAGCCAACATGCACTTGTTTGATTTCACCTTCAAAGCGGGCTGTGATTTGGCGTTTAGCATTCGCGGGTAAAACAAGCTTGCCATAGACTTTGATGGTCTTATGCAACGTGGCTTCGGCCACTATTTCAGTCTCAATTTCCATCGCCTCTGCCACTTTAGCTTCAATCAGAGTGCGGCCTTCAAAATTATCGTATTGCCAAGTATAGGTTTTACCCTGATGGCGAGCGTTAACGGAAACCGCAAAAGAATGAGGTTCATATATAACGGTATCACCCCGCAGATAATCGCCCTCCGCTCTAAAATTGATATCGTCTACAATGTCGCCTAAGCGAGTTAACTTGATGTTTAAATCGACTTGTCCAGGTGAGACTGGTTCTCCCGCTAGTGTCACCCACACTCTAAATTCAGGTGGCACGCCGGTTTCGAATATTGCGAGTTCGACTGCAAAGTCGCTTTGTCGTAACATTCTACCGCTATGTGGCCCTTTTTCTGGCTCGGCTGCTTCCGCTTCCGCTGTTGATTCAGCGAATACCGCCTTAGGGGATAAAACACACACCATCCCCAACTGACACAAAAATACAAAAATAACGAGTCGTTTGTTCATTGTTTTCTCACTTAATTGGAAAGGGCTACACCGGTCAGGCGCTGAATTTCAATGTGTTGAAGGTGGATGGCTTGATAAGCATCAAGCAACTGAGCTTGGGTACTAAGTAACTCTTGTCTGATCGATGTCCATTCTAAATACCCAATTCGACCAATGTTATATGCCTTACTGGCTTCTGCTGACGCTTTATCCAGCAGTGGGACGACTTGGTCAGTAAGGGTATCGATAACGTGTTTACTGTGTTTCATGTTTTGGAGTAATACAAACAACTGAGTATTCAGTGTGCGTGCTAGCACCTCGGCCTGGCTTTGGTACTCGGCTTGTTTGGCTTGTATCACTTGAACTTCACCAAGACTGCGCTGATCATTTCCAAATGGAATAAAAATGCCCGCAACTAAGCCAAAATCATCAGTGGTTTCATAGCGCCGTATTCCTGCCGTCACCTGCCATTTCGGTCGAGCCTCTATGCGCGCTAGCTCTATTTCTGATTGCGCAATGCGTTGTTGGTTAGCAAATGCGAGTAGCGCTGGATGCTCCTTAAGTTTTGCTAACTGAGTGGGTAAGTTTTCTATCACTGGTACATTGAGCAAATCGCCACTAAGCATATATTGCTTGGCTTCGCCTCCCCACTGCGCGACTAATTGGTAACGGCTGGCCTCTAGTTCATGCTCAAGGTCTTCCACTTCAAGGCCCCTTCTAACTAATTCTGCTTCTGATTGAAATTGTTCAATGGATAAACTTTTTCCCGCCTCTACTCTGCGTCTAATAGCGGTTAACGCACTATCCGCTTGTTGTTCGGCAAGTTTCGCCAGTTGCAGTCTTTGCTCTAATATCAGCGCTTCAATAAACAATTTGGCAGTGCGTGCTGATATATCGAGGGCTTTTATTTCGGTATCAAAATCTACTTGCGTGAGCGCACTTTTTGCTGCATTAACGCGACTGTCTATTGCTCGCTGCTCAAGTACCCAAGCAATGTTTAGGGTACTTTGGGCAGCACCAAAATTGCTGTGCGCACCTGATCCCAAAGCATCTTCAAGGGTGAATCCAATGGTTGGTCTGGGCAATATACTCGCTTGTTGTACTTTGGCGTTTAGGGCATTACGCTGATGGGTAAATACTGCCATTTCAGGGTGTTTTGAAAGCGCAAGGCTAATGGCTTCCCGCAGCACTAATGTCTTTGGTGTTTCTGCATTTTGGGAGTAAGCGAGTTGCGGGAATAGCAGTAATCCAGCGGCAAATTGCAGACAAAACCAATATGCTTTCATGGGTAAAAACCGGTCGGCAATCGGTTTTATAATTGAGCAAAAATGTGACACCTTTTGCATGTATTAGTCCTTAAGAGTGAGTGAAAACTGATTCAATTAGATGATGAGTGACATCGACCGCCACTAGGGTAAAACACAATATTACCAGCATAGAAAAAATGGGAATAATCACTGGTATTGTTTTGTTTGTAGGGTTTAGCAAATGATGTACTCGTTGAGCGATATCATTGGCACCAAAAAAGCTAAGAGATAAACTTGACTCATTTATCGGTGCAGATTTTTGCAACTTAACTACTTTTACAAGGGTGCCTGCAACATCTTCAGGTGAATGCCTCAACACTGTATACTGGTCAGCTATCTGTTCGGTTATTAACGCGTACTTTGCATTTAAAAGTAGCGCTAGTTTCTTTGGGTAATAAGCGCACAAAAAGGCAATAAACAGCTTCGACAATGGGTCTTTATTGCGAGCGTGCTCAAATTCATGTTCAATTACGATATCTAATTCTTTTGAACTAAGCTTATCCGCCAGCCCTTTTGAAACGTAACAAACGGGCCGAAAAAGTCCTGTTGTAAATGCAGTCGGAACATCACTGTCTATGATCATTACCTTTTGTTTACCTTGTGTATGTTGCTCTGACGTTGAGAAGTGTTTCAAAGTATGAAGGGCATTACCTTGTCGATAAAGTTGCGATCCTTTAATGGCTAGTAAGCCAAAACTAAACACAACAAACAACAACACGCTTATGCCATGCCAACTGCCTAGCTGGAATACGTAAAGATGATGCCAGTGTGCAAGGTTTTCAATCCATCCGTACAGCGCAGTTTGTTCAAACATGGGGCTTAATATAAGCATAGTGGCTAAACCTAAAATCCAGGGGCCTAGCACCCATGTCCAAATCAAGATTTTTTGTGACTGAATTGAATATAAGCCAACATATCTCCCCAAGAACAACCATGCGAGAGATAACAACACTGCAGCAACGAAAAACCCTAGCAAGGCAATCGCAATAAGATTCATAGCAACGGCTAAGTCACTAATCAGCATTGTTGTTACTTTTTTTGAGCTGGTTGCGCTGTATCTCAATCAGTTGCTCAAGCTGGTCAAGCTGTGCTTCATCCATTTCGCTTGATACTGAAGAAAATGCGGCGACAAGGCTGCTTTCACCTTGGCTGATAAAATCACTGGCTACGCTATCTATCAACTTCGCAATTAAGTGTTCTCTTTTTATTTTCGCGCTATACAAATAGGCGTGACCGTGTTTTTCACGGCTCAGGAGTCCTTTTTTGAAAAGGCGCTCCAATGCGCTTTGAACAGTATTAAGCGAGCTATCACGCTGCCTTGCTAGCACTGCGTGCACTTGTTTCGCATCCACATTTGGCGAAGACCACAAATGTTGCATTACTTGTTTTTCAAGTTCACCCAGAAACATGGAAACACTCTTCTTAATTTTGAGACGGAGCCTATATTGCCACATAAAAAACCGATTGGCAATCGGTTTTTTAGAAATACGTTAATATAGTATATGTGTAATTGGCTCACTTCAACTTCAAACTTTTTAGCACCGTATCCTTAGACTAATGTCTAATACTGTGACCATTCAGTCATTGATAGACTGCCCAAAGAAAGTTCAATGTTTTGAACTGATTACCGATAAGAATGAGTGCGATACACCATAATGAGGAAAGTTAATGAATTTTTTTTACCGCTTAAAAATTGCCCAAAAAATACTGCTCATTCCCACCATTGGCATTTTGGGTTTTGTTTTATATCTGGCCGTCACCACCTTTAGCTCACTGCATAGTATAAATTTGCTTATCGATGTTAAAGAGGTGCAATTCCCAGCGTTACAAGCGTCCAGTGAAGCGCTGGTAAAAATTGAAAAAGTGAAAGACTTGCTCAGTGATGCAGTGACCACTGGCGAAGAGGACCCGCTTGAAGTAGCAATAGTGGTGGCCGACCAAATCCGAGATACACTGAGTAAACTGGCTGTGATAGAGAAGGAGTCAAACAGTGAAGTTAAAGACATATTGGCAGGTTTTGACAGTTATTTCGACATAGCCTACGGTGTTTCCGAGTCCATGGTCAATGGAAGCGCCGATTACACCCAAATAGCCAAACTGTCACAACAAATGAATGACACGTATCTGAGTGCGTCTGACAGTTTAGTGGCCTTTAAAGAAGCCAAACTCGCATCGTTTGAACAAAGTATTACTGATGTCAACTCCTCTGCCCAGTCCAACATCACCATAGGTATCGTTATCTGCGTTGTTGTCGCGATTATTTTATTGGCGGTGTCTTTGCCGATTGTGTCAGGGATACGAAAAAGTATCATACAGGTAGTGGATTCTCTGCGTGATATCGCCCAGGAAGATGGCGACCTCACAGTGCGCATTTCAGCTAACAGCAAAGATGAAATTGGCGACTTGGTGAATTGGTTCAATCTGTTTATGGATAAACTACAAGGCGTGGTGAAAGACATTGTTGAATCAACCTTGCCCCTTTCCGAACTGGCGCAGAATTTGAATCATCTGTCAGAAGAAAACAATAAAACCATTTCGGCTCAGCAGTCTGCTTCGACAGAAACCAAGTCTGCGATGTACCAGATGACTCAAAGTGTTGGAGAAGTGGCTGAAAGCGCGGCTTTAGCCTCGGTTGCCGCCGCAGAAGCCTCAACAGCAGGCAGCGAAGGCAAGAATATTGTCAGCCAAACTGTGGTGCAAATCCAACAACTTGCGGCAAATGTTGACTCCACCGCTGAAGCTATTCAGAAACTTGAGGCCGATTCCAATCAAGTGGCTGTGGTACTAGACGTGATCAAGGGCATTGCTGACCAAACTAATTTATTGGCACTAAACGCGGCCATTGAAGCGGCGCGTGCCGGAGAACAAGGCCGTGGTTTTGCAGTAGTCGCAGATGAAGTCAGGACCCTCGCCTCTCGCACCCAAAAGTCTACCGAAGAAATCCGCATCACCATCGAACAATTGCAAAATGCGGCGCGCTCTGCAGTGAAAGCCATGACACAAGGTAAAGAGCAGGCCGGGCTAAGTGTTGAATCGGCCAATGCCGCCGGTGATAGTTTGTCGATGATCACCGAGACCATTAACAAAATAAATTTAATGAATGACCAAATAGCCTCTGCCACAGCAGAGCAGCAGGCGGTGTCTGAAGGGATAAGTGAAAACGTTAGCACTATTCACAACCGCTCAGAAGAAGCAGCCAGCAGTTCAGGTAAAGTAAATCAGGTCAGCGCAGAGTTGGCTACGCTGGCGCAAAACTTAGCGACCATTGCCAAACAATTTAAGGTGTAAATATTTCACTCTTTTTGCAAATGAGAAAGCGATAGCTAAACATCTCATGTTTAAC
>Ga0316204_10013008_pt1 | contig 10031 bp, 5 predicted proteins | sample 6monrhotite_MG_2_FD_205661 | JGI IMG/M metagenome (GOLD analysis project Ga0316204, IMG submission 205661) | Microbial mat bacterial communities from mineral coupon in-situ incubated in ocean water Damariscotta River, Maine, United States -... | ecosystem: Environmental > Aquatic > Marine >... | reverse complement strand
CGGAGTTAACATTTAATACTATACTTTGTCCCTCGCAAAACTGAGTCGGGGAGGAGGTAACTGCAGAAAAAGAACCGATTGCTCCTGCGGTTACCAAGGTCGAATCTGCTTCACTAATACAACCTGATACTGTTGCTCTCACAAAATATCTTCCAACCATTGAATTGTCGAAATTGCTTAATGTCGGATTCTGTTGAGTTGAAGAAAAATCATTTGAGCCTCTCCATTCATAGGATGCTCCTGCTATGGTAGAAGCCGACAATTGCACATCTTCTCCCAAACAAGCAGGTCCGTTATTGGTGGCAACAGGTGTTGCAGGAGCTGCTCCACCGATTAAGTTTATTGTTACCGGAGAGGATTCTTCCAGACATGCCCCATCTATAATAGTTACTGTATAATTACCAGGCTGGTCGGCATCAAGTAAAAATGTGTTTCCGGGGATTACTGAGCCATCTCGTTTCCAGGTGTAACTCACACCATCTGCAGAAGTAGCTTCAAGACGAAAAGTTGATCCGGAACAAATGTCTATTGGCCCCTGTGGAGAAATTTCAGGGATTACACAGTTGCCATTCAGTATCACTGAGAGTTGATTTGTTTCTACACTTACAAAATTGAGATCAGGTTTTCCGTCTCCATTAGCATCAAAAACTTTAACGTTTCTTACTTTTTCATTTACCGGAATTTTAAAAGTGGTAAAATTCAGGTTTCCATCGCCAATTAAGATTCCCATTTCTGAATTGTCATCAACTGAGGTGTTAATTATATCTAAATTTCCATCCCCATCAATATCTCCTAGATCTAGTCCCCATGGAAGGGCAGAAGTTGAGGTTTTTGTAGGATTGCTAAAGCTAATAGTTGAATTAGCTGAAGTGTTTTCTAAAACAACCATACTTCCGGTTCCTAGATCTGTAGCGACAATATCACTGTTTCCGTCAGAATTTAAATCACCTACCTTAAGATTCGCAATTGTTCCGCTTACATTTAATGTAATTGAATTTCCAAAACCAATAGTACCTGGAATGCTATTGTTTGGTGTAACATAGATATTGCCCTCCAAAAAATTGCTGCTAATAATATCAGGAAGCCCATCATTATTTATGTCTTCTACCGCAAGTCCGGCAGTATTTGTAGCTCCATCAATTCGAACTCCGATAGCGGATGCGAAATTTATAGCTCCAGGACTACTCACATTTGGAAATACAGTGATCAGGTTTTCATTTTGGTTGGTTACAATAATTTCAGGATTGCCATTGTTATCCAGATCATTGATTTCAATTCTTTTAGCGCCTTTTTGAGTACCCAAGATAATTTCATTTGTGGGTGCTGAGAAGCTAATATTTCCAGCGGTACTTGTATTCCTTAATATAAAGATCCGATCAGGTGTACTCCCGCTTCTTGAGATAACAAGATCAGCCTTTCCATCCTGATCTATATCTCTGCAATTAAGGTTTAATCCTTCACTGTTTAAATTGATGGAAGTTTTTGAAAATGAAACCGTAGGCAATACACTGGTATTTCTAAAAACTGATGCGTTGTTGGTTTCACTATTTGATGCAATTATATCTACCCGGTTATCTCCATCAAAATCACACGCACAAAGATCATAAACACCGGCATCTGAAAAGAAGTCTATCTGATTTGCTAGGTTTGAAGGGTCAAATGGAGTCCCCATATGGGAAATATGAAATTGCTCTTTGGAGTATGCTGCATTATCAGTGGCTAAATTAAGGACTTCAATTGTTGAAAAAGTGGCTCCTGATGGAATAGTTACTTCAATAAGATCGTTTTGGACATAGATTATTCTTCCTAGAGCACCTCCAAAAAATACTCTGAGATTGGAAGGGTTGGAACCGAAACCTGAACCATAGATAGTAACTAATTCACCCACCGTCCCAGACCCTTTATCAATATTTTTAATTTCAGGCACTTGAGATTCTACGGAAAAGGAAATAATAAACAGTAATAGAAATATTACTATTTTAAAAAAATGAGTTTTTCTATAATTATTCAATCTATGCATTTATATAATATACTTTTTAATGGATAACTATGGACTAAAAGTAACCAGCCATGTATGTTTTCAAATAAAATTGAATTTAATGCGTCACCAATAAATACCAAGCATCCCTAAATTTATCGAACTGTCTTAGTCTATCCCGCTCTTTTCTTGCTGAAGAAGGAGAATCACCTTTAAATATATATAGATAATAGAGCCTCTTTGTACTATTAAAACCAAACTTAACATAGTAACCTTGTTCAAATAAGCGCTCACTAAATTTCTCAACATTGTCGAACTGAGAAAATACACCTACAATAACATAGTGCCCAGCATCAAGTTCAAAGGGGTGATCATTTCCTTTTTTAACAATTTCACGAGGACGATCTATTTCTGGTATTTGATCCATTTGACTCGGATTTTCCGTTTCAGGCTCAGGTATTGTTACTACTTCTACCACAGGTTCTACTATCGGCTCTGGCTCAGACTCAGGTTCTGGCTCAGGTTCTGGTTCTGGTTCTGGTTCAGGCTCAGGGTCAGGCTCTGGATCAGGGTCAGGCTCAGGTTCAGGTTCTGGTTCTGGTTCAGGTTCAGGTTCAGGTTCTGGCTCAGGTCTTCTTACTACTTTCTTAGGTTTTTTCTTTTCGGAAAGTCGTATGGATAATTCAATTTCATGTGTGCCGTTTCCAAATCCGGAGACCTGATCAGATGCTGGCTCATAACCGTAGCCCAAATTGAACCGCTCAGCTAGAGTCAGTCCAAAGAATCCCATAATTCCATAATCCTGGCGAAAGGAAGCTCCTATATAGAACTTCTCATCCAAATGAAGAATTCCTGCAATTTCGAATTGATTGGCAAGACTATCGGTTACTCGATAAATGGCCGAAGGTTCAAAGTCGACTACGTCGGTAAATTTCACCCGATAACTGGCAGAAAAAATAAAATTACTAAATGGGTCCAGGTCAATCTTATTGAAATCTTCTTGGGTAATCAACTCTGAATTAAATATGTTAGTAATTCCTGCGCCTAAATTTAATGTGCCTGCCTGAAAATTAATTCCAAATTTACCATCCAGATAGGCATTTTGATCTAATGCGCCTTGAAAAACAGGATCATTAAGGTTTGAGATATCTGTAATATCAATATCATTGAGTCCTACGCCAATACCTAGTCCAAATCTAAAGTGTACTGCAGGTTTTAGAGTTAATTTATAACCTAAATTAACCATGGCAGAACTGGTTCTGAAAATACTTCGTTTATCAGTAAAAACATTTAGACCAATACCTAAATGGTCTTTAATTGGCATATCGTACGTTAAGGTAGAGGTAACAGGGGCTCCATCAATTCCAGCCCATTGGATTCTGTGATTAAGAAAAAGCACAGCATAGTCCTTGTGTCCTACAAATGCTGGATTATAGACTACAGGGTTAGTGAAAAAATGACCATAAATTGGTCTTTCTTGTGCAAAACTTAAACAAGCGATAAATTGCACCAAAAAAAATAGTATATATTTATTCATTGAACGCCTTGTGCAATTGTTTGATAATTATAAGAAAAATTGAGCAGACCTTATGAATTAAATTATTTAAATATGATTAATTTAAGACAATGAATAAAATATCCTTCAAAATTTTTCTTAGCAAGATGCTGTTGGGTATCTTTTTGATTTCTATTAATACTAGTGTATTTGCACAGATTGGAATTGGAATAAAAGCTGGACCTCAAGTTGTAGGAGTAGGATTTTCTCAAAGTGAGACAAAATCTAATTATGATAAAAAGTTGAAGTTAGGATTCCAAATTGGTGCTGTAACTAATTTTTATATTAATGATAAAGTTACCTTAGTCATGGAATTGAATTATTCTATGAAGGGCCGGAATGTCCAGATAAAGGAAGCTAATATGGAAAATAATGCTACTTACCATTTTATTGATTATCCAGTATTGTTTCGTTACTCTAAAGAATTTCAAGACCGGACTTTGGGGAAATTTATTGGATATTTTAATATTGGTCCAAATTTTAGTTACTGGCTTGGAGGAAATGGTACTTTAAAGGGGGGTGAGTTGGAAAATATTGGAGACTCAGAATTGGAATATGATATTGAATTTTCCTCAAATAAAAATGTTTTTGGTGTGATGTATATTGAGGAGCCCAATAGAATACAAGTAGGAATAGATTTGGGTGTTGGAGTGATTTTTGATTTGCTTGATGATAAAACCATAACTGTAGATTTTAGATATAGTTGGGGTCATACTAATTATGGAGAAATAGATGGGGCTGTGACAAAATTATTGACATTCCAGGATGATCTGCGATTTTCTAATCAGATATTTGCGATATCTGCGATATATATGTGGAACATAAATCTTAATTCAAAAAACAAGGGTAAGAGTGTGAGTAATAGTAAAGAAAATGTAGGCAGAAAATTACCTAAGGTTGTAAAGAAAAGAAAATTGAAATAATGCAGAAAGAAGCCGAAAAATTTAGGCAAAGTATTCTAATTTCTCTGGGATTTATTTCCATTCTATGGTTTATCCGATTTTATGAGATGGGTACTGAAACTGATTTGAGTTTTTTGGGAATACTACCCAGAACGCTTAAAGGCTCTGTAGGCATACTTACCTCTCCTTTAATTCATGGCAACTTCACGCACTTGCTGTCCAATACATTTCCCTTATTAATTCTAACTGCTGGGGTAGTTTACTTTTATAATAAAATTGCAATTCAAGTGCTTTCTATTATTTATGTACTCACCGGAATATGGGTTTGGTTGGTAGCTCGGGAAGCGTATCATATAGGAGCCAGTGGATTGGTGTATGGACTGGTGACCTTTCTGTTCTTTAGTGGGGTTTTTCGCAAAGATGCCAGCTCGGTTGCATTATCTTTAATTGTGATTTTCCTTTATGGGGGTATGCTTTATGGATTAATACCTTCTAACACTGGAGTATCCTATGAGAGTCATATTGTTGGTGCCGTTACGGGTATGTTGATTGCGTTTTATTATCGAAATGAAGCAACGATTCCGGTAAAGGTTTATGATTGGATGCATGAATCTGAAGGTGAAACAAATCCTAATGATAACACCTATGACATTGAGATAAAATACAGGTATAGAAAAGATAACGAGAATACTTCAGATTAAGCCTTTCTTTATTTTTTTTACGGATACTACTAAAGTTTTAATATTCCTCTATATTTGCGGTTTGATTTACAAAATTTAAACCAATCCCCCGTGAAAAACTTATCACTAATATTAAATGTAGTCCTACTGGTAGCAGTTATTGTATTGTACGTCCTTCACTTTAGTGGTGGAGCTTCTACCGATGAGATTTCAATGGAGGACTCCACCTCTGTAGATTTGGGTCCATTGACTGTGGCTTATGTAAATTCTGATTCACTACTAACCAACTATGATTTTTTTAAGGAATCTCAGGAAAATCTGGAAAAGAAAAGAGATGAACTTGAAACACAGTATCAAACCAGAGCAAGAGGTTTGGAAAGTGAAATCAATAGTTATCAAAGAACCAGAAATTCGATGACAATTGGTCAGATACAAGCGGTGGAGGAAGACCTTCAGAAGAAACAACAGAACCTGATGTTATACAGAGATCAGTTGAGTCAAGCCCTGGCAATTGAAGAAAATAATGCTCAAAATGAGATTTATGATCGGGTAGCAGCATATGTTAAAGAATATGCTCAGGAGCATAGTTACCAGGTAGTGCTGAATTATCAACGAGGAACAGGTGTATTATATGCAAATGACGGTCTGGAAATCACCAATGAAATTTTATCAGGGTTAAATGATAAGTTCATACAAGAGAAAGAAGGTACGGCAGTCAAATCAGACTCCATTCCTTAACCAAACTTTAGGGCCTGTATTATTACAGGCTCTTTTTTTTGAGTAATTCCAAATATTTTATATATATTAAGACAATATTTAAGTTCATATTAAAAAGTTCCTGGCCCGTACTTTTTGAGATAAAAAAATGCTGAATAAGCTTTTAAAATTAATTGGAGCGCAACCTGAAGAAAAAAGTCAGGTTTTATTGCTTCTGGCCAATGGCTTTTTTATGGGAATTTTCCTGGCTACCTACAAGGTTGCTGCAGAGGCCATTTTCCTTTCTACCTTTAAAGGAGACTATCTGGAAGAAGCCTTCGTGGCAGCGGGTTTTCTTGGTGTTATTTCAACTTTCCTTTTTGCACGACTTCAGAATATCATCAAGTATTCAACCCTTGCGGTTGTAAACCTGGTTGTACTTGCATTGATTTCAGGTACGATTTGGTTTCTTTTTAGAAATTATAATGGGGAATACCTCGTGTTTGCCGCTTTTGCCTTTCTAGGGCCAATTACCGCAGTAGTATTACTTGGATTCTGGGGAGTTTTTAATAGAATGTTTAATCTCCGGCAGGCTAAACGAATAATCGGGGGAATTGATACAGGCCAACTTTCTGCTACCATACTGGCTTTTTTCTCTATCCCTCTTTTGGTAAGTTATTTTGAGTTTCCCTCAGAGAATTTATTTCTGATCTCATCCATTAGTATTTTAATCGCCTTACTTTTTCTGATCAGAATTGTTACTAAGCATAACTTGGATAAGATGAAGACCCGTACCAAGGAAGAAATACGGGAATCTAAGTTTATCAAAATGTTCAAGAACAAGTACATAGTACTATTGTCTGTATTTGTGTTGATTTCCATCGTTATTTTGAAGTTTGTCGACTACTCATTCCTAAGTGTGGTTCAGCTGCAATTTCCTACAGAAGGGTCGCTAACCTCATTTATTGCAGCTATTAATGGAATGATCATGGTTTTGAGTTTTCTTATTCAGACTTTTGTGAATGATAAAATCATAGGAGACTATGGGTTGAAAGTTTCACTATTGGTGATGCCAGTGATTTTATTGATCTTTTCCATTCTTGCAGCCATAGTGCACATTACAGGGGGGTCGGATATTTCAGATTCCTCCTTTTGGATGTTTTTCCTTTTCATCTCTTTGAGTAAACTTTTTACTACTTCTTTGAAGGATGCTTTGGAAAATCCAGCCTTCAAACTCTACTTTATGCCATTGGATATTAAAGTACGGTTTGATATACAGACAAAAATTGAAGGGGTGATCGGGGAATTTTCAGGATTGATCGCCGGTACCATGACGTTGATCATGGCCTTGATTGGGTTAAAATTAATTCATTATTCTTATGTTACTATAATTCTGGCATTTATAGTCCTCTTTGTCGTAGGAAAGCTATATGCAGAATACAGAAATGCCTTGAAATCAAAATTGTCAGTTCCTGGAGCCGATGTTGCTTTAAATAGAACCGACCAAAGCATTCCATTTATATTACAAAAGGGAGCTAAAAGCAAGAGCACTTCAAAGATTATAAATGCATTGGAAATAATGGAACGGCTGGAACCCTTGATGATGGAGAATAGCCTTAATAGAATCATTAAAGGAAAGGATGAGGAAACAATCGCTTATGCCATAAAGAAACTGGGGTATTTGAACCATTTGGCAAGCTTGCCAGTATTAGAACAAGCAAAAAATGCTTATTCCGGAACGCTTAGTGAACTGGCAAATTCATTGGAGGTTTCAATGAAAGAATTAAGGAAGGCTGGCAATTCCGCATTACAAATAGGTGAATTGGCTTCCTCTACAAAAGCATCCAATAGAGTTCTGTGTTTGCGATTAATAGAAGCAGATAATGACCCTGTATTCTATTCGCATATTCATTCTCTTCTAAGAGATTCTCATCCTTTGGTACGTATTAATGCTTTGATCACCGCTTCAAAACTTAGAGAGCGAGAATTTTGGCCAGCAATAATTGATAATCTTTCAAATCCAACCTATACAAATACCGCTATGGTATGTCTGGTCCATCTTGGAGAACCAGTGTTAAAAGAGTTGGAGGTGTCCTTTAATAAAACAGGTCAAAAGCTAAATACATTATCACGGATAATCAGGATTTATGGAAGAATAGGAGGGACTCTAGCTACAGAGCTATTATGGAAAAAAGCTGACTTTCCTGAACCTCATATAACAGCACAGGTGTTTTCTGCTTTGAGTCAAAGTGGTTATCAGGCAACATCGAACTATAGAGGTCGGATTAAAAATGCTATTGAAGATGATATTAGTATGATAGCCTGGAATATTTCAGCCTTTGATGAATTGCCCAAAGATCAGCTTGGAAAAATGGTCAGAGCGGCACTAGTGGAAGAGAATGAATCCTTGTATAAGCATATTTATATGCTATTAGCTATGAATCACGAAGATTTATCGGTAAAGCTTGCCAGAGAGAATATTGAATCCGGTAACTCTGAAGACCTCACCTATGCAATAGAATTGCTGGATCTTTTCCTCGATGATGACTTAAAACCCAAGTTGTTTCCAATTGTGGATGACCTTCCTATCCCAGAGCGTATTAAAAGACTTCAAGTGTTTTTCCCAAGAGATTCTTTCAGTGAATACGAGGTGCTCAATCAAATTGTTAATCGTGATTACAATAAGTTGAACAAATGGACGAAAGCATGCGCGATATACCAATTAGGTCATCATAAGAATAGCGAAGTCTCAGATGTACTTATTGCAAATATTTTTAATCCGGATCCATTATTAAGGGAAACTGCCGCATGGGCGATCCATCAAATTGATCGTAATGCCTATGATACCCATATGCAAAGATTGGATCCAGTTGTCAAAAGACAACTGGATGATGTTATGGAGCGACATTCCATGATGGATAGATATGCTTTGTTATTTCATAAGGTAATGCTGTTGAAAAAAATGAAATTATTTACTTCCGTTCCTTCGGATATTCTTTCAAAACTTGTCCTATTAATGAAACAGATCACTTTTGAAGCGGGAGAAAATATAATTAGAGAGGGTCGGTACAAGATTTCTTCCTTTTATATTATTGAAACAGGTAAAGTTAGGATCACGGACGGCTTTAATCATGAATTGTTTCTGGGCTCGGGACAGTTTTTTGGAGCATCTCTCTTATTAGATCCAAGCGAGGAGACTTATTATGTAGAAGCTTTGGAGGATGTAAATCTATATCGGATAGGAAGAGAGGAGTTTTACAGCTTTCTGTCAAGAAACCATCAAGTAATTGAGCGATTACTGGAAGTAGAGAGAATAATGGGTCAGGAGCCTAGTTTAGTAGAATGATGAGGTAGGATTATTTGTGATAGACCTAAAATAGAATTAATTTATGAACATATTAATAACTAGATTAACGTGAAATTCAAGAATGACATCCTGTTGATTTTTAATGAATCTAATGATGGTTCTGATAATGAGGTCAATTGGATTGAGCAATTTAGCCTACATTTAAAAAATTTCCTCGAACAGATTCTCAAAGGGAAGTGTGGTATTGATGCCGTATCCTCCAGTGAAATAAAGAATGAAGATGATCTTTCAGCCTATGCTGTGATTATTCCAATTATCACACCTGGATTCATGGAGTCCAAAGCCTGCCTTTTTGCGCTGGAAGAGTTTATTGAACAAACTAAAAATGACGTAAAGACTACTTTAAAGGGCTATGATAGAGTGTTTAAAGTAGTCAGAGAACCTTTCGATCATCAGCTATTACCTGCGATGATCACGGAAAATCATCGCTATAATTTTTTTGAAACTGACTTGCTAACGGATAAGCTATCCTTATTTAATGCTCTAAAAGAGGATAATACACGGGATGACCGCTATTGGCTTAAACTTAATGATCTGGCTTATGATATTAAGAAAGTGCTGATTCAGATAAAGAGTTTTGGATTTACGGGTGGTGCCGAAACCGCCATGACTTCAAGGATTGTTTATTTGGCAGAAACCGCAGAAGATCTTTTAAATGAAAGAGACATTATTAAAAGGGACCTACAAAGGCATGGATACGTGGTTTTGCCCGAAAAAGCATTGGATGGCAATGACACCATTATAAAAGAGAAAATTAAAAGAGATATTGAGCGATCAGATTTGGCAATTCATCTAATTGGTAATGAGTATGGAAGGATTCCGGAAGGGCTTGATGCCTCTATTGTGGAATTAC
>Ga0316204_10013004_pt1 | contig 10032 bp, 6 predicted proteins | sample 6monrhotite_MG_2_FD_205661 | JGI IMG/M metagenome (GOLD analysis project Ga0316204, IMG submission 205661) | Microbial mat bacterial communities from mineral coupon in-situ incubated in ocean water Damariscotta River, Maine, United States -... | ecosystem: Environmental > Aquatic > Marine >... | reverse complement strand
CCCTGAAACATGACGACCGACGACATGCTGGGCCGATTGACATCCCAACCATCACCATCACCGGAATGGATGACAGAAAAATACCCGCGTTCGATATCATGCATGCCCAGGGTATAGGGTGGACCGTATGTTTCCTGCGGTGCCAGGTTGAGATCAACCTGAACGTTCTCGCCATTATAGGAGATCTCAAAGACGTTGATTGCCAGTCGACGGATCGAAACGCCGTTGCGGATTTCCGTTTCCCTGTGATCAATGATCCGGGTGTCCAGAAGCTCATCAGCCGGCGCGATCCGGCCAAAGGCGAACTTCAGTTTGATCCGCATAAGCTCACGCGCTTCTTCGGCCGAAACCCCGCAATTCATCATTTCCTGTTCTGAAACCAGGCCGTAATTACCGCGATAGATATAATCCATCTGCGCCCTGACCTGGCTTTCCGCTCCGATAATCAGGGGGCGACTGCCAGTATTGTTCGGGTGTCCCGGCAGAATCAGGCCCTGGAGATACAGCATTTGCAGGACAGGGAATTCGCCGAGGTTGGCAAAGCGCCCGGCCTGGAGGGCGCGGTCAGACAGCAGAATAACGTTTGGTCCGGTTTCAAAGGTCACACCACCTTCTTCAACGCTGATGATGACGCCACGTTTTATCAGGCTTTTGGCGGTATCGGACGGACAGCCGCACAGGATATGGACGCCGGCATCCGGAATGTCGATAAAATAGGTGCCGGTCGACACAAATACCTTGCGAATGGCCGCCATGCGGTGCCCCAAAAAGTGATTGACTGCTGAAGCGACTATGGCAGATCACCTGTTGCACCGCCAGCCTGCAATCAGCCCGGAACGCGCGACTTATCTTCTTCTTTCAGGCAAACTGCCTTGATCCAGTCAACGGTTTTGGGGGCAACGATGACCGTCGGGAACAGCAGCTATTTCAAACTGACGAACAGGGTGGTTTGGCGCCTGAAGGTGTTTTTTATCCTGCTGGTTATTTCCTCCGTTGGCGGTCCTGTTTATGTCTCTGTGTTTGAGCCTGACCATGCCCCTGTTTTCTGGCACGCCATGGTCAATAGTACGATTGGCGGCACAATCATCTGGGGGTTCGAAATTCTGTTTGTCCCGGGCCGTTACGGAGAAACGGTCCGCCGACTGTCCTTTGTCTCTATGCTGCTGCTCCGGTTGGTCCTGATTTTGACCGCCGTAATTGTTGTTGGACCATTGAGCCAGTTGATTACCCTCGGAACCTTTGATCCTTATGCCAGTTTTCGTGTCGGGCCCGGATTGTTCATCTATATCTTCAGTGTTGTTTTTGTTCTTGCATCCATTTCCCAGATCATCAGGGTTGTTGGCCCCCGGGTGCTTGGCAACATTTTGCTTGGGCGGTATTTGCAGCCGGTCAGGGAGGAGCGCATATTTCTGTTTCTGGATATCAAGGACTCAACGCCTTTATCTGAAAAACTCGGGGACCTGGGTGTGCAGAAACTCATTGCCCGGTTCTTTTTTGACATTACCGAGCCAATCCTTGAGTGGGGCGGCGAGATCCATCGCTATATCGGCGACGAGGTTGTGGTCACCTGGTTCAGCAAGGACGGCCTGAAAGACGGCCGCTGCCTGCAATGTTGTTTTGCCATTCAGGAACGTATTCAGGAAAAGTCTGACAGGTACCTGGAAGAATTCGGTGTCGTGCCGGAATTTCGCATTGGTCTTCATGCCGGTCCGGTTGTCGCCTCACAGTGCGGTGATGTTAAACAGGAGGTTGTTTTCTTTGGCGACACCATCAACACAGCAGCGCGCATTGAACAATATTGCAAGACAGCCGACAAACCCTTGCTGGTCTCGGCTGATCTGTTTCGTCAGTTGCCGGTCGATCCCCGCTGGAAGACAAGTGAAGTCGGTTCTGTCAGGCTTCGCGGTCGCCAGGAAGAAATGGCTCTGCTTTCTGTCGAAGTCTGAGCCTCCGCACCACTTCAGTCCGTTCAGACAATGCCATCTCTGTGCAAGGCCTGTATTTCGTCGGCGCTGAAGCCGGCTTCTGCCAGAACCTCGCTAGTGTGTTCACCCAGTTGTGGTGCGCCCCGACGATGTTCCGGTTCGGTGACACTGAAACGGGCTGCATTGCGGGTCTGGCGCAGGCGCCCGGCCTGAGGATGTTCACTTTCGCGAATAATATCAGCAGCTTGTATCTGCGGGTGATCCAGTAACTCGGACCGGGTCAGCACCGGCGCGCAGGGTACGCCTGCCTCGTCCAGCAGGTTCATCCAGTGATCGGTTGTTGCCGTTTCCAGAACCGACTGGATCAGTTCCAGTCGGGCATCAATATTGATGTCGCGCAGCTCGGTGGTGGCAAAACGCTCATCCTCCAGCCATTCGGTTCGATCAAAGGCATGACACAAGGCTTCCCATTGAGCATTGGTCATGACGGCGACACTCATGTGCCCGTCGCTGGTCATGTAAATCAGGTCAATAAAACTGGCAGCGCGCTGGGGGCTGACCTTTTTGTCGATATAGGTCTGACCACCCATGTCGGAAGACCACAGGAAAGAAACGATACTGTCCAGCATAGACAATCGCACATGTTGTCCGTGGCCCGTGCGTTCACGCGCCAGCAATGCGGCCGTGATGGCCTGCGATGATGTTACGGCGGTCAGTTTGTCCGGCAGGATGGTATGCACCAGGCGCGGACGGCTTTGATCGGATCCACCCTGGACGGAAGCCAGGCCGGAAAGGGCCTGGACGATCGGGTCATAGACCGGACGATTGGAGAAAGGGCCTTTTTCTCCAAAGCCGCTGATAGAGACATAGATCAGGTCATGTTTGACAGCGCGCAAATCGTCTTCACCAACACCCAGCCGTTCGACCACACCGGGCCGGAAATTCTGCACCACAACGTCCGACGTGGCAGCAAGCCGTTTGACAATATCCACGCCTTTTGGTGATTTCAGGTCCAGCGTGATCGATCTTTTATTGCGGTTGTTATTCAGGAAACTGGCCGACATGCCACCGCTTTTGTTTCCGGCGGCCCGGGTAAAGTCGCCGCGCCCCGGTGGCTCAACCTTGATCACATCGGCCCCCTGGTCGGCCAGGATCATGGTGCCATAGGGGCCAGAGATAACCGCGCTGAGGTCGAGAATACGGATGCCGTCAAGAGGACCGGGCATAATGCTCTTTCAATAATTTTTCGCCAGGCGATGGCACTGATTTACCGCCTGGCGACGGGCCTGGTCAGGAGATTGCCGGAACAGGCGAATGGTTGTTGCTTTCAGGGTCGATATTTTTGACAGCAAGTAAGGTTTTGGCAAGGGCCATTGAGGTACAACTCTGTGTGAGTGCCTTGCGGCAGCTGTGAGGTGTTCCGGCTTGTAAGAAGCAATCAAGTCGCTTCAGGATTAACGCCTTGCACAGGTTATGACAATTGATCATGTTCAACTGACAATTGCGGAAATATTGAAAAAACTGCGCAACGGCATTATTTCTAGTGTGAATGTTTTATTGTAGATGCTGCCAGAGAAATTAAAATCACGCGAGGCAAAGCAGGTTAATGGCAACCGGAAAAGGTACAGGTTACAAGCACAAGGTTCTTATCGTTGACGATGAGACGCTGAATATTGAGTTTTTGCAAACTCTGTTGAGCGAGGAAATCAACGTTATCTTTGCGACGTCGGGTGAGGATGCGCTTGCGATCGTCAAGGCCAATCGTCCTGATATGATCCTGCTGGATATCATGATGCCGGGCATGGATGGCTATGAAGTCTGCAAACGGCTGAAAGGTGATGAACAGACCAGGGATATACCTGTCATTTTTGTGACGGCCAAAGAAGGTCCGGAAGAAGAAGCGCGGGGCCTGCAACTCGGTGCCATTGACTACATCACCAAGCCGTTTAATCCGGAAATTGTTAAATCCAAAGTGCGTAACAATATCGTCCGGATTGCCACGCCCAGACCGGATCTTACCGAACATCACAACACTGAACGGCGTCAGGATCGACGCGACCGGCGTGCCACGGACAGGATCAACCCGTGGAAATGGCTTGCCGGCGCTGCTGTGGTTGCCTTGCTGGCGTTGATTGCTCTGTCTATAGCGCCTGAAAATACACTGAACATTGAGGCCCTGAGACAACTGACAGGTCAAAGTTCAACCTCCCAAACTGCTGAGCCAGCACCGCCCGCCACACCTGTTCAGGCGGAGAAGAAAGAAGCGCCTGCATCCGCATCAGTGCCTTCAACGACCCGCCCCGTTGTTCCTGCCGAAAGCAAACCGGCTCTCGTCAAGCCGGTGCCGGGCCGTTCCTTGTCAATGGATATGAAGTGGGTACTGGAAAGCAAGTGCCCTTTGATTCCTGAAGTTGCGTGGTGGCGTTTTAACTCACATCTCAGTGTTGTTCGTTATGTGGAACGAAACCTCAAAGGCGACTGGAAATCCTATGAGGACAGGTGGCAAAAACGTCTGGAAAGTGTGGCTGATATTTACAGCCGGAATTCTACCGCAATTACCAATACCGACGTGCAGCTGTCGGGCGATGAACTGGCCGAATATATCGTGCAGCTGAAAATCCGGTTGGACGCAATAAAATGCCTGCGGGCCGAGGCTAAAAGCCAAAGCGAAAAACAGTAGATCAGTGGTGCTCTGACGGTGAGATCGCCAGCAGGGACTGACGGGATTGTTTCCATGCCGCCCGCGTCAACCAGATGCCGGTCAGTGTGAGAAACGTAAAGGCTGCCCAGGGTAAAACAGAAGATGTATCGATCTGAAATCCGGCCAGTGACATCACGGGTTCATCTGCCGCTGCTTCATTGAGATAGGAAATCATTTCCAGAAGGCCGATCAGGCCACCGCCCGACCAGACGGAAGTTGCCAGCAGAAACAGATAGGGCCGGACGAGGCCTCCGCTTTTGCCGCTGCGAACGGCGGAATAGTGGCGCGCGATCAATCCGGCGATGCCGTTGGGCAAAAAAAGAACTGTGGCCATGAATAACAAGCCCAGATACAGCCCCCATATCTGGGTGTAATTGCTGAGCAAGGTTTGCAGCAGGGTTATCAGAACGGCACCGACAACGGGCCCGGCGAAATGACCGATGCCACCGATGTAGGTCATGATGATGATGTTGCCTGAAGTGGCAAAGGAAATTGTCTCTCCGCCGACAAATTCATAGGCGAGGGCGAACAGCCCACCGGCGATACCAGCAAATATGCCGCTGACAGACAGGGTCGTGAAACGGATAACCCAGGGGTTAAAGCTGATGAATTCCACCCGCTCGGCGTTGTCTCGCACAGCCTTTGTCAGCTGTCCCAATGGCGTGTGTGAATACCAGGCCATGGCAACGACACTCAGGATGGTCCAGATGGCGGTGACATAATATACCGACAGGTCAGAGACAAAGGTCTGTCCAAAAAAGGCCGGCGGCAGAGTGCGATCCACGCTGCCGCCATAAAAACGGCCAAAAACTGTGCTGGAGGCAATCACCAGTTCAACCAGACACAGGGTAATCATGGCAAAGGCCATACCGGTGCGTCGCGCCGTGAAACTGGCCAGGGTGGCCGCCATGATCAGCCCTGTCAAACCACTGAACAACGGCACGAAGGGCACAGAAACCGGCAATTCGCCGTTGCCAGCCAGACGCAGGATCTGGACCGCAGCAAACCCGCCAAACCCGAAATATACAGCGTGCACGAAGGACAGCAGACCGGTCTGGCCCAGCACCATGTTGTAGGACAGGGCCAGGATCAACGCGATACAAACCTGGATCATCACCGGCACCACGACGATACTGTCGAAGGGCAGGGGCAATATCAGGAGAAGGGCCGCAAACAGCGCAAAAGAACGATAGTTCACAAGTATTTGCCGAAGTCAGGGTTATTTGTCAAAATATCAATCCAAAAAAGGACCGCTGGCGCATAATGGCAAACTCTGAAGGAGGTTGTCCTTTTGCCGCAGGTAAGAGATGTTGACGCGAGAATGAAACAGATTCAATGTTTGCGTCAATTCGCAGGCAGAAAATAGCCTTCTGGAAATTATACCTGCTGCACGAGAGGGCAGGTCCTTGTATGAATTTCGCTAATCCCCTGAGGGAAGATCAAGACCGGATCAAATGGCAACAAAGGCGAAAAAAAAATCCGCTGCAAGGAAAAAGCAGTCCGGTGACGGCCTGGTCAGCAGGCTGGGCCATGGCTTGCAAAAAATGTGGCCTCTCGGCAGTGGCGGGCGAAAGAAGCAGAAGGGCTCTCCTTCTGATGAGCTTTTTTATGAAATGCTGGAAGACGGATTGCTGGATGATGGCAGCCCGGGAAATTCGGAACCAATTGAAGCAGATGAGCCCGGTACACCGGATGAGATGCCTGCGGAAGAAGAAATGGTCCTGCCCGACAGCTGGCCCGAAAGCCGCCTGCATATCGTCCAGCGCATCTGGGGCCAGGACTTCCTCAAGCCCGGGGGGGAAGAAAGTGTATTGGAGCTTATCAGGCCCCTTGCCCTGAATGGCGATCAAACGGTGCTTGATATCGGTGCCGGACTTGGTGGGTCGTCCCGGACCATCGCGCGCGAAACCGGGGCCTGGGTCAGTGGCTTCGAGGCCAATGAAGACCTCGCCATGGCGGCGATGGAACTGTCGAAAATGGCAGGTATGGCCCGCAAGGCACCGATCAAGGCGCTGGCTGCAGATGGTCCGGATCAGAAAGCCAGAAGTGTCAACGCCCTGTTTTCCAAGGAAGCCCTGTACAAGGTTGAAGACAAGGAAGCGATGCTGAAGCGGGTCGAAGAGACCTTTTTGCCGTACGCCCAGGTTCTGTTGACGGATTATGTGGAACTGGGGACGGGTGAGCATTCCCCGGAACTGGATGAGTGGATCGCCTCGGAACGAACGCCACCGCATCTCTGGACCATTGACGAATACCGCGAATATTTCGAGACAAACAAATACCGGGTTCATGTCACCGAAGATATTACCGACAAGTACTATCAAAGCGTTGTTGCCGGGTTTTCGGAGTTTTCGAATACCATCAAGACCTTTCGCGGTGACAAGGAGATGGAGAAATGGTCGGTCCGGGAAGCTGAATTCTGGGTCCGGCGCCTTGCCCCGTTTGAAGCCGGTGAACTGGGTGTTTGCCGGGTCTTTGCCCAGAAAATGAACTGATTCAGCCTGGACAGGTTTCCAGGGACGTATAAGACCGGTCGCAAGGCCTGGAATTGTGCCGGAGTCAGCGGTTGACAACGTCTGGCACCCCCCCTATGTTCCGCGCTCGCAAGTTTTCGAGAGCCGTAAGGCTTGACCAAGAGGCAAGTACGATGAAAATCGCTAATTCTTTGAAGTCCCTGAAAAAACGCCACCGCGACTGTCGCGTAATCCGGCGTAAAGGGCGGGTTTATGTTATTAACAAAACCAACCGCCGCTTCAAGGCACGCCAAGGCTAAGGCTGTCTGAAGACCGCACTCTCTGATGAGGGTGCCGGGAATTCATAACCGCGCCAACAGGCGCGGTTTTGTTTTGTGACGAAGCGGCCGGGCCCGTTTCGTCTGCGGCCCGATGGCAGAAACCATCGGGAATACAGTTGACTCCGCGCGGTCAGGCTTCAGAATCGCCGGACTATATTTTATCAGTCTCTGTCAAAGTCCGGTTTTACCATGAAAATGCCCGCCCCCGATCAGGACGTTATCGCCCGCCGCGATGACCTTGTTGCTGCCCTGCAGGCCATTGTGCCCGGCGAAGGGGTCATTACGGATGACCTGGAACTCAGTGTATACGAATCAGACGGACTGACGGCTTATCGTCAGCGACCTCTTGCCGCCGTTTTACCTGAAACTGTGGAGCAGGTATCGCTTGTCCTGCGGACTTGCGCCGAATTTGGCTGCAAGGTTGTGCCTCGCGGTTCGGGGACATCACTTTCCGGCGGCTCCCTCCCGGTCGCGGATGGCATCGTCCTGGGCTTGGGTAAATTCAACAAGGTTCTGGAAATTGACTACGACAACCGCTGCGTTGTGGTGCAGCCCGGCGTTACCAATCTGGGCATTACCAACGCCGTATCGTCGGAAGGCTTTTACTACGCGCCTGACCCTTCCAGCCAGATCGCCTGTTCCATCGGCGGCAATGTGGCCGAAAATGCCGGTGGTGTGCATTGCCTGAAATACGGCCTGACCGCCAACAATTTGCTGGGTGTTGAACTTGTGCTGATGAACGGTGAAGTCATGCGCCTGGGCGGCAAACACCTGGATGCCGAAGGATACGACCTGCTGGGTATTCTGACCGGATCGGAAGGCCTGCTGGGTGTCATCACCGAGGTGACGGTCCGCATTCTGCAATCCCCTGAAATGGCCCGGGCGCTGTTGATCGGTTTTCCAACCGTTGAATCCGCCGGTGACTGCGTGGCGAAGGTGATCAACGCGGGCATTATTCCCGGCGGTATGGAGATGATGGATAAATACGCCATCGAAGCCGCCGAGGCTTTTTGCCATGCGGGATACCCGCTGGACGTCGAAGCCCTGCTTATCGTGGAACTGGATGGCCCGGAGGTTGAGGTCGATTACCTCGTGGCCGAAGTGGAACGTATGGCAAATGAATGCGGGGCCGTGAATGTGCGGGCCAGCACCAGCGAAGAAGAACGCATGATATTCTGGGCGGGCCGCAAGGCAGCCTTCCCCGCTGTTGGACGTCTGTCGCCTGATTACTATTGCATGGACGGCACCATCCCGCGTAACCAGTTACCCGTGGTTCTGCGCCGGATTGCCGAACTGTCCGAACACTATGGGCTGCGTGTGGCCAATGTTTTCCATGCCGGTGATGGCAACCTGCACCCGTTGATTTTGTATGATGCCAATATTCCTGGCGAACTGGAAAAGACCGAGGAGTTTGGCGCTGAAATTCTCAAACTGTGTGTTGAGGTTGGCGGCGTACTCACCGGTGAACACGGGGTCGGCGTTGAAAAACGTGACCTGATGGACACCATGTTTAACGAAGATGATCTCAAGCACCAGCAGCGGGTGAAATGCGCCTTTGATCCCGATGGTTCACTGAACCCCGGGAAGATTTTTCCTGTCTTGCACCGCTGTGCCGAGTTGGGCCGTGTGCATGTGCATAACGGCCAGCATCGTTTTCCCGATATTCCACGGTTCTGAACATGAGTGAAAATTTCAAACCCGGAAATGCCGATCAGGTCTGCGAAGCCGTCGCCTGGGCCTTTGCTGAAAAAAGGACCGTCGAAGTCTGCGGCCATGGAAGCAAACAGGCATTGGGGCAGCCCATGGGCGACATGCCGGTTCTGGATCTGTCCGACCTGTCCGGTGTTTCTCTGTACGAGCCTGGTGAACTTGTTCTGACCGCCGGTGCCGGAACGCCTCTGCGCGAGATCGAAAACCTGCTGGCCGAAAATGCCCAACGCCTGGCCTTTGAGCCTCTGGATATGGCGGCGATTCTTGGTGGCACACCCGGTGATGGCTCCCTGGGGGGCGTTATTGCCTGTAACCTGGCCGGTCCACGAAGGATCAGTGCCGGGGCCGCGCGAGATCATATTCTCGGGGTGAAAGGTGTTACCGGACGAGGCGAAGCCTTTAAATCGGGCGGGCGCGTGGTCAAGAACGTGACCGGCTACGACATGTCAAAATTGATGACCGGGTCCTACGGGACACTGGGGGCAATTACAGAAATTACGGTCAAGGTTCTGCCGCGCCCGGAAAAAGCCTGGACGGTTTTGCTGTTGGGTCTGGACGATGCTGCTGCCACCAAAGCCCTGGCCCGGGCGGCTGGTTCAAGCCATGAGGTTTCCGGCCTGGCTCATCTGCCTCAAACCGCAACTGCGACATCTGCTGTTTCCTATGTGCAGGATGCCGGATGTTCGGTCACAGCCATTCGTGTTGAAGGGCCGGGTCCTTCTGTTGAACACCGCGTTGCCAGCCTGCGCCGTGAACTGGCCGACTTTGGCGACACGGAAGAAGTGCACAGTCACAATTCTGCCGGGCTGTGGCAGGAAATCCGCGATGTCCGTCTGCTGCCGAAAGATGCTCTGTTGTGGCGTCTGTCCGTGACACCGTCGGAAGGTGCGCGGGTCGTTCGT
>Ga0316204_10013003_pt1 | contig 10032 bp, 7 predicted proteins | sample 6monrhotite_MG_2_FD_205661 | JGI IMG/M metagenome (GOLD analysis project Ga0316204, IMG submission 205661) | Microbial mat bacterial communities from mineral coupon in-situ incubated in ocean water Damariscotta River, Maine, United States -... | ecosystem: Environmental > Aquatic > Marine >... | reverse complement strand
TTTTAAAGGATACCTCCATATAAGAGTGAATAGCTTCGCTCTTATGTTGAGTAAAATAAAAAAATAGGAATTCCTTGATGGACGTTAAAAAAATATACATGGATGCTGAAGCTCTTTTAGAAGGTCATTTTAAACTTAGCTCAGGAAACCATTCACAATTTTATCTTCAATCTGCAAAGGTCTTAGAAGACCCGAAAAACGCTAAGGTATTAGCTGAGGGTGTGGCGGCTCAGATCAAAGCATCTGGACTTGAGGTAGATACAATTTGTGCACCTGCTCTTGGTGGTCTAATAGCAGGTTTTGCACTTGCTACTGCACTTGATAAACGTTCAATCTTTGCTGAGCGTGTTGAAAAAGTCATGACCATTCGTCGTGGTTTTGAGATCAAAAAAGGTGAGCGTGTGATGATATGTGAAGATATCATCACTACAGGTGGTTCGGCTATGGAAGCGGCAAAAGCCATCGAAGAGATGGGTGGTGTAGTTGTAGGTTTTGCAGCACTTGCCAACCGCGGCTTTTGCGATCGTCAAAACTCTGATGTATCAAAAAAACCTAACTGTAAACTTCCTGATGGTGTTCCATTTTTTGCACTTGATGACTTTACCTTTGAGATGTATGCACCTGAAGAATGCCCTTTATGTAAAGAAGGAAAATCAGAAGCTATCAAACCAGGCTCAAGAGGAAACTAATCACCTCTGTATACTTTTAAAAGGTCAATGCGGCCTTTTGACACTCCCTCTAAAACTCCAACACTATATTTTGTAACCAATTTGTAACCGATTAGTTACTTTTTTTAAGTAGTATGCCGCTTATGTATAATAAACTAAAAACACCCTCTTTTCTTTATAAGCTTACCCTGCTTGCGCTAGTCTTGATTACAGCGTTACTTATTAGTTATAAACTCTATTTTCTTAACTATCAGTTTTCAGACCTTATCCCTACAGTCGGTTATGAGGTTGAAGTCAGTATGCAAGTCAGTGGACATGGGGATGATATCTCCTTATCCACCTACCTTCCCACCAGTAGTACAGACCAACGTATTTCTGATGAAAGAAGTTCGGCAGATGCTTTTACCACACAAATTGCTATTGATGGGCTTAACCGTATTGCTTCCTGGCAGGCTCCTGCTGTTAAGGGAACACATATCATCAAATATAATTATTTTGTTCAAGCCGAACATGTGGTTTACAATATCGATAAAAACATCTCTATACAAAAAGACTTACCGGCCTATCTACAGCGATATTTAAAAGAAGACGACGGTATTCAAGTCAATGACCCTCTGATAGAAGAGACGCTTAAAAAGCTTTTTTCTGATAAGACACCCGATACCTATGAAGCACTTCATACTATTCACACCTATTTGCAAAACGACTTAAAAAACAAAAACTTCTCCGGCTTTACTGATGCCTTAACTGCGCTAAAACTAAAAGAAGCCAGCTGTAATGGGAAAAGCCGTCTCTTTTTGGCCCTAACACGTAAACTGGGTCTGCCTTCACGTCTTATTGGAGGACTTATACTAAAACAGGGAAGTAAAAAGACTTCTCATCAATGGGTCGAGGTCTATGTCCGTGGGCATTGGGTGCCTTTTGATACGATTAACAATTACTTTGCTGAGATCCCTAAAAATTATGTACGTCTTTATTATGGAGATAAGGTACTTTTCAAACACAGTGCCAATATCAACTTCAAATACCTCTTTCACATCACTAAAAAACTGGTTCCTCGAAAAGAGTTTAAAGAGAGTATGTATACCTCATCTTTAAATGCTTTTAATATGTACAAAATTTTTGAAAGCATAGGTATCTCTCAAAATCTACTCAAGATCATCTTGATGATTCCCTTAGGTGCCCTCGTCGTTGTTATCTTTAGAAATGTTATCGGTATCGAGACCTTTGGTACCTTTCTACCGGCTCTTATCGCTACTGCTGCACGTGAAACAGGAGTATGGTGGGGGCTTTTAGGATTTTTGTTTATCATTTTACTCTCGGCTATGGTACGTAAGTTTTTAGATCACTTGCAACTTTTACATTCGCCCAAGATGGCAATTATGTTGACCGTTGTAGTTATCTCTATGTTACTAATGACGGTGCTTGCAGTGCAATCTTCTCTTTTTGATTTAGCACATATCTCGCTTTTTCCTATCGCAATATTAGCGATTACGGCAGAGCGTTTTGCCATTATCCAAGAAGAGCAAGGTTTGATGAAAGCCTTGCGTATCTCATTTTTTACCGCCATTGTTATACTTGCCGCTTACGCTGTTATGAGTTCACTGTTTATGCAAAGTCTTATCATCGCCTTTCCTGAACTTTTACTCTTTTTAATCATCTTAAACCTATGGTTAGGCAAATGGGTAGGGATGCGTTTATCTGAGTTTATTCGTTTTCGAAAGCTCATCTTTAAGGACCAAGCATGAGCCTTTTAAAAACGTGGTATCAAAACTATACACGTTATATGGATAATGCCAAGGAAGTGGTGGGGATGAACCGACGTAATCTTCATTATGTCTACCCTAATAATCCAAGAAAGTATTTTGACTATGCCAATGACAAGGTTTTAACCAAGACCACTTTACAAAAACATGGACTTTCTGTGCCCAAGAGCTTTTTTGTCATACATTACTTCTATGAGCTGCAAGCCCTTGAGGAAAAACTGCGTCAACACTCCAGTTTTGTTATCAAGCCTTCTTGTGGCAGCGGAGGAAATGGGATTATGGTTATATCTGAGTATAAAGAAGGGATGTGGTTTTCCATAAGCGGTAAGCCTTACAGCTATCAAGAACTTAAAAAGCATATCTCGGACATTATATTTGGTGTTTACTCTTTTGGTTTGGATGATGCGGCAATCATTGAAGAGAGGATCATTCAAGATGAGAAGATAACCACCTTAAGCCCTCTTGGACTTGCCGATATACGAATGATAAATTATAAAGACTCTAATGCAAAAGCTATGCTCCGTATTGCGACCAAGGCTTCTGATGGAAAAGCGAATCTGCATCAAGGCGGTATTGGGGTTGCGGTTGATATAAAAAACGGCTGTACCTTTAATGCGCAGATAGAACGTGAAGATATATCTTCTCATCCTGATACCGGGGTGAATCTTTTAAACATAGACCTGCCCTATTGGACAGAAGTAACAGAGCTATGTGAACAGGTCTGTAAAGTCATTCCCTTAGACTACCTGGGTATTGATATTGCCTTCAGTAACAAAGGTCCTGTCATACTAGAGGTCAATGCCCGTCCGGGTGTTGAGATTCAAAATATCTCCAAAGAAGGCATGTCTGCTACATTAGGCAGGATTGATGAGGATAGAAGTTAATGCGACTTAATATACATAAGATCACAGAAAGTGTCATTCCTGTTATCCTCCTTCTTGGTGCCATTTTTGTTTTACTCTTTTTTGTGCAGTACCGCGCAAGTCTTGATGCAGATAAGGCAAAATATATCCATATCACTGCACAAACAGCTATGCCAACTGCTTCAGAAGATGATATGGACACTTTTGCTGAGAGTGATTTTAGTGATGATCCCCGCATTGTAAAAGCTCAAGCGCTTATAGAAGAAAAAAAGTATGCCAAAGCAGAAAACATCTACTTCAGTGTCTTAGCCAAAGAACCATCAGCCCAGGTGCATAATTGGCTGGGTGTCTTGTACTTAAAACAAGAGGACTACCATAAGGCTGTTGTATCTTTTTCCAATGCCTTAAAACTCAATCCAAGAAACTATAGAGCCCGTTACAATCGTGCACTTGCCAATACTGCCTTAAATGAAGACATTAAAGCTATTAAGGACTATAAAAAAGTCATAAAGTCCTTTGATGCCCATACAAAAAGCCATTTTAATCTAGGACTGCTTTATTATAAACAAAAACTTTATGATTATGCCATTGCTGAATTTACAAAAACTGCCAGTTTAAGCAGTGGTGATAAAAAAGCAAAAGCCCTTTACCTTCTTGGAAAAAGCTATATGAGGTTTTCACCCGATACTGCAAAAAAAGCAGAAGAAGCTTTTACTTCCGTGATTCGTCTAAAACCAGATCATATAAGTTCACGTTTAGCACTTATCAAAATCACCTATCCAAAAGAGACTGAAAACTATGAAGAACAAGTTCAAGCTCTTCAAAAACTGATCGATTTAAACCCTGAAAGTCTTTTAGTCTATCGCACTCTTGCCGACGTGCATCATGCCAATAAAAATATAAATCAAAAACTTGCCGTTTTAGAAGAAGCCTTGCGTCATGAACCAAATAATATAGACCTTCAAATCGAGACTTCTGTACTTTTGATGAAAGTAAATAAAACTCAAGATGCGATTTCGCGTTTGGAAAATGTACTTACGGTTGAACCTGAGAACACAAAAGTATATTTTTTACTTGGGCGTTTATATTATCTGCAAGCAAATTATGATGCCGCCTTGTCCTCATATGCAAAAATTCATAAACTTCACCCCAAAGGTTCACCTGAACTTTGGAATAACCTTGGTCTTTTGTATACCAAGATGAAACAGTATGAAAAAGCGCAAGAGGTTTATGACAAAGCCTTAGTGCTTCGTAAAGATTATCCAGAGGCCAACTATAATCTTGGACTTCTCTTTGTAAAAACAAAAAAACTGGAGAAAGCAAAAACATACTTTCAAAAGGCTATTGAACTGCGCCCCAAGTATGCTCAGGCCTTTTATTCACTTGCTTCTGTATATGCTCAGCTTAATGAGCATGAAAAGGCCGTTGAAGCCTATGAGAAGACTCTGCTTTTGTCCCCTAATAAAATTCGGGCCAAACTCAACCTTGCTACGCAATATACAAAGCTTAATACTTTGAAAAAAGCCCAGGCTATCTACAAAGACATACTTGAAAAAGATGACAGTTATTTTACTGCTTGGCTTAATCTTGGGCAGATACATTATCAGCTAAAAGATTATGAAAGGTCAATTGAAGCACTCAACAAGGCAATTGTTTTAGAACCAGAGCATAAAAAAGCCCACCGTTCTTTGGCCAAAAGTTATAGGGCATTGAAAATGTTTGATGAGGCCTTAATTATCTTAGAAAAACTTTTAGACAAAGACCCTTCTAGCGTTAAAACCCGTATTCTCTATGCTCGAACATTTTACCGATATAAGAAATATGATGCAGCCTTAGCCGAGTACGAAAAGATAATTAGACTTAAGCCAAAACACAAGCTGGCTACAAAAATGATAAAACGAATAAAAAGGAAACTCAATGCAAAAAAATAAATCAAAAGGTCAAGCGTGTATATAAGTAAAATATTAGGGACATTGCTTCTATGTAGTGCCCTATCAACCTCAGCATTTTCTGCTGAGATTAGTGTTGAAAAAACAGATACTAAAAAATCAAAAAAATCAAAAAAAAAGAAAAAGAAAAAAGCAAAGATAAAAAAGCACACTTATAGTGCATCTATAGAAGCGGGCTTGGGTTATGACAGTAATCCATTTTTAACACCAAGTAAGCCATATTTTGACTTTACAAATTCTGGTGGAGGTATATTGATTCAACCCAATATCCAATCAGGGATATTTGTGCCTATCAAGGCAAAGGGTGATTATGAATACCGACTTAAAAAAGACATTCGTCTTCTTGCAGACATCAAATACGAGGGAAAATACTTTATAGATTCTGCACTTGAAAATGCCAATCAGTACAAAACTGAAGCTCATGCAGGTGCACGTTTTAGGTTTAACAAGTATAAACGTGAAACTAATAACTTTGAAGTAAAAGCAGTAGTAGGAAATGTACACAGGATTTACGTAGATCATGATGATGGATCACTAAAACTAACAGGTACCGCCTTAAACGACCAGTCTAACCGTTATCAGTATACAAAGGTCGGGGTTGAAATTGCCTACAACTATGCTTTTAAGAAAATAGATTTGCTTGCTCAGCTACGTCATGAAGACAGAGATTATGCCGAACCTGAGTCTTGGTCTTCATTGGATCACACCTATTCACGATTCAAGCTTCAAGGTGGATATAAGTTTACTAAAGCACTGCATATCGGTGCGTATTACGAGTATTCCCTGCGAGACTATAGAGAACGTAAATCTTATGAGATTGATCCTGATGGGACCATTCACCTTAGAAATCCCGGTGTAAACTACATCTATAATGATGTCAAAACATTTCTAGACTATAAACTTACTAAGCGCTATAAGACTGGTCTCAGCTACTTACTGTCTGCACGTAATGATGACAATGTAGGTTATAGCGATTATCTTTATCACCGTATCACTTGGGATAACAACTACAAAGTTTCAAAAAAGCTACGCACTTCGTTACAGCTAAAATATTATCTATATGATTACCTAAACGCTTATGCTTTTGACACTAACATAAACCTGCCGGAAAAAGAGGCTGACGGGGTTAAAGTCGCCTTTAAAAGTAGCTACCGTATCAATGCCAACCTGCTCGGAAAGATTGATCTAGACTATCATGATGCAAGAGCCACAGACAGTCGTTATGAATATGACGAATTGATTGCAATGGCTACACTCAAATACAGCTTTTAACACTTAGCTACACCTTATAGGTGTAGTCTCTATAGCTCACACTGTATACTTTGAGATACAAGTATCTTTGCCACTTCTTCTTTCCCATCAATAATAGCAGTATGAATTGGTAAGTCTTCTAACATTCTCTTCTCTTCAAGACTAACAACTTTTACTATAAGATTAATAGGCTTTTCATACTTCGATATAGACTCAGAGATCGAACGCTTTTTTTCTGCATTATCTAGCGTAATAATAACAGAACTAGCATCTTCAGCATGTAAGGCTTGTAAAATACTCTCTTTTGACATATCCCCATAATAGATCTCTTCATCATTCGCCAAGCCCTCTTTGACGTGTTTCATAGAGTTATCCACAATAATATATTCTACTCTCTTACTTTTTAACTCTCTGGCTACAAACTTTCCTATAGTAGAGTACCCACAAACGATAATATGGTTTTTACGAGTTTGAATCTTTTGCATATCGTATTCATGAATAATCTCAGGAAAGAGCTTAGAGACGATCTTCTCGATCTTTACCATTAAAAATGGCGTTAAGATCATTGAGGCAACTACCACCAGGACTAAGACACTCATCAGCTGGTTATCAATTAGGTGAGCACTGTTAGCAAGAGCAAAGATAGCAAAAGAAAACTCACCTACCTGCGATAAAGAGAGTGCAGTTTTCATCGCATTTCGAGGTTTGATAGATATCTTCATAATAAAATATAAGATGATAGTCTTAAGTAAGAGAATCCCTGCCAATAAAGAAAAGATCAACATGATATGTTCTATAAAGTACATCACATCGATTTTCAGTCCCACCGTTATAAAAAAGGTTCCAAGCAAGATATCTTTAAAAGGTGCGATATCTGATTCGACCTTATGATGATACCTTGTCTCTGCAATAATCATCCCTGCAACAAAGGCCCCTAAAGAATAGGTAAATCCAGCAGCATGTGCCATTAAGGAAGCGCCCATAACGATCACTAACACTGACCCCATAAAAAGTTCATCAAGCTGTGTGTTTGCGGAGAAGTGAAGCAGCCACGTCATAACCTTACGTCCTACAACAAATAAAAGGCCAATAAGTACTACCGCAGATAAAAAAGTCTGCCCGACAATATGAGCTACATCAATATTTTCTTCTGACATAAAACCGATTAAAAGTAAGATTGGGATGACGGCTATATCTTGAAAGATTAAAATCCCCATTGACCTGTGCCCATAGGTGGTGTGTATCTCTTTAGAGCTTTTAAGATAAGAAAGGACCACCGCCGTGGAAGACAGGGCCAAAGAAAGTGCAATAATTACCGAACTTTGATAACTCAAGAAAAAAATCCAATGCGAAATGATAAAAAACAGCAATGCAGAGATAATGACTTGTAAACTTCCATTAACAAAAACGATCTGTTTCATTGTATTCAGACGGGCTAAGGGTATCTCAAGGCCAATGGTGAACATCAAAAAAACAATTCCAAATTCACCAATAAGCTCTAGGCTTTCAGAACTTTCATGACGTATATCAAAGGCATATGCCAGAGCAGTACCTGTTAATATATAACCTATTATCTGAGATATGCCCAAACGTTTTAACATTATATTGAGTATCGTCGAAAAGCCTAAGGCGGCAACCACGTATACTAAGGCTGTTTCCATGTAAAATACCTTTATTAAATATGAACTTTATCCAGCAACTGTATCGCTGTTTATCTGCTATATGATGGGTTTAGATTAAATTCTTCTTATTATACCTGCTTAAGCCTTCATTTCCCTAGCTAAGATAAAGCTTTTTAAGTTATAATTCGCATAATAAACACTAAGAATAAGGGCACTTGATGACAAAGTATATTTTCGTAACGGGTGGGGTTTTAAGTAGTCTTGGGAAAGGTATCACAGCAGCTTCTGTTGGTACACTTCTTAAACATTCAGGCAAAAAAGTCGGTATGCTTAAAATCGATCCATACATCAATGTTGACCCCGGTACTATGTCACCACTTGAACATGGCGAGGTCTTTGTAACTAAAGATGGTGCAGAGACAGACCTTGATATCGGAAACTATGAACGTTTTCTTGACACCTCTTACTTAAAATCATCTAACTTCACAACCGGTCAAGTCTACTCTTCAGTTATTGAAAGAGAACGTGCGGGTGGTTATCTTGGTCAAACGATCCAAGTTGTTCCACATATCGTAGGTGAGATCGTTGATCGTATTAAGACTGCAGGTGAAGGACACGATATCCTTGTTGTAGAACTTGGTGGAACCGTTGGTGATATCGAAGGTCTTCCTTTTATGGAAGCGATTCGTATGATGAAACATGATGATGAAGTTGCAGGTGTATTTTATATCCACGTAACACTTATCCCATTCATTAAAGCTGCGGGTGAACATAAGTCTAAGCCAACACAACACTCTGTTCAAGAGCTTCGTCGTATCGGTATCACACCTCAAATGATCATTGCAAGAACGGAGGGTCTTCTTCCTAAGACTTTCAAGAAAAAGCTTGCTGTTTCGTGTGATGTAAACCAAGACTGTGTTATTGAAGCCCTTGACGCAGCGACTATTTATGGTGTGCCAATTACCTTTCTACAACAAAACATTCTCGGTCCAATTGCTAAAGAACTTGAACTGGGTGAGCTGACTCCAGATATGGAACAATGGGATGCTCTTGTTAAAAAGATCGTTCAACCAAGTGGTCGGGTAACTATCGGTTTTGTTGGTAAATACCTAGAGCTTAAAGAGTCATATAAATCTCTTATAGAGTCACTTATCCACTGTGGAGCCCACCTTGATACAAGAGTTGAGATCTGTTGGGTTGACTCTGAAGATATCGAGGCAAAAGGTGCTGAATCACTTCTTACTGATTGTGACGCTGTTTTAGTAGCGGGTGGTTTTGGTAACCGTGGTGTTGAAGGCAAGATACAAGCGATTGAGTACTCACGCGTCAACAAAGTTCCTTATCTTGGGATCTGTCTAGGTATGCAGCTGACACTGGTGGAGTACGCTAGAAATGTATTAGGCCTTGAAGATGCAAACTCTATCGAATTTAATCCTGATACGACAAATCCAATGATCTACCTAATTGATAACTTCATCAACCAATCAGGTACAAAAGAACTTCGTACGCACAAGTCACCTATGGGTGGAACACTTCGTTTAGGCGAGTACCCATGTGAGACTAAGGCAAAATCACATCTACGTGAAGCATACGGTGAAAAAGTGATTCATGAGCGTCACCGTCACCGTTATGAGGCAAACCCTGCATACAGAGAACAGTTAGAAAAAGCCGGGATGATCGTTACCGGTGAGTCAAATGGACTTATTGAAGCGGTTGAGATCAAAGATCACCCATGGTTCCTTGGTGTTCAGTTTCACCCAGAGTTCACCTCACGTTTAACGACACCAAACCCTTCTATTTTAGCATTTGTTCAAGCAGCATTAAACGCGAATGACTAAACTTTCCAAAGTCCGTCTGCATGAGATCTTATCTCAGCGTTTTAGCACGGGTTTTAAAAAACTTTCTGATATCCC
>Ga0316204_10013001_pt1 | contig 10033 bp, 5 predicted proteins | sample 6monrhotite_MG_2_FD_205661 | JGI IMG/M metagenome (GOLD analysis project Ga0316204, IMG submission 205661) | Microbial mat bacterial communities from mineral coupon in-situ incubated in ocean water Damariscotta River, Maine, United States -... | ecosystem: Environmental > Aquatic > Marine >... | reverse complement strand
TGGTCTTTCGCTTCCTGTTCGATTTGCGTATGTCGAATGAGTCTTCGTTTGAGGTAGGCATCGTAGTTGGCCCGCAAGATCGGCAGTTGCAGACGCCAGTTCGTCTGCGCTGACTCAGGAAGTTGCTTTTCGATTTCTTGCCATTGGGCGAGCGTTTTTTCGATCTTCTCATTCGCGAGCAACGGTCCCCGCCAATTTTCTTCCAGTCCAAGTAGGCCTTGCACAATGGCTTCGCCTTGCTCTTCACCGATGAAATATCGGCCGTACTCGCTCAGAATCTCCTCGACACCCTGATTCTTATCCCAACCGGACGCACTCCAGATGGATTTGTTGACATCGTCGGTAATTCCGTCGGAATAGCAGACAAACCCATCGGCGAAATCTGCCAGGGAATTGTGAATGTGGGCCATCGCCCGGGGACGAGGATTGTACGGCTCGCGGCCCAGGGCTTGGCAGAAAGCGGGATCCCAATCGGGGACTGGGTACTGGCAGCGGAGCGTGTGGCAGATGTCCGGATAACGACGGATGCGAAATTTCCGCGGCGTCCGCGCACGAGCCTCGGCCAAGGAAATCTTCGCCCAGGGGCCAAAAACGATACCCTCCAGCCAATCCGGCTCTGCCGTCCGCAAGTAATTAAACAGGACTTCGTTTTGCTCGGAAGTAAATCCCTGGTTGGAAACCCACAAGTTTGCATCAGGATGCGTTTCGTGAAGCGCTGCAGCCATCCGGGACAGCCAGGGCAGCAGAATGTCCGGCGGCGTATGCCCAGGGTCTCCTCCCGGTACAAAAATATCGTTGATGTGTGAACACGATTGAAACAGCGTCCGCATGCGATTGAGTTCTTCCTCGGCCTGTTTCGGATCGTTCACATCTGCTTCGACCGGCACCCACAGCCAAACATCCAACCCATAAGAGCCGATCAACGCACTAAGTTTCTGATTCATTTCCCAGGGGTGAAGTGGCATCAGTGGACCGCGCGGCTCGTCTTGGCTGACGGGAGGAATCAATTCAATGGCGTTGACGCCGAATACAATGAGATCGCGGAGGTACTGTTCGTATTGCTTCAGATCCCATGCGTCGTAACTGTTGGCCGTTTCTCGGTAGCCGAGTTGGTGGCCACGAATGTCAACATCAGGAGCCGTGGAAATACGGACATCCGCGGGTAGCTCCAGTTTGCCTTTGGTCATGGACATTAACCGCAATAATCGCCCCGCCGCATAGAGTGTCGCTCGCTCGTCGAATCCCAGCAACTTCACGGTCGGGCTCGGCTGCGTTTGATCAACCCAAATCGCATAGGAATCGGCGCTATTCGGCGTTTCGAGACCGTCGGGGAGTTTGCCGTTTTTAAATTGCGCGAGTGTTTGAATCACGATGGCGGGAGTTTTCGGTTTCTGGACTCTATCCAATGCCGGCACGCGAATCTCCGTTCGCTTCTCAATTTCGTCGGTCAAAATCTCGACTGCCTTCGCAGGCAAGGAACCATCCTGAGCGCCGACGATTCCCACGTTTGTCAGGTCGAGAGTCTTCCCATCAGCCGCAACGGCGTAGGGGGAATTCGTGAGGCCGCAGAAGAGGGCCGTCACGGCAATGCTAAGGAATCGTGCCGAGAAGGATGCCATGTTGTTCCCCTTGTGTTAAAAGTCGAGGTCCAAGCCGGTCGCTTACGGTTGATTGCGACGGCGAATCTGTCAGCTTGAGTGCAAAAACATGATGGCCAAATCACTGCGACGGTCGGCCGGGCTCTGCTAAATGGCACCAAGTCCGGGCGAAGCGACCGCTTTTTTGTTCAACGCAAATTGCCGCGAGCAGCCCGGCGCCCGCTATTGGAGTGCGTGGACACCTGCGGCGAGTTCTGTGTGACGGCCGCAGTGCCGAAGGGCAAGAACAAATGTCGCAGACACCCGACTGCCCAAGTTGACGACGTCATGCCCCGGGCAACGCGGCACTCTCTAGCATGACACGACTGATGCGGAAAGGCAAACCTCCGCCGATGTTATCCACCGAGTTACGTCATCAGCGGTACATCCGGTAAACTACTTAACCTTGCGTGCATACATACGAAAACACAATGTATTACGGCAAGTCGTGGGGCATGGGGTTTGGCGGACACAGTGGCGATACGATGGCTCGCCCGGGCTGGGGCAAATCTCATATGACGAGAGTCCTTCGTGGAACAAGATGACGGAGTTTTCGGGAGCGACAATGGCTAGTAAAGCAGTGTTCGGCCAAGAGGGATTTGATGTCCTGCTTGAAATCAACAAGCCCCGGGGGTAGTTTGATATGCTCAGACTTCGTGATATCGACGCCAGGACTTCGACGTCCTTTGCCGCGGTTCCAACTCCGGCATTCCCACCTTCACGCAATTGAACTCGCCTCTATTAAGGATCGAATCAATCCATGATTGCGACACCGAAATTGCATCGTTTCTTTCAGTTATCCCCTCGGGCGAGAAGAACTCTCATCGTTTTACGCCGGGTCAATGCGGTGGTGATACTCCTGCTCATGGTCACAGGCAACCTGTGCCATGCGGAGTCGACAATTGATTTAGAAACCGCAGTACTGGTTTCTCCGGTGGGGGGACCTGTCGGAAAGGCAACGGCGAGCTTGAGTGACGCCGTGTATGCACGCACGGGAATCCGCTGGTACATCCGTGACCATTTTGCCGGTGCGGCTCGTATCGTGCTCTGTACCATCGACGATTTGCCCGATGGGGTGGAATTGCCTGCAGGATTAACCGTCCCCGAGGCGGCGGAGGGGTTTGCACTCGGCGTCGATGGCGAGACAGTCCTGATTGTCGGGCGAGATGCGCGGGGTGTCCTCTTCGGTGTCGGTCGATTGCTGCGTGAGCTAACAATGCGCAAGGGGGAGGTCAACCTCTCCAAGGACACGCAGATCTCCACGTCACCCAAGTACCCCATGCGTGTTCATCAGCTCGGATATCGAAACACGGCGACCAGCTACGACCTGTGGACTGTGGCGACCTACGAACAGTATCTGCGGGAATTATCGATCTTTGGGTGCAGTGGGGCCGAGTTGATCCAGGAACAGGCACCGGGTGAAAAGGACAGCGTTCTGATGGCGGAACCGCAATGGGATATGAACATCCGACTGGCCCGCCTGTTGGATGAATATGACCTGGACGTGTTCCTCTGGTATCCGGTGCCAATTCTGGGTGATGATCAGGCGCGATACGATAGAGAGTTAGGTTACCGTAAGAGGTTTTTTAATGAGATGCCACGCATCAACCACCTGTTTGTTCCTGGTGGCGACCCCGGGAATAACCACCCACAGGTTCTCATGCCCGCCCTGAAAGGAATGGCGAGTATGCTGCACAAGCGGTTTCCCGATGCGGGGGTGTTTGTGTCGAACCAGAAGATGATTCCGGAGTGGACCGAGTGGATGTTCACCTACTTTCGTGAGGAACAACCAACGTGGCTGGGCGGGTACGTATATGGTCCGGGCACGGAGCACCACGGAATCAAGGAGGCCAGAGAAAAGCTTCCAGAACAGTATCAGATTCGCCGTTACCCGGACATTACCCACAATCTAAGAGCTCAGTTTCCGGTGCCTCACTGGGACGATCGGATGGCCCAGTCGCTCGGACGCGAGGGAATCAACCCTCGACCGGGACACAACCAGTACGTCCACAATGCCTTCGACGAGTATGCGAGTGGATTCGGCTCTTACTCCGATGGGATTCATGACGACCTGAACAAGATGGTCTGGAGCGCGCTCGGGTGGGATCCCGAGGCGGATATTCACGAGGTCGTGCTGGACTATGGGCGTCTGTTCTTCGGTGAAGACGTCGGCAAGGACGCAGCCGAGGGCCTGTGGATGCTTCAGGACAACATGAAGGGAAACTTTCTGAAGAATGAAGGCATCCCCAGGACACTCGCCAAATGGCGAGAGATCGGGCAGAAGGCCACTCCCGAGGTGCGCAAAAGCTGGCGATATCAGATGTACCTGATGCGGGCCATCTTCGATCAGTACACACGAGAACGTTATCTCGCTGAACACGAGTACGAGAAGGCGGCTTACGCTGCCCTGGCAAAGGCTCCGCAGATTGGGGCAGCCGCGGCGATTGCAGATGCAAGGCAAGAATTTGCCAAAGCAGACTCCGTGAAGATCGGCGTCCCGCTCCGCGAGGAGATGGCGGCGCTGGCTGATGACATGTTCAACAGCATTGGGTTCCAATTCAGCGTGAAACCACCTTACTTCACTCGGAATCCCGAGCGAGGAGCATTGCTAGACAAGCTCGACTTGCCACTGAACGACCGTCCCTGGTTGGAAAACCAATTCGATCAGATTCTGTCCCTGAAGAGGGAGGATGAGCGTCTGAAACAGATTGATGTACTCGTGAATTGGGACAACCCGGGTCCCGGTGGATTCTACGATGATCTGGGCGACCCGGAAAGACAGTCGCATGTCGACATGCTATCCACCTATGAAAAGAATCCCAGCCGTCTGAACCGTGTCACCGAAGGGCACTATCGCTGGCTGAACAATGGCACGCTGCAAGTCGATAACCGCTATCGCTACTCCTGGCTACATCACTGCCAAACTTTCCCTGGAGCCCCCTTGATCATGCGCTATGCGGGTTTGGACAAAAACGCGGAATACAAGGTCAAGGTTGTCGAATTTGGGCGGTTTGGCTCGACGGTCGATTTGGTCGCCGATGGGAAGTATCGCATTCATGGGCCGATGCGGGTCGAGTATCCGATTCGGCCGATTGAATACGATATTCCAAAAGCAGCGACATCAGACGGCAAGCTTGAGTTGGAATGGGGACTTGTTCAGGGGCGAGGAATACAGGTTGCCGAGGTCTGGTTAATTAAGAAGCCGTAGGTCGTTGACAATGGGTTTCTGTCCGCGCATTCCAGGTGTTCTCTTTTAATGTGATCTCATGGCCTTGAAACGTACTGCATCTTCCCCAGTGGTCGGCACCGGTGAGGATCCTAAAGACTCCGAACATGCCCCTGTCGAACCACCTGAAGCGGCGATTCAAATTGATTCGGGTGGTCAGCAAGCTTGGTCGCGGCGCGCGTTCAAGACGATTCAATCATGAAATCTCGCGGAGTCTCCCCGTGAAAGCCCCTCTTCAAAATCTTCATGAGCATACGGGTTCAATCATATCAGGAATTCTTGAACTACATTCTGTCGAACCAATTCGAACACGCGAAACGTTTCCGTGTCGAGCACTGGTTCGCATGCGTCTGTCACACGGATGGGGTTAACCTCAGTTGCCCGCTCGTACCAGTCAGGCGGATGCTTGACCAACGAGACTTGACATCATGATCCTCCCGATTGCTCGCGTACTCCATGCTGCCTTGGCCGTCGATAAAGCTGCGCGGCTTGCCTGGCACTAATATACACTGTCTGATCACGTCCATCGACGGTTTCTTGACGATGCAGGCACTTTGGACAGTGGAGTGCCGCTGCACGAAAACGAATCCAGTCTTAACCTCCAGCCGGATACGGACCGGGGGAGGCAGTACTCTGTTTCTCAAGTGCTTCGACTGACGTTGAAAGCCCGGGGTCGTCCTGCACGGCTTTCTGGAATTTGATTTTTGCCGCCGCAAAATCCTTCTTATGGAGATCGATTTCGCCCAGTCTTAGATTGATGGCAGAGCGTTCCTTGCCGGTTTTGGCATGTGAAAGCGCTGTTTGAAAACGGTTGGATGCTTGTTCAAGATTGCCCTGGTAAAGATGGATTTCTGCCAAGGTTGTGAGCGCATCGAAATAGTCTGGGTGCTGTTTCAGCAACTCTTCCAGTCGATTTGCCGCCTCATCATTGCGTCCGAAGTTTGCCAATAAAATGGCAGCCCGCAATTGCGCTCGCCGGTCGTCCGGGACGGTTGCTGCAATGTGCTGCGCTGATTGGAATTGCTCGTTTAACCAGTTGATCTCTTCTTCTTTTTTGAGGAGTATCGGTTTGCCGACAACGGTCTGAGCGTAGCTCTTATCCATTTTGTTTTTTTGAGTTGTCGTCAAAGGCGGATCAAAAAAATCGGATAGGAATAGCAAGCCAAGGACAACAATCGCAGGCGCCCACTTCAAGGCATGAGCGGATCTGACACCTGCCATCCATTGGCGCCGCGGCGCAACAGTACTTTGAGCCAATCCAAGATTGGCTTGATTGGTCTTTTCGCGTACTTTCCAGATAAAACCATCGTAATAATAATGCAGGATCGTTGAGGTGAAAAGCACGGCAAAAACCATGTTGCTGATCGTGCCATTTTTCACAAGCGGCGCAAAAAAGCCAATAGCGCCGTAGGCGGTAATAAGCCCCAAATACAGCAATACCATTCCACGGCGGAAGACATATCGCATGAATCGGTTCAGTTTGGGATTCGAGTTGACGCTGCGACAATTATATAGCCAAACGATTGCCAGATACTGCACATCATGACAGATGTCAAACAGGGCAATACCCAAGATAAGCTCATCCACAAAGCACATGGCGATCCACCACATGCCGATGCCGCTGATCAGCATCACTAGTTTTAGGGGATTCGGTTTTGGTCCGCGACGCCATTGCACCACATAATTGACCGTAAAGCCGATGAGTACCGCTACGCAAATCGCCAACGCTCCCCAGCGCACTGATGTCAGCAATGCAGGCGGGATCAATGGGCCGCCAGTCGAGTACCAGTGGCCCAGGGTGCTCGAAACCTGTTCTGGCCGCATGAGGCGGGCTGTTGCAAAACCACACAGGCAAACCAACCAGTCCCAGTTTGCAGTTGCTTTCGCCGTTGATCCAACCTTAGCGTCGTAAATTCTCACGAAGCCATAAAGCTGCATGAACCCGTGCCAAGTCGCCCAGACGAGGATGATCAGTCGGTACAGATCGAAGTGGTAGTTGTAGAGCGGAAAATACGCTAGGAACACCAAGGGGGGGGCAAGAATGAACCGCAGCTTAAATCGCTGGAATAGGTCCCGATCGCCGTAGGCTCTGATCATCCCGGGCAAATGGTGGCCGGTGGCGAAGAAGGCCGTTACGATCAGGGAAATGGTCGCGGCGTCGACACCAACCATGGATGATGAGAGCATCATCACAGCAGGGACTGCTATCAGTGGCGTGAGTAGAATCAACAAAGAGTCTACTCGCCAGTTGATCATCCAGCGTCGCGCAGAATCGGTTGGCACCGCATCTGGCCGTGATGTTACAGCAGAGGTGTCTGACACGGACAAGCCTCAGAATACAGACCAGCAGCCATGACCATATTCATCGTCATGGCATGCAAGTCACCCCAATTGCATCGCTCAATCAATCGCTTCACTCGCGAGCGCAATGAAGCGTGCAGGCCACCTGGGTATTGGCGGCCATTTCCCCAACAAAGGGTCACGCCTGCTTAGCTTGATTAAAGCTCATAGTTGACGTCGACTTGCGGGGAGCCGCTTTTGACACTCAACGTGAAATCATTTTTGTTTGGATTGCGGTATTTTCCTTCAAACAGGTCTGGGCCTTCTTCCTTGCCCTTACCTTCCTCGACGATGTGCTTGAAGGCTAGACGGTATTCACCAGGCAACATGCCATCACAGGCCTGATAGTTAGTCCAGCAGTACGTCCCATCGGCTTTCGTTTTAGCTTCAGCAACCGGCTTGACTCCGCTCTCTTCGGTATACGCACTAATGTAGACATTAGCTGTGGGAGTCCCGCCCACGTTCACCGTACCACTGACTGGCACCAGTTTATCTAGATCCCCTACTTCTACACCAGCCTGCGCGGCAAGCTCTTCCTTACTCAATTCTTTATCAAACCCACAGCCAGCGAGCAGCATAGCCGACAAAATTAGCAAAAGATCTTTACGCAAAAACATCATCATCCCTCGTATGACATTACTCAATATGTTGTCTACTCTTCACATAAAAGCCACCAGCCCGGCCGACGCCGGGCTGGTGGAGCAATTCACGGTCTAACTGAATCAGGCAAGTAAAATATTCACCTACACAGATTCACAACGATTAAAATTCACCCGTCGTTGCACCATCATTGAAAGCGTGCAAGTTCAGCAGGGTGATGTAATCAGTGCTTTCACTGAGGAACTGAACGGAGCCGTCAGCGAACAAGAAAAATGCTCCGCCTGTGTGGAAGCTGTAGAAGTTCCACTTGTTACCGGTACCGATCAGAGCTTTCCCGGATGTCCGTCCGCCGGGACATGTCGTGGGGTAGTCACCATTACAGCTACCGGGACCCAGTGTCCGCCAGAAGTGTCCGACACTCCACTGCCAGTCCGTCCATGAAGGACCCATCAGACCGGCTTGTTCGTCAGACAGGTCTTGAAGCGGTTTGCCTTGAACCCATTCTTTCGAATCCGGAGCAGATTTTTCACCGATGATGAACGTGTTTGACGTTCCATCGACGATTTGTCCGATTTTAATACCGTCAGACCCGGCACCGCCCACACCGTGTTCGATGTCGATAATTCCTTCACCGCCGTTCAAGTCGCCCGACAGCCAGTCAGCGATACCGGTATAATCCAGAGCACCGCCTGAGTAATAAACCTGGGCACCATACCCGTCTGCCAACCAGTCATCCAGATAAGGAGCAACCTTGTTGGAGGGGTGCGGAGCAGTCGGGCAGATGAAGGCCGGAATGACGGCATTCAATGATGCGGGAGAATGAGCCGCTTGGAAGACACCGCTCGCGTTACCACCTTTGGTGCTCACACCAGGACACGTGGGAATGCCAGTTCCGTCCGGATTCAAAGCACCCATCATAGTATCAAAGTTAATACCCTGGTAGACATTGCCTTGATCCATGTAAGGCAGAATGCGTTCGACCCAAGTGTGAATGTTGCAGTCGACTTCGACGTCATTCCGCGGTCCGGGGCCTTCGCCAATATCGAAGATCGAGGCTCCAGCGTTGGCTGTGAAAGCAGCCGGGAAGCGACCAAACACGTCGTGATAATTGTGGAATGCAAGACCGATTTGCTTGACGTTGTTCCGACATGCCGTGCGACGGGCCGCTTCGCGGGCCTGCTGAACGGCTGGCAAGAGCAACGCGATGAGGATTGCAATGATTGCAATCACCACCAGTAACTCAATGAGCGTAAACGCTCGTTGCCGACTTCGAATTTTCGTGTTCGACGGTGTCATCATAGAATGTTCCCCTTTGGGAAAAGAACAAAAAAACAGAGAAAAACAACTTGCCGCCATAACCAAGCAACGCAGGGACTCAATGAGGCGACATCTACAACCGTGAATTTCGCCCAAATTGGACTTGGAATAAAAAAAGAAAAAAACTTACTCTCTATTCACAACCCAGGGCTACGCAAAAGTCCACTGCGACATCACCTACAGCTGAATCGTCCAGGAGTCACCTCGAGACGGCTTCCTAGCTGGGCAAATGTAAGTGAGAAAACTTGGTTTCTCGGGAAATGATCTTGGCAAAACAAGCTAAACCATAGATAGGATACCGTGTTAGGCCATGAAAAAGAAAATGTCTTGAAGCATCCTAGAATGTCGAATCGCCGGTCGGAAGTCAAGTGATTTCCGGGAAATGTCGTCAAAATCAAGAAAAATGCCCTCCCCCCCAAAAAATTGTCGCTGCGAAAAACACGTAAATGAAGTTCACACTGCATTGATCAGGCAAGACGTATTGATTAATGACGTCAGCGATTATTTTGTTGCAACGTTGAGACTCCCTGCGGTTTTTTACTCTTAATCGAAACGGCGGTGATGCGACAGGTGTGATCAGCGAACAACGACTACCGGGAGAATTAAGTCGGCCTCCCCTAGCCTCGAATTATGCCGTCTAGCGTTTTGTTCTGGCGGAAACTGGTGATACCGAAAGAGCACCGTCTTGAGTGAAATGAGTGTTGTAATGAGCGTTCTTACGACAACCCATTCCCCCCCCAGCAGGGACTCTCCAATGATAAGGAGACCAAACGCGGTGCATGAACTACTGGATGAGTTTTCCACAGGCATCACGCCATCGGTGCGGCAACGGTTTCAGCCTGTTAATTGCAGCTGTCATGATTCGGGGAGGGCCCATTTCCACGAAATATAGCTATTGCCCGGAGTGCCAAGC
>Ga0316204_10013000_pt1 | contig 10033 bp, 9 predicted proteins | sample 6monrhotite_MG_2_FD_205661 | JGI IMG/M metagenome (GOLD analysis project Ga0316204, IMG submission 205661) | Microbial mat bacterial communities from mineral coupon in-situ incubated in ocean water Damariscotta River, Maine, United States -... | ecosystem: Environmental > Aquatic > Marine >... | reverse complement strand
GGTCCCGCCATAGAAATACTTGAGATCAGCAATAGTGATAGGGCGGATAAAACAATCGGTGTTTTGATTTTCATGTTGCACTCCTTTCTTAGTAGGTAAGAATGAAATACAAGCTTATTAGTGGAGACAAATGTTATAAACAGTGATTTTGGAATATTACTGTTCGCTCAGCGAGAACAATCCTTAAAAATCATCCCAGGGTGGTTTGTTTTGCATACGGTCAACTATAAAGTCGATGAACGCTCGGAGTTTTGGGGCCATGTAATTGCGGTCTGGAAAAACACAATAAATAGACAGTTCGAGCAGCTGGTATTTGGGGAGTAGTTGTATCAAACGACCTGATTTGATTTCATCTCCCACTGAAAAAGTTGGCATCCTCGCTATACCAGCTCCGGCTATGACCGCTTCTCGAATAGCCAAACTATTATTCATTTGAATATCGCCTTTAACACAAACACGCTTAGTTTTTCTATTGGTATCGGTAAACTCCCATTCCCATCGCGAGTGCTGATACTGATAAGTAATCACATTGTGATTCATTAGGTCTTTAGGAAACCTGGGCTCGCCGTGTGCCTTTACATAACTTGGTGCTGCCACAATGGCATGACGGCATGGGGCAATTTTCCGAGCGATAAAATTTCCCTCGAGTTGCTCGGTGATCCGGATCGTTAGGTCAAGGCCGGCTTTAACCATATCGACCTCCTTATCATCAAAACGAAGATCCACGTTGACTTCAGGGTAGAGGGCCTGGAATTCCCCCAATATAGGTGCGATATGGAGCGTCCCAAAGGAAAGCGGGGCATTTATCTTAAGCGTGCCTCTGGGTTTACCTTGTAAATAGGAGACTTCTTCTTCGGCTTGATCTATGGCCTGGATACCAATAGATACACCATCGTAAAAAGTTTGACCGATTTCGGTCAAGGTTAAGCGGCGAGTGGTTCGAGTCAGTAATTTCACGCTAAGGCGGTCTTCTAAGCGAGTAATATACTTACTAATCACTGACTTAGAGGTATTTAGCTGCTCAGCAGCCGCCGTAAAGGAGCCAGTCTGGACCACGCAGACAAAAGCCACGATATCACTTAAACCAGAGGAGCGGGTGTTATTGGTCAACATATGCGAACAATTAGTTTAAAAAAACGATGTTTATTAATATAGACCTACCTAATACCATTTACAACATAGAGTTAACTAATTCAGCGGATGGTATTGATATGAGCACGCAAACTCACTCCTCATCAAATAATAAGGCGATTGTTGCACTCGCTGCATTGTTGGGCTGCAGCATATTGCTAGGCCTATCGATTAATTTGGCCAAGATTGCTATTGGTGAGGGTATAGCAGCATTACCTTTTCTAACCTTGTCACTCGCAGGTGCTAGCTTGATTCTATTTGTCCTTTCAAGCCTAAAAAATCAGCACCCGCCCAGGAATATTTCAGCGATTAAGTACTATTTTATTTCTGCTTTTTTCTCTGTCGCTGGTTCGAACCTTATCTTCTTTAGCGCAGTAGCTCACGTCGGCGTCAGCTTTGTTGCTCTGACAATATCACTTCCACCTTTACTAACTTATGTCGCAGCGCTATTGTTAGGCATGGAATCCTATAGTCGCTGGCGTGCCGCTGGGGTGGCATTTGCCTTAGGGGGAACTAGCGTATTGGTGGTAGCTAAATGGTCTGCGCCAGATAGTGATCAGTTCTGGATTTTGCTGACGCTTCTTGGTCCCATTTTGTTAGCAGCGGGTAATATCTATCGAACAACTCATTGGCCCAAAGGGGCACAAGCCGAAGCATTGGCGCCAGGTATGTTATTGGCGGCGACCATCACGCTAATGATTGCAGGCATCACAGTACCCAGCATGTCATTATCGGTGACTTTGGACTCATCGACAATTGCGTTGTTATTATTTCAATCTGTTGTTTTCGCCGGTCAGTTCCTTCTTCTATTTATATTGCAGAAGATTGGTGGTCCAGTATTTCTAAGCCTAATTGGTGCGGTTAGCGCAGCTTTTGGAATCCCATTTGCCGTTATTCTTTTAGGGGAACCTATGCTCGCGGCTGTAATTCCAAGTGGGGTGTTAATTATGGTGGGAATCATTTGCATGATGAAAGGTCAGTCACAAACTGCTTATGCCTGAAGGTTATTCATAATCATCCTGAATCAGATTAGAAAAGTTAAAAGGTTAAAATTTCATGAAAAACAAATCACCACTTTGGAACGTTTCTACCGATAATTTGCATCTTTACCTGGCTTGGGGTTGCCCATTTTGTCATCGAGTTACTGCGGCGCTTGCTACAACAGGACTGGCTGATAGGGTGACTATAACCTGGATGAAAAATATCAAAAATGAGTCTGGATGGGAAATTGAGCCAATGGATGACACACTATTTAACGCGAGTACTTTGGCTGAGGTATATAAACAGGTATTACCACATGGAGAAACTGGATTCTCAGTTCCTTTATTAGTTGATAAAAATCTCAAATCATTTGTTTCATCTAATTCCATTGATATTGTGAGATTCATATCATCAGGTTTTAATGGCCGTTATTTTGTTAATGAAAATTTAGCGCCACAAAATTTACAAAAGAAAATCGATTCTTTAAATAGCTGGATTCATGAGAAAGTGAATAGAGCTGTATACATCGTTGGCTTTTCTACTGAGCAAAAAGAATACGAAAAGAGAGTAAGGGAATTATTTTCTGCTCTAGATACACTAGAAGATCGGTTGCGTAATCAATCTTATCTGTTTGGTGACAGCATAACTGAAAGCGATTTATTTCTATATGCGACGCTGGAACGCTTTGACAGCATTTACTTTATGCTATTTAAATGCACGTCCAGGCGAATAGCAGACTATGAGGTTCTATCGAGCTATATGAATCGTTTAAGAAGCAATGAAAAGCTGCGTGCCACATATGATGATCAGCTAACTCGCGTGCATTATTTTTTAAGTACGATGCATGTTCGTGGAGAAGAAAGGGAGCTGAACCCATCAAAGCTGATCCCGATATCTTATTTAACATAATATACATTATGCACATATAAATCATATGCTAGAGATGGGTGTAACGTCATATACAGGTGTAAAGTTTCATAGAAAATTGTAACTTTATGAAATATAAGATATTTATTAGTTTATAACTTATGGACTAGCTACATTCTTTTATTCGTTTTTTCCGACCAGATTCATGTCTTTCTCGGAGATCAGATAAATAGAATCTTCTATCCAGTCTGCACCGCTGGTTACTACATTAGTGCTGCTATCACTCCAGGTAGCCGTTGCCGAATATAATGCAGTGTCGTTTTCATTTACAGAAACCGGGCCACTAATGGTCAAACTTGTGAGAGTAACTATAGGTAGAGAACCAATATCACCAGGATGCACGGCCATAGCATGATAAAAAAAATCCTTAGGATAACCGTCTGAATTCCATTTTTAAAGTCAAAATCCCAGACACAGTCTGTCGTAGTAATGTCTAGATCCGTATCATAAATAAGGCCATTTCCACGATCAATTAATGATGCTTCTCCAGAATTCACCAGTCCCATTAAAATAATGCCACCACTAAAACTATATCTGATGACTTTTCTCATTTACTACTCCTTGCTCACTGTTGCCTTCTTTGTTTAACCACACGAGAACAAAATTAGTAATACTTATGCAGTACTTTTAATTTGGTTTTAACTTTTGACCAGGTACTGCGCAACAAGCCCACTTAAAGTTTCAATTCACTAATGATATTGAATGTGATTTTTTTTCAGCTCGATGAGTCGCAATCCATACTGGATCATCTACATCAAACTGAGCGGAATAACCATCAACGACCTCTTCTAAAAACTTGAGCAGAACTGAACTATCATTGGTTTTGCATATTGCCTCAAGCTTCTCCAGAACATATATCAACTGGTCCCAGGCAAGCTCGGCTTCCTGCGCTCGCATAATGCGGGGATGCTTTGTTCCTGTCACATTATCCCCTAGCAGAAGCTCTTCATATAATTTTTCACCTGGACGTAAATGAGTTGTCTCAATACTAATATCACCATCAGGGTTTATTTCATCGCGTACCGTCAGACCATAAAGAGAAACCATATGACGAGCCATATCCTGAATTCGCACAGGCTCCCCCATATCAAGCACGAAAACATCACCACCTCTTCCCATGGAGCCTGCCTGGATTACCAACTGTGCGGCCTCAGGTATGGTCATGAAATAGCGCATAATATCTGGATGAGTTAGTGTAATGGGACCTCCTTTTTTGATTTGTTCTCTGAACAGGGGAACAACGGAACCCGAAGAACCAAGTACATTTCCAAACCGCACCATACTAAACTGTGTGGTATCTAACTGCCTGGCAAAACCCTGCACCACTAGTTCGGCCATACGTTTAGTCGCTCCCATCACATTAGTAGGCCGCACTGCTTTATCAGTGGAAATCAGGATAAATGTTTCTATATTAACGTTTAATGCGGCCCTTGTAGTATAAAATGTTCCGAAAACATTATTCATTACGCCTTCTATTGGGTTGTACTCAACCAGAGGCACATGTTTATATGCTGCCGCATGATATAAGGTCTTTACAGAATAGGTTTTAAGCACATGTTCGACCTTATGCTGATTAGTCACAGAACCTAAAACAGGAATAATCCGCCTGTCGTGTAATTCAACACAATTTTCCTTGCAGTACTCTCGCAACTCTTTTTCAATGTTGTACAGTGCAAACTCACATGAATCAAACAAAACAATACGTGCTGGTTGCAAGTTAATAATTTGACGACACAGTTCAGAACCGATGGACCCACCCGCGCCTGTTACCATAACTGATTTACCTGTAATGCAGGATGATAACAATTTATTGTCTGGAGGAACTGGCTCTCGACCGAGGATGTCTTCAATACCAATCTCATGTAAATCTGCCACTTTGGAACGCCCCGATACAATAGACATCAGTGACGGTACCGTCCTGACGTGTACGGGTAAAGTTTCAAGATAATCTACAACTTGTTGACGGCGTGAGCGTTGAGCAGACGGAATAGCCAATAATATCTGTCTTACACCACAATTTTTCAATAAACCCTTTGCTTCCAGAGTTGGATAAACTTTTAGGCCTCGAATTTCAGCACCATGCACTTCCTGTTTGTCATCAATAAATGCAATCGGTGTAAATTCATGCCCAGCCTGTAAAGCTTCTGCTAATTCCGCACCGGCCTCTCCTGCACCATAAATAATTACCTCGGTCGATGAGTTCTTTGCTCTTGTATACCATTGAAGTACGGCCCTCAGAATTGCTCTACTTCCACCAACGAGTGTTAGTGAAACTAGCCAGTAAATAGCAAATATAGTAAAGGGCACATTCAGATGACCGACAACGACAACAACACCAAGTAAGACAATTGCACTCAGGCTAACAGCTCTGGTAATGGCAAAGAATGCACTGGAGCTTATATAAACAAGAACCGCTCGATATAAACCATTGCGAATAAAAATTGGCATAGCGGAGATCGGTGCCGCTATAAATAACCACCAGAATTGAAAAATCTCCTCAGGCCACCAACTACTAAAACGAAGCGCAAATGCAACCCATAGGGATAGAGGTAGAAGAAGACAATCTAAGGCCATTATTAAAGGACGTTTTTTCTTTATAGATGCACACTTTATATTATCTTTTTTCATTTGACTTTCCTGTTTCTTATTTTTTCCATATATCAGCAAACTTTACCAACCTGTTACATTTTTTTGTAACAATTTCCGCTGAAGTTGCAAACCAGTTGACTTAATTACACCGTTTCTAATAAGCTAATTTTTTCCTGATACATTCTTGCATGACACCCTCTACCACATCACAGGTTGTCTCTATATCATTCTCTGTTAATGTAGGATGTAACAAAAATGCAAGACCTGTTTCTCCAAGCTTTCTGGCAACAGGCAATCGATGAACTGATCTTAAGTTGTCCCGATTAAATGCTTTTTCCAGATAAACTTCTGAACAAGGGCCAGTAAAACAAGGCACACCTTGATCATTGATTTCAGCCATAATACGTCCACGATCCCAACCACTTTTCAATAACTCTGGCCTTACAAATACGTCATACTTGTAATAGGCATGTTCAATATAATCAGGTGGCTTAATCACTCTAAGTGCTGGAAGATCCTGAAAGCAATAAGTCAGCCTGGCTGCATTCTGATGTCTATATGTGTGCCACACTGGCAATTGCTTTAGTTGTATCCGACCAATAGCCGCCTGCATTTCAGTCATACGACAATTTGAACCAAACGATTCATGTAGCCAACGAAAGCCTGGCGAATGATGTTGATGATAAACCGCTGAATAAGACTTGCCATGATCCTTATATGACCAGGCCTTGTCCCAGATTTCCTGATTATTTGTCACCAACATGCCCCCTTCTCCGCCCGTGCTAATGATTTTGTCCTGACAGAAAGAAAATGCGGCAACATCACCCAGGGAACCCACAGGTTTTCCTTTATAAAGAGCACCATGTGCCTGTGCACAATCTTCAATAACTTTCAGTTTATGGGTGGAAGCAAGTTCCAGTATAGGATCCATCTCACAGGGCCAACCGCCGAGATGAACAGTTATAATAGCCTTGGTCTTAGAGGATAAAACTCGCTGTATTGAATCTGTTGTTATGTTCTGTGAATATTGATCGACATCGGCAAATACCGGTATGGCTCCACAGCTAATAACAGAACTTGCGGTTGCGACAAATGTACGTGAGGGAACAATAACTTCATCTCCCGGGCCAATATCAATAGCGCGAAGTGCAAGTTCAAGAGCAACTGTTCCATTAGCCAGGGCAATGCCATGATTAGTCGAGCAGAAATTTGCAAACTCTGTTTCGAATTTACGTCCTTCTTCACCTGTCCAGTAGTTTACCTTACCAGAGCGAAGCACTGCAGACACTGCAGTAATTTGATCCTCTGAATAAAACGGCCACTGCCCCATATTAATTCCAATGATATTTATAACATAAGAGTTATTAGTCATTTCAAGTTACCTGTACAAGCATAACCGTTAGCAATAAAACAAAACACAAAAACAATCAGATCGTCATAAACAAAGCTATTAAATTAGACTTTGTACATCAGGCATCAATGTAACTTCAATAAAATACAATGTCTGACAACATCAATGCGATGACCAGAAAGTATTTCAAAACCAGGACTATAAGTATAAAATATTATACATTCTTGTTAATAACCGAATTAACTTTACTGCACGTTTAAGCATAGCAGATATAAATATTAAAAAGATAATTTAGACTACCACTGGTCTGAGTAAACTTGAATTAATAAAGCGCACATAAACTACGCACTCAACCTGACAGCTGGTTAAAATAAATATTTTATTTTAACATTCCTCATAATCATTCTTTCAGAAAAACGAAAATATTTACTTAAATTATTTTTCAAAATACATATACTCTAATCCAGTTAATTACAATTTTAAAAACATGTATTTTTCACTCAGAAAACATGTATTTTTTAAATATTTTAATCTATTACTCAAACAAGTTAATACGAGCAACATTTTACCTCATAAATCATGGGGGGGACTTCAACTCTGGCAACAACCAATTCCTTATTTCAGGTATCGCTGTGACAATAATATATAGGACATCTTTAAAGAAACTGTAATTTTCCAGATACATACGGTTTAATTTCACCTTGGTCGTATAAATGACCTCAGAATTATAACGCACTGGATCATCGCAACCGGCAAGTAGATCTTCTTCATTTCTAAAAAACAATGTAGCTGGGCCTGTTATACCCGGACGAACAGACAGGATAATACGATCATCACCTTGTAGTTGATTCGCAAAGCCAACAACATCTGGGCGAGGTCCAACAAAACTCATTTGACCTGATAAAATGTTAAACAATTGCGGTAGCTCATCGAGCTTTAACCTTCGCATCAGTGCACCAATACGAGTAATCCTGGGGTCATTCCGCGCTGTTACAACAGAAGCAAACCCTTTAATGGGTCGCATCGTTCTGATCTTAATGATTCTAAATATTTTGCCCTCTCTACCGACACGTTCCTGTAAAAAAAAACCATTCTGTTTTGTATCGAGAGTTGATAATATCCAGCATATAAGGATCAACCATCCAAACAAGACTATACCTGTAATCGAAAGGAAGATATCAAATAATCGTTTCAAAAAAAGTTGCAACTTAGTCATATCAAACTCGATCCGTTATCTTGTGCCGAACAATTTCCTCCTGAAAAAGAATTGCAGACACCTTATGAACAAGAGGGAATCTTTTAAAAACTTTTAATATATTTCTGAATGGATAAAGCAAATTAACCAGGAATCTTACATCAGGCCGATAAATAACATGTAACTGTGCGTATTCTCTATCAAATCCAAATTTACATAAAAAATCTTGCATATCAGTTTCATGAGCAATCGAACGACTACCATTAGAAACGGGTAATTTCTTTTCATTTACATAATATTCAAGAACATTATGTATCAATGCATAGGCTGCATAATCCTTTAGACCAGCTGGTGTTATATCGATGGTGTGTAAAAAAACACCATTTTTTTCAACTAAACAAATTATGTATCCTAATAATCTATTACCCTGAGTACAGGCCCAGGTATTAAATATTGACTGACCTATTAAGTCATTAAGGAAAGATTCGTAAACTTTCCTGTTTTCTGGTAGTGCATACTTGTATCGTTTATAACACTCGACGTGACAATCATAAGCCTGATTATATAACCAACTAGCATTTACCTTCGAAATTTCATTTCGCTTTAACCCTCTACGTATTTTTGATCGCGTACTTGAAGAAACTTCATTAAAGTTATAGTGACGACAAACCATATTCCACCAGTTTGTCGGTGACTTCACCGGGCCATTTGTATAGCGTAACAATAAGGCTTTTGACTTTTTAACGAGCTGAACAGCATCATCGGCTAAAAAATTTTCATATACAGGCATTGCAGTTGCAGGGATTAGTACTCCATGGTATTTCATCCATGGAGTAGACCCAAGCTCGTACACCATTTCTCCCTTTGAAATGAGGAAGTCTGCGTAACTATTGTTACTCAAAACTGGTGGATTTTTCATGTAACAAACCAATTTACCATCCTCATATCAACCTTAATTATTCAATTAATATTCGTGATAATATAACGAGCCTACTTCTCTTTTCTAATCCAGCTAACTAACATGCTACCCTTACCTATTAAATTTGCAGCCTGCCATGCCAGTACATGTAATGTACTTTCAGCAGATTGCATATTTCTGGCGGTTACATATAGTGGGTCTACAGGTGTGGTAGTTTTAAGTTGATACACAGTTAAACCTGAGCGATTTACTATGCGCTTTAGCGTTTTGGGTGTAAAACCATGTACATGATGCGGTGGAGCAACCGTCGCAACCTTGTCACGTTTACCCCCCATGAGCAAGCGCAACTGAGTTGGAAGCGCATCTTCATTAGGTGTAGCTATGAGTGCGAAACCGCCAGGCACCAGAAGGCGTTTAACTTCAAGCAGAACTTCATATGGATTGGGTAAATGCTCAATTACGTCTCTGAGCCGGATAAAGTCAAATTGGTTCGCCTCGAATTCACTTTCTAACAAAGGTGTATTTCGAATATCAACTTTTAATTTTTTTCGGCCAAGTTCAATTAATTTAGTATCGATATCAACGCCAATAGATTCCCATCCAGAATCTTCTGCTGCGCGAACAGATGAGCCTGGACCACAGCCAATATCCAGAAACTTGCCAGGCGGTATATCATGCCCATTCAAATTTGAGATTATTCTAACATGTTGACGAAACTGCTTTTTATCGTGCTCTAGTACTTGTTGTGTTAATTCGTGTTGAAACTGTGTGTATTGAAAATCCATCGACAAATCTGAAAACTCTGTCGAAGGCTTGAAAAAAGGCATAGGGTTTAAGTAGATCATGGTGCATTTTTTGCATTGCCCTATATGCCAACCATCTACGTAAGATAATTCGCTAAATTCATCCGCGCCGCAGGCATTACACGAAATCCATTGTC
>Ga0316204_10012999_pt1 | contig 10033 bp, 11 predicted proteins | sample 6monrhotite_MG_2_FD_205661 | JGI IMG/M metagenome (GOLD analysis project Ga0316204, IMG submission 205661) | Microbial mat bacterial communities from mineral coupon in-situ incubated in ocean water Damariscotta River, Maine, United States -... | ecosystem: Environmental > Aquatic > Marine >... | reverse complement strand
TCATCGAGCGCTTGGGGAAGCGCGGAATCGATGTCGATCTGAACGCCAGCACCACCACGGGCCGTGTCTCGGGGCTCACCTACGTCGTGGGTGAGCACCGGATGAAGGCTTCGAAGGTGGGCAAGCCGTATGGCTTGCCAGCTCTACAGCAACGAGGACTCACCGATGTCCGAATTCCAACCACCGTCGACACCGCTCCAGCTGGTGTCCCCCCATCCCACCCCACCCTGCTCGCTGACGCCGGCCGAGGAGAAGGTCTTCCTTCAGATGTCGGTCGCCCAGACCAAGCTGGAGGCTCTGGCCGCCCGGTGCGAGAAGGCCCTAGACCAGCTCCAAGCGGCCACGAGCAAGTCACCGCGGACCCAGAGCTCATCGCCCTCCGTGCCGAGCTCGCCCGAGCCCAAGCCGAGCGAGACGGCGCCGTCGCTGACGCCCACGCAGCCCGTGAGCAGCGCGAGCTGGCCGAGCTCCGAGCCGAGCTCGCCCGAGCTGAGGCCGAGCGAGACCAGGTTGTCGCCGAGGCCCGCGCAGCCCGTGAGCAGCGCGAGCTCGCCCTTGCCTCCACGGCACCAGGACCCGGTGGTGACGGCGGTACTCGCCATGTTGGCCCAACAGACGGCCCACCGGCCGCTCCATCCGGCCGGCCTGTCGAGGGCCGACCGGGAGCTGCTCGAGCAGCTGCAGGCGGACGTTCAGTCGCTGAAGAGCTCGCCTCGGCGCTCCCAGAGCATCTCCGAACTCTTTTCGAAGAGGCCGGACTTCCAGGAGGCGCTGAAGTCGCACCATCTGGACACGTTGGCGGCCATCCGCAAGGTCCCGGCTCCGGCGGCGCCGAAGCTCCCTTCCCTGCTGCCGGTGGTTCGGGCCGCGGTGGTGAGCGCCACGCTGACCACGCTGTTGACCCTGATGGTCTTGGAGGCGGTCGTGGTCGTCCTGGTGATGCGGGGGGCGGCATGAAGGCCAACGACGTGCAGCGGCGGCTCATCCGCCAAGTCACCGACGCCCTCGATGCGCCGGCCTACCGCGTGACCGTCATGCAAGACGGCCGCGGCATCAACCTCACCCGCCCGGGCGGCAAAGAGACTGCCGAGCAGCCCGTGGACGCCCAAGGGCTACTCGACCTGTCGCCGACCCTGGGTCGCTTCAACGCCCAGGGCTGGAACGTGTACATCACGCCCCTGTCCGAGACCCACCACTACCTGGTGGTCGACGACCTCAAGGGCGACAACCAGGCCCGGTTCGCGGGCCTGGGCTACCGCCCCGCGGTCGTGCAAGAGACGAGCCCTGGCAACCAGCAGGCCGTGCTGCGCGTGCCCGTCGACCCCTCCAACGGCCCAAGCGACGAGCGGGCGGCCGCCAACGCGTGGGTACGCAAGGTCAACCTCGAGCTCGGCGACCCGAAGTTCAGCGGGGCGGTTCATCCCTTCCGACTGCCCGGCTTCACGAACCGCAAGGACGCCTACCAGCAGGACAACGGCTACTTCCCGTTCGTCCGCGTGCTGGGGGTCGCTGACCAGGACTGCTACCGAGCGTCCGCCGAGCTCGCTGCGCTCCGTCCCGAGCACACCGGGGTCCATCGGGCCCAGGTGGACGCCGGCGGCGGGGACGGCCCAGGCCTCACTCTGCCGAGTCGGCGCCTCACCCCCGAGCTCGCCGAGGCGCACCAGTACGCCCGGACCCTCGCTGAAGACCGGGTCTACCTCAACGGCTGGACCCGAGACGAGAGCAAGCTCGACTTCGAGGTGGCCGGCGCCCTGGTGCGCGATGGCTACAGCGTGCCCGAGGTGGCCCAGGCCCTCCGGGACCTGTCCCCCGACATCGAGCTACGGCATCGCGACGCCGACACGTACGCGCTCCGGACCGCGGCGGCCGCCGCCGACCGGCAGGCCGACCGCATGCCACAGAGCACGCGGCGAGAGCCCGACTTCGACATCGACCGGTAGCCACAGAGCACCGGTCCCTACACACCCGTTTCCATCCTTTCCTGGGACGACCCGGCAGCGCATGCGCTGCACGGAGGTCGTCCGATCTCGGAGTCTCTCCATGAGCCAGACCATCGACACCCTCACCGACCCTTCCTTCCACCAGCCCGAGAGCACCGAGCAGATCCTTGCGATGCACTGGGAGCACGACCCCGACCGTCATGCCCTCCGGCTCGTCGAGCCCGAGGGGGTGCAGGCGGTGACCGTGGAGCGCACCCACGTGGAGGTGGTGCTTCCGCCCGAGCTGCCATCGGACGTCGCCGAGCAGCTGGCCACGAACCTGAACGTGCACACTTGGCGCTCTGAGGCCGAGGTGTTGCACCTCGAGCGGGGCGACGAAGAGGCCAAGGAGCTCCGCGACCTGGCCGACCAGGCGACGAAGGACCCGAGCGTGCTCGGCGAGCTCGAGGCCCGGAGCGGGGTCGCGCTCCCCGCACTGGCCTCCGGGCCGACCCTTGCCGACGACGTGCTCACCGCCCGTTGGACGGCTGCGGGCCAGACCCTCCGGTACGACCCGCCCGAGAGCCTGAACGCTGCTGGCCTACGGTCGGAAGAGCCCGCGGCCTACTCGCCGGCCCTGTACGGCCGAGACAGTGTCGACCAGCTGGCGAACTGGATGAGCCTCGAGGCGTGGGGCAAGGAGGCCAACGACCGGCTTGCGACCGTCGCGGATGGGTCGGTCGACCAACGGGAGCTCACCAAGGTCCGCGACCTGTCCCTCGACGCCCTGCAGGGCAACGCGGACGCCGCCGCCGAGCTCCAGGCCCGCACGGGCGTGGACCTCGACTTCGACCCGGGCTGGGTCGACAAGGACCTTCCCCGGCTCAAGGCCGAGGTGTCCCGACACCCGACCGACCCCCAGAACCTCCTCGTGCCGAACAGCGCTCCGGACTCCTACGGCTGGATGCTCGACCGCTTCCAAGAGGCCGGCATCACGCCGGCCCTCGGCTACGCCGCCGAGAATGCTCGAGGGATCGAAGAGCTCGATGGATGGGCCACCACTCCCGAAGACCTAGACCGAGCGGTGTCGGCCCGCCTTCTCGATCAAGGCTTCTCGGAGGACGACCGGGTGGATGCCATCCTGAAGCTGTCGCCGGGTCTCAAGGACCGGCCCGTGGACCCGCTGGTCTACGCCCAAGAGGTGGCGGCGAACCCGAGGAGCAGTGCGCGTCACGAGGAGCCGGACATGGGCTACGACGGCCACGACACCCCCTGACGACGTTGGGCCTGAGTGGTCGCTGTCGTCTATTCGGCAGCTACAATGCCAAGGGAGATCACCCGGTCAGCATCGCACTTGAGGTCGCCCGCCCACACCGGGACCGGGCACAGCCGGTGGTGGAACCCTTCGTTGGATGGGGTGCCCGGCATGGAGAGCGACGACACAAGCCCCAGCTCCAGTGTATGGCTGGCATCGGGAAGGGCCGCTACCCGGGTCGCCGCGCCGCTAGGTAGAGGCCCGGGGTTGGCATGCTCTCCATTCATTCTTACCGGTCTTCCACTACATTCCAGCTGGTTGGGTGATCACAGGGCAGCACTCAAGCGCAAAGTCTCGGAAGTCCCTGTGCACCGCCCACGCCGAGCCGAAGTCCTGTTTGACCACGACCCGTGCCATCGCCAGGTCCTTGACCTTCCGTTCGACCTCCTTCGACATCATCGAGAGGCCCGTGCACCCACACCACGCCTTGTGCGCCTCTTCGGTCGTCACAGGCCCCTGCACCGCCATGACTCCAGCGAGCTCGCGGTGCGAGTCTGAGAGAGCACTCCAAACGCCAAATGCGCCGGTGGTGCGCTGAAGCGCCTCAAGTGCAACGGTGTCCCCCACCTCCACCGCCCCGGCGAGCGCCTTCATATTGAACGCCTCGCCCTCGTGATTCACGAGGTTCCGACTGAGGGCAAACCAGCGGTCTGTGTCAATGTCGGCCGGAAAGAGCGGGTTCAAACCATGGTCGTAGAGGTACGAGCCAATCCAGGAGTGGCGATGAACATCCGTCGCTCGAAGCGCTCCCGCTCGCCCCTTCAGGGCACTCGTGGCCTCAGCGAGCTCCTCGAGCCACCAACCCGCTTGGCGCAACTGCACCAGGGCCGTCTGCCAATTGTGCATGTGCGTGCGAATGAGTTTGGTGATCAGCAAGCTTGGCTGTGCCTGCTTGGAGATGTAGTCCGACACATCCAGCTCCAGCGACAGCGTTCTCTTCTTGGTGCGTGGCACATCAGCCCCCTCCACGACACTATACGGCGGCCGTATAGGTACGTCAAGGGGTTCCTGATGGGTGTTCCGAATGGATGCCGCGTGTTCCGGACACGGAATCCACAAGAGCCCAGTGAACAAGCCTCAGGTAATAGTCTTGCGGCTGTTGCGGCTTGGTTCTGGGGCGGGCTGCCTCCGCTACACAGGGGGAATCGCCGTATAGTGCAACACTACAGGGGAGGGAGCGCATGCGTAGAGCTGTGCGAGAATCGTTCATGCGATGGTTCTTCCACGAACCGACAAAGCCAGGCGCAGGCGAGCAGTGGGCGTGGCAGGTTTTCGCTCGCGCGCTGGTAGGCGTCCCGCTGGTAGCCTTCTTCCTCCTGGCGGGCACCTGCGCGCTCGCGGGCCCTGCTAGCGCCAGCCCCAACAAGGATGGGTGCAAGCTTAAGCCCACGAAGCAATTGTCGCTTGACACTAGGGGGGCTATCGGCTGCCAATTCGAGAATGCTGGCGGGGCGACGAAGTGCTCCGAGGTCGCCACCCTTCTAGCCACAATCGATGACCTCCGGCGCGACCTCGCCATGAACGGCTGCGGCTGCACCCCTGACGACGTCAACAGCCGCTTGTTTATGCTCCAAGAGGCGGAGTACCGCTTCTTGGGGTCTGCAAGGCCCTGCCCAAAGTGCGTTGACCGAGAAGCGTGCGATGAAGCCATGGTCCCGATTCCGTACACGCAGAATGGCTCCTGCCCCCCACGCTCGACATCCCCTTCCAGTTCAGGGTCCCTCAGCAGCAACGGCGCGGACGGCCCAATCACGTATTGTTCGCCTTTGGATGGCTGGGTCACCATCGCCGCGCTTGAGCCCCACACCACCGGCAAGCCTTCCAGGATTGTCCTCCACGGAATCGGGAACACGGGGCTTGAGGTTTCCTCGAAACGAAGAAAGAAGGCCGTGGTTTTCCTTCCCGCCTTCACTCCATTCCATTTCGAGGCCCACACAGATGCTCCGGGCCAGACACGACAATGGTGGGACCGCGTCGTCCAGGAGCTGAAGTTGGTCGTCATCAAACGGGCGCAAGCAGGCCAGGAAGAGGCCGACGACGCAACCGTATTCCTGGTGAACGCGCTGACGCAGAACGGTCATGAGCCCGAAATCGTCAACAGCATCGCCGATGGATGTAGGTACGCGAGGGACGGAGCAGTCGTGCTGGCGCCAGCCACTTATGTCCCGGAAAGCGCCCCTACGTACATGAGAATCCACGAGGTATCGCGCTACTCCTGCGATCTTTCGCTCCCGCTCTCGGCCTCGCCGACGCTGCTTGATGCGGACGCTATCACCCTCTCAGGGGCGGCAGTGAAGGCGGCGATAGATCGTGTATTCCCGGGAGATGGAGGCTGAATCCACTGCTCAGAGCCCAGGGGCCTAGTTTTTGCAGAACCCAGGGGTAGCAACGTGCGACGTCAACAACGGTTTGTGACGCGCCGGAACAGCCCTTGAGCTTGACGCATGAGTTGACATGCGCACGTCAATCCGGGGCACGCCAAAAACCTTCGTTTGTGACGCGCCGGCAGCTCTCGGTCCTCGACGGGCACTCTCGATGCTTTGGATGCGCCAGAAGCCGTGCCAAAAACTACGGGTCACAAACGCATGTTGTGCTACACCGTGGGCACGGAGGTTCGTGTGCTCATTGGCTACGCTCGGGTCAGCACGGCGGAACAGCGGCTGGATCGACAGCTCGACGCCCTGTCCGAGGCTGGATGCGAACGTGTCTTCGAAGACGTGTCTTCCGGAGCGAAGACCGAGCGCCCCGGGCTGGACCGGATGCTCGAGTCCCTTCGTGAGGGGGACGTCGTGGTGATCACGAAGCTCTCCCGGCTCGGGCGCAGTCTGAAGCACCTGGTCGAGCTCGTAGAGCGGTTCCGTGCACAGGGGATTGGCTTCCGCTCGCTGACCGAAGGGTTCGACACCACGACCGCCGGGGGGCGCCTCGTGTTCTCCATCATGGGGGCGATGGCCGAGTTCGAGCGGGAGCTCATCGTAGAGCGTACCCGCTCCGGGCTGGCCGCTGCTCGAGCTCGGGGGCGGGTTGGTGGACGGAAGCCGGTGATGACGCCCCGCACGGTGCGCATGGCGGCTGCGCTGATGGCCGACCGTAGCAATACTGTGGGCGAGATTGCCGAGGAGCTCGGGGTCAGCCGCCGCACGCTGTACCGCTACGTGCGGCCGAACGGCGCCCTCACAAAGAAGGGAGCACAGCTCACCACGCAACAGAGCTGAAAGCCACCGGAGGAGGCATTCTCTGCTGGGACGCGTCATCGCAACGTGAGCAACGCCCAACGACCTCTGGCTTCGACCTGGACGGGAACGTCGGCCAAGCGCCGCCCACCACTAGAGGTCCACCGACCAAGTCGGTCATCTTGGATGAACACCTTGCCAGGACCGGCCCGGCCCGCCTCGTGAATGACGGAGTGCTTCGGGATGCGATAGTTGTGAGGAATGAACAGGTTGTGGCTCGCCGCGGTGCTCGACCACACAACCGAGCGAACCCGAAGCGCGTACGATGAGGCGGCCGCACCCTTGGACTGCTCGCCCTTCCGCGCGCCCAAGTCGCAGTAGAGGAGCAGCGCAGGGTACTCAAGGTACCGAGCGAATGCCCGGAAGGACGCCTCCATGCTAGCGTCCGGGGCAACCTCTTGGCGAAGCCCTCCGAACGCCTTCAGCAGCCCGTCATCACCCCCATCGGCCGCCTGAACCAGAGGCCGCACCAAGTCTGGCCAGAAGCCCACCCTAGCGGCGACCGCGTCTACGACGCGCTCAATCGGCGCCGAGTCTCCGGACCGTCGCCAGACGTGATCCGTTGATGGGTCCTCGATTAGAAGGTGGGAAGCTTCATGCCGCTCTGCGTACCATGCACGGTGGACCCGATCGCCACGTGCATCGATCACAGCAACGTAGCGCCCTGACCGGGAGCCAGAGCGCCGCCGCATCAAGAGGGCCTCGGTGTCACGCTCCCCGAACTCCAGCTCCAGCTGTTGGGGAAGGTTCGGCATCTCGGTTCTGAGCCGGCTCCCGATGCGGTGGAAGTCGCGATCGCTCTTGACTTGATGAACCTTGAGTCGGAGCCGGTTCAACGTTGTCAGATGCACGTCGGACAGACTGGAGGGCTCCAGACTGAACTCGTTCATCCACCCTCGGACTCGCGCTTCTGCCGCATCCTGTATAGCGAACCTCAGGCCCTTGCGAACGCGGACACCCAGTCGCCGGGCAACTATCTGCACCTTCGGATCATCGTCGATGCGGCGGTCCAACTCAGGTGTCCTCGATCATCTTGGCCAACCGAAGCAAGTAATCGTCGCTCGGCGACCAGGCGACGCCGCCCCGTGTTCGCCTTGCGCAGACAGCATTCAGCATTGAAGCAGCCTCGGCAGTCCTAGCGTAGCTCCAGCCTCGCTCCTCTGCGAGGATAGCCAGCTTCGGATGAATGACGGGGGGCTCGTCCGCCGACACCGAAGCCGCGACGGTCGCCTCATCGCCGGTCAGCAACCACCCGACATCGACATCCAACGCCTCCGCCAACTGCAAGTAGTTGATGCCGCTGGCTGCCCGCTTTCCACTCTCAATCTCGCTAAGGAAGCTCTTGCTCAACCCTGCCTCTACGCGCAACGCGTCCTGTGTCAGCTCTAGCTCCCTCCGTCGAGACCGAACCCTACGGCCGATCTCTGCCTGCTGCTTCTGCTTGGACTCGTCGTTCATCGTTGCGTCGTAACACGCGAACTCGTCGACCGAAGATCGTCATCCACTCCTTGACAACCGATTTAGCGAACCTTAGACTTCGGGCAGGAGGTGAGCCCGGCCGCGCTTGGGCATCGACCTCCTGAAGGAGACTGAACCATGGCGAGATTCAACCGCGCGCGTTTCAACGCGGCACAGTCCAGGCTTCGCGATGCCGTTCGGAAGATGAAGTCCGCGCAGCGCAAGCTGGAGCACGACCTTCGTCACCCGGTCGTCCGCATCTCGTGCCCGTGCGGCTACCAGTCGCGGCATCGGCGAAGCCTGAACGCTCTCCCGGACGAATGTCCCGCTTGCGGGGCGCCCATCCTCTGGGGCCCTTGATGACCGCGGGGACGGGAGGAAGCATGGACGACCTGGCATTCACACCCTGTGAACTTGCTGAACGCGAGGGAGTGGCGCTGGCTGCGCTTTGCTGAAATGCTAGCCCCAGCCGGCATTGCGAGCTGGCGAGGAGCGGAAATGCAAGTTCAATCCAATCATCCCCCAGGAGGGCTTTGCGCCGAATGCGTTGCGCGGCCCGAAGCCATCGCCTGCCCGGACAGCCCGTGAGCATCGAGCTGCTACTGTTCGTCTTAGTTTTTTTCGGGCCCGGCGCCGCGTTGATCTTCTCGTGGGACCTTGCAGGCATGCGACGGAAGCGCCCCCAGTCGAGCTTCCTCGGCTGGAGCTTCACAATAAGCTCCTTCGTATACGCGGGACTCCAAGCCGTCGGGATGATTTCGATCAGTACGATCCTGAAGGATGGGGCACTGAATCTGGAGCGGATGGTTGAGACCTCCAACGCTACGCTGTACCTTGTGCTAGTAATTGTCGCCTTTGCCGCCGGGTTCTTTGCAAGCCTGACGTTTCATTCGGTTGAAGCGCAGGCTCGGCTTGCCAAGCTCATGGGTCGGTCATGGCGCGAAAGCGTTTGGCATGGCATCGCCGCCGACCTGCCGAACCGATGGGTGCAGCTCGTGATGGAGAACGGAGACATCTGGGAAGGCGGGATCGCCGTGGTTTCGCCGGACCTTGCAGAGGGCGTCGTCGCCCTACAGCGAAGCCCACGGCTCTGGCGCAGACACGACGAACACAGCCCCTACTCACCTGTAGAGATGACGGCCGACCAGACCACTTTGCGCTTGTGTGATGTCAAGGCGTTTTACGCCTTTCCACGCGAAGACGACCCTGCGGAGCCCGAGCCCCGCCCCATGGAGGAGGCCAGCAGCCCGCCGGTTCTCGACCTCACCAACGAACCCGCAACCCGACAAACAACAGGAGCGTCAAATGCCGACGGACAACAAGAAGACACCGATTAGGAAGGACGGAGGCTATGCGTCCACGACGGACCGCCCCCCTGGAAGGCGCCCGCCTCCGCCTCCGCCTCCGCCTCCACCTCCCCCCCAACCCAAGAAGGGGTAGTGCGTCCGCAAGCTCGATCGGCCTTCAGGCCGACTTGAGTGCGCACGCCGATGAGGTTGCATTTGACCCCTGGGGGAGCGGAATTTGACGCCACGGGCCACGAGCCGGGGCGCCAACCATCAGTACTTAATCTTCGGGCGAAGGTTAGCTTCGCTCGAGCCCGGCCGAGCAGACGATCGACACCCGCGCCCCCTCGATACGGGCCACCACCTGAAGTCGTGCGATTTGTTACCCTAAGGAATTATGTGCAATGTCAGCCGCCCATAGCGGGGTGGCCCCCGACTCTAGCATCCCTTGGTAGAAGCTTTGTTATCGAGCATCAGCCAGTCAGGCGTGGCGCACGTGCAGCGCACGGCCCAACCTCGGCGAGGCAGAGCCGGAGGCCCGGGGAGCGGAGCGCCGCTCCATTCACGCGGGCTTAGGTCGTATATAGCCACATCCGTAACCGCGCTGGATTGCGCACAAGAACTGCGCATAAGTCGTTACAGTAACAAATCGCATCACTTCAGGTGGTGGCCCGGTTGCGCTGCTGGGCCGCCCGAGGGCCGGTGACGAGCTGGCGTCCGCGTCCGCGTCCGGCGACGCCAGGGCGGTGTGAGGCGCAAGCTGCACCGGCGCTCGTGGGGCGGCTCGCAGGGCCGAATGAGGCTACAAGGGCCGTCCCG
>Ga0316204_10012998_pt1 | contig 10035 bp, 8 predicted proteins | sample 6monrhotite_MG_2_FD_205661 | JGI IMG/M metagenome (GOLD analysis project Ga0316204, IMG submission 205661) | Microbial mat bacterial communities from mineral coupon in-situ incubated in ocean water Damariscotta River, Maine, United States -... | ecosystem: Environmental > Aquatic > Marine >... | reverse complement strand
AAACAGCTCTTTCTTTTGCGGCCTCGACGATGTTGTAGGCCGCCTGGATACGACCCAATTCGAAGACCAGGTAGCCACACACAGCAATAAACACGGCGATGCCAAGGGCCTTGGCCCAGCCCTGCCCTGTTCCGTGTTGCTGTAACGGTGATCTCTTGGCCACTGTGTGTTCGCCGCAAATGAAAGACGTTATGTTACGCGGAGGCCCGGGCAAACAGAAGTGCGGCACGTCACGTTATGACAATCTGCTCCGCGTCTGCGCGCGCAATGTCCTTTTCGAAAACCAGGCGCCAGCGACGTGGCCACCAACGCGGCTGCGGCGGCAGCCCTGTCGGAAAAATTGCCGGCCCCAACTCATGCAGTGCCTGGGCGTAGACTCGGCGCTTGAAGTAGATGACCTCGTTAACCGGCCGCCAGAATTTGACCCAGCGGATGCGATCGAACTCAGCTTTTTCCCCTTGATCGAAGCGCACCTTTTCAGGTGTCGACACCAGGCGCAGCATGAACCAGCGCTGTTTCTGGCCTATGCAAAGCGGCTCACTGTTGCGGCGCACAAATTTGTCGGGAAGGCGATAGCGAATCCAGTCTTCGGTCATCGCCAACAGCTCAACGTCGCCGGGCTCCAGCCCGACCTCTTCGTGGAGCTCTCTGTACATCGCGGCTTCGGCGTCTTCGCCGACAGAAATACCACCCTGCGGAAACTGCCAGCCCTTGCGGCCGACGCGCCCGCCCAACATGAGGCGACCATCGTCATTTGAAACAATGATCCCTACGTTGGCGCGGTATCCCTCACCGTCAATCCAATCGTCGCTCATGGCAAACGTTACTTAAAATTCAATTGCAGCTAACTTTACACCATTCCGGCAAGCTGTCGTGCTTGTGGTGCACGGTTTCATTAATTAGCCTGTGCGACTACGCATCCATCCAGGAACTCGATTTGTCCCGCACCCGAACCGCAACATTGTTCGCAGTATTGCTGCTGCTTGTTGTCGCCTCCATGCTGGCGGCACTGGCGTCGGGCAGTGCCGGGATTGGCGCAATGGACAGCCTTAAGGCGCTGCTCGGAGACGCGCCCGACACGGTGACCGCACTGGTGATCGACTTGCGTCTGCCGCGCGCCCTTACCGCGTTTGCCGTTGGCGGCCTGTTGGCTGTAGCCGGCGTACTGATGCAGGTGTTGTTGCGAAACCCCCTGGCTGAACCCTACATCCTGGGTACTTCTGGCGGCGCAGCGGTTGCCGCTTTGCTCGCGATGCTGGCGGGATTTTCCAGCTACCTCGTGGACCTGTCGGCTTTCGGCGGTGCGATGGCATCGACCATACTGGTTTTCTCGATTGCCCACGGCACAGGGAGCTGGACACCAACCCGGCTGTTGTTAACCGGCGTTGTGCTTGCCGCTGGTTTCAGCGCGATCACGACGCTGTTGCTGGCGTTGTCGCCCGACCAGAACCTGCGCGGCATGCTGTTCTGGCTCATGGGAGATCTCAGTTTTTCTTATGAGCCGACTCGTGTACTGCTACTGCTGTTCGTACTCGTGATTGCCGGCCTGATGTTTGCGCGACACCTTAACGTGCTGGCACGCGGCGAACTGCAGGCCGCCATCGTCGGTCTGCCAGTCGTCAGTTTTCGCTACATGATTTTCACGGCGTCTGCGCTCGCGACCTCGATCGCTGTAACGACCGTTGGTGTCATCGGTTTTATCGGCCTGGTCGTGCCACACCTGGTCAGGCTGGTCGCGGGTAGTGACCACCGCATTGTGTTGCCCGCATCCGCTCTGCTGGGCGGCTCACTGCTGCTGGTTGCCGATACGCTGGCGAGAACGATACTGGCACCGCGGCAATTGCCGGTTGGTGCGCTGACCGCTGCCATTGGCGTGCCGCTGTTTTTGATTCTGATCAGCCGCAGCCAGGGCTACCGCAATCAATAATAAGAGCGTCGTGCAGCCAGCTTGACTGCGTCCTCGGCGTGCCAGCCTGCAAGCCCGACATTGCGCCTGGTCAGCCCGGCCACGCTTTCGCTGGACAGACCGCCTTCTGCGACGAGCCATTCGACAAAGAGTTGCGCGTTCTCCGCGTGCCTGGCGTGCCGCGCCACGCCGGCCGCTCCCACCTCAAAAAAGCCTGCCGCAGGTCGCGAACTCTGCAAGCTACCGTCGCTGCTGCTCGCTGCGTGCTTTCGATACGCTGACTCGGATGCGATGCCAACAACGCAGGTTCCGGCCTGCAAGGCAGCAAGCAGTTTCTCTTCGCTCGCGTAGGGCGCGACCGCGAGATTATTTAGCCACCCCTGTAGCAGCCGCTCCGCGGGTCGCGTCTGCATCGTCGCGATCAGCATTGCAAGCAGGCTTCGGTTCACAGCCATGGTTGATGAGGACAGGCAAAGCTTGCCCTGCAACAGGGGCTCGGCGAGATCCGCATAGCTGTCGACCGCGATGTCCGATGCCATATCGGCGTTGTAGACGATGGCCGCCACGTCGATGCTGAACCCGAACCAGAAGCTGTCAGGATCTCGCAGTGCGTCAGGCAGCGCCTCTAATGCCTCGGACCGCAGCGCGCGCAATCCGCCTTCTTCAGCCGCGCGCCAGGCACCACCAACATGAGGTGACAGCAGCACATCGGCCGCCGGCGCACCGTTGTTCGCAATGACGGCATCGACGACAAGTTCTGACTCGCCATGTTTCAGCGCCACCTTCACCCCTGTCGCAGCGGTGAATTCCCTCGCCAGGGCTTCGACGCGTTCAGTATCGGCCAGGCCCGAATAGACCGTCACGGTCTCGGTTGCGACATCCGTTGAAGAGTCGCCGCAGCCGCTAAGCAAAAACACAAGGAACATGCTGAATAACAGCCGCACTAGTCCTCCTCCGTCGCAATGCGGTCACGTCCTTCCGACTTGGCGCGATACAGGGCGACATCTGCTCGTGCGAGCAGTGAGTCGCCCATTGTCTTCAGGTCTTTCGAGCTCGACGGAGGCGTTGCCGAGGCGATGCCAATCGATACTGTAATTGTTGCGGCTTCGCCGTTCGGCATCTGCACGGGCTCGGCCGCCACGGCATTGCGAATTCGTTCAGCCAGCAGACTTGCCGAAGCGACCGTTGTTGCCGGCATCAGCACAACGAACTCCTCGCCGCCAAAACGGGCGGCAACGTCACTTGCGCGCACCTGCGCCTCGATGCGCTGCGCAAACTCGCGCAGCACAGCATCACCGGCTGCGTGGCCCCAGGTATCGTTGACCCGCTTGAAGTGATCAATGTCGAGCATCAAACAGACAAGCTGTGACTGGTCGCGACGTGCCCGTGCCAGTTCTTCATTCATGCGCACGGTGAGGTAGCGGCGGTTGTGCCAGCCGGTCAATACATCGGTGAACCCTGAGCGCAGCAAGCGAGCACGGTTGATCACATTCTCAACGCAATAGGATGCAATGATGCCTAAGTGAGCCAGAAAGTCGCTGGCATGTGCGCGCGTAAAACGCATGCGATCCTGGCAGCCGAGATTGATGCTGCCAATCAGCTTGCCGCGATGACGCAAGGGAATCATCGCGATACTCGCTATCCCTTCTGCGTCCGGAAACAACAACTGGTGATCACACGCTGCAAACGCGCCGAGCCACGGCTCGTGCAGTGCCACGTATTGTGGTGCGACGCCGGATAAGGACTCTTTGATGAGTAACCCGGGGAAGCTCTCCGCGGGCGTGCCCGCGGCCAGCAACAGGTGGCGGACATCATGATCTGGATCGCAGAACACAAGGCTGACCTGGTGCAGGCCATAGCTGATACGCAGGCCATCGATGAGCTCGTGAAACAGTGATTCGAGGTCTTCGGCTTCCAGCAGGCGCAATTCTCGCTGCTGCGAACGCCGCATTTTCGCGTCGTTGCGCGCCACCTCGGCGGTGAGTTCTTCGAGTTGTCTTTGCACGGCATCAAGCCGAGACGCGAGCTCTTCTTGTGCAATCACCGGATCAGGATCCATTGCCAGAAAGTGAACCCCTTTTACCAGAAACCGGCGCGCGCGTCGTTGCGCTGCTACACGGTGTCGATCAGTCGCCTCGCAAGGCGAAATATTCGCGCCCTTTTTGCATCAATTCGACGAATTCTGCCTCGTTGCCGTCGGCTACTGTCTGCCTTATCCGGCGCGCCGCGTCACATAGCGCATCGAGCGGCCCGAGCCCGAACTTGTTGAGGTTCTGGATCTCAAAATAGAGGTGCGGATTGTCTCTGGCCACCGCTTCGGACACCAGCAGCTGTGAGTCAAACGTCGTCGACGACATCTTCGCGAGTTCCGGAGCCGCCTCACCACTTTCGGCGAGTGCCGTAAAAAACGCGATATTGAGGGCATGCGACAGGCCCAGCACGTACGCTATCAGACGGTCATGGTCCTCGAGGCTCATGTCCAGCTGCTCGACCATGGTCGCCTCAAAGAGCTCCTTCGCCGCGGCCGTTGCCTCCGGAGCGCCGACATCGCAAAAAATCAGATGCCGTCCTGACAGCAGGCGCGTATCCGGGCCGAACATGGGATGCAGTGAAGTGACGAGGCAGCCAGCATCACGCAGCTCCTGCAGACCGTCGATGAGGGGCGTTTTCAGGGAGCCGATATCGAACACCAGCCCCTTCGGCTTGAGCACCGCCAGCTGCGCGAGTATTCGGCCGGAGACGGCCAACGGCGCCGCAACCACGATCACGTCGTAGTCAACGCCAGCATCCGTCCAGTTGTTGAACAGCCCCGGCCCATCTTCGACCGAGCGGTCCGCAATCGTTGTGGCAAAGCCCTGCGATGCGAAAAATTCGACGAACCAGCCGCCCATCTTGCCGCCGCCGCCAATGACCAGGGCGCTGCGACCGTCGCCCTTTCCTTCTGCGATAACCCTGTCGCGCTCCTGGCTCGCCAACGACGTCTTGATCAGCTGTTGCAGCAAGGACTCGATGACATCGGGATCAACGCCCAGTTGCTGTGCCTGCTCGCGGCCCATGTCGAGGACATCCTTCTCGCGGGCATAGTCCCTGGTCGAGCGGCCTGTCGTTTGCTTGCTCTTGCCGATATCGGCAACGATTCGCTGCCTTTCGGCAATAAGCTCAACGAGTCGTCGATCGACAGCTGACAGCTTGTTGCGTAGTTCTTCGAGTGTCATGCGAGTGCTTTGCCTGGTGGATACAGAAGTGCCCCTGTTGTACAGAGAGGCCCTGCGCGTCGCAAGCGATTTTGGAACCTGTTAAGCCAGCTGCATTCGTGCGAATATCGTGCGTCCGATAGACAGGGGACTCCAGAACAATGAAGACGCGCGCAGCTGTCGCCTGGGAAGCAGGCAAACCACTCGAAATCGAAATGCTGGATCTCGAAGGCCCGAAAGCCGGCGAGGTACTCCTTAGAAACGTCGCGAGCGGCGTGTGCCATACCGACGCGTTCACGCTATCGGGCGAAGATCCGGAAGGTCTTTTTCCCGTTGTGCTGGGTCACGAAGGCGGTGCAATCGTCGAAGAGATTGGCGCAGGCGTGACGTCTGTTGCCGTGGGCGACCACGTAATTCCGCTGTATACACCGGAATGTGGTGAGTGCAATTTCTGCACCTCGGGCAAGACCAACCTTTGCCAGGCTATCCGCGTCACCCAAGGACAGGGCCTGATGCCCGACGGCACATCCAGGTTCTCGCTGAATGGCAAGCAGGTATTTCATTACATGGGCACGTCGACATTCAGCGAATACACCGTGCTTCCCGAAATCTCGGTTGCAAAGATCGGCAAAGACGCGCCGCTGGAAAAAGTCTGCCTGCTCGGTTGCGGCATAACGACAGGCATCGGCGCGGTGCTCAACACAGCCAAGGTCGAGCCTGGCGCTACGGTCGCAGTTTTTGGTCTTGGCGGCGTAGGACTCAGCGCTATCCAGGGTGCCGTGATGGCAAAAGCCGGTCGTATCCTTGCCGTTGATGTTAATCCCGACAAGTTTGAGCTGGCTATGCAGCTTGGCGCCACCGATTGCGTTAATCCGAAAGATCACGCCGCGCCAATACAGGAGGTCATTGTCGAGATGACCGATGGCGGGGTCGACTATTCATTCGAGTGTGTTGGCAACACGGGCCTGATGCGCTCGGCACTGGAATGCTGCCACAAGGGCTGGGGCGAGTCGGTTATTGTCGGCGTCGCCGGCGCGGGACAGGAAATATCCACGCGCCCGTTCCAGCTGGTCACGGGTCGCGTCTGGCGCGGCACGGCGTTTGGCGGCTGCAAGGGCCGCTCGCAGTTGCCCGGCATGGTTGACCAGTACATGCACGGCGACATCAAGATCGATGAATTCATTACCTATACGATGCCGCTGGAAGACATTAATCGGGCGTTTGACCTGATGCATGAAGGCAAGTCAATTCGTTCAGTCATTCACTTCTAGATCTGAATCTGCGGAATGACTCGAGTTGCCATAGCCACGACCTCCGCGCTCGCCGCTGAAGCTGGACGGCAAGTTGCGGACGCAGGCGGCAACGCGGTCGACGCTGCAATCGCCGCGGCGCTCGTCACAGTCAATACGGAACCGGGCGTGTGCGCGCTGGCGGGCGGCGCTTACGTCACCGTGTGGGCGCCAGACAGACCGCCTGTAACCATAGATGGCAACCACTCTTTCCCGGGACGAGGGCTGCAGCCCGAGCAGCTCGGCAGAGGCGCAGTTAATGTCACCATGGCGTACGGCGTCGGTATCAGCACGCTCGTCGGCGTCGGCTCGGTCGCCATTCCCGGTGCGCTCGCAGCGTTCGAACGAGCCTGGCAAGACTTCGGTGGTATGCCGTGGAATGAGCTTCTAATGCCCGCTATCGCGGCGACGCGAGATGGCTTTCCATTGTCGAGTTCCTGCCGCTACTACCTCAACTTCTCCGGTGACCTGATATTCGGTCGCTCGGTCGACGGCTACCGGGCGCTGCATACGGCTGATGGCCCGCTGCACGACGCTGGCGCAGTAATCTCAGTACCGCACCTCGCGGATAGCCTGCAGGCGATCGCGGACGAAGGTGCCGAGGTGTTTTACAAAGGTGAGCTGGGACGGGCAATTGCCGATCACGTGCGCGCCGGCGAAGGCGCTTTGACACGGCAGGACCTCGCCGCATTCGAGGCCATCGTCCGCCCGGCGATGATCTCCGAGGTCGGGGGCTGGCAGATAGCGACCAATCCACCACCGGCTGTTGGCGGTGCTGTCCTCACGGCGATGCTGATTGCCTGCGCTGACCTGCCGTCAGAACGATGGGACAAAGCGGCGCTCGACCGGCTGGTCAGGGTCTACCACGCCTGTCTCGATTATCGTCGCGACAAGCTGGACCTTTCGAACGACATCGCTGCACCGGTAGCCGAATTGCTGGACGCAGCCGGCAGCGGCCAGCTGCTCAGCAAATGGAGCTCTTCCTCAACGGTGCACACCTCGGCCGTCGACGACAATGGGATCGGTTGTGCGATAACTGCGTCCGCTGGCTACGGCTCGGGAGAGATGCCTGCCGGCACAGGTCTGTGGTTGAACAACGGCCTCGGCGAGATAGAACTCAATCGACGCGGACTCGTTGGTGGCAAACCTGGTGAGCGGCTGCCATCCAACATGGCACCAAGCGTCGCCCGCAGAATGGGCCATGTGCTGGCGATCGGTTCGCCGGGTGCCGATCGAATAACCAGCGCATTGCACCAGACGCTGGTTAACCTGATTAAATTTGACATGACGCTCGAGGATGCGATCGCACACCCACGTCTGCATGTCGACACAACGGGTGACGTCGACACACTGGCCGCTGAACCTGGTCTGGACTTGCCGCAGACCGAAATGCCGATTCGACATTTTGATTCCCTGAATATGTACTTCGGCGGCGTGGGCGCAGCTTTATGCCATCGACAGGACGGCTTTGAAGTCGCTTCCGATCCGCGCCGCGAGGGTGGTGTCAGCATCAGTGGTGAAGACGTTTAGAATTGCCACGCTGTCGTTGCTGGCGCTGCTCTGCTGCGCTGCGCCGGCGGCTGCCCAGCTGGTGCTGACCGAGGGCACCAACCTCAGCGTTGACGTTGCTCCGGACGGACGCATCGCCACGGACTTGCTTGGCGGCATCTGGATAGTGCCAATGAATGGTGGCCCGGCGGAAGCACTGACAAAGGGCCTGTTGCCAGCGGAACGTCCGCGCTGGTCGCCAGGCGGAGATGCAATCGTCTTTGAGGCCCGTGCGGGCAGCCAGCAGCAGTTATGGCGCTACGATTTCGCGACGAACGACTCGGTCAACATCAGCGATGGCGACTACTTTGATCAGCAACCGGACTGGCACCCGGATGGATCGCGTGTCGTCTACTCTTCGGACCGACGCGACTCCGGGTTCGATATCTGGGAGACCGATCTGCAGACGGGCCTGAGCTGGCGTTTGAGCAGCCTGCCAGGTGACGAAACCGAACCGGCCTGGTCGGCCGATGGCGAAGACCTGCTGTTCATCTACGAGTACGAGGAGCAATGGTCACTGCTATTGCGACGCCGAGGAAAACCGGATGAGGTACTGGTGACGTCAGAAACGCGCCTATCTGCACCATCCTGGCGTCCCGACGGCAGCCTTGTTACCTACCTCAGGCACACCGATGGCCTGCAAGTAGAGATGGCTATCCTGTCAGAACCGTTGCTGATAAGGCCATTAATCAGCGGCGAGGATTTCTTCGATACGCCGGTTGCCTGGCACGGGCGCCAGCAGATGCTGTACACGGCGAACGGCGTGATTCGCAAACGCGAATTCAACTCATGGACGTCTCGCACGGTGCCGTTTCGCGCCATCGTAAACGAGACTGCGAGCAGCGCGCCGCCATCGATCAGCAAGCGCATGTTGCCGCTCATCGACGCGCCCGCTACGCGGCTTGTTATCCGCGCCGAGCGGCTGCTGGACGGCACGGGAGGCGACTATCGGCGCGGCCTGGATGTCGTCATCGACGGCGGAGTCATCACGTCGGTCGCTGCGCAGCAAGACCACGGCAAAGACATTGTGATCGACATGGGTAACCTGACCATCCTGCCCGGTTTCGTCGACATTTATGCGAACTTGCCGGAGGACGTCGACGAGTCTCTCGGACCACTGCTGCTGTCTTTCGGCGTCACGACCATCGTCGCAGATCATGAGCGAGCCGCAGATCTGAATCGCACCTGGTCCGGAAAGGCTATGCCGGGCCCTCGGGTGCTGCGTGCACAGGATGTGGCCGCTAGCCGAAACGACGAAGCAGATCCCTGGCTGGTGACGATCAGCGGCGACCTGGATTCGGGCGTCGCCAGCCGTAAGCTCGTTGGTGAGTGGCGTAGCAGCGGCATACCGGTGCTGGCCGAAAGCTGGCAGGTCGGCGTGGGCTCGGGCGCAAATCTCATGCTTGGTGGAGCATCAATGCCGGCATCGCCTCGCGGGATTCGCTACCAGGATTCGATGCTGGCGACAGGTGCAGGATCGGTGACGCTTGTGTCTGGCCTTGCCGATGCACACACACCGGGATTGCGATCGTTACTGCAGTCGAGACAAGTACCAATGCTTGGCGACGACGTGACGGCTTCGCGGCGCTTTGCCGAAAGCCCGCATCTGCCATCCGGCACGACGTCGGTTGTGACCGGCAGCAAACCTAACGGACTGCCGCCGGGTGTCGCACTACATGCAGAGCTGCGAGCGCTGCAGGCCGCTGGCCTCGATACAGAGCACGTCCTGCGCGCTGCCAGCAGCAACGCGGCGAAAGCGCTGTCCCTCAACCTGCAGCTCGGACGGGTGGCTGCCGGGGCGCATGCGGATCTCATCCTTGTTGATGGCGATCCACTCAAAAACGTGTCGGACACGCTTAAAGTCGTTGCCGTCGTGAGAAATGGCCGCTTCTACAGCGTTGCAGGGCTGCTGGACACTGCCACCGCCGCACGCAATCGGTAAAATCGTCGAATAATTTGACAAAATGTGGCTTTTTGGCGCTTTCAGCAGCGCCATGTGCGGCATATTTCCATATTTTTCAACGATTAAAGCACCGTACTTGTTGTTCTGCGTCAAATCTGCGCGGCGTTTTCGTCGGTTTCTTTTACAAGACTCAGT
>Ga0316204_10012997_pt1 | contig 10035 bp, 7 predicted proteins | sample 6monrhotite_MG_2_FD_205661 | JGI IMG/M metagenome (GOLD analysis project Ga0316204, IMG submission 205661) | Microbial mat bacterial communities from mineral coupon in-situ incubated in ocean water Damariscotta River, Maine, United States -... | ecosystem: Environmental > Aquatic > Marine >... | reverse complement strand
AACTTATTAGTGGTGATCCGGTCGCGGGAAGCATCGAATTTAATGCGGGCAAGGATCAGCTACTCTTTACACCGGACACTGGTGCGTTCATGGCGGGTGACGAGATCGTTATTCGGCTTACAGACAAGGTTCGGGATGGCTGTGTTAATCCATTGCAAACACCACCCAATGGCGTAACGCTGTTCCGCTTTGACGTGGTGCAGTCGGATGTCATCCCGCCGGATTCACCACAGGTTAATCCTGTGCCGTTACTGACAAAGGATTCGATCGTTATCGTTTCCGGTTTTGCCGGGCCCGGTACTACCGTGATTGTGGACGGTGGTGCTGAAGAACGAGTGGGACTGGCGGACTCAAGCACCGGTGAATTCAATATCGAGGTGCCTGTTAAAACCGATCAGTCCAATGTTTTTAACGTGGTTGCGGTTGATGCCGCTGGAAATGCGTCAGATCCTCAAACAATGGATGTTAACGGCGCAGAACTGATTACGTTGCATGATGGTACGCCACCCGCATTGTTAGCCATAGCGCCGTTCGATGGCGAAACCGGAGTGCCGGTTGATACAAAAATCAGCGTCGCTTTTGACGAACCCCTGGATGTAGCGACGCTAAACCCATTCAACGTGGCGCTTTTGCAGGGTAATGTGGCCATACCCGGCACTATTCAGATGGATAACAACGCGGCATTTACCATCACGCCGGTACAGCACCTGGACTTCGGTGTTACCTATCTTGTTGTCATGCAAGCGTTGGGAATTAGCGATACGATTGGTAATCCCATTCCACAAGCCATCGAAATACAATTTACAACGGAAGCGCTTGTGGAGCCACCCATGCAAACGATAACTGATCTTTCAGCACGCGCCAAAGACAGCAAGACGAATATTGTTTGGACGCCCGTAGATGGCGCAGACAGCTACAATATCTACCGCGGTATAGCGCAGGGCGGTCCGTATCAGTTAATTGCGCAAGGCCATGTCACGGACTATGCCGTGTATGCGGATTTCGGCTTAAGTAATGGTATCACCTACTATTATGTCGTGCGTTCGATTCGCAATGGCGTGGAATCACTGAACTCTAATGAAGCCAGTGCGACGCCGGTATCCGGCAGAACCCGACGCTAGTACTCCTTCAATGTGATATTGCCGTATTCAGTTGGTCTGTCAGCGCTCATGGTAAGGCGTGCCTCGCAGCGAATGGCCATAGTCCTTTGCAAGAAGGAGTACTCGTGTAATGTATTGATAAAGTGCACCGATAGAATGTTCCAAATTTGGGCAATTTCCATTGGGCGCGGTGTTGAAAATCCGATGACAATGGACTTTACGGCAATAGTTCTATGTGGCTGAACCCCGTCCCGTTCTCATACTGGTACGGTGAGCGGTTATTTAACGGGTCGCTATCGGTGTACTTTATTTAATACACTACACTCGGCGTTGGATAGTAAGCGTTGCACTAAATGTTGGTTAGGTTATGGATCTTTTTCTTGCAAAGACGGATATTCCGATAGCACCTGAAATAATAAGCCATAGAGCACTGGGTAATGGGATAGCCTGTAGTGTGGCAGACCAATCATCGCTGGGTATTCCGGACCCGTCCCAGGAGCCATTGACGATTTCATTTCCCAAAGCCGTCAAAATACCAAAATAGTTCGCAGTTATAATTCCAACCGCAGGTTGAACAATTTCAAAACCGAATAGTTCCAGTGATCGATCAGCAAAAAGGGTTCCGGTAAAGTTTTCGCGCCCGAAGGCACCATTGCTTCCTATCCAGTGAAAATAGCCGGTTAATGGTATGTTATTGCCGCTAACGGTTTGAGTTTCAAAAATAAGTGTTGATTCATCCCAGGTCAATCCGCTATCGTCAGTCGCTGAAATGCTCCAAATACCTGACGTAACCTCGATATCAATCAGTGAGGCGGCAGCGAAATTTGGAAAGAGGCAGAGTGTAAATAAAGCTCCAATGAACAGGTTTCTGGCGGTTATTTTGACATGCATTTCGATGTTCCTTTCGTTATTACAAGTTTCGGTGTTGTGTCGGCATCTTGTGCCTGCGGATGCAGTGCACTCACACGCGAAGATCTACGTATTGAGTAGATCCGGCCTGGGGTTACCGTTAATTGATAGACATATCGGCAATTCGGGCCGGAACAATAGAGTTGCACATGGTATTTTTTGACTTTTGTTGGTTTCACCGACACGTTATTCGCAGGGAGCGGCGCCCGTTCAACACGTGGTTTATACGTACTGACCTGTCTAATTCGATGTAAAAAATAAATAGAAACTGGCTATCGTAAGATAATTTCTGGAAATGCAAAAAATGCGCCACACGTTAGTCCCGACGCGTACTGCAATTTTGGTCTATGTGACTCAGCACACCTTAATGTGAATCGTGAGTCGGTGAGTGGTGTTATTTCCTTTGTTTCAGTGGGTGCCGCTGCGCTGGTTCACAGGCGAAATTATCGTCATGGGTTTCGATAGGCAGCTTTGATTACTGGTTTCAGTAACTGAGTTCAAATACCGATTTGGATGAAATATTTATAAGAGTAATTTATTGCGAATACGACGTTGCCACATTACATCATAATTGATCAGGTGAGGCGCATATTTGAAAAATTAAAATATGCTCTAATGATTAAAGAATACAATGAAAAGGTAATTAGTATGTTTGTAGCGCACCTCTCGTCTGGTTATATCGTCAGTAAGTTGCTGTTGAATAAACGTAATATCAGCAACGCAGACTATACCGCATTATTAATTGTCGGAATCGTAGCCAGCATTGTTCCTGATCTGGATTTACTATATTTCTATTTTATTGATAACCGCCAGCATGCGCATCACTCTTATTGGACGCATATGCCGTTTTTTTGGTTATTGATTTATTCCGTCGTGGTAATTGTTGCAGTGGTGAGTAATTCCAGACGGTCATTCTTGTTTGGTACATTGTTCACTGCAAGTGTATTGATGCATTTAGTGCTTGACACATTGGCGGGTGGAATATTTTGGTTGTATCCGTATTCAAATGAGAGTTATGTCCTTTTTACAATCCCTGCGACATATGATTGGTGGGTGTGGAATTTTATATTGCATTGGTCATTCGGGTTTGAACTGCTAATTATTGCGATTTCGGTTCATATGTTTCGGCAGCCTCGTCATCGAGTTTTGATATTATAGCGTTCTGTTTTTACTCCCCAGCTTTTTTAGTGAATGTTTGAGTGTGTTACTGATTGTAGACCGAAACTTTGTTTGGTGTTTTTGGCTCCGAGACGCCGATATGCAAAAATACTCATTCTCATTCATAATTCCGCGTTACATTATCAGATGGAACCCACCTGGATGTAATGCCTGTTTGGATTCTTCAGCGGATATATCGGCGGACGAAGTTTACTGCTGCAGCGCGAAGCACGCGCACGCCTGCAGAGCGAAGAGCGTCGACGAAAAGCCCGCATAGAGTCTGAAATATAAGCATATTCTGCAACTTATCCTAAGGTTTCTTGCAAACGTTAGGGGCTGTGCTATGCCTGGATCAGTAATCCTTTGGGCAAGGTGTCATGTGCTACGGTAACCTTTAGGCCGTATTTTATACCCAGATTTCCTAATGCCACCGCATAATCGCAGATGAACTCCTCATCAGTATCTTTCAACTCTCCCCTGGCATCACCTTGATAAAATACCACTTGCAACTGCAATCCTTCATTAAACAGGGCTTCGTCCTTTTCGAGGATGCCATACAGCGCGGTGCTCAAGGTGTAATAGTTTTTGCGATAGTCATTGCGCTTGGAAGGCTTGGCTTCGTAAGCCTCGCGTTGGGTTTTTAACAGTACTGAGGCCTGTTGATGTTCGCCCAGCAAAGCGTGTTTCAAGGCATGTGCGTAACGGTTTACTTCCACATCCATTTTGACATCATCAGGGCGAGTCTGAAACCACTTCGCCAGCTCTGCCGATAGATTAAAGTCAGCGGCCATAAGCGAATAATTGAACCCTCGTATGGCGATAGTTTCGCTGTTGCAGCTCAAATCAGCTTTTTTCCCCTGATAATTAGGATCAGTTTCGTCGTAGGCCATGGTAAAGCTTTTGAGGATAGCGCGAGCAGCACGGGCGAATTCGGCACGCACCTCGTCAATGGGATCTCCGTTTAAGAATTTTGTGCGGGCGAGAGAGGCATGTATAAGCGCTAAGGATGTATATGTAGCTTGTTTACCTTCTCCACTGGCAATTTTTTCTTTCTTGCGGGGAATCCACTTATCCGCAAAGGCAAACCAATGTTCGATTTGCATTGATTTTGGCTGATTCATTTGGTAAACGCCTCCCCGATAACCTGCTTCATCTCGTCAAAGTTATTCATTCTAAATTCTTCCAGCGTTCTGGTGATGTTGCCATCGTGATCCCGTTCATAGACCTTAACCTGGCCAGTATCAGTGTTGGCATGAACGGAGATATGTTGCTTTTCACCCTCGTTATCAAACACCTCATCCCATAGATCTATTTCTGCCTGAGTATACGCTCCACCCTGGCGCTGGGAAGCAAGGCCAACTTTTTTAGCTTTTTCTGTTGCCATCTTTTTAGCACGTAGTAGATTTTTATCTCTTGACCCTTGTAAATTCCCCTGTTTATCCTTTGCCACCGCCGTGCTATCCGTTTTGTTCCCCTTGGCCTCCCACTCGGTGAGCTTATTGTCTTTTTTGGTCATATCATCAGGGCCATGATAACGATCGGTATAGCGCGGGTCGGTTTGGTGCCCCAACTTGCGTTTGGCTTGCTCCAGTCCTGCTTTGCCCAACGCTTCCGATTCAGAACGGCTGTGAGTCAGTGCCTTTTTCAAGTCTGCCACGAAGTCATCAGGATTTGTTACGATTGAACGAAACTTGCTCGAAAGTGCCATAATTAGCGACACGGCAGCAGCCGTAGCCTGGTGCGTACGCACTTGCTGCGCCCCCTGTGCCTGGGTTGCATTGCTCGGAGGCAAGAGGTCTTTACCTACCTCGGCCAGGTTAACGGTAAATGTCAAGATACCTGTCGCCTCAACTTAACATTTAGGATGCGAGTTTCAGCATTGCGTGATTAGCGCTTTCACTATTCTTATTTGGATTCAGTACGACTTCGTCCTTATGACGCCAATCCCGTATTTGACCTGACCATCGGGCAGGATGTTTTGATTTTGCCTTTTCATAGGTTTCTGTTCGTTTTTGTAGTATCGCTACATCCAACCCAGCATGGCGCTGCGCAGGGGGCACAAAGTTGATGCCACTGTGTCGATGGTGGTGGTTATACCAATCTGCAAACTCGCACATCCATTGCCTAGCTTGCTGTAAATCATTAAATGGATTGGCAGGATAATAAGGGCAATACTTTAACGTCTTAAACAAGGATTCGGAATAGGGATTGTCATTGCTGACCGAAGGTCGGCTGTAAGATGGCGTAATCCCCAGCGCTTGGAAGGTTGCCAGGATGGTGGCGCCTTTCATCGGGCTTCCGTTATCAGAATGGATATGGACTTGATCTTTGTCATACCCTTCTTGTATGACGATATCCTGCACAATGTCAGCGGCAAGCTGACTACTCTCATGCCCATGGATCTGCCACCCAACAATTTTGCGACTAAAGATATCCATAAATAAATAGAGATAAAAAAACTGACCCAAAATGGGGATTTTCAGGTAGGTGATGTCCCAACTGAGCACTTGTCCTGGTCCAGTGGCACATAACGCATCGGGTTTGTGGCGCGCCGTTCTGGGACGAGAAGCCTGGCGGTGTGTCAGTTGTCCTTCTTGGTGTAAAACACGATAGAATGTGCGCTCAGAGGCAATATATTCATTTCTTTCCGCCAATATTGGCACAATTTGATTCGGTGTCATTGACGCAAACTCGTCTGAGTTAACGGTGCTGATAATGTGTTGGCGCTCTTCTTGGGTAATTTTGTTGCTTGGTGTAAATTGGCGCATTTTGCGCCCATCATCCTGCAGGTCTTTGGAGCTTTTCCAGCGTTGAATCGTTTTTGGGGTGAGCCCGATGATGTCACAGGCTTTACGCTGTCTTGCGCCTGAAACAATGGCGTCGTTTAACAGGGATAATATAGTTTCGCGCTGTTCTAAAGGGATCATTTTTCCTGGCCCTCCAACAGCGCTTGGAACTTTTTTTGTAGCACCAGCAGGGCAGCGGTTTCAGCCAGCGCTTTATCTTTTCGGCGTATTTCTTTTTGAAGTGATGCGATTTCTTCTTTGAGCGTTCTTAGTTCCGCTTTATTCAATGTACTCGGCACCTTTTCCGTTTGCAGGAAGTTCTGGCGCCACGCATCAATATGATGGGCAAACAAGCCCTTTTTCCGGCAATACTGATTGCGCTGATTCTCATCCATCGCTGAGGTGTCTATGATTGCTTGAAGCTGCTCTTCTCGCGTCCAATCTTTAGGGCGTTGACGTTTATCGGTATCGGAATTCACGGTCTTGTAATCTCGTATCCACTTTTGTAAGGTTGAATAACCAACATTCAATTCCTGGACCAGGGTTTTCAGGTTGGTTGATCCTCGTGTTAGTGCTTTTTGTACGGCTTGCTCTTTAAAGCCTTGTGTATATTTTATGTTCATAATCTGGCCTCTTTAGTTTAATTGAATTAAATTAAAGAGGCGACAGATATCCTGTCACAGGGGGACAGTGGGCAAACTCAATTGTCAACAAACCCTAGTGATCGGTTGCGGTCTAGATGCCGCGTTCAACAATCCAGTTTGCCCGAAGGGAGCGTCCCAAATGCACCGCTGCGTCGTTGTCCTTTTTGCAAAGGGAAGTAACCATTCGCTGTAAAGTACGCCTTGCATTAGAACATTTGGGACACTCTGCGCACGTCATCTAGACCATGACAGAGTAGGTGTATATACGTAAAGTTTATTAGGCTTGATGTATGATATGCTTACTCTCAGTCACATTACAAAAAAACGTTAGTTGTAATATTTTTTCCTGTTGTTAATTATTAAATATATTGAGTAAACAAAAATTCCTGCAAAGCTTGAAAATGTATAAATTTATTAACGTCTATTAATTTGTAGCTTGTTCACTTAACGCTTATATGAATAGAATGTAGTTTTGTTGTTGAATTTAGGCGTAGGCGATACGGTAGTGTTAGACACGGCTTTGTCAAGGATTGACTTATACAAGGAGTCTAGGAGGCCCAAGCTATGCAACGCATTATCAGAAGTCATGAAATATATATCGTCAAAAATCGCAGCAGAGTTAGTTGTCAGCGGAACTGGTGGCCTATTTTGGGTTTGTTGGTTATCATATCGTTGGTGTTTTTCGTGCCTCACAATGGCTGGGCAAGTAATTACAATGATCAGGCTTCACAAGCTAAAAATCGAACGCTTACCGTCAAGCTAGCTAAGCGGGATATTAGTGATACAGCTAATGTGCGACAATCGTTAAAGGGTTTTTCCCATATTGGTTTGTTCGAGACTTACGAAGGTAGTAAAACGTGCAATGAATGTCATTTAGAGCAAACTCACGAAGTCCACTCTTCGTTGCACTATCAATGGCGTGGCTCTGCTCCTTACGCGGTAAATCTGGATGAGGGAGGAAAGCTGGGCACGATTAATGATTTCTGCACGTATCCGGATATTAATTTTATTGCTAAATTTACTAATCTTGACGGTGAGGAAGTCGATGGCGGCTGCGCCGTATGCCATACCGGCTTAGGCCAAAAGCCCACAGCCGAACCTACCTTAAGTCAGTTGGAAAACATTGATTGTTTGATATGTCACTCGGATAGTTACAAAAGAAAAGTCGCGGAAGTGGATGGCGCCTTACGATTTGTTCCTGCACCGGAAAAAATGGATGTAAGCCTTATAGAGGCTATCACTGATATCCGACGCACGCCGACAAAGGGGAGCTGCGTTAATTGTCATTCCTATGCGGGTGGTGGCTGTAATAATAAACGAGGAGATTTGGAGGAGGCGCATAGAGATCCGCCAAAGTGGTTTGATGTACACATGGCCTCCAAAGAAAACGGTGGTGCGGGACTGCTTTGTGTGGATTGTCATATCACAGCAAGCCATCGTATCGCAGGTCGTGGTACAGACATGCAAGCCACAGATTTAGACGTCCCCGTGAGGTGCACTAACTGTCACGACAATAAACCGCATGACAAGCGCAGCATTGATAAGCACACCGATCGGGTAGATTGCTCGGTTTGTCACATTCCAGTTTTTGCCAAAATTGCATCGACAGACATGTTTAGGGATTTTAGCCAACCGGCTGAAATACTAGAGGAAACCCAACTCTATGAGCCTTACCTTGAGAGAGCCAGCAACGTTATCCCGGAGTACAAGTTTTTTAATGGCCTGTCTACCTTTTATAAATTTGCAACGCCCGCCATTGCGGGTAACAGCGGTCGTGTATTAATGTCAGGTCCTGTTGGTGATATAAACGATCCTATTGCCAAAATATTTGCATTTAAGCATCATTTGGCAATCCAGGCACACGACCCGGATACCGGTTATCTCATTCCCTTAAAAATGGGTATTCTTTTCCAGACAGGGAATCTCGATGCCGCGATTAAGCAAGGTGCAAGCGAGTTGGGGTGGCCGCTCGTAAATGGTTATAATTTTGTGCCGACAGAGCGTTATATGGGTATTTTTCACGAAGTGTCGCCTGACGATGATGCATTGCGTTGTAACGATTGTCATGATGGAGGAAACCGACTGGATTTCGCCGCATTGGGGTATACGCCAAAGGCAGAACGAGACGGAAAACCACTTTGTTCGAGCTGTCATAAAGACAGAGCCAGGAAAAGGTCACTATTTTATAAGGTCCATGCTACGCACGTTAAGGCTCGTAACATCGAATGCAGTGAATGCCATAGCTTTACAGCGGCCACTAGAAACTGATGTGATGATTGGCCTCTATGTAGCCGGCGTTCGGAATACTGCGTATATACCCAAAGCGTTTGAGATTTAGGTATTTAGTGCGCGTCATATTTTTGTTCTGGCAAGGCGAAATGACGAGTAATAGCCGGACTATTGCGAGGAATTTCAACGCTGCCAGGACAGAAATAGGACAGCAGTAAAGCCTAAATCCCAAACGCTTTGGGTATATATCGAGCGCCGTTAGAGGCTGCTGTCATCTACTTGTTTGAGTCAATATGCGCTGGTCGCAATGGTAACATAGCAGATTAATATGACTGTAATGAATTCGGTTCGACGATGCTGATGATTCTCTACATGTCGATTGATACGTAGAAAGCGAACCCAAGGCGCCCCCGTTGCCTCCTTAATGGAGAAGATAACAGGAGCATATTGGGGTGCTATCACAGTTCAATTCATTTTTTTTCCCCAATAGACAATTTTTATCAGGCCCTATTGTTTTGGTATTATAAAATTATTGATAAAATATTAGCTTTTCTCTAATATACTTATTTTCTACAGAGGCAGATGACAGCGTTTGTACAAAGATAATTTCACTGTTCTTTCATTTTTCATTGCGAGGAGAAAGATATGGGACCTCAAGCCAGATTCATTACCGGTTTAATAAGCTTTTTACTTTTATTGCCTAGCCTGGTTTGGGCTAATGACATAAAAATATTGAAACAGGAAGCCGTCGCTACCACCCAGACCTTTGTTAAACAATTGGGTAGCGCAATGCAAAAAGAAATGAAAGCAGGTGGCCCGATGGCGGCGGCGAAAGTGTGTTCAGAATTAGCGCCTCAGATTACCTCGCAAATCTCCCGTGACAAAGGTTGGAAGGTGACCCGTGTTGGCGCACGTGTGCGCAATCCCATGCTGGGGATTGCCGATCGCGGGGAACAAGAAGTACTGAAAAAATTCCAGGAACGTAAAAGCAAAGGTGAAAGTTTCGAAAAAATGGCTTATGCTGAAATCGTAGATGAACCCAATGGAAAGTACTTTCGCTTTATGAAGGCCATTGGCGTTAAAGGTCAGTGCCTGGCATGTCATGGGGGTTCAACGGCGATTAAGCAGGAAGTCAAGGATATGCTAGCGAAAAATTACCCACATGATAAAGCAAAAGGTTATAAGGTTGGCGATCTACGCGGCGCGGTA
>Ga0316204_10012995_pt1 | contig 10037 bp, 10 predicted proteins | sample 6monrhotite_MG_2_FD_205661 | JGI IMG/M metagenome (GOLD analysis project Ga0316204, IMG submission 205661) | Microbial mat bacterial communities from mineral coupon in-situ incubated in ocean water Damariscotta River, Maine, United States -... | ecosystem: Environmental > Aquatic > Marine >... | reverse complement strand
TCACCCACCTTGGACGTGCCGCCGCCCATCAGAACCAGCGGCTGGTGGCCGGTTTTTTGCAACCAACGGAGCATCATGATCTGGATCAGCGAGCCGACGTGCAGCGAGCTCGCTGTCGCGTCGAAGCCGATATACGCCGAAACAATGCCATTCATCAAAGCTTCGTCAAGGCCTTCCATGTCGGTGCAGTCCGACAGAAAGCCGCGGGTCTCCATCACACGGAGAAATTCGCTTTTTGGCTTGTAGGTCATTGTTCCAGTTTCCTAAGTTTAAATGGTGCGGCGATGTATAACGATTACGCAGCGAAAGGGAAGGGTTTGTGCTTGTATCCTCGAGCGGGCGCGTTACCATCGAAACCGGAGGAACGTTTTGCGACCATTTGGCCAAAGTCTTGTAATCAATCTGATCTGGCTACTGCTGATCGGCGGAGCCGGCTGGGCGATTTATGAACAGCTGTGGCCGTCGCTTTTCGTTATCATACTGACTTTTGTGCTGACCCTCGCGCCTTTGCAATTCCAGCGATTTTACCACATCCAGATACCTGTGTTCTTCACATCTGCCATTATCGTTTTCACCTATATGACCCTGTTTCTGGGCGAAGTCGGTGACTTTTACGAACGGCTTTGGTGGTGGGATGTGTTCCTGCATGGCGGCGCGGCGGTAGGCTTTGGGTTGATCGGATTCATCATTATAATGATGACCTTCAAGGGTAACGCCTATGCGGCCCCTCCGATCGCGCTTGCGTGGTTTGCGTTCTGTTACGCGATCACCATCGGTACGCTTTGGGAGGTGTTCGAGTTTGGCATGGACGAGCTATTCGGCCTCAACATGCAGAAATCCGGTTTGGCGGATACAATGTACGACCTGATGGTCAACGGCATTGGTGCGCTGGTCGGCTCGGCGGCGGGATTCTTTTACCTCAAGGGGCGTTGGTTTGGCGGGCTGTCGGGAATGATCGACGAGTTTGTGAAGACCAATTCGACCCTGTTCGAACACCACAACAAGAAGCCTTAAATCGCCACCCGCGCCGAGACCTTGATATCCGCATAAATCGGCAAGTGATCCGACGCCATGCGCGACAGGTCCGAGTGGTGTACCGCACCGTTTAGCAAATCCAGATCATTGCGCAGGATGATGCGGTCAAGCGACGCGACTGGCCGCGAGGAATGAAAGCTCGGGCCGGGAGTGGCGATGGCGTAATCCTCGCCGAACTCGGAAAGGCTGCCCTCGGGGCGCCACTCGTTCAGGTCGCCCATAATCAGGGTGGGCATCTTTGCGTCCAGCAGTTCCATCTGGCCGGTTACTGCCCGAATTTGTTGGCGGCGAAAATTCCGCAACAAACCTAGGTGCATGCCGACCACCCGCAAATGCTCGCCGTGGATCTCGATATCGGCCGAAATGGCGCCGCGCGGTTCGAGCACCGGCACATCGTGGCGGCGGTTGTTGTGCACGTCGGCGGATTTCCGCACAAGGATGGCATTTCCGTGCCAGCCGATGCTGTCGGGCCTTGTGGCGATCTCGACCACCTTCAGGTCGGTCTCCTGTTCGATCATCTCGCGGGGGATCGTGGTTTCACGCGCCCCGATGCGACGATCAACCTCTTGCAAGGCAATCACATCGGCGTTGATTTCATTAAGAATTTCGATAATCCGGTCAGGTCGGCGCTGTCTATCCAGCCCGACGCTCTTGCGGATATTGTAAGATGCTACCCGTATCACTGCCTGCTCCGTTTATTGTTATATCCCACATATGGGGGTGCGGAGCAGGGGTTTCAATTCACCGCCGCCGGCGTCGGCGGCCACCCGCCTCGGACTGCTTGGTGTTGAAGGAAACCACGGGGATATCGACGATCCCGTTGAGCAGCGGGAAAGGGTCGGTAGCATGGGGAATATTCGAGGCATTGACGAAATGTTCCTGAAAACGCGGCTCAATAGCGGTTTCGATTTTGTGGATGTCATGCACCACCTGTTCGATCTCGCGCCGTGCCGAAATATTCAACAAGGCGATCCGCGCCCCTGTGCCCGCCGCGTTTCCGGCGGAGACAACGTGATCGAGCGGACAATCCGGTATCATCCCCAGCACCATCGCGTGCTTGGGCGAGATATGCGCCCCGAACGCACCGGCGAGGGTCACGCGGTCAACGGTGTCGACTTCCATCTTGTCCATCAGCAGGCGCGCACCGGCATAAAGCGCCGCCTTGGCCAGTTGGATTGCACGGACGTCGCCGTTGGTTACGGTGATGAGGGGGCCGCCTTCGGCGGAGGAATCGTGCAGAACATAGGAATGTGTGCGGCCATCGACGATGTTTCTTGCCGAACCAGTTTGTTCGGCCGACCCGATCAGGCCGCTGGCATCCACCAGCCCCGCCAGCCGCATTTCGGCAATCGCCTCGATAATGCCGGAGCCGCAAATGCCGGTGATACCGCTCGAAAGCGTGGCTTCGGCAAAGCCTTCCTCGTCTGACCAAAGGTCGGAGCCGATCACCTTGAAGCGCGGCTCCTTGGTTACCGGATCAATCCGCACGTTTTCGATCGCACCGGGGGCGGCGCGTTGGCCTGACGAAATCTGTGCGCCCTCGAAGGCCGGACCGGTGGGGGAGGAGCAGGCCAGGACCTTGTTCTTGTCGCCCAGAATAATCTCGGCGTTGGTGCCGACGTCGACAATCAGGACCAGTTCTTCCGAACGATAGGGCGCTTCGGACAAAGCCACAGCCGCCGCGTCCGCCCCAACATGACCGGCAATGCACGGCAGGATGTATAGACGCGCGGCGGGGTGCATCTGCATGTTCACTTCGGTCGCCCAAAGCGATACCGCGCCCGAGCTTGCCAAAGCGAAGGGCGCTTGGCCAAGCTCGACCGGGTCAATGCCAAGGAACAGGTGGTGCATGACGGGGTTGCCGACGAGCACCGCCTCGACGATCAGTTCGCGGTCGATCTGGGCCTCTGCCGAGACCTGAACGACCAGCGAGTTCATCGCCTCCTGCACGGCGCGGGTCATTTCGACGTCGCCACCGGGGTTCATCATCGAATAGGAAACGCGGCTCATAAGGTCTTCGCCGAAGCGGATCTGCGGGTTCATGATGCCAGACGACGCCACAACCTCGCCCGTTTGCAGATCACATAGATGCGCCGCAACGGTGGTCGAGCCCAGATCAATCGCCAGCCCGAAAATCGAGCCCTCGTAATACCCCGGCCAGACCTGCATCACATGCGCCGTATCCTCCTGCGCGCCGCGATGCACCGCACAGGTTACCTTCCACTTGCCCTTGCGTAACGCCGGTTGCAGCATTTGCAAGGTGTGCAGGTCGCCGGTGACATCCTCCAGCCCCCATTGGTCCTTCAGCGCCAGTTGCAGGCGCTCCAGATCACCTGACGGGTCATGCATGTCGGGTTCGGTTACTTCGACGTAGTATAGCTTCGTCGCCGGCTCCATCGTGATCTCGCGGGCCTCGGCGCGTTTGCGGACCACTTGTTTGTGAACTTGTGATTCCGGCGGCACGTCGATCACCACATCCGATTGCACCGTTGCCTGACATCCCAAACGTCGCCCCTTAGCCAGACCGCGTTTGTCGTCGTAGCGTTGCTCGACCGCGTTCCATTCGGAAAGGGCATCTTCGGCCACCGTCACGCCGTGCTTGGCGAATTCTCCATACGAAGGGGTGATCTGGCATTTCGAGCAAATCCCGCGCCCGCCACAAACGCTATCCAGGTCGACGCCCAACTGCCGCGCTGCCGTAAGCACAGGTGTGCCCACAGGGAAGCGCCCGCGTTTACCCGAGGGGGTGAAGACTACCAAAGGGTCCGAATTGCTCATTTCAACGTCTCACAGCTTAATCGATGCTTTGCACATGCATACGATTTCTTTGACTGTGATTGAAAGACGAATACGTCAAATTATGCACGAAATGCGCGGTTGGCTGTGTGTGGCGGTGTTCAGCTCGCGTTGGAGGACCAGGCGCAGCGGTCGAAATCGGCGTATTTAATCATACCTTCGACCGTGCCAGCCGCGACCAACCTAGAGCAACCTTCTTCGGTGTCTGCGGTCTCGAATACGCTGACAAAACCGTTGAGCGGTTCCGAGGCGTCGGCGGTGCAGAGCGTCTCGCCGGGCGCGAGTTCCTGAAGGTCACGGCCAGCCGCGCCTGCATCCACCGCAAAGAAGTGGGATTCATCAGACTGGTTCTGGACGCAAAAACCGTTGGTCGGGGTGACGGCAGCAGTCTGGAACGTCGCCAGATACGCGATAACATCCGCTCGATCCTGTTCGTCGGACAGCTTGAACGACATCTTGGCTTTGGCTTTCGGGTCGTTCAGATAACTGCGCAAAAAGGCGCGGGGGTCGGCGAGGTAGTTGAAGATGTTATCAGGCTCCCAAACCAGACCGGACGCGCTGGCAGCCAGCATTGAGGCGCCATATTTATAGCCCTCGAAGCTACCCGCCGGACGCCCGACAACGCTGGTCAGGACCGGCCCGACCTTGTTCTTGGCGTCCTCGCCGATCTGGTGACAGACCGAACATTTCTTGAACAGCTTTTCACCGGCAGCCGGATCGCCCACCGCCTGCGCATTTGCCGAAAAGCCCAGCGTGCTGGCGGTCAGGGATAGCAGGGTGATGATATGGGTGCGGCGCATGATGACCTCCGGTTTGAAAATATTCTGACAGTTTGCCCGAAGGTGAAATATTTAAAAATACACCTTTCTTCACATTTTTATCACGCCAGATCACCGCCATTGTGAATGGACGTGTTCCACTGTTTACCGCTGTTTTATTCCGCCTGCGCTAGAGTGTGTGCACGTAATTCCAACGGAGGACACTATGAAAGAATACCTTTCAGGCATGGTATTTGCAGCCGCGATGGCGCTGCCGATGACCAACGCAACAGCGCAAGAAATGATACCGTTTGGCACCGATCACGACGTTGAATATGCGGCGTTGCTGTGGGATGTGATGAACGCCTCGAATTTGGCTGGGCCGAACGCAATCCAGACGTATCCTTATGAAGGCATCGCCCCACACGGGATGATGTTGCAGACATTTTACAGCACCGGCACGATTGACGGCCACACGGGTGATCTTATCGTGAAGCGTAACTATGGTCCCGAAGGCGTGACCGAGGATCAGGTTCTGATGGATCCTGACAAGCACCTCGGCGCGATCACGGTGATGTTCCGCCGCGAGGCTGGCTATGACGATGACAATGCCAACTGGTTCTGGGCAAAGTACCTGCCGGACGGTTCGCTGGATAAAAACGCCATGGGTGGGCAGTTGGCCGGTCGTGTCGCCAAAGGCATGGACGAAGGCTGTATCGCCTGTCACAGCGGTGAAGATGATTACGTATTCACATCCGATGCTATCGGCAACTAACAGCCCCCGTTAGGTGATGTGATGAAAAGGCGGACCGGGCGGACCGCCTTTTTTTATACCTGAGGCTAGGTGCGACGACGACGTCCGCTGCGTGCACGGCCTTCGCCAGCAGCAGGTGGAACGCGGTTGACCTTGATCCACTCGCCGCCATGCGGGTCGTTGTCGGACAACAGGTTTGCGGCGCGGATTGCGTCCATTTCCAGCTTATGCGTCGGGTTCATAATCGCCGAGGTCATACCCGAAGCAATCGCCATAGGCAGGAAGGCCGCGTTGATGCCGTTACGGTTCGGCAAGCCAAAGCTGATATTCGAGGCACCACAGGTGGTGTTCACACCCAACTCAAGGCGCAGTTTGCGAACGAGTTCGAAAACCTGCAATCCAGCCGTCGACATCGCGCCGATTGGCATAACCAGCGGGTCAACGACGATATCATGCGCCGGGATGCCGAAATCGGCCGCCCGCTCAACGATCTTCTTGGCAACCGCAAAACGCACTTCGGGGTCTTCGGAGATACCAGTGTCATCGTTCGAAATCGCCACGACGGGCACGTTGTATTTCTTAACCAGCGGCAGGATCAGTTCCAGCTTTTCCTCTTCGCCAGTCACCGAGTTTAGAAGCGGACGGCCATTACAAACCTGTAGGCCGGCCTCAAGCGCGGCGGGAACCGAACTGTCGATACAAAGCGGGATATCGACCAGATCCTGCACCATCTTGATAACCTTTTGCATCAAGGGCGGTTCGGTCTCGTTCGGGTTGGGGTTGGAGTTGTAGACAACCCCTGCATTGATATCGAGCATCGTCGCACCCGCGGCGACTTGCGCCAGCGCGTCAAGCTCGACAGTCGAGAAGTCGCCTGCTTCCAGTTCGGCGGCCAGTTTCTTGCGGCCGGTCGGGTTGATCCGTTCGCCGATGACGCAGAAGGGTTGGTCAAAACCGATGATGGCGGTTTTGGAGGCGGATTCTACGATTGTGCGTGTCATGGTGGGTATTCCTCAGGCTTGCGCCGCGATGCGGTCAGCAGATTGGCTGTGCCCGTTGACGTAGTCAGCGGTGGCGTTAATGCCTCCTAGCGGAAAGAAGTGGGCAGATTCAACGTTGAAATTCGGGTTGGCGGCTTTGTGCCGCGCCAGTTCATCAAGGAATTGGGTCGGCTCGAAGGGGGTGACCATCTTTGTAACGTCCTTGGCTCGTCGTGTCAGGACCCTGACGGAGGGGCCGACGCCGCAAGTCATTGCGAACTTGATCATCGATTGTAATTTCGCGGGTCCGGGGACACCGATGTGGATAGGGAGGCTGATGTTTTCCGCTTGCAGGCGGTCGGCCCATGCGATGACCGGCGCGCTTTCAAAGACAAACTGGGTAACGAGCGCCATTTGCGCGTCGGTGCGGTTCCGGAAATCGTTCTTCCAGCGTAAGGCTTCCATCACGGCTTGGTCACCACCGTTCGGGTCGATGTCTTTGTTGCCTTCGGGGTGGCCGGCGACGTGCAGGCGGTTATAGCCGTGTTTGTCGAACAGGCCGGTGTCCAGCAGCTGCATGGAATCGCTGAAGTCACCCTGTGGGGTGTCGACGCCACCGGCGAGTAGCAACGCTTGATGGATGCCGACGTCGGCATAGCGCGCGATCCAGTCATCAAGCGTGCTCCGGTTCTCGATGATGCGGGCAGGGAAGTGGGGCATGACTTCGAAACCCTCTGCCGTCAGACGTTTGGCAGTGGAAAGCATGTCCGCAAACGGGGTGCCGTCGATATGGGCGATGTAGACGCGCGTGCCGGCGGGCAGAATCGCGCGGAAGTCGTCGATCTTGGCCGCTGTGCGCGGCATGACCTCGATCGAAAAGCCCTTTAGGAAGGCGGCGAGCGCATCCGTTTGTGCGGGTGGTTGCTTGCGTTTGAACTTCAACATCGACATCGCCTTGCTCCAGATCATGGGCGCGGTTCGGCCCAGCCATCATTGTCGATCAATTCCTTGATCTTGACCTGATCGTATTCAGCTTCGATTCGGGCAACTTCGGCAATTGCGACCTCTTTATCGTCCCCATCGACAGAAAACGGCGTCGCTTTCCGCCATTCGGCCAGATAGGCGTCAGCATCCTTGGCGCCGACCTTCATGGCGGCACGGTCGATGGCTTGCTCGAATCTCTCTGGTAGCTGGATTTTATGGCCGCGACGGCCTTTGCCGCAGATCACCTGAGCGGGGATATCGCGCCAGTATACGATGGTAACTTGTGCCATTTGGAACTCCACTTTTCACGGCGCTTTTCTGCCCGTGTCGTTTTTTATCTTTGATTCGCCGCTTATTTACTTTATTAGGGTGTGCACTGCAAAACTCATTGACGGTATGGACCGACGCAACATGACACATGACACACAACAGACCACGAGTCTGTCTTTCGAATTTTTCCCTCCACATAACGCTGAAGCAAGCGCACGTCTATGGCGTTCGGTTGAGCGGCTTGCGCCTTTGGGGCCGAAGTATGTTTCGGTAACCTACGGGGCAGGCGGCACCACGCGCGAGCGCACGGTTTCGGCGATCAAAACCATTCAGGAACGCGCCCACCTGAACGTTGCAGGACATCTGACGGTGGTCGGGGCAAGCAAGGCCGAAACCCTGGATGTGGCGCGCGGGTACGCCGCTATGGGTGTGCGCCGCATCGTAGCATTGCGCGGGGATGCGCCAAAAGGGCAGGACTCTTTTACCGCGCATCCGGACGGGTTTAACAACGCTGCCGAACTGGTCGAAGGACTGGCCGAAATCGGTGGTTTCGATATTTCCGTGGCGGCCTATCCAGAAAAGCATCCTGATTCCGCTGATATGAAAGCCGACATTGAAAACCTGAAACGTAAGATAGACGCGGGGGCGAGCAGCGCCATCACGCAGTTCTTTTTCGACAATCAGGACTTCCTGCGCTTCCGTGATGCGGCGGCCGATGCGGGTATCAGCGCACCGATAATTCCGGGAATCCTGCCGGTGGAAAACTTCACCAAGATGCTGCGGTTTGCCGATATGTGTCAGGCCAAAGTGCCGGACTGGATGCACCAAGCCTTCCGCAATGCCGGCGACGACGCCGACGTTCTTGCCACCGCGCTTTGTGCGGAGCAATGCGACGAGCTGCAATCTGAGGGCGTCGATCATCTACATTTCTACACGCTCAACAATCCCGATCTGGTTTACAACATTTGCCGCGCTCTCGGCTTTGAGCCGACCGGTGTTGATCTGGCATCGAGTGTTGCATAACCCCGTCTTGCGCTGACCCGAGTTCCGCACTATCTTTAGTCCAAACACTGCGCCAACTACTGAGCGCGGAGAGATTGGCTGAAAATAATGACGGATCGTCATTCCCATAATCCGAGGGGGAACTCGGGTGGCAAACGGCGTGCGGTTGGCAGAAATGCCGTGCTCGACAGAAAACCGCTTTATGCTGCACTGGACCTCGGAACAAATAGTTGCCGGATGCTGATTGCGGAGCCGGATGGATCGCACTTCAAAATTGTTGATGCGTTCTCTAAGTCTGTGCGTCTTGGACTTGATCTGGAACGCACCGGCTCGCTTTCTAATGCCGGTATCAACCGAACGCTTCAGGCTTTGCATGTTTGCTCCAGAAAGCTACGTAAACTTGGTGTGAAAAACTCGCGTCTGGTCGCGACCGAAGCCTGTCGGCGGGCCAAAAACGGCGAGCAGTTCATGGGCCGGATCCGTAATGAAACCGGTCTGCGTCTAGAAGTTATCAATCCTGCCGAGGAGGCCCGTCTGGCGGTTGTCAGTTGTTCGCCTTTGCTGGAACCGTTGGCAGAGCATATTCTGGTTGTCGACATTGGCGGCGGTTCGACAGAACTGGTCTGGGTCGATCTTTCCGAGGTCGCGCCTGAGGACAAAATGAAAACCATGCTGGACCTACGACCCGGTATCGAGGATGTAACCAGCTTGCCCGGCGCGCGGGTTGTTGACTGGATTTCGGTGCCGCTGGGGGTTGCTACTTTGATGCAGCGGTTCTCGGACGTGCAGGAAGATGGCGCGAAGTTTGCCCTGATGGCCTGTTATTTCGAGGAAATGCTCGAAAACTTTTCGCCTTATAACGATCTGGTTGATCCTTCGATCCTGTCAAAACTACAAATCATCGGCACGTCGGGCACCATGACCACGCTGGGAGCGATGCATCTGGGGCTAAAACGCTATGACCGCAACAAAGTTGACGGTTTACGGATGCGGGCGCAGGACGTAAACGCGGTGATCGAACGGTTTTTGGAGCTTGGTCCGCAGGGGCGGCGCATCGAGCCAGGAATAGGCAAGGATCGGGCGGATCTGATTATGTCCGGCTCCGCGATATTGCAGACGCTGTTGCGCATCTGGCCGACCGAGTCGGTGCGGGTCGCGGATCGGGGGCTGCGCGAGGGTATGTTATTTTCGATGATGAACGCGGATGGCGTTCTGGAGAACAGGTTTAAAAACGATGGCTGAGAAGAAAAACACATCGGGGCGCGGACAGCGCGACCTTAAAGTACGGGTGAAGTCGGCCAAGGGGCGCAAGCTGTCGTCGACACTGTGGCTGGAACGTCAGTTGAACGATCCCTATGTGAAGCGCGCCAATGCCGACGGTTATCGTGGGCGGGCGGCCTATAAGATTGCAGAACTCGACGAACGGTTCGGGTTTCTGGTGCCCGGCGCGCGGGTTGC
>Ga0316204_10012994_pt1 | contig 10037 bp, 9 predicted proteins | sample 6monrhotite_MG_2_FD_205661 | JGI IMG/M metagenome (GOLD analysis project Ga0316204, IMG submission 205661) | Microbial mat bacterial communities from mineral coupon in-situ incubated in ocean water Damariscotta River, Maine, United States -... | ecosystem: Environmental > Aquatic > Marine >... | reverse complement strand
ATCATCAGCCAAGGATCGCGTCCCATCCAATGACATGAACCAGTGGCGCGGTGTTTCTGGTGCTTCCCCATCCACATTGGGTGCAGCGTTACCCCCTGTGACATCTGATAAGAAAACAATTCGTAGTTCGAAATTCAAACGTGCACGGTCCGTAGTATTCGGCACACTGGCATGCAGATGCGCGCCCGAGAAAATGGCCGCTTGTCCTACTTCGGGCTTGAGTTTTTTGGCCGTACCAATATCATGAACCACTGATGATGTTGGCAATAATGGATAGTCGCCCAGATCACCACTTGCGCGCCGTCCCCTAAGTTCTTCCAAAGACCACGTATTACTGTCATTCGGCACATAATTATCAAACAGCACAGGCCACACAGCGACCGTGTTTTCATTAGTTATGGGTTTCAACGGTGCCCATACATTTATTTGCTCATAAAGGTTTGAGCCCCAGGTATCGCGATGCGGTACCAATGGTGCTAGCGGAAATGTCAGTACATCATTGTCAGGTGGTGCAATGCGAAGCTTTAGGGTGTCGAAATAAGCGTCATCAGGGCTGGTGCCCCACTCTTCAAGTAATTTACCGACCAAATGACGAATACCAGAATCTTCGTTGAACGCTTTTCTGAGCGCCACAACCCGAGACCGATAATCTGCGATGCTCATTTCTTGATGTGCTGTCTCAACATCCATCCCAAAGAAGCCGTTCTCTACCATATGGGTTGCATGGGAAATCAGTTTATTCAGGGATGGCGCGCCGGTCTCAAAGATTTCTCCCGCAAATAGTTCAAGGCGCGAAGATGGAGAAAGTGCAGGCATGGAATTAACCCCCGCCTCGCTGATACGCGCGATCAAAGCGTTGCATGAAGGAGTCCATTGCATCGTCATCATATCCATCGAAAATCAACGTGACGAGCGTCGTGGGTATCCTCATCAATGCAATCTGACGAACAGCTTCCTCTCCAAGTTGGATGTGAACATGATGGCCATATTCGTTTTCGACATCCACCGTGCTGCCGTGCACATGAAAGCGATGAGATCCCAACGCTTGGGGAAGTAGCCGCACAAATTCATGATGGGTAATCCCCATTTGCTTCGTAATGGTCGTTTTTTTCTTACTCATTAAATCGCCAAAACCATCAACCGCCCGCAACAGGTGGCCAGATCGCCAAATGATCGCCCTCTTCAAGCTTGGTCGTGCCGCGCTCGTCTGGGGCGATATACACACCGTTGATCAGGACCATGTGGCACATTTTTTCTGGCACACCCAGACGCAGTATGATCTGGGTCGGAGTGATATTCTCGGATACCTCGATATCAGTCTCGTTCTTAACGGCACCTGCAGGCAGATATTCAGCCAGCGATGCATAAAGCTTCACACGTACTTTCATCTTTGATTTTTCGGCCATTAATGTGAACAGGCAATATAGGCATCCGCGATCAAATGCGGATCAGCCATCAGTTTTTGCTTCCATTCACCTAGTGGAACTTCGGTTTGAATCAGACCACGAAGGACGCCAATTTGATCTGTCCGGCCTAGTGATAGCGCGCCAATGATCTTATCTCCATCGAACTCCAAGCGCATGTAACGGTAATTATCTGGATCATTGGCTTCTGCAAAATCACCGCCTTCGACACCATCCCACTTGCCAAAACTCGCTGAAATCAATCCCACCGTATCCAGCACGTTCATGTTCAAGCTGCCCTTAAACGGCGCAACAGAACCCGCCATATTCATCCCGGCAATCCGACCGTGGTCGACGGCTGTTGGCTGAACCGCGTGTACAGCCCATTCCCCTGTTGAGAAATCAATGCCCTGAGCACAATCACCCGCCGCATAAATGTTCTCATCAGAAGACCGCATGTGTTCATCAACGATGATGCCCTGGTCAGACTTAAGGCCTGTCCCATCAAGGAAGCCAATATTCGATTTCACACCCGTTGCGACAACGACCAAATGGGCTGGAATTTGCTCTCCGTTATCTAGATCAACCAGCAGGGTGTCTGGGTTTTGACCCGAGGATTCGAGTTTTGTGACACGGGTTGATGTGACCACATTCACACCTTTTTCGATGCACCATGCTTTGACCATATTCCCAGCTGCAGCGTTCATCATACGGGGCACCATGCGATCCTCGGCCTCAACAACCGTCAGGTTTACGCCACGTTCCGCCAAGGCTTCCAAAATGATGCAGCCGATGAAGCCAGCCCCCATCAGGACCACATCAGACCCTTTTTCAGCGAGGCGCGCGATGTTGCGGCAATCTTCTAACGTCCAGCAATGATGGACGCCCGGCAAATCAAGGCCATCAACAGGTGGGCGTAGAGGGCTCGCACCTGTTGCGATCAATAACTTCTCATAAGTCTGTTCAGCGCCGTCAGAGAGTTTCACAACCTTAGCCGCAGCATCAACGCTATCGACCGTTCCCTGGCGATAGGTAATTTTCTGGGTGTCATAATGGCCCTCTTCTTTACGAAGATATGTCCCCTGCTCTTCGATAATCCCAGTCAGCACATAAGGGATCGCCATGCGTGAATAAGGCGGTTCAGGCTCCCCACCGATCATCACAACTTCGGCTTTTGGGTCCGTCTTGCGTAGGGTATCCGCCGCTGTAACACCTGCGGGGCCTGCTCCGATAATCACATAGATCATGAAAAATCTCCTCGACGCACTATCGCGCCACACTCTTAAAACGTCATTCCCGCGAAAGCGGGAACTCAGAAGCTCGGCTCAAATATGGGTCCCCGCTTTCGCGGGAATGACGGAATATAATCATCTGCTACATTGCTTCAGGAACGCAGAGAAGAAATTTCTTTCTTCTCTGCCTGAAACTGTCAAAGACCAAGTCGGCTAAGCGTCTCGTTCGTTGGGACGCCGTCACCCGTCCAGCCGCGAAGCTGGTAATATTCTGGCAACATGACATCCAACTGATTGGTCAAACCATTCGCAGGACCAGTTTTGGCCGCATCTTTGAGCAATCGCTGTGGCAGATTATCATCTGCTGCGGTAAACCCAGCTGCGTTATTAAACGTTCGCTCCAGGTTCCAGATACGCTCACCCACTTCGAGTAATCGATCAACCGACCAGTCGCCTTCACATGCCGCATCAATTTGCGGTGAAACGTCTTCAAGACTCCAGGCGAATGATGTGAAGACGCAGATGCCTGCACTATCGAACACAGCCGTCGCATCTTGGAATGCTTTGACCAAGCCCGCTTTGCCTTCTGCAACCAATGGATCGGTCTTTTCAGGGATACCAAGAACCTCGGAGGCAACGGTGTATGACCGCAAGTGACAAGCGCCGCGGTTAGATGTTGCATAGGTCAGGCCCATGCCCTGAATACCGCGCGAGTCATATGCTGGGAACTCTTGACCCTTCACAGACATCGACAGTTCAGGATGACCGTACTTCTCGCAAAGCAACTTGGATCCCAGGCCGATTTCAGCCCCAAAACCCTCGCCTTTTCCGGTCAACTCTGCCAAGTCCGTCAACGCTTTGGCGCTACCGAATTTAAGCTCAATCCCACCGGTTTCTTTGTCTGTGATATAGCCTTCTTCATACATCTCCATCGCGGCGCCAACGGTTGCGCCAAACGAAATTGGATCATACCCCTGCTCGTTACAGATGAAGTTGGCGAAAGTCAGCGCATCCAAATCATCAACACCGGTCGCCGCGCCCAAGGCCCATGCAGCTTCGTATTCCAAGCCACCTGATGCCCCATGATACTGCGGACGTTCCGCGACTGTGTAGTGCGTACGGTCCACTGTAGAAATCCGTCCACACGCGATGGTGCAGGCGAAGCAAGCTGCATTGGTGACAAGGTTGGGCTTGCCATCGGAATCGCGTGGCTCTGCCATCGCTTCTGCCGAAATCGCGTGTGCACCGGCAAATTGAACATCACGGTGGTTATGCGTCGGCAATGCACCCGTTTCGTTGATGACATTCATCAAAACCTGTGTGCCGAAAGCGGGCAGCCCCTCACCAGTGACAGGGTTCCCCGCCAACACTTCTTTGCCTGCGCTCACTGCAGCCATAAAGGCTTTTGGATCTTTAACCGTTACACCCTTGGAGCCACGAATTGCAACAGCCTTGAGGTTCTTTGACCCCATCACCGTGCCGACACCCGAACGCCCTGCTGCACGGTGATAATCGTTCACGACACAGGCGTATTTTACGCCCTTCTCGCCAGATATACCAATCGATGCGACCCGGATCATGGGATCTTGGTGATCGTTTTTGATCTTATCTTCGGTGTCCCAAACGCTGGTACCCCACAAGTCAGAAGCATCAATCAATTTGATATCGTCGTTATCGATAAAGAGATAAACGGGCTTATCCGATTTTCCTTCAAAGATAACCATGTCCAATCCGGCGTTCTTCATTTCGTTACCAAAGAACCCGCCCGAGTTGGAGCATGCGATTGCCCCGGTCAGTGCGCCCTTGGTCACAACTGAATAACGTCCCGCCGTCGATGCCGTGGTTCCTGTCAAAGGTCCCGTCGTCATGATCAGCTTGTTTTCAGGACTTAGCGGATCAACTTTTGGATCGACTTCGTCAGAGAAGTATTTGGTCGCCAAACCACGTTGGCCCAAATAATCATTTGCCCATTCCATATTGAGCGGCTCTTTTTTGATGCTTCCGTTGGTCAGGTTGACCCTAAGGAGTTGTCTTGCCCATGCCATGATGCTTGTCCTCCCTTGTTATGCTGATGCTTGGTTAGCGTCGGTTTTTTCCGCCCATGCGCGCATTTTTTCTAGGCCGGTCCAATTCGCATCAACATATGTGATGGCGTCTGTCGGACAGGCTTTTGCACACTCTGGTTCACCTTCGCAAAGATCGCATTTGATCACTTTGCCGGTGTCTGCGTTGTAATTGATCGTCCCAAATGGGCAAGCGATGGTACATACTTTGCAACCCACACATAGGTTGTCGTGAACAATCTTGGCACCTGATGCCTTATCCAACGTGATCGCATCAACAGGGCATGCATGCATGCACCAGGCTTCGTCACATTGTGTGCAGGTATACGGTACAAACCGCCCTTTATCGTGAAACGTAAATACTTTGATCCGTGACTTCGCAGGATTGAATGCGTTTTCGTTGTCATAGGAACAAGCCAATTCACATTGTAGGCAGCCTGTGCACTTATCCGGATCGATACTGAGTGATTTTTGCATTACGTCTCCTCCGCGTATTCGCAACGGTTTAAAAAATTTAGACGGAGATATGGCATTCTGAATACCAATCTACCCTGACCGCATATTGATTGTTTTTGGCGGCAAGGCAGAACACTCCTCCCTTGTGTCTAGCTTAACATCCGAATACCGCGCATCGGCAATCAAAAACTTACCAAAAATACAATTAGTTAGTGCGAATCATTCTGATTATCATCCTAACGGTTACACCGGTAATGACGTATGCATTCCGTATTTGACCCCGAGATGATTTGTTGAAATCTTCACCTCAAATAAGCATCGTTATTTTCAACGACTCAGATATGCAAAAACGATAGGCTGCATCCCATGACAAACGCGTTCCCCTCTTTGGACGAATTTGCCCAACTGCCCCACGCGATATCTCTTTTAGGGATGTCCGGCGTCGGGAAAACGATGCTGTCTAAACAGCTTCGACGTGATGATAACTGGTTTCATTATTCTGCCGATTATCGGATCGGCACGGCGTATTTGGCCGAGCACATCATCGATAACATCAAGTTCCGAATCATGCGGACGGACCCGTTTGTCGCTGATTTACTACGCTCTGATTCGATCTACATCAATCACAACATTTCGGTCGATAACTTGGACCCGGTTTCAACGTATCTCGGCATGTTTGGCGATCCAAAACACGGGGGATTGGACAAGGCCACGTTTTTGGAACGCCAACAGCAGTACCGCACGGCCGAAATCAGCTCTATGCAAGACGTACCCAGGTTCATGGAAAAAGCGTGGCGCATCTATGAGTGCAAAAATTTCATCAACGACGCATCCGGCAGCCTTTGTGAAATCGTCGATCTGAATGATCCGAATGACCCCGTCATTAGCGCCCTGACGGGTTCGACAATGGTTTTGTATATCCGCGCCAATGCAGTTGGTGAAGATGCCCTAAAGGAACGCGCCCAAACGGACCCCAAGCCGCTGTTTTATTATCCCGATTTCATTGATCAATATATCGCGGACGAGCCTGACGATGGGGCGGGGGTTGATAGCAAGGCATTCGCCCGGCGTTTGTTCCCGCTATTACTCGAAGATCGAAAGCCACGGTATGCCGAGTTCGCAAAACGTTATGGGTTCGAGATTGACGTCGAAAGACTACTGGGGGGTAATGAAATCAATGGCAAAATCCCGGATCCAGAAAAGTTTATCGAGTTAATTTATAACGTTTTGCTGGAACAACGTGACCGCGACGAGGTTGCGAAAACCAATGCAGAACGCTACTTATCCCTGTGTCGCACACGCGCCAAAGAGCGCGCGTCCGTCGGCTGAGGAAATATCATGCCTATTAAGATTCCATCAGCGCTGCCAGCGCGGCAAATCCTTGAAACTGAGGGTGTGCCGATCATCAAAGAAGAAGACGCCATGCGCCAAGACATTCGGCCATTGCGGATCGCTGTGCTCAACCTGATGCCGGAAAAAATTAAAACAGAAACCCAGCTTGCACGTGTTTTGGGTGCTTCGCCGTTACAAGTCGAAATCACGCTACTCGCGCTGACTTCACACACACCCAAAACAACGTCGCAGCAACATCTGCTCGATTTTTATCATCCATGGACAGAGGTTCGTGACCAAAAGTTTGACGGCCTGATCATCACCGGCGCGCCGATCGAGAAGCTGGACTTCGAAGATGTGAATTACTGGGACGAATTGTGTGAAATTTTCGACTGGGCACAGACAAACGTGCACAGCGTATTTAATCTATGCTGGGGTGCGCAGGCCGCACTTCATCATTTTTACCAAATCCCTAAATATATGCTGGATCAAAAAGCCTTCGGGGTTTTCTGGCACAGCGTTTTAGATACCGCGTCGCCACTGATGCGCGGCCTAAATGATGCCATCCCTATTCCAGTGTCTCGGCATACTGAAAACCACCGTGACGACCTGGAACAGCATGATCATTTACAGATATTGGCCGAGTCAGCGGATGCGGGTATCGCTTTAGTCTTCGATGCCAAGCTCAATCACGTGCACATGTTCAATCATCTGGAATATGACTCAACCACACTCGGCGATGAGTATTCCCGTGATGTCGCCAAGGGTGATGAAATCCAGTTGCCGCGGAATTACTTCCCCGATGATGACCCAACGCAAGCGCCTGTGAACACATGGCGCGCGAACGCACATATCCTGTTTGGGAATTGGCTGAACCTGATCTACACGACGACACCGTTCGACATCAGCAAAATCGGTGAAGATAACAAAGTCGCGCAACGGATCGGTGATAACGCCGCTTAAATTTTTGCGTCAGGTTGTTTTCAAAGTCACCTGGAACCGCTCGGCAAGAAACGCGTTGAGTTCATCAAACCGACATCCCGCACGCACCACCGAGAAATCCCTGAAATCAATAATCGTCGACGATAACCCTTGGTCGTTGGCATCGCGGCATCTGCCGTGATCAATGACAATATCCACCTGTGATAACAGGTCAGCTTCGATTTCATCCACTTGATATTTCGAGCCGGAAAGAGACTGGTTCGCGCTCGATCCAAATACGGGCATTTTCCGTGCATGGCTGATTGATGCCATCGCGTTGTGAAACGGTCCCGCATTCAGCAACATATCCATGGTATCGCCCTTGGTGCTGGTTTCCAAAACAAAGGGATCGACATTGGCAATCAACGAACTGTCTTGGCGGTATTCTGCCACGATGGAAAATGGTAAGTTCGCTTCGCGTACCAACGCTTCGCGTATTTCTTGTCCTTGCGGCGTTAGAATATGCACATCAGCAGATGCCGCAGCGCCCCCGAACATACCCGATGGCTTTTCGTAACTGCGCTTCTTGATCTCGAATATTTTTCGGATCGCAGCTTCGGTTTGCCCGACAATGCCATAGGCGACGTTCAACGGGATGACCGCCACCCCGCCTTTGGCCAAGATATCGAGGACCTCGTGTGCCTCGGCCTCGATATCGTGGCCAATAGGATTATCGGTTGTAACTAATGTGTTCATGAAAACTGCATCGGGATTGCGTGAACGACGTGATCCAGGCTTTGAACTCGCTGCACAAGATCCTCTGACGGCTGTCCATCAATCTCGATCAACGCGATGGCATCGCCACCGTTGTCTGCTCGGCCCAGATTGAACGTCGCGATGTTCACGCCCGCCTCGCCTAACAACGTGCCCATGGCACCAATCAAGCCCGGTTTATCGTGGTTTGCGACGTACAACATATTCGACCCCAACCCGGCATCCATTCGAATGCCCTTGATCGAGACCAATCGCGGCTCGTGATTAAACAAGGTTCCTGATACAGAACGCGTTTGAGTCTCAGAAGTGACAGTCACCGTAATCAAGGTATGGAAATCTCCTGCCGTTTCAGAATGCGACTCGACAATTTTAATGCCTCGCTCCTCGGCAATGACAGGCGCATTGACCATGTTCACGCCAACAAGCAATGGACCCAGCAGTCCCTTGAGGACAATTGACGTTAACGGCTTCTGATTGAGGGTTCCAACATGACCTTCGTAGCGGATTTCAATCCCAGAAATTGCGCTTTGCGTAGCCTGTCCCGCAAATGCGCCTAAATGCTCTGCCAAGTGCATATAAGGTTTCAAGATTGGTGCTTCCTCGGCGGAAACAGAAGCCATGTTGAGGGCATTCGTGACAGCCCCCGTTAACAAGAAGTCCGCCATCTGTTCCGCAACCTGAACGGCGACTTTTTCCTGTGCTTCAGACGTTGCCGCCCCCAAGTGCGGTGTACACACGACCTGTTCCATGCCAAACAATGGATTTTCCGTTGCTGGCTCATCGCTAAACACATCCAGTGCGGCACCTGCCACATGACCTGATTCGAGCGCCGCTTTTAGTGCCAGTTCATCAACCAAGCCACCGCGCGCGCAGTTGATAATTCGCACACCCGCCTTGGTTTTGTTCAACGCCGTCGCATCAATGATGTTACGCGTCTGATCCGTGAGCGGCGTGTGCAAACTGATGAAATCAGCCTTGGCGAGCAATTCATCAAGTTCGAGCTTTTCGACGCCCAATGTTTCTGCTCGCTCTTCTGACAGAAACGGATCAAACGCGGCAACTTTCATCTTCAAGCCTTGGCCACGGTCCGCAACGATGGCCCCGATGTTGCCACACCCGATGACACCGAGTGTTTTACCCATCAATTCAACACCCATGAAGCGGGATTTTTCCCACTTGCCCGCATGCGTCGATGCATTGGCGGCAGGGATTTGACGTGCCAATGCCAGCATCAAGCTAATCGCGTGCTCTGCCGTTGTGATGGCGTTCCCGAACGGCGTATTCATGACCACGATACCGGCCTGTGTGGCTGTTGGCAGATCAACGTTATCAACACCGATACCGGCACGCCCAATAACCTTGAGATTTCCAGGATTACCCAGTGCCTTTGGTGTCAGTTTTGTCGCCGAACGAATGGCAATGCCGTCGTACTTCCCGACAACATCGGGCAGGTCCGCTTTATCGATATCCGTAATAACGTCGACATCGATGCCACGCGCCTTGAACACATCAGCAGCTAAGGGGCTCATTTTGTCTGAGATCAGAACTTTGACCATGATTTATGCCCCCACCAATTCAGATTTAATTTGCGCGAACGCCCAGTCCATCCAAGGACCTAATGCGGCCATGTCGGACGCTTCGACCGTCGCGCCGCACCAGATACGCAATCCCGGAGGTGCATCTCGGTGCGAGCCAATATCAAAACAAACACCTGCTTCTTCTAAAATGCCCGTAAAACGTTTGATGGCATCGCGTTGTGCGGCTTCGTCCATGGCCTGAAACCAGTCGGCAGTGACAACAAGAACGACTGATGTTGTGGATCGTGCCGCAAGGTCGCTACAGATATTTTCAATCCA
>Ga0316204_10012993_pt1 | contig 10038 bp, 10 predicted proteins | sample 6monrhotite_MG_2_FD_205661 | JGI IMG/M metagenome (GOLD analysis project Ga0316204, IMG submission 205661) | Microbial mat bacterial communities from mineral coupon in-situ incubated in ocean water Damariscotta River, Maine, United States -... | ecosystem: Environmental > Aquatic > Marine >... | reverse complement strand
CGACACTTTAGAGATTACCTGTGCTGCAAAGGGGGGGGGCTCTGAAAATAAAGCCCGATTTACGGTACTTAACCCTAGCGACAGCCTAGTAGATTGGATTCTCAAAACCATCCCAACACTTGGCGCGGGTTGGTGCCCCCCTGGCATCCTTGGTGTCGGCATAGGCGGCACGCCAGAAAAGGCAATGTTAATGGCAAAAGAGGCGCTAATGTCCCCCATTGACATCCAACATCTAAAAGCAAAAGACTCTCACAGCAACACGGAGAAGCTGCGCCTTGAACTCCATGAACGCATAAATGAACTCGGCATCGGCGCACAAGGCTTAGGCGGGCTAACAACTGTGCTGGATGTAAAAATACTGGAGTATCCATGCCACGCCGCCTCCTTGCCTGTCGCGATCATCCCTAATTGCGCTGCAACACGCCACATCCACTTCACTTTAGATGGTAGCGGGCCAGCTGAACTTAGCCCACCCAGCCTTGATGAGTGGCCTGAAATTAGCCAACAAGATGACAGCAAAGCTCAACGCATCGACCTCGACACACTCACCGCAGAGCACACTCAAAACTGGTCTCCCGGTGACACCCTATTGCTCACTGGCAAGCTACTGACCGGACGTGACGCCGCCCACAAGCGCATCGCAGAACTCATTAACAGCGGCGAAGGCCTGCCTGACGAAGTGGACTTGAACAACCGCTTCATTTATTACGTTGGCCCTGTTGACGCTATTGAAGGCGAGGCTGTTGGCCCAGCAGGACCAACCACATCGACACGAATGGATAAATTTACGGATATGATGCTGGATAAAACCGGAATTTTAGGAATGATTGGTAAAGCTGAACGAGGCCAGCAGACCATCAAGTCAATCAAAGACCATGAAGCGGTCTATCTCATTGCCACAGGTGGCGCCGCCTACCTCATCTCCAAAGCAATTCGCTCCGCCAAGGTAATTGCCTTTCCAGAACTGGGCATGGAAGCCATTTATGAATTTGATGTGCAAGACATGCCCGTAACAGTTGCCGTGGATGCCCGCGGCAATTCAATACATCAAAGCGGACCCAACGAATGGAAGGTGAAAATTCAAGACATAAAAAAGCACACGCCACACACACCCTCAGAGTAGCAAGAGAGCTTTACGCAAAGAGGAGTCATATATATAGCTAAAGATGATCGAAACAAAAACAGAGCCTGCATGGACGCAGGCAACTAGAGCATGCCGGCTCATGCCGCCAAATTTGTGAGCGCTAAAAACCTTACTCCAGTTAATCCTGCTCCAAGCGCGCTTTCACTGCGGCATCCCGTGCAACCAAGGCATCCTCCCTGGCAGAGTCGTACCAGCGTCGCTTCAGTTTCAACTCAGCGGACTTTAACCGATCCTCTGCCAACTCCAACAACGCGCTATTATCCACAGCCACTCCTGCGGTTTTCGCCGCTTGCACCGCTTGGCGCGCATCACTCATCTCCTGAACCGGGGCCACTGAACACGCCGCGAGCATCATCAAGCACAGCAGCACTAAGGCGCGCAGCACAAAACACTTTTTTTGTAATAAATCACCACGCATTATCGTTACCCGCGCCACCAATACTCACAATTACCAAGCAAGCTAGCACCGAGCCTATAGGCTGTCAAGAACACTTCAGCTACACTACTACACCATCAAAGCCAATCAACACAGAGGGAAATCATGAGCACCACTATCTATCACAACCCCAGGTGCAGCAAATCTCGCGAAACACTGGCACTGCTTCGCCAGCAAGGCATAGAGCCCTCAGTAGTGGAATACCTGAAGCAACCACCCAGCAACAACGAGCTACAAGCCATCCTCAAGCAACTCGGCATTTCGCCACGAGAGCTACTACGGAAAGGTGAAAGCGATTACAAAGAACTCAAGCTAAGTGATACAACATTAAGTGACCAACAGCTCGTCAGCGCTATGGTGTCGCACCCCACACTCATCGAACGCCCTATCGTCATACACAACAACAAAGCAGCTTTGGGGCGCCCACCGGAAAATATATTGGAGATACTGAAATGACCGAGGTATTGGTGCTCTACTATAGCCGCCACGGAGCAACTGCTGAACTCGCGCAACACATCGCCAGAGGTGTTGAAGAGACTACTGATATGCAAGCACGCCTGCGCACGGTACCGGCCGTCAGCACGGTGTGCGAAGTTAGCGAGGACGAAATACCTCAGCAAGGCCCTCTCTATGTTGAAAAGCAGGATCTCGTTGAGTGCGATGGCCTAATACTTGGCAGCCCCACTCGCTTTGGCAATATGCCTGCCGCAATGAAGTATTTTATTGATGGCACTAGCGACCTCTGGCTAAGTGGCGCACTTACAGGTAAGCCTGCTGCACTTTTCACATCCAGCTCAAGCATGCACGGAGGACAAGAGAGCACTCTGCTATCAATGATGCTGCCGCTCATGCACCATGGCATGCTAATTATGGGGCTCCCCTACAGCGAGGCCGACCTTCGCCACACTCGTAGCGGAGGCACTCCCTATGGAGCCAGCAGAGTGACAGGCCATGATGGTAAGCAAGCGCTATCCGAAGAAGAGCGTCGATTGGCAGTAGCCCTAGGAAAACGTGTCGCACAAACCGCCAAAATGCTCGCTCGCTAACAAACAGAAGTGAACTTAAAGCAAAACGGGAGCAAATACACTTACTTAAGTAGCACTCACTTTTTGCTCTCGAAGAACTGCCTAACAAAAGGAATCGTCATTTTACGCTTAGCCACCAGCGATGCTTGATCGAGCCGTTCAAATAGATCGAATAGCTCGCTCATGCTGCAGGGGCAACGCTTAAGTAAGTAGGCAACAACATCTTCTCGCAATGCAAAACCACGAAACGTAGCGCGCTGTTGCAGCGCATACCCTTTTTGCTGGTCATTTAAACACGCCAGGCAATAAGACAAGCCATGACTCAAACGTGATTTCAGATCTGCCAGTCGCAAATTTAACGCCGCAGGCATCACGTTTGCGGTCACAACCAAACGTCCTCCCTGCTCATGAATGCGATTATAGAGGTGAAACAACGCCTCCTCCCACGCATCATCACCACTGATGGTATGCACATCATCAAGACAAACCAGCGCCATCGACTCCAAGCCTAGTAACATCTCAGGGGCAATTGCCGACGAATCCCCCAACGGCAAATAAGCCACTGGCACACCAACCCCGCCCACCTCATGACACAACGCCTGCAGTAGATGACTCTTGCCGGCACCCTCCTCCCCGCAAAGAAACGCAAACCGAGGTTCCGACTGACGCGCCAATGCCATCAAGCCCTGCAGGGCCTCCTGATTGTCACCTGGATAATAATTGGCGAAGCTAGCATTATCCTTTAGCTGCACACCAAGCGTTAACTGATCAGCCATTACACCCTTTGAAAGTTACTGGCCGTAGATACGGCTACGTAAATATTGCTCATGTACATGGCGCAATAACACCATCACAACGGCCGCTACCGGAAGCGCGAGCAGAATACCAAAAAAACCAAACAGCTGCCCACCTGCCATTACCGCAAAAATAACTGCCACGGGATGCAAGCCAATTCGATCTCCGACCAACTTAGGGGTCAAAACAAAACTCTCCATAAGCTGACCAACCCCAAAGACCGCAAGCACGCCAAGTAAAATCGATAACTCTTGAAATTGCAGGTATGCTGCCACACCCGCTAAGCCTGCTCCCACAATAAAACCCAGGTACGGAACAAAACTAAGCAAGCCTGCGATCAAGCCAATCAGCAACGCGAATTCCAGCCCAATCAACCATAACCCTGATGCATAAATAATCGCCAGAGAGAGCATAACAAACAGCTGCCCACGAAAAAATGCGCTCAAGACCCCGTCCGACTCAACCGTCAACTTGACAACACTGCCTTCCCAGGCTCTTGGGATCAACTCTCGCAAGCGGCCAATAAAAAGATCCCAATCACGAAGCAGATAAAACGTCACAACAGGGATTAAAATCAAATTAGCCAACCACGCCATCACCATCAAGCCAGAGCTGAACACAGATCCCAACAGCGATTTAGCTAAACCGCCTGCTTGTTGCCAACGCTCCACCAGCATCGCCTTTAGGGCGCCTAGATTAAGCACATCTGACTCTATCCCCAGCTGCGCCGCCAGCCATGGCACCAAACTTCCCTGCAAATACTCCAGATACAGTGGTAGTTTGCCAACCAGTGTTGCTAACTGCTGCTGCAATAGCGGCAATAGCACCAACAAAACTAGTAAGAATATGGACAAAATTGTAATAAAGACAACGGCGACACCTGCAGCACGAGGAAGATTGCGCGCCTCTAAGCGATCAACCAGCGGATCCCCCATATATGCAAGCAGAGCAGAAATCACAAATGGCGTTAGAATCGGTGAAAGCAGATAAAACAACCCACCAACCACCAGCAGCACCGCTAACAGCGACCATCGCTCCATCGCACTCAAAGAGGGCGGAGTCCCCTCATCAACTTCAGACATCATCAACTCCACTCATTTGGGATAATTAACCCCAGCAAACACAAATAGTTACATCACAAGGTATCAAGCTATACCAGATCACGGCATTAACTGATAATTCAGCACACCCGCCTCTTCATACTCATCACCAATCGTTACAATCGGCCGCAAGTGCTTACCAAGCGCCAGCAACTTCTCCATAACCGCCGCATCACCCAACAACTCCAATTCAACTAACAGGGTTTGCTCTGCAACTTCTATCACGTGAAGCTTTTTAACACTATCTAAACCAGAAAGGTATCCCCTCACCCGTGCATAAGCCGCCAGGTCAGCAACACCATGAATACGCATCGCCGCGCGATATACTTGGTTAAGATCTAGATGTTGAGCATAGCGCCGTGCCAATCGATCTAGCAATTGCTCAAGCCCCGCCGTCAAGCTAGCCTCAAGCCCTTGCTGCTCGCCGTAGAATGCCTGCTGCCCCCCATCGCCATAGAGATTCCAACGCACCCGCCACACACCAGAGTCCAGCTGTTTTAAACGCCCTAGCACGACAACATCAGCCTGATAGCGTTGCGATGCATTCATGATGGGATCGGAAAAATTACCCGACAGCTCACCAATAGTAACGCTACGCTGGTCCTCCAAATCCAGCAGCGGTAACCATAACGGCACCCCGCGCTGATCAGAATGGCGTTTAATTTGAGCCTGTATCGTCGAAAACGTATCGCCACCCACTATGGCACGCTCACCCTGTTGATCTATCAACAGCCACAACAGCACTGCAGGTCGCTCTTTACCCCAGACAGGCAAACCAAGCTCAATCAATGCCCGATTAACCAATCTCATATCAAACTGCACCCACAGCAAATAAGGTTCAGGCACCGTTAACGGCTCAGCCTGTTGCTCATTCTCATTTTGCTTAGACGTAGACTGCCAAGCAGGTGCCGCAGGAGAAATTAAACTCGCCTGGTATTCCAGCCACTCTGGATTATCACGAAAACGAAACTGCTGGGTAAGACGCCGAGCTTGATGAGACAAGCGCTTAACGACCTCAGCATCCAGCTGGTGCTGCCCAGTAACCTTAACCAACACCTGCTGTAGAGCCATCGGCAATAGACGATCACGCTCACTATCACTTTGTCTAGCGATAGGCACCTCAGCCTCATACAGGCTCTCCACAGTAGCGGCTTGCAAAACACCACAGAATAATCCACACCACAGCAACGAAAAAAGGTAAAATAGTCGATTCATGAAGTGCACGCTATGCAAGCTTGGCACTCAAGTCAAGTGCAGTGCGTTATGTGTACGAGAATTTGCAGTTGCGGGCCGCCCCCGCTACCATTGCAAACAAGAATTTTCAGGAGCCCATGAGTGAACGATAAATCCACACCCAGCCCGTCGCTAAGTTACCGTGATGCTGGCGTCGACATTGACGCTGGCAACAGCCTTGTAGAACGTATCAAGCCGATTGTTAGTAAAACCCAACGCCCAGAAGTTATCGGTGGCCTGGGTGGTTTTGGCGCGCTGTTCGAGATCCCTCTTGACCGCTATAAAAAACCGGTACTGGTTTCAGGCACAGACGGCGTCGGCACCAAGCTTAAACTCGCCATGGATATGAAAAAACACGACACCATCGGTATCGACTTAGTGGCCATGTGCGTTAACGACCTTATCGTACAAGGTGCTGAGCCTCTGTTCTTCCTTGATTACTATGCAACAGGCAAGCTAGACATCGATAATGGCGTAGATATCGTAAAAGGCATCGCTGAAGGCTGCCTACAATCAGGCGCAGCATTAATCGGCGGTGAAACAGCCGAGATGCCCGGCATGTATCAGGGCGAAGATTACGACTTAGCGGGCTTCTGTGTCGGCATCGTTGAAAAAGATGAGGCAATTGACGGTAGTAAAGTTAAAGCAGGTGACACACTGATAGGCATCGCATCCAGCGGCCCTCACTCTAATGGCTACTCACTAATTCGTAAAATTTTAGAAGTAAGTGCCGCCTCTCTGGATGACGCCTTTGGCGACAGCACCCTTGGTAACGCGCTACTTACACCGACCCGGATTTATATCAAACCATTACTAGCACTCTTCAAAGAACTTGATGTACATGCCCTGTCACACATCACTGGCGGCGGCCTGTTAGAAAACTTGCCTCGGGTACTCCCCAAGGATTGTGCAGCCAAGATAGACAGCAAGAGCTGGCAACTACCCGAAATTTTCCAGTGGCTGCAGACACAAGGCAACGTTGAGAAAAATGAAATGTACCGCACCTTTAACTGCGGCGTCGGCATGGTCCTGTGCCTACCCGCTGAACATTCAGAGCAGGCAATTGAGTTTCTCAGACAACAAGGGGAAAACGCCTGGAAGCTGGGTGAAATTATTGCCGCTGAGGTAGGTGCTGAGCAAGTTATCATCGACTAAACTATGCCTGCAATCGAATCCAAAATGACTGCCGTGGTGCTAATCTCTGGCAGCGGCAGTAATTTACAAGCCATTATTGATGCGGCAAAAAACGGCTCACTAGATATTACCATTGCCGCCGTTATCAGTAATCGCCCTGGCGTAAAAGGCTTACAGCGAGCAATAAGCGCAGGCATTCCTACACGCGTACTAGACCATAAAGCCTATGCGGATCGTGAGGGGTTTGACGCGGCGCTGCAACAAGAAATTGATGCATGCCAACCTCAGTTACTCATCTTAGCGGGCTTTATGCGCATACTCACACCGGGCTTCGTCCGTCATTATCTTGGCCGCATGCTCAATATCCACCCCTCACTACTCCCCAAATACACCGGCCTCAATACTCATCAACGCGCTATTAATGATGGCGAAGCGGAACACGGTGCTAGCATTCACTTTGTTACTGAAGAGCTGGATGGCGGCCCCATCATTATTCAAGGAAAAGTGGGCATTGAAAGCAACGATAGCGCGGAACAACTCGCCAACAAGGTGCTGAAAAAAGAGCACCTCATCTATCCACAAGCCATTCAATGGTTTGCCACAAAACGACTACAATTGATAGATAACCACGCAGTGCTGGATGGAGAAGCACTTACCTCGCCTCGGTTGCTTAAGGAACAAGCATGAAATATCTACTCTCACTTCTAATGCTATGCCTCATTGGGCCTCTCTCTGCAGAACAGCTTCCCATCCCCAGCTTTGAAGCCAAATACAAGGTCCATCGTGGCAGCTTAACCATTGGCGAAGCACAACGCCGCCTATATCAACAAGGGGATGTTTGGGTATTTGAAAACAGTAGCCGCACCACAGGCCTTGCGGCCCTGTTTGTCAAAGACACCGTTACGGAACGTAGCCATGCACATTATCAAAATGGACGCATGTTGCCGCAAAGCTATCTATACCAACGAGAAGGTGGAAAACGGGAGCGTGAGGTCAAGCTACGTTTTGACTGGCCACAACAGCGGGTTGTCAACAGCATTAACGATGACCCATGGGTGATGGATATTCCCACAGGAACGCTGGATAAGTTCCTCTATCAATTACAAATGATGATAGATTTGGAGAAACAACAGCCACTTAATTACCAAGTCGCCGATGGAGGCAAGCTCAAGCAATATCAAATTGAGATAATAGGGAGTGAGTTACTCACAACACCCTTTGGGGAATTTGAGACCGTCATACTCAAACGACGCAATGACAAGCGCCAAACCACCATGTGGTGCGCAAAGGCGCTGCATTTCTTACCCTTGAAAATAACCCAAATAGAGAAAGATGGTGCCGAGTACCGAGCTGAAATCAGCAAACTGACGGGAATGGTGCAATAAGCAACTGAGACTTTTGCACAAGAAATAGTTTTTGTTCCAGCAAGGCAAAAATGATCGAACAAACGGATCCCTGCATGGAGGCAGGTAATTAGAGCAATGCAGGAGCACATTGCCGAGTTTACGAGTGTAAAAGCTACCGCATCCCTGCTATCGCGCCTTACCTATGTCCATATAGGCAATGAGGCTTTCCGTGTACCCTCAGGGTATGAGATCATTTTCAAGGCCGCTGGGGCGGAAAATATGAATCGTTCAAAGGTCTCAAACTATTTTCCGGGTCGTAGCAGGCCACCCAAACCAACGTCATCTAACGCCTGATTAAGCAGTGCTCGGCTTGCTGCCGTGCTCTCACTTTGCATTACCTGCTCAAGCAATTGCTGAGCCTGTTGCTGAGTAAAGTTACGAATCACCCACTTCACTCTGGGTAGGCTCGCAGCATTCATACTCAGCCCATCAACCCCCATCGCCAATAACAACACCACAGCGGCAGGGTCGCCCGCCATCTCGCCACAAATACTGACATGCTTACCATTATCGTGAGCGCACTTCACCACATGAATCAGCGCTTGTAATACCGCGGGGTGCAAACTATCAAATAGGTGCGCAACCTGAGGATTATTGCGATCCACCGCCAACAAATATTGCGTTAAATCGTTAGTGCCGACCGACAAAAAATCCACTTGTTTCGCCAATCGATCAGCTTGATACACCGCGGCAGGTACCTCGATCATCACACCTAATCGAATAGGAGATAGCACAACCCCCTCTTCTTGCAACTCAGCGGCTGCACGAGCGATCAACTCTTTAGCGGCGGCCACCTCGGTGAGCGTTGTCACCATCGGCAGTAGGATATTGAGATTATCCATCCCTTCGCTCGCACGTAAAATTGCGCGGATCTGCACCAGAAAAATTTCAGGGTGATCCAATGTCACCCGGATACCCCGCCAGCCTAAAAATGGATTTTCTTCATTGATAGGGAAATAGCTCAACGCCTTATCCCCGCCAATATCCAAGGTGCGTATCACTACTGGCCGCCCCTTAAAGGAGTTCAGCACCTGATGATAAATACGGCACTGTTCATCCTCACCAGGGAAGCTGTCTCGAATAAGAAATGGGAATTCTGTACGGTATAATCCAACCCCTTCAGCTCCACATTTCAAGGAGGGGCCGATATCTGAAAGCAAGCCGGTATTCGCATAAAGGGGAATTCTCACCCCGTCCAAGGTTTCCGCAGGTAATTCGCGCAAGCCCTCAAGCTCTGCCGAAAGCTCACCCTCCTCGGCGATAAGGCGCACATACTCGTTACTGATGGTGGCCGAAGGCTTTATATAAACCTTGCCCTGATAACCATCGACAATCACTTGCTGACCATCTACCCGGCCAGTTGGTAAATCAGTGATGCCCATGACCGCAGGAATACCCATCGCCCGCGCCAAAATCGCCACATGGGAATTACCCGAACCACGCACTGAAACCACACCTGCAAGCGATGACGATGGAACCTCAGCTAATAAAGTAGCGGTGATCTCCTCTCCCACCAAAACGGTATTGCTTGGGTAATCAACTTTTTTATCCGGCGAACTTTGGAGATGAGAAAGAATACGAATCCCGAGATCACGAATATCTAATGCACGTTCGCTAAGGTACGGATCTTCCATCTCCTCAAACACCTTAACATGCTCAAGCACCGATTTTTTCAGGGCGCCCGCAGCCCAAAGTCCCTCTTGGATATAATCCACGATCTTATCCAGCATGCCGCCGCTATCCAACATCATCAGATAGACTTCAA
>Ga0316204_10012992_pt1 | contig 10039 bp, 4 predicted proteins | sample 6monrhotite_MG_2_FD_205661 | JGI IMG/M metagenome (GOLD analysis project Ga0316204, IMG submission 205661) | Microbial mat bacterial communities from mineral coupon in-situ incubated in ocean water Damariscotta River, Maine, United States -... | ecosystem: Environmental > Aquatic > Marine >... | reverse complement strand
CAGCTTCTGCAAAAGGTACTTATATTCAGAAAGTGACTATCTCTTCTACAATGGGCCCGGGCCTAGTAGTTGATCAGTCAACACTATAATGGTGGTTGCACACAGTTTGTGTGCAGGCATTATTTGCGAATTGGGACTCCTTAAATCAAAATATTTGATTTCGAGTGAGTGCCCATCGCAGACCGTAGGCGAGTGCAGAGCATGCACTCTTAATAGTTTCTAAGCCTACGTAGATGGAAGAGTTTGATTGGCTTGCCAATTGAACTGTTTGGAGGGTATATGGCACTCAATATCGAAGGTAAAAAGCTTGTCGTTGAAGAAGTTTCTGCTGTAGTTGCAGATGCAGGTTCAATGGTTGCAGCTGAATATCGTGGGTTGACTGTAGAGCAAATGACCCAATTACGTGCTAACGCTCGTGCAGCAAATGTTCAAGTCCGTGTTGTAAAAAACACGCTTGCACGTCGCGCGGTTGCTGGTACTAAATTTGAAGACATGGCTGAGACTTTTGTTGGTCCGCTAGTGTTTGCTTTCTCTGGTGAAGAGTTAGGCAATGCGGCACGTGTATTCAAAGACTTCGCAAAAGATAATGACGCACTTGTTGTTAAGTCATTATCGATTGGTGAAGGGGTTATGGACGCTAGCCAATTGGCTACTGTTGCAGCTCTACCTACTTACGATGAAGCACTAAGTAAGCTTCTATATGTAATGAAAGAACCTGTAGCGAAAGTTGCACGTGCTCTTGTTGCTATTAATGAGAAAAACGAAGCTGAAGCGGCTTAAGTAAGTTACTTAAGTTAAGAAACAAATTAATTAAAATTTTTGGAGATTCAAATGTCTGTATCAAAAGATGATATTTTAGAAGCGGTAGCTAACATGTCTGTAATGGAAGTTGTTGAGCTAGTTGAAGCAATGGAAGAGAAGTTTGGTGTATCTGCTGCAGCGGTTGCTGTTGCTGGTCCTGGTGGTGATGCTGGTGCTTCAGCTGAAGCTCAAACTGAGTTTGACGTTATTCTTACTGGCGCTGGCGCTAACAAAGTTGCTGCAATCAAAGCGGTTCGTGGAGCAACTGGACTAGGTCTTAAAGAAGCTAAAGCAGCTGTAGAAAGTGCTCCTTTCACATTGAAAGAAGCTGTTTCTAAAGAAGAAGCTGATGCTCTAGCTAACGATCTTAAAGAAGCTGGTATCGAAGTAGAAGTTAAGTAATTTAACGCTACTTGCTGTTTATTCAGCATAGAAATGGCTGGCGCCTTGCGCCGGCCTTTTCTCGTTTTTAACAGTGTGTAAAAGTGTGTTAGTAATATGTGGATAAAGTCACAGTGCTACTACAGTTTTATGCATTATTTTGTAACAGTTTGTTACGTGCATTCCTGGCAACCAACGTCGAGGTAAAAATGACATATTCTTTAGTTGAAAAGAAACGTGTTCGTAAAGATTTTGCGAAACTCCCATCAATCCTAGAAGTACCTTATTTGCTGTCCCTTCAAAAGGGTTCTTTCCATGATTTTTTACAAATGGAAAAAAAGCCTGCAGAAAGAGCTAAAGTTGGTCTTCATTCTGCATTTCAATCGGTCTTTCCTATTCATGGTGTAGCGGGTACGGCTGATCTGGAATACGTCAGTTATTACATGGGGCAACCTGAGTTTGATGTAAAAGAGTGTAAGCAACGTGGTGTGACTTATGCGTCGCCTCTACGAGTAAAAATGCGTTTAGTGCTTTTTGATAAAAATGCACCGGCAGGTAAACGTCCAGTTAAAGATGTTAAAGAACAAGAAGTTTATCTTGGTGATATTCCTTTAATGACGGATAACGGTACTTTTGTTATTAACGGTACTGAGCGTGTCATCGTAACTCAGCTGCACCGTTCACCTGGTGTTATTTTTGATAACGATAAAGGTAAGTCTCACTCTTCTGGTAAGTTGTTGTTCAATGCGCGTGTCATTCCTTACCGTGGCTCTTGGTTAGATTTCGAATTTGATCATAATGATTGTTTATTTGCTCGTATTGATCGTCGTCGTAAATTACCAGTATCGGTCTTGTTGCGTGCGATGGGCTATTCGAATGAAGATATCTTAAGTGAATTCTTTGAGTCAAATACCGTTAAGGTGACTAAGAAGGGCTTTAAATTAACGCTTAACCCTGATCATTTAAAAGGTCAAATGGCTGTATTTGATATTGAGCATGACGGTAAGAAAATCATTGAAGTTGGTAAGCGTATTACCAGTCGTTCAATAAAGTTGTTAGCAGAATCAGGTATCACTTCGGTGATGGTTCCTAATGAGTACCTGCTTGGAAAAGTGTTGGCCTCTGGTATTACAGATAAAGATACTGGTGAGCTTGTTTGTCGTACTAATGAAGTGCTGACGGTTGAAAGTATTGAGAAAGTAGCACTTATTTCTGGTTGTGAGCTGAAGATCATTTATGTTGATGAATTAGAGAATGGTCCTTATATGTCGGACACTCTAAATCTAGATTCAACGACTTCACAATTAGAAGCTCAAGTTGAAATTTATAGAATGATGCGTCCTGGCGAGCCACCAACGAAGGATTCTTCTGAAGCGCTATTCAATAGCCTGTTTTTTGATGAAGCTCGTTATGATCTTTCATCTGTTGGACGTATGAAGTTAAATCGTCGCATGGGTCGTAAAAACAACGATGGTGCAACGGTCTTAGAAAAAGATGACATTATTTTAGTGTTACGCGAGTTAATCAATATCCGTAATGGTTTAAGTACGGTTGATGACATTGATGCGTTAGGTAATCGTCGTATTCGTGCGGTTGGTGAAATGGCTGAAAATGCATTCCGTGTGGGTCTAGTTCGTGTTGAGCGTGCCGTTAAAGAGCGTTTAAACCAGGCTGAAACTGATGGATTGCTACCACAAGATTTAATTAACGCTAAGCCAGTTTCTGCTGCTGTTAAAGAGTTCTTTGGTTCAAGTCAGTTGTCACAGTTTATGGATCAGGTTAACCCGCTTTCGGAAGTGACTCATAAGCGTCGTGTATCCGCTCTTGGGCCAGGTGGTTTGACTCGTGAGCGTGCTGGTTTTGAAGTACGTGATGTACACCCAACACACTACGGTCGTGTTTGCCCTATCGAAACGCCTGAAGGGCCAAACATTGGTCTTATCAATACCTTAGCTATTTACGCTAAGACAAATGAGTATGGTTTCTTAGAAACACCTTATCGTAAAGTAGTTGATGGTCAGGTAACGGATGAAGTGGAATACATTTCCGCCATTGATGAAATGCAGTATGTGATCGCTCAGGCCAGTGCAAACTTGGATGAAAGTGGTTCTTTTGTTGATAACTTAGTTACCGCTCGTCATCAGAATGAGACAACGTTAGCTTCGCCGAAAGACGTGAATTTAATGGATGTATCACCGAAGCAAATCGTATCGGTTGCCGCTTCTTTGATTCCATTCCTTGAGCATGATGATGCTAACCGTGCCCTAATGGGTGCCAACATGCAACGTCAAGCGGTTCCAACCTTGCGTGCTGATAAGCCGCTAGTTGGTACAGGGATCGAGAAAATTGTTGCTGTTGATTCTGGTGTTACTGTTGTAGCAGAACGTGGTGGTGAAGTGTTATCTTCCGATTCATCTCGAATCGTTGTGCGTGTCAAAGCCGATGAGATTAAAGATGGTGAATCGGGTGTTGATATTTATAACCTAGTTAAATATCAGCGTTCTAACCAAAATACGTGTATTAATCAGAAGCCGATTGTTAAAGCGGGTGATGCGGTTGTCCGTGGTGATGTATTGGCAGATGGTCCTTCTACGGATTTAGGTGAGCTTGCGCTTGGTCAGAATATGCGTATCGCCTTTATGCCTTGGAATGGATATAACTTCGAGGATTCGATTCTTATTTCTGAGCGTGTTGTTCAGGAAGATCGTTATACAACGATTCATATTGAAGAGCTTACTTGTTTAGCACGTGATACTAAGCTTGGGCCTGAAGAGATTACTGCGGATATTCCTAATGTAGGTGAGTCTGCTTTAGGTCGTTTGGATGAGTGCGGAATCGTTTATGTCGGTGCTGAAGTTAAGCAGGGCGATATTCTTGTAGGTAAAGTAACACCAAAAGGTGAGACGCAATTAACTCCTGAAGAAAAACTTCTGCGTGCTATTTTTGGTGAAAAAGCATCTGACGTTAAAGACACTTCTCTACGAGTGACGAAGGGGATTGAAGGTACGGTTATCGATGTTCAGGTCTTTACGCGTGAAGGTGTTGATAAAGATGCCCGTGCAATGGAAATTCAAGAAGAAGAATTGTCGAAAGTTCGTAAGGATATCGATGAACAGTACACTATTCTTGAAAATGATACTCTAATTCGTATTGAGGCTATGCTGGTTGGTCATAAACTGGTTGATGGAACAGCGATTACTGAAGCCTATTTGTCTGGCATTGAGCGTTCAAAATGGTTTGCTTTAAATGTGGATGATGCTGAAGTGTCACGCCAGCTAGAGATGTTAGAAGCACAGTTAAAAGCACAGCGTACCGAGTTTAATGAAGCTTACGAAGAGAAGCGTAAGAAGTTAACTCAAGGTGATGATCTTGCTGCGGGTGTTTCTAAAATGGTTAAGGTCTATGTTGCGATTAAGCGTCGTATTCAGCCTGGTGATAAGATGGCGGGTCGTCATGGTAACAAAGGTGTTATCTCTCGTATTTGTCCAGTTGAAGATATGCCATATGATGAGACAGGACGTCCAGTAGATATTTGTCTTAACCCATTAGGGGTTCCATCGCGTATGAACGTGGGACAGATTCTAGAAGTTCACTTGGGGTTAGCGGCAGAAGGTCTAGGAACTAAGATTAATGCCATGCTTCAAGAGCAGGCTGAAGTGGCTGAGCTAAGAAGCTTCTTAGATAAGATCTATAATGAAACACAGGGCCAGTCTATCGACTTTGCACAATTCTCAGACAATGAAGTGATCGAATTAGCGAACAATCTTAAGAAAGGTGTTCCAGTTGCTTCTCCAGTATTTGATGGTGTTTCTGAATCACAAATTAAAGCCATGCTGAAGCTGGCGGACTTACCTGAGTCTGGTCAAATGAAGTTATTTGATGGTTTAACAGGTGAAGAGTTTGATCGTCCTGTCACCGTTGGTTACATGTATTACCTGAAATTGAATCACTTAGTTGACGATAAGATGCATGCACGTTCAACTGGACCTTATAGTCTAGTAACGCAGCAGCCGTTAGGTGGTAAAGCACAGTTTGGTGGTCAGCGTTTCGGTGAGATGGAGGTATGGGCGCTAGAAGCTTATGGTGCCGCTTTCACACTTCAAGAAATGTTAACCGTTAAGTCGGATGACTTGAATGGTCGTACAAGAATGTATAAAAACATTGTTGACGGAAATGAATACATGGAGCCAGGCATGCCTGAATCCTTTAGCGTACTGCGTAAAGAGATTCGTGCATTAGGTATTGATATTGAGTTGGAGCAAGATTAATGAAAGATTTACTTGGATTTCTAAAAAAACAAAATGTGAGTAGTGATTTTGATGCCATTAAAGTGTCACTTGCGTCTCCAGAAAAAATTCGTTCATGGTCTTATGGTGAAGTAAAAAAACCTGAAACCATTAACTATCGTACTTTTAAGCCTGAGCGTGATGGTTTGTTCTGTGCCAAGATTTTTGGACCAATTCGTGACTTTGAATGTTTGTGTGGTAAGTACAAGCGTTTAAAGCACCGTGGTGTTATCTGTGAGAAATGTGGTGTTGAGGTAACTCAATCTAAAGTACGTCGTGAGCGTATGGGTCACATTGATTTAGCGACTTCTGTTGCACATATCTGGTTCTTGAAATCATTACCATCTCGTATTGGTTTAATGTTGGATAAGACATTAAAATCAATCGAGTCTGTATTGTATTTTGAAGCCTTTATGGTGGTTGACCCTGGTTTAACTCCGCTTGAGCCATGGCAGTTGCTGACGGAAGAAGAATACTTAGATGCATTAGATGAGCATGGTGATGAGTTTGAAGCCCTAATGGGGGCTGAAGCAATCAAGAAAATGTTGCAGTCTATTGATCTTGTGGGTGAAGCAGAGCATTTACGTCAAGAAATTGAGAGTACGAATTCAGAAACGAAACAGAAGAAAATTACCAAGCGTCTGAAGTTAATTGAATCGTTTGTTGGATCAGGGAATAAGCCTGAGTGGATGGTATTAGATGTATTACCAGTACTGCCACCAGAGCTACGTCCATTAGTACCACTTGACGGTGGTCGTTTTGCAACCTCTGATTTAAATGACCTTTATCGTCGCGTTATTAACCGTAATAACCGTTTAAAGCGTCTTTTAGACCTAATGGCGCCAGATATTATCGTTCGTAATGAAAAGCGTATGCTTCAAGAGTCAGTCGATTCATTGCTTGATAACGGTCGTCGTGGTCGTGCCGTAACAGGGACTAATAAGCGTCAACTTAAGTCGCTTGCAGATATGATCAAAGGTAAGCAAGGTCGTTTCCGTCAAAACTTACTTGGTAAGCGTGTCGATTATTCTGGTCGTTCAGTAATCGTTGTTGGACCAACATTGCGTTTACATCAGTGTGGTCTTCCTAAGAAGATGGCGTTAGAGTTATTCAAGCCATTTATCTTTAGTAAGCTTCAAAAGCGTGGTTCAGTACCAACGATTAAAGCGGCTAAGAAAATGGTAGAGCAAGGCTTGCCAGAAGTGTGGGATGTACTAGATGAGGTCATTCGTGAGCACCCTATTCTTCTTAACCGTGCTCCAACGCTTCACAGACTGGGTATCCAAGCCTTTGAGCCTGTTTTGATTGAAGGGAAGGCAATCAACTTGCACCCATTGGTATGTTCTGCATTCAACGCCGATTTCGATGGAGATCAGATGGCGGTACACGTACCATTATCGTTAGAAGCTCAGCTTGAAGCGCGTACACTGATGATGTCTACCAATAACTTGTTATCACCTGCAAACGGTGACCCAATTATTGTACCTTCGCAAGATGTTGTATTAGGTTTGTACTATGTAACTCGTGAGCAAATCAATGCCGTTGGTGAAGGAAGAGCCTTCTCGAGTTGGCAGGAAGTACAGCGTGCCATTGACACTAAAATCGTTCACTTGCATACACGTATTAAGTTGAAGCATGTTGAAACCGTTATTGATGAGTCAGGTACAGAGAGTGTGACAACTCGTATTGTGGATACGACTGCTGGTCGTGCGCTAATGTCTAGAATTTTGCCTAAAGGGCTAAGTTTTGACTTGATCAATAAAAACCTGACAAAGAAGAATATCAGTACGGTTTTAAATACTTGTTACCGTGTATTGGGGCCTAAAGAAACGGTTATCTTTGCGGATCAGTTAATGTATGCCGGTTTTAAATGGTCAACAATGGGTGGTTTATCTTTCTGTTCTGATGATATGTTGATTCCTGATGAGAAGGCGGGAATTATTCAACGTGCAGAGACGCAAGTAGAAGAAATTCAAAATCAGTTTTCTCAAGGTTTGGTAACGGAAGGTGAGCGATACAACAAAGTTGTTGATATTTGGTCACACACAAATGAATTGGTTACTAAAGCCATGATGGATGAGCTGCAGTTTGAAACTGTAGTTGATGCTGAAGGTAAAGAAGTTCAGCAGACCTCTTTCAACTCTGTTTACATGATGGCCGATTCCGGAGCTCGTGGTTCCGTTGCTCAGATGCGTCAGTTAGGTGGTATGCGTGGTCTGATGGCAAAACCAGATGGTTCTATTATCGAGACACCTATCACAGCAAACTTCCGTGAAGGTTTGAATGTACTTCAGTACTTCATCTCTACTCACGGTGCGCGTAAAGGTTTGGCGGATACCGCGCTTAAGACGGCGAACTCTGGTTACTTAACGCGTCGTTTAGTTGATGTTGCACAAGATGTTGTTGTTACAGAGTCTGACTGTGGTACTTTGACGGGCGTTAAGATGACGGCGCACGTTGATGGTGGTGACGTTGTTGAAACTCTGAGAGATCGTGTTTTAGGTCGTTTTGTCAGTGAAGACGTGATGACGCATGGCGGAGAATTATTGATACCTAAGGGTACCTTGATTGATGAGAAATTCGCAGACATGATTGATGCCAATGGTGTTGATCACGTTAATGTTCGCTCTCCTATGACTTGTGAAACTAAGTTTGGTATTTGTCAGCAATGTTATGGTCGTGATCTAGCACGTGGGCACCTTGTCAATATGGGTGAAGCGGTGGGTGTTATGGCTGCTCAGTCGATCGGTGAGCCTGGTACTCAGTTAACAATGCGTACATTCCATATCGGTGGTACAGCCTCCGGTTCAGCAGCGCAAAGTCAAATTGAAGTGAAGCATTCCGGTACCGCTAAGTGGGATAATCTTAAAACCATTACAAACCCTGACGGACAAATTGTTGTAACGTCTCGTTCTGGCGTAGTGTCAGTAATTGATGAAACAGGTCGTGAGCAAGAACGTTATAAGATTCAGTACGGAAGCATCTTGTCGGTCAAAGAAGGTGGTGCAATTTCTGCTGGTGATACTTTATGTCAATGGGACCCGCATACGCATCCAGTAATCACGGAAGCCGCTGGTCAAGTTCAATTTGGTAACTTTGAAGGTACTGTTGAAGAGCATGTAGATGAGTTAACAGGTCTAACAACTCACGTTGTGAAGGACGCTAAAGAGAGAACGACTGCAGCAAAAGAAGCTCGCCCATTTATTGCACTTGTGGATGCTAAAGGTTCTGCAATTAACTTCCCTGGAACTCAGACTCCTGCGATTTACTATTTACCAGAAAACGGTATTGTTGTTGTTCAAGAGAATAGTCAAGTTGGTGCAGGTCAAGTTTTAGCCCGTATTCCACAAGCGTCTTCTAAAAACAAAGATATTACTGGGGGTCTACCTCGAGTTGCTGATTTATTTGAAGCTCGTCAACCTAAAGAGCCTTCAATTATGGCTGAAGTTTCAGGTGTAATTGGGTTTGGTAAAGAGACAAAAGGTAAGCAGCGTCTTGTTATTACGCAAGACAGTGGTGAGCAGTACGAAGCATTGATTCCAAAATGGCGTAGTGTAAGTGTCTTTGAAGGTGAGCGTGTTGAAAAGGGTGACGTAGTTGTTGAAGGTAATCCTAATCCACATGACATCTTACGCTTACTAGGTATTGAAAAACTAGCCGAGTACATTGTGGATGAAGTTCAGGATGTATACCGTTTACAAGGTGTAAAAATCAATGATAAACACATTGAAACCATCGTTCGTCAGATGCTACGTAAAGTAGAGATTAAATCGGTAGGTGATACTGGCTTAATCAAAGGTGAGCAAACGGAATACGCTAAAGTGATTGAGCTAAACGAAACAGCGCGTGAAGCGGGTGAAGTTGAAGCGAGCTATGAGCGTGTATTACTAGGTATTACTAAAGCATCGCTTGCGACAGAGTCATTTATCTCTGCGGCCTCTTTCCAAGAGACAACACGAGTATTAACCGAAGCGGCTGTGAGTGGTAAACGTGATACTTTAGTGGGTCTCAAGGAAAATGTTATTGTTGGACGTCTAATTCCAGCAGGAACAGGCTTTGCTTACCACCTTGCTAGAAAAGCGGCGGCTGAAAAGGCGGCTGAAGAATTGCAAGTGTTCATGAAAGCAGATGATGAAACTGAGTCAGTTGAAGAACCAGATTCTGTAGAAGAAGCGGTGTCAGTAGACACTCAAGAAGTAGAAGCTTAATCTAAATAATTTCAAGTAGTTAATGCTTGACTTATTGTGAATAGGTCTTTAAAATCCTCTATCCTTATTTGTGTGCTTAAAAATACGATTTATAAGTGCACAGTTCGTATTAAGTTTAGAGTTAATCTCATATTTGGAGAAAAAGAATGGCGACTATTAACCAGTTGGTGCGTAAGCCGCGTAAAGACAAACGTAAAGTTTCAAATGTTGCAGCGCTAGAGGCTTGTCCTCAACGTCGTGGTGTTTGTACGCGTGTTTATACAACAACCCCTAAGAAGCCTAACTCTGCTCTGCGTAAAGTTGCGCGTGTACGATTGACAAACGGTTATGAAGTAGCCTCATATATTGGTGGTGAAGGTCATA
>Ga0316204_10012991_pt1 | contig 10039 bp, 7 predicted proteins | sample 6monrhotite_MG_2_FD_205661 | JGI IMG/M metagenome (GOLD analysis project Ga0316204, IMG submission 205661) | Microbial mat bacterial communities from mineral coupon in-situ incubated in ocean water Damariscotta River, Maine, United States -... | ecosystem: Environmental > Aquatic > Marine >... | reverse complement strand
AAAATCGCCCAACACTACCCAAAACCGTTCGTAGTGTCCGATTGTGTCCCAAATTTTTGCTCTAAAATCTTGCCTAACCTGGCGTGTCAGCAATTAATTTTTTCAACGGATATCTAATTTAATGCTGACCCATTGCGTCGAATTCACTAGCGTTAGCACCGTACTCCTACCAACGGTGTTTAACGATGACCGAACAATATGACCAGGGGCCGCATAGTTGCGACAGGGCAGTTTCAATCCCAAATGCACGGCACCTCTGCACGGTCTGCATTGCACAGATCGCAGGAAAGGTGCTGGCTGTTGCAGGGCCAAGCCCAGTCGCCGCATTCGGGTGTTTTGTAGGCTTTTGCATCGACGTGCTGCGCCAGAAAAGCCTTGATTGATAGGACCTTGCGCCAGTTTCCGGACGCCCGCCTCTGTGGACGACTACGCCGCCCAACAAAGACGGGCGCAGCATGACGATTGCAACAGGCGAGCTAATACGCTGAAGCAATCAATAGGGAGCATGGCCGGGAAGACCGCGATTGAAGATGATTTAAACGAGGAATTGAACATGGCTCGCGGCCAAAAGACCGAGCACCTAAAACCGAGCCTGCGAGGTGCATAGGGGCCGATTACTCGGCAAGGGTATCGCGTGTGCCCGTAGCGATGGCGGGTAGAACGATAGCAGTTTAGCAGCAAATCTAGCTGTTAACTCCCTGAGTAAGTCACCGCTACAGAACACTATTTCAAAGTTAATTCACTTTGAAGTCTTCATGTAGCTTATGCCAATGTTCACGCAGATTTTGTTTATGTCCCTCATTCATTGGCGCATCATCAAGATAATCAGGCCAAATATTGCGCGCCTTTTCCATCACTTCATCAAGATGAAACTTAATCGCACGCCAAGGTACACCAACTGATTTAGCCCATGCTTCAAAATACCCCATATTCATCATATACCAATCTTTGTTGCCAGCGAGATTGAGTGATATCTGTGATTCTCTCGGAATATAGGCCTGGGTATAAACGATGTCGTAAGCCGGAGCCAATTCCGCGGTAATCCGATTCGGATAAATCAGACTCCAGTTCTTTAGGTGTGCATCACCATTACCCAATAGGATATTCACCAGTAATCGCCGCGCCATCTGCTGCGTATTAGCCAAACCGTGGCCGGTAAACTGATATAGCGCCTTTCCAATTTGCTCGAAGTTTGTGGTGCCATATTTTTCGTGAGCGTATTTAAATAACACCTGACCAAAGTCCTCAGCATGGATACGGCCACCGTGCCCATCCCTATCAAAACGACGGATAGCATAAGCGTATTGTTCGCTAGGTAGATTGATGGGTGGCAAATCCTTCAATTGATCGAGCTGTATTAACTTAATCTCAGGAATATCCACACCAGCCAACCCCGCCAACTTCATCACTGTATATTCATTCACAGGCACATCCTGATGGCGGGTGGATGGCGTCTTTACGATCCACTCACCCAATTTATCCGGCTGCGAAATATTAAATCGTCCATCAGCCTCATGCATTGAGAACTTCATCTGCACCCCGGCCAGCGAAAAATGGGGCCTACCATCTAGCACCATTCTTGGCACTGCTTCCACTTGGGTACGATGATCTAATACACCTTCGGGGATCTCATCAGGGACAACTGGATCGGCGATCAAAGCCCCCGGCAGGTCTGCCGCCAACTGTGCAAAAAGAGGGAATTCATTATCCGGGTGCACCTTGAGCACTTGGGCAAACCAGTCGCGCAATGCACCTTCCGGCAATAGGTTTGACAGTACCGGATGCAACCGTTGTTGGCGAACCCAAGGGGCTAAATAAACCTTACCGCTAGCCGGGTGCTCGGCAATCCCCGAGAGGGTGAAGGTAGGGCGATCTTGATTTGCTACGTAATCAGAATCAAATATCAGAATATTGCGCCCGCCCTGGTAGCCAGTGAGATAACCAACTATTACTCCATGTAGGCTGAGCTTAAGCACTTCGACAGTTTCTGTAACCACGGCTATAGCACCTCAGACCACGGATCTTCATGACTCTCACCGTCTGAGGCGCTTGGCCCGCTGGCGCTATCTCTCAATAATGCCTTTACCGCAAGCAACTTATCCTTCGGAATCAATACCAGCTCGGCCTCAAGCCCCTCAGCTACCAGCTCCAAAGTCTCCAGACGCGGATTACCACCCGCCTCAATACGTTGATATTGCTGCTGATTCATCCCGATACGCAGCTTCATGTCTTTCTGCTGAAGACCAAGCTGGAGACGACGGGCTTTAATTTGGGGAATTAGCTTCACGAGAGCACCTTTACATTAAATAAGTTGTATTTAGTGTATATACAACTAATATATTGTTCAATATAATACTTACAACATATAAGCTGTTTATGAGATCGTGAGCGGTATCCTACGCAGAAATACATCTTACTTGTTGTATTTTTCCGATCCCTGGCACTATTCTAACGAGATTTCAGCTGCCCCAATTCTGTAGTAAACAACCTAGAAATAGAAATGCACACAAAACTGTGCCAAAATTAGCACAGATTGGGGGATAAAGAAGCGCAATGTTAAAACTTACAAGAAAAGACATTTGTGCCGCGCTAGAAGTTCCAGAGCACCGCATACGGGCATGGATGGGGCTAAAACCATTCAGCACACAATCAACCGCTGCCCGCAAAGCACGTGCTTTTGATGTTACGGACCTAATTCTATTAGCTATCGCGCAGACTCTTGAGGACAATTACCACCTCAAAAATGATGGTTTAGATCACATTCTACCGGCTCTAAATGCTTTTCTACGACGCCCCCAAAGCGGCAATCAATCAAACATGTTATTCATCAACACTCAAAACTGGACTGTTCAAACAACCACTTCTGACGTTATTTATGAAACAGGCATATTGATTGATATTCTGCCAGCCCAAGAGCGTATAACACAGTACCTGGGCCTAACCCCTGCTCAATCCGAGCTAGCCCTGGGGCTTTTGCCAATTAAACGAACTAAGAGAATGGGTAACTAAACGTGTTAAAAGTTGCTCAATCCAAACTCGGCTGGCCTTCGCCCGACACGCTATTCAACCCACCTGGAAGTGGGGCCGCCGTCATTGCCGATCTAGCCCGCAAAAAAATAGAACAGCGTATTTCAAAACTCGATGGTGGAGAAAGTGCGCGTGTAGGCATCCTCACAGCAGAACCAAATAGCAAAGATACGCAAGCCCCGGTAGCACTTGTATGTGAATTTTCTCGTGCGATTCCAATGGATACATTACGACAGCTTCATATCCTTGCGTGGAACTTCAGCAAAACACCGCTGCTGATCACACTTGAACCTAACAGAATACGCGCCTTTAGTTGTTGTGAACGGCCGGAACAAGAACTATCGAACCAAGCAACGCTACAGGCTGAAATTACCGAAGCAGAATACAGCACCGAAAAAAATCAGGCGCTGGCTGATAAAGCCATCGAATCTCTTCACTGGCTAAATCTCAGCTGCGGCGCATTTCAACGCCAATACCCAGAACGCTTTAACCGCCGTTATGCCGCAGACAATACGCTACTTGAAAATCTAAATGTTGTTCGTGAAAGGCTACTCGAAGATAACGATCTCACCGAAGACTTAGTTCACGACCTTTTGGCGCGCTTGATATTTATTCAGTTCCTGTTTCAACGTTGTGATAAGGGCGGTACGCCAGCACTGAATGCCAGACACCTTAACAAATTGCATCAGGAAGGCGTTCTCAAACGCCAACATGAAAGCCTAGGAGATATTCTGGATCATCATGGCGATACCTATGCCTTGTTCAAATATCTCAATGATCGCTTTAACGGTGACCTTTTCCCCGGCAAATCTGATTCCGTAGAACAACGAGAAAAAGAGTGGAAGCGCGAAATGCGCACTATTCGCAAAAAGCACCTTGAACTACTCCGTTCGTTTGTTACCGGAGAGATGAAGATCAAAAGCGGGCAAATGGCGCTTTGGCCGCTTTACTCATTCGATACCATTCCTTTGGAATTTATCAGTAGCATCTATGAAGCCTTTGTTACCAAGCGAAAAGGTACAGTCTACACACCAGTTCACCTAGTCGATTTCGTCTTGGACGGCGTTTTGCCATGGGAAGGTAAAGAGTGGGATTTAAAAATTCTTGATCCCGCCTGCGGTTCAGGCATTTTTTTGGTGCGTGCCTATCAGCGCCTTGCTCATCGCTGGAAGAATGCAAATCCAGGTGAATCTATTGATACACCAGTACTCAGGCAATTACTGGAACGCAATTTAACCGGGGTAGATATTGACCCACATGCGGTACGAGTTGCCTCTTTCAGTCTTTACCTCGCCATGTGTGACGAGCTTGATCCACGCCACTACTGGCAACGCATTCGTTTTCCAATACTTCGGAACAAAAGCCTTATTACTACGGATTTCTTTTCTGAGGAGACTCCTAGTATTCAGACAGAAGAGGATGCAGAACGTTATGATCTTGTGGTTGGTAATCCTCCTTGGGCAAAGAATCTTATCAAAACTGTTTACGATGAATTTGGATCAAACGCTGCAGAGAAATGGGCAGAGAAATATGGGTGGCTGATTTCTAATGGCGATTCAGGCCCACTATTTGTTGCGAAAGCGCTGCGATTAACTGCGGGAAGTGGAGTAGTTTCTCTGCTTCAACCTACTCTTACACTACTCCTTAATCGGTTAGGCCCAGCAACTATTCAGCGTCGCAAGCTGTTTGACGAACATCAAGTAACAGAAGTAGTAAATCTTTCTGCGTTACATATGAAGAAATTGTTCAAAGGAGCGGCGAGTCCAGCCTCAATTATCACTTTAAAACCAAAGCCTGTTGAGAAAGACTATTCTCTAAATTACATCGTAGTAAAACCTAGCACTTCTTCGGATAATGATTATAGGTTTGTAATAGACTCGTATGATGTACATGAAATTTATAGATCTGATGCGATTGCTAATCCGTTAATCTTGACTGCTTTGACTTGGGGGAGCGCAAGAGATGTCGCATTGATTCGCAAACTATTTAAGTTGCCAACTATTGAAAGCTATAAAAATGAGGGGCTCTTGCATACTCGCTGGGGGATCGTTCGCGGGGATAGAAAGAAGGTTCAAAATTCAATAGTTGGTAAGAAGTTTCTCTCTAGTCATGATTTCCCGAAAGAAAATTTATTAATACTCAATCCAGAGAACGTTCCAGTAAACGATGATCCTGAAACAGATGGAAGAGCGTCAACTAGTCTAGTAGCATTTAACCCTCCCCAATTAATTCTTAAGCAGGGGTGGAAACAAGACTCTGGACGTTTCCGAGCTATGAGGGTTTCACCAGAATCAGAAAGTGTTCTCTGCTCTAATAGTTATGTAACTGTGAGTACTACGAAGGAAAACTCTAAACTATTAGACAACATTTGCATTGCTTTAAATAGCCGGCTTGCTACATATCATTTGCTCCTAACAAGCATTAGATTCTCCAACTATCGCGCTGTAGCTAATGTTGAAGAACAACTAGCTGTGCCAATTCCTCCCATGGGGAAGGTCAGCCTGGAAGATATCAATACGTATGATGATATTGATAGGACTGTGAACAAAGCCTTTGATCTAAAAGAGCCTGAGCAAGCACTAGTTGATGACCTCTTCGAAATTACTTTGCCACTTTTTAAAGGAGGTGAGAATTCTTTTGCTCGCAAGCCAACACAAAGAGCCAACGAGAAGTTTGAAGACGAATTAGCACTTTATCTCCAGTGGTTCATTAAAGTTATAAATGCCACATTCGGGGGTGATAGCGGTGTTTGTACAACACTGTTCGAAGAGTCTGGCAACCAACAACTCCCCATTCGACTTGTCGCCATCCATTTAGATTGCCCGACACGCTCTGCGGTTTCAATTGAAAAGATAGGTGAGGGAGAGCTCTCCAGTAAATTAACCGAACTGTATACCCACCTATCAGGTGAAACTGGCAATGGGCCAACCTGTTATCGCCGAGTCGCTCGCATATTTGAAACAGTCGAAATTGATGGCAAACCAACGCCTACTATTTTTATTGCCAAGCCTGATGAAAAGCGCTATTGGACGCGCTCCATGGCTATGCGCGATGCGGATGAAATAGCGTCAGAAATCATGCTTTGGCAAAACGAACATCAGCAGGGAAGCGCATGAGGGATTTCGGGGGGCGAAAACTAGGAACTACTCCCTACAGCTTGCGGTGGCCAGATACGCCGGAGTTTACACAAGCTTTGTCGAGCATGTCTGCCAATGCTTTGGACAAAATGCTCGAATCTGTCTGGAAAGGTTACTTAAGCCTGAAAGATGAACTCCTAGAAAAAATTGATGTTAGCCAAGTAGATGAAGAGCGTGAACGATCTATAACGCAATTGCTAGAACTTCACATAAGAGACTCATTAACTGGCTATGAAGCATTTTATGTTCAACACGGCACATTTGAAACAGAAACAAAGCTTCCCGGACGTGCTCAATCACCGGCATATGACTTAGCCTTCATTCTAAGGACAAACAGGAGAATTATGTGGCCACTAGAGGCTAAGATTATGCGCACACCAGCCAACATCGCACCTTATGTTAAAGACATCAACAATGAATTTCTAACCGGTCGCTATGCGCCTTTTTCACGTAGTGCTGCAATGTTGGGGTATTTACTCTCGGGGGCTCCAGAGAATACGACGGAAAATATTGAAAAAAGCCTTGAGGTCCCGCTGATCCCTCATCCTGCATTCCACCCTCGCTTTACTCATCACACTTCCGAACATCGGCGAAATCTGAAAAATGAAACTTGGGCCTCTGGCCAGTTTACCTGTCATCACATGATTATGCCTTTGTACTCAGAAACATCTCATGCCTCATGACGAATTACAGCATTTACGCTCAGAAAATGCGCGATTAATTACTTTACTTGAGACTCATGGTATTGAGTGGCGCATACCCCAAAATGAGCCTACTCCCCCTGAAAGAGAAAATTCACTAACGACTGAAGAAAAGATAGCTCTTTTTCGCCGTTTATTCCGGGGCCGTGAGGATGTATATCCAGTCCGCTGGGAAAACAAGGCGGGCAAATCCGGCTATTCTCCTGCCTGCGCTAATGAATGGAAGCGCGGTATATGTGAGAAGCCAAGAATTAAATGCGCTGACTGTTCCAAACGCTCATTACTACCAGTTACCGATCAAACTCTATTCGATCACCTTGCCGGAAATCAAACCATTGGGGTATATCCTCTGCTAAGTAATGATAGCTGTCATTTCCTTGCTGTTGACTTTGATAAAGCTGATTGGCGAGATGATGCCAAGGCTTTTGTCCATTCGTGCACGGAGTTGCATGTACCTGTCGCGCTCGAAATCTCCCGCTCGGGTAATGGGGCTCACGCTTGGGTATTTTTCGCTTCAGCGGTTGCTGCCCGTGATGCCCGTCGCTTGGGCACAGCATGAATCAGTCACACCTGTAACCGTACCCGTCAACTGGAACTTGGCTCTTATGATCGTCTTTTTCCAAACCAAGACACCATGCCCAAAGGTGGTTTTGGCAACCTCATTGCACTTCCACTCCAGAAACAACCTCGTGAGCGGAATTGCAGCGTATTCGTTGATGATGCATTCAAACCTTATCCAGACCAATGGGCGTTTCTGGCATCTATTCAACCCATGAGCTTTCAGGATATTGAACCCACTATTTTGCTGGCTACAGGCAATACACACCCGCTAGATGTAACCTTCAACAGCGATGAGGATTTGATGGAGCCTTGGAAACGACCCAATGTAGATTCTAAGAAACTCACCGATCCCATGCCAGAATCCATTGAAGTTACACTGGCTAATCTTGTCTACATTGAAAAAGCTCCGCTACCGCAGCCATTGCTAAACCGACTAATTCGCCTGGCTGCCTTTCAGAATCCAGAATTCTATAAAGCACAAGCAATGCGTTTTCCAGTATGGGATAAACCAAGAGTCATCGGCTGCGCTGAGAACTTCCCCCAGCATATAGGTCTACCTCGTGGATGTGCTGAACCAGCAGTAGAGTTACTTAAAGAACACGGTATTCGCTGTGATATCAAGGATGAGCGATTTCCAGGTCAGTCCATATATATTCAATTTGAAGGCACGCTACGCGATGACCAAGAGCGAGCAGCCAAAGCGATGCTTAAGTATGATGCCGGTATTTTATGTGCACCTACTGCGTTCGGTAAAACAGTGACCGGTGCCGCACTGATTGCGCGTAGAGGTGTAAATACTCTGATATTGGTACACCGCACAGAGTTGTTAAAGCAGTGGAAAGAACGTCTACAAACTTTCCTTAACGTGAAGAAGAAAGATATCGGCACGATGGGAGGTGGCAAAGTTAAGCCTTCCGGCATCATCGATATCGCGGTGCTGCAAACCTTGACCCGCCGTGAAGAATTGTTGGATGAACTGGATAACTATGGGCAAGTCATTGTCGATGAATGTCACCACCTGTCCGCCTTCTCTTTTGAAAGAATACTCAAACGTACCAAGGCGAAATATATCTTGGGCCTGACTGCGACCCCCATTCGTCGCGATGGTCAACAACCCATTATCTATATGCAGTGCGGCCCGATTCGTTATACCGCAGAAACCCCGGAGAACGCGCCGAAACAGTTGGAAGTTACGCCTCACTACATCAGCACGATTATCAATACTCCAGCGGATATGCGTATTCAAGATATCTTCCGTCATGTCGCTGAGAATCCTGACCGTACAAATACTATTGCCGACACGGTTAAAGAACTCTACGGTAAGGGAAGAAAAGTGCTTGTATTAACAGAGCGCACTGACCATCTGGATCACATAAAGGAGGCACTTATTGATCCAATCGAAACGTTCTATTACCTACATGGGCGAATGTCGAAAAAACAACGGACTACAGTAATCAATGAACTCGACGAATTACCGGCTGATGCCCCTCGTGTCCTGCTCGCTACAGGTAAGCTGGTAGGCGAAGGCTTTGATCATCCACCGCTCGACACACTGGTACTTGCCATGCCTATCTCATGTAAAGGCACCCTCCAACAATATGCGGGGCGACTTCACCGTGAACATGCCACCAAAACTGATGTAAGAATCATTGATATCGTCGATACTGGGCATCCCGCCTTGTTGAAAATGTGGGATAGGCGGCAACGCGGTTATCGCGCGATGGGGTATCGATTTATAGAAGCGAGAAACGAAGAGGCTTCACCCTAATCTCTTCGCGAGATCTTCGGCTTTCAAATGCGTGTAACGCTTTAGCATGGCCAACTCCTTATGACCAGTGATGGCGGAAACTTCCATGGTCTCGAAACCCTTTTCAAAGAAACGGCTGGTGGCTTCGTGGCGTAGATCATGGAAGCGGAGATCGGTTATATCTGCATTCTTACATACACGGCCAAAGGCTTTGGTAATAGAGTCCCCCCGTATGGGGAAAACAAAGCCTGTAATATGGCGTGGCTGTCGCTTGATCACTTCAATCGCTCTGGATGAAAGCGGTATTTCACGATCATCTGTATTTTTGGTATCCCGCAGAATCACAGTGCATTTATTAAAATTAATATTTGCCCACTGGAGGTTGGCGAGTTCACCACGGCGGGCACCTGTTTCAAGCGCCAAGGTAATAATGTCTTCAATATAACCTCCATACTCCTTGGCTGCTTCGAGTAGCCTCTTTTCCTCGCCTTGTTCCAAACGGCGGTCTCTGCCTTTTCCTTTGGGAGGCATAGCTACTGATTCCACGGGATTACCTCGGGGTAGGTAGATATCCCATTCTTGCTGGGTCAGCTTTAGGGTTCGACCCAACAGAAACATCTCTTTTCTAACCGTGTCGCCCTTGACCGTTCCCAGGCGTTCTTCACGAAACTCTTTAACAGTCAGGGGAGTGATTGCAGCAAGCACTCGATCACCCAGTTTGTTTTTGAGTAATTTTCCGCGCACTCGAATATCCGCTTCAGATTTTTTGGTAGGGGCAACTTCTACGAGATAACGATCAATGAGTTCGGTAAGCGTGGTTGTTTCAGCAATAGGGGTAGAGAGGAACACGCCTCGATCCATTTCGG
>Ga0316204_10012990_pt1 | contig 10040 bp, 5 predicted proteins | sample 6monrhotite_MG_2_FD_205661 | JGI IMG/M metagenome (GOLD analysis project Ga0316204, IMG submission 205661) | Microbial mat bacterial communities from mineral coupon in-situ incubated in ocean water Damariscotta River, Maine, United States -... | ecosystem: Environmental > Aquatic > Marine >... | reverse complement strand
GAAATGCCTGCACCAGCACCAACCACGGCAATATCCATTTCAGTTCTTGGTATGAATCGCAGATAGGCATCGCCATAACGTTCAGGTTGTGGGGGGAAGGCAAGCGACGTGACAAACTCACCCGGCGCCAAACAGGTTTTGCCAGGGCCAGTAGTGAAATCTTCCACAGCAACTTCGCGGATACCATTCGGTCCTGCAATGCATACTGTTGCCGCAGCGGCGATCAGCGCTGGCACGCTGTCAGCGGCAGGCGACGCATTGCATAAATTTCCACCAATGGTCGCGCGCCCCTGAACCTGATACGAGCCAATCAGCTCGACCGCTTCAACCACGCCAGGCCATAAGGCCTTTAGCTCGGCATGTTCGCCAAGCTCGGCGCCCGTAACAGCGGCACCGATGCGCACACCGTCAGAACTGATATTAATTTCGCGGGTCTCTGCAATATTTTTGATATCGACCAGCAAGGTGGGCTCAATCATTTCCTCGTGCATTTGAACCAGCAGGTCAGTGCCGCCGGCAAAGACCTTGGCCATTTTACCCTCCGCCGCCAAAAGCGCCACGCAAGCTTCAGCCGTATGCGGAGATTCGTATTTTAAGTCAGCCACAGTTTTCATACTCCCTAGATGGTCACGAACGGATCATTATAAATTCTACTAGCTATTCAACAACCGAAAAAGCCTGTCCCGAATAAAGTGCGTCTTTATTTATCAAAAATTGAATATTTGACCGAAAGAAGCTACTTAAACGAGATCAGGTGCTTTTGACGAACCGCCTCCAACCACCTTGCTAATCAAACAAATGAGATGACCCGATTGTTTCAGAAAAGTGATCCGTTATTATAAAGTGCCATTGTTTGCTCGCTCCTATAGCTATTTGGCACGGTAAACAGTTTTATAGGCACAGAGCCTAGACTCACACATATTGCTACACCATCTTACTGAGTGAAACCCGAAACAAACCAGAGACGCCAATTGTCCTTTTTAAGCACCCTTTCAATGGCTGCCCGCATCGCGTTACGAAACATGCGCAAAGGTTCGCGAAAACTGTGGTTGTTAGTCGCTGGGGTTTTTATCGGAGCGAGCGCCATTGCACTGGTTGGTACAACGTCACAGGCCCTGATCGACGGCGCGCGCCTGGGCGCTCTGGAGTCCATTGGCGGTGATCTAAGCTTGCGTCTGTTTCATCGAGGACCAGGCGAGGACGAACTCAACGTCATCCGGCAGGAAGGCAAAGTCAGCATAACAACAGAAGCACGCCCCATGGCACGGACGAAAGATGGCGCTTCGCTTCTGGTCGAGCTGAAAGGTGTCGACGAGAATTACCCCTTATACGGGACTGTGGAAATTCTACCGGCGTTCGATTTATATAAAACACTCGAGCAACGCGACGGCGTCTACGGTGCTGTCGCTGACCAAGCCCTGTTTGATACATTAGGTTTGAAATCGGGTGATCACATCGGTATCGGTGATGGCCGCTATCAGTTACGCGGTGTTTTGGTTGCTGAGCCTGATCGCGTTTTTCGGGCTTTTACGCTGGGTCCACGCCTTATGGTTCTGCGCGCAAGCCTGCAAGCAACTGGCGTCACCCGTGACGGGGCCGAAGTCTATTCCTATACCCGTGTTCAGATAAACCCGGAAGCAACCAAAACGCCCGATGTAATAGAAGCATTGGCTCGAATTGACCGGGCCTTTCCAGAGGCCGGGTGGCGTATGGTCAATGCCCATGACGGCGTTCCAGGGGTAGAGCGTACGTTGGCCATCGGACATACGTTGCTGTTGTTTATTGGTATGGGTGTCCTATTGATCGGGGGTGCGGGGATTTCCGGCGCCGTTCGAGCCCATGTCGCAGAAAAGATGCAGATCATTGCCATCTTAAAATCCATTGGGGCACCGCCCCGCGTTGTCTCCTTGGCAATCTGGATTGAGATTATGGCTGCTGCCAGCATTGGTATTGCTCTGGGTGTCGGGTTGGGCGCATTTGGGCCTTTTCTTGTTTCCACCGTGATCGGGCCATTGCCTTTCTCGCTTGAGCCCTACCCCAGCCTTAAGCCGCTGTTTGTAACCGCGTTGTTTGGCTTTTTAGTAACAATGCTGTTTGCCTGGGGGCCGTTGTTGGGGGTCCAGAATATAAAGGCCCGGGTCCTACTGCGTGCGCGGACCGCGGATCAATCGGAAAAACTGCCGTCACGGGGCTGGCGCGGCACTGTCATGATTTCGTTGGCACTCGTGTTGTTGGTGATCTGGGAATCACACCAACCTGCCCTATCTGTTGGGTTTCTTATCGGTGCACTCGTGTTGGCAGCATTCTATTATGGTCTTGGTAGACTTATGATGCGCCTGGCCAGAACATTGGCAAAGGGCAGTGGCGCGCAATTTCGTGTCGGCCTTAGCAATTTGTACCGGATGGGTGCACCAACCGGACCGGTGGTCATAGCACTCGGCCTGACACTGACCCTGCTGGTCGCTTTGGACGGTATCAGCAGTACTGTCAGCCAGCACCTACAGAAAACCTTGCCCCATTCGGCGCCAGATCTTGTCGGATTTTCGATCAAGCCCGAACTCGTAGGGCCGCTCACCAACGAATTGGCCACGTCCGGTTTGGTCGAGCACCAACGTACGATGCCGTTCCTGCATGCCCGCGTGCAAGCCATCGATGGTAAAGCGGTGCGCGATCTTGAAATACCACGACCGATGAATTGGGTAATTCGCGGCGACCGCGGTGTTTCGTTCGGCGTCGATTTTTTGGATGGCTCGGGCTGGGCACCAACACAATCAGAAAGCATTGGCTTCTCCGTCGAAGCGAGTGTGGCAAAAAAACTGGGGCTAAGGGTAGGCCAATCACTGACAATGAACGTCAGTGGTTATCTCCGCACTGGACCCGTTTTCAAGTTTCATGACGTCGATTGGACGGGGTTGGATTTGGATTTTCCAATCATCGCCACCCCCATCACATTTAGCAGCATTCCTCACACATATGCTGCTTCCTTAAAAGCCAAACTGGGAAAATCAGTTGCGCTCGAAAACTTCGTAAAAAAGAGATTCCCGAACGTCCCATTGGTCCGTGTGGGTGACGTTGTCGCTTCGTTAGCCAAAGCGCTGGACGCCGTGTTGGTTGGCTTGAGGTCCGCGTTGATGATGTGTGGGCTGGCGGCGCTTGTCGTGTTGGCAGGCAGCGTTTTACAGGGGTTGAGAGAACGCACGGATGAAACTGTTTTATTCAAGGTGCTGGGTGCAGGCAGGCGTCAGTTGCTGGGGCAGTTGGCTTTTGAGTTTGTGGTCTTGGGTACGCTGGTAGCGCTAGCAGCTGTACCTATTGGCTTGAGCATTGCCTACGGTGTCGCGCTCGCCGCCGGGCTTGGCAGTGTCGCGGTCCTATGGATGAACGGCCTGGGACTGGCTGCCACCGCGATCGTGGTAACGCTGATCGTTGGTTTAACCGCAACGCTCAGCGCATTTACAGCTTCACCGGCGAATGCGTTACGCAGCAGAGCCCCCTAATCGGTGTGCTTTACCAGATCATGCCTACGTACTGTTACGACTTCACAAAACGCACTTAATAAGGAGATGTTTGTTACAGACCATCTTTTGGTTTGCTCGATCCTGGAACCTCTTCTTCAAGGGAAGTAGCAACGGCACCGGCAATTTGTTTCTGATCATCTTCTTTAAGTTCACGCTCGTTTCCGGCCCAATGTACCGTCACTTCCCTGTTCGCAAACTTAATCCCATTCTCGTTGAAAAGGGTCCGAATTTCATTGAGGACAAAGCGACGGATGGTGAATTGGTCGCCGGGTCGTGTGGTATATTTGACCCGCATGATCATCGCGGAATCTTCCATGGCCATAACACCCTGCGACTTCAGTGGCTCCAGAAAGAGAGGTCCGATTTCCTCATGTTCGAGCAATTTAACACCGAGTTTTTTGATCATTTTCCGAACTTTTTCGGCGTCTGTATCATAGGTCAACCGCAAGGACAGCTTCATTATCGCCCAATCACGCGAATAATTGGTCAGTTGCGTGATCTCGCCAAAGGGAACCGTATTGAGCGGCCCATTGTGGTGACGCAGTTGTAGCGAGCGGATCGAAATGCGCTCGACGGTTCCTTTGACCGAACCCAGGTTGATATATTCGCCACGGCGGAAGGCGTCATCCATTAGGAAAAACGCACCTGAGAAAATATCACGGATCAGAGTTTGAGCACCAAATCCGATCGCCAACCCGACCACCCCGGCTCCGGCAAACAACGGCGCGATATCCAGCCCAATTTCGGACAGAAATATCATGCCGGTTATGACAACGATGGTGATCAGTAAAAAGTTCTGAAAGATAGGCAAAAGAGTGGCCAAACGTGACACCCCAACGCCCCCTGGATCACCGCCTGGTGCGCCGTGTTCGTCTACATCACCACCTTCTCTGGAAATTTCAGCATCCGTCCAGACCTTGACGGCGTTATAGGCAAGGTAGCCAGCGAATAACACAATTAGAATTTCGATGAGGCGTGTAAAAGGTAGTGTCTTGTTTGAAAAATCGACGCCCCACGCAACGGCAACAGCGCTGACAGAAAACACCACGACGATGAGCGTTGCCGCACGTTCGAGCAACGGCTTAAAGGGTGATTCTTCAGGAGCACGTGGTAACTCAGCAGGAAGTGTCGGGGGCGAATACTCATTGTCTTCCGATGCGAGACTTTGAATTTTCATCACAAGCGCTTCATTCTCTTTCTGGACGCGTGCGAGGTCGACCTCAAATGCCGCTTGTTGTTTTTTAAGTCTAATCGCCATGATCTTATCGAGTGTAACAACCATGGCAGCATGCAGGGTGACCGATATAACAAACACGGCGACGGGTGCCAGCACCACTTCAACGGCAGCAGGTTTGTCGAGAAGTAATCGATAGATCGACACCGCACAAGACACGGCGAGATAGAAGATCGAAAAAGGCAACCAGGCGCGACCCAAGAATTTGATCCACCAGTGCTTTTCCGAGGGTTCACCCGCCCCCAACACAACACCGGTAAACGATTTTTTCTCAAGGACGAATATAATTCCCAGCAAAAGGACAAGAGCAATTACGGAGATAATCAAACCCAATTTATGGGCATCGGGATCAAGTCCAAGGCTTCCCATCCACAAACAGACAACAAACATCGTCACGGCCAGGCCATCAATAAATGACCAGTGACGAAACATGTCTTTGGCGTCCTCATCGGATAGGTTGAGCATTCGATAGGCTGACATCTCAGGTACGATAAAGTTGAAATGCAACGTCCAGCGCAAAAGACGGAAGATACAGTATCCAGAGACAATCGCCAGAATCGTGTTTCGTGAAGGTTCATGACCAGAATCAAAGATAAGAGCGACACCGATAGCCACCAGGAACAAAACCACAGTGATGAGAGCCAGAACCAGGGCACGAAATGCCAAATAGGGGAATTTTTCAGATCGTCCGTTCGGATTGTCGGAATAGAGATAAGCAAAGTATTCGCGGGCTCCCGATTGCACATAACCTTTCGCCCAAAACCCGACCAGTAAACCGCCAATTGCCGTCACCACAGCAATGACTAACCAGTTCATCGAACGATCCGGACTGGATTCGCGTAGCGTTTCGATGACATTACCTGGTAGTTCAGGGATTTTGGCGACAAGTCTTTTGGCCTCTTCACGCGCCAAAAGAAGATTGTTTTGCAACTCGTTCTTCCTGGTGACAGGAGCGACGGCCTGTTCAGGGGGAGCGACAATAATAACCGTCGCCCCCGATTTCCCCGCTTCAATGAGAGCCGGCTTCAGGCCTTCAAAAATGGCGCTTTCACTAGCATTGGCAGACACTGCAAAACAACTCAACAACGCAAATAGAACTGCGATAATTCGACTGCTCATATCATCTCCAGACTCAGTAAAACCCCTACTTTGATCCACTTTTTCTTTTCAACCAAAATGGCACAGCTGCTAAGTTTGTCTAGCCCCTAGAAGAATGAGGGTCCAAACTGCGGTCCACTAATCTCTGGTACGAGGCGTCATGAATACCAAAAATTCCGTGCTCTGTTATGGGGGGCTGCATTATGACCGGCTCGCCCATTGCCTCGATGATTTTCAACTCGGCGCATCCAATCCCGTGCGTTCACTCGCAGAGCCCGGCGGTGTCGCCAGCAACATCGCCCGCAATCTGGCAAATCTCAACGTACAAGTTGGGATTGCCTCGCTACTGGGTGAAGATAGCGATGGCGACCAACTGTTAGCTACACTGACTCAATGCGGCGTAGATACGTCCCTGACGCAACGGAATTCAAGTTGCACGACGGCCGGCTACACAGCAGTGCTCGATAAAGAAGGAGAATTAGCGCTCGGGTTGGCGGATATGGATATCTATGACCGCTTCGACCCGGCACATCTGGAACATTTATTGGCGCCCTCATTGACTAGTAACTGGTGGCTGGTTGATGCCAATCTTCCTGCAGACACGTTAAATCATATCGGCTTAAACAAGCGTGACCAGACGCTCTGCGCGGCACCAGTATCACCCAGTAAAGCGAAGCGTTGGCGCGGAAACCTGTACCCCGTAGATATCTTTGCTGGCAATCGACGCGAAGCCAGCGTTCTCACAGATAGCGAGATAAGCACGACCAATGATGCGTCGGTCGCTGCGCGGGCCCTCCAATCCCAAGGTCCCGAACTGGTCCTTATCACGCTTGGTCCTGATGGCGTGGTCATGGCGGAAGGCAACTCCTGTGCTCATTGGTCCATACCACGCACTTCCGTCTGTGACGTCAACGGTGCTGGAGATGCCCTCTACGCCGGTTTTATTGCGGCCCGCGTGGATGCCACCCGGCCCGTGCAAGCATTGCGGCAGGGAATCGCGTTGGCAAGTTTAACAGCTGAGCAGTCTGGAGCCGTCATCGATATTGAGCCAGAAACACTGCACGAACGCATGGCGCTAATTGCGCCACCCACACTCTTATAGGACAAACTATGGAACTGACCGATTTTCTGGATACTAACGTGGATGTGAAGGACGCTGTCGAGAAGGGTGCGCCGGTGGTCGCCCTTGAATCGACGATCATCTCACACGGCTTGCCGTGGCCCACCAATCTGGCATTGGCTCGTGAACTTGAACGGATAATTCGCGATCAAGGTGCGGTCCCGGCAACGATCGGTATTTATGGTGGCCGGATTAAAGTTGGCATGTCAGATGCCGAAGTAACGGAATTTGCGGAAAGCGCACAGAGCGACGATAGCCCGGTTATGAAAGTCAGCCGCCGCGACTTGGCAACGGCGATTGCACTCAAGCAGCATGGCTCCACAACCGTCGCAGCGACGATGATCTGTGCTCAGTTGGCAGGAATTCGGGTGTTTGCAACCGGCGGCATTGGTGGTGTTCACCGCGGCGCAGAAAGCTCGATGGACATTTCCGCTGATTTACTGGAGTTGGCGCAGACCCGGGTGTGTGTGGTTTGCGCCGGGCCCAAGGCGATACTCGATATACCGCGCACCCTGGAGGTTCTGGAAACCAACGGGGTGCCGGTATTGGGCTATCAAACAACTGCTCTGCCCACGTTCTATTCCCGTGACAGTGACTTAGGCGTGGATCAGGAACTGAGCGGTGCGGTGGAAGCTGCATCCATTCTCAAGACCCGCGACGCACTCAGCATGGCCGGTGGCGAATTGGTTGTGAACCCCATTCCAGTGTCCAATGCGATGGCGGCAGCTGAGATTGACGTGTGGATAACCGACGCGCTTAGGGAGGCGGATGCGCAAGACATTCAGGGAAAAGACATAACACCGTTTTTACTGGACCAGATGGCGATACTGAGTAAAGGGCGAACCATTGATGCCAACCTGGCGTTAATCAAAAACAATGTTCGTGTCGCTGTGCAAATCGCCACGCACTATTGCGACATCTGACGAGCTAGAGCAAAACCGGAGCGAATAGGTTCATTCGCGAACGTGGCTTTGCGGTAAAATCAATGAGTTAGGGCATTTCAGGCGATTCAAAAATCGCCGGAAATACTCTAGGTACCGCGCTTAACGGCGGCCTTCTAAAGAGCCGCCTCTACTTTCTTTAGGGCTTGCATGAGCGTATCGCGATGGGCTTTTTCCATGGGTGGTTTATGTTTCAAGGATGCCGCCCACTCGGTCAATACGTCGGCCAATAACTGGTGATGCAGGTGCACTTCGGCTTGGCGTTTTTCACCCCGGGTACGGATTAACTTGATCATGAGGCCGTCATTCTCGGCTCGCGCCTCAAATTTGTCCTCTCTGCAAAATGACCCCATATAAAATTTCTCGGGAAAATCGATTGCGATCTGAGCTTCGTCCTGAATGGCGTGCGTGGTCTTCTTTTTCATCGTTGCGAGCATCCCTCTGATATCTCTAGAGTTTGGGTACGGACGACAATCAAACAGCTAATCAAGCCGGGAGCTTTGATTCAGATCAAAATGAGGACACCATTCAGAATTTTAAATCTCACCCTGTATCTCAAGCTTCGCCAACCCGATTTAACACAGACCGCATTTACCCAGCGTCCTCCAGGATCATCTGCGCGCATTTCTCGCCAATCATGATCGCCGGTGCATTGGTGTTGCCGGATACGACGCTTGGCATGATCGAGCAATCCGCAACCCGAACCCCTTGTATGCCCCGTACTTTTAACCGCGCGTCGACAACTGCGCGTGGATCATTGCCCATACGACAGGTCGAGGTTGGATGGAATATCGTGTTGCCTTTTTCTCGGGCGTAACTCAGCAATTCGTCATCAGTCATGCAATCGTCCCCGGGCTCATGTTCGCTCGCCGCATATTTTGCAAATGCCGGAGCCTTTGTAACACCGCGCACCATTTTGAGCCCTTCCACCATCAGCCTGCGGTCATAATCCGTCGACAAGTAGTTGGGTACAATTTTTGGGTGCTGTAGCGGGTCGTTAGACTTGATCATCACCTCGCCCCGACTTTCAGGTCTTAACTGACAGACCGAAGCCGTCACACCGGAAAACGGATGTAGGTCCCCCCCCAGTTTTGTTGCGCTGAAAGGGATGAAATGAATTTGCGCATCGGGTGTGGCAGATTCAGGCAGGACCTTGGTAAATGCGCCGACGTGACCGGCGCTGAATGTCATAGGGCCGCGTCGGAACAGCGCATAGTTTATCCCGGTCCACGCACGCCTAATCAGATTATTAACATCGTCATTAACCGATATGGGTTTGTTCAACTCGATTACCAGTCGTGCCTGGTAATGATCCTGAAGGTCAGCGCCAACTCCAGCGCTTTCGCAAACGACGTCTATGCCCATCTCCTGCAAATGCTTAGCGGGTCCAACCCCCGACAACTGGAGAAGCTGTGGGGAATTGATGGCACCGCCTGACAGAATGATTTCCCTTCCCACCTTTACTGTCTTTTTCTGATCCCCATGGAGATATTCAATGCCGATGGCTTTTGTTCCCTCAAACAAAATCCGTGTCACCATAGCATCCGTATCAATGCGCAGGTTTGTACGATTTCGGATGGGTTTTAAGTATCCAACCGCCGAAGAGCAACGTCGCCCTCTGATTGAAGTCGTCTGGAAATTACCAACGCCTTCCTGATCAGCGCCATTAAAATCATTGGTTCTGGGAATACCCGTTTCGACTGCAGCCTCGATAAAGGCGTCGCAGATCTCGCGCTGGTCTCGAATGTCCGATACCTGCAAGGGCCCACCGCTACCATGATGCTCGTCGGCTCCACGCTCCTGGTTCTCTGCCTTTTTGAAAAAGGGCAAGACGTCATCGTACCCCCAGCCTTCGTTACCAAACTGACGCCAGTGGTCGTAGTCTTCCTTTTGCCCGCGGATATAAACCAGACCGTTTATGGCACTGGAGCCACCCAATACTTTACCCCGCGGCCAGAGCAAGCTGCGTCCGGCGATCCCATCGTCAGGTTCTGTATTATATCCCCAAGACAGAGACGATGTCATCGTTCGGTAATAACCAATGGGAATATGAATCCAGATATTTCGATCCTTGGGACCCGCTTCCAGAAGCAGTACACGGTTTTTAGGATCAGCCGATAAACGATTAG